>Ga0194055_10001196_pt1 | contig 21097 bp, 13 predicted proteins | sample SepL449m_MetaG_FD_155482 | JGI IMG/M metagenome (GOLD analysis project Ga0194055, IMG submission 155482) | Anoxic zone freshwater microbial communities from boreal shield lake in IISD Experimental Lakes Area, Ontario, Canada - Sep2016-L442-9m | ecosystem: Environmental > Aquatic > Freshwater >...
GAAAACCCCTATATTTCAGGCCCTGACCACCGAAAAAGCACCGAACTCAGATAACCAACCACATAAGCAGTTGACGCTGTTCGACTTATAGCCGGACAGTTGTGATCTCTGTTCGGAAATTCGAAACGGATGTCCCGGGAAGGTTCGTTTTGAACTCCGTCTGACTTTACACCTCGGGAAACGGCTCGCTGTTCGAGGATTTTGGCCCGAAAACACGAAAAAAGAAGAAAGTGTTAAGGGTGCGTCGGGACAAGCTTCCCCATCAATACCCGCAAGTCCTTTTCATGGAATGTGTTGCGAATACTTGCGGGGGTCATTGCGATTGAGCCCGAAGACGCGAAGAACGGTCGTTTCTCTGAGTCGAAATCCGCGGTCGCCCATCGCAGCAGTACTTTGACAGCAGGAATTCGGAGTGGCGTCAGCAAAAAAGCCTTGCTCTAAGATAGCAAGGCTTGGAACCTTTGGGGCGTCATTCATTTTCTGTTGCAGACTACGCTCGTCACCAGACCAGATCGTCCTGAAAGTCGATCGAGACCGGTGTGTAGACTCCGTAGGGGATTCCACCGTAACCCGGCGAGTATGGCATCCCGTATCCGGCCCCGCCGAATCCGTTCCCAAATCCGTACCCCGCACCTCCAAATGATCCTGCACCGTATGTTCCAGAGTTTCCGTATGCCGAAATCGGGATGCCAGCGGACGTAGGAGCATATGCAGAAATCGATGGGCCGCCGTACGAATTCAATGTTTCCGCGGCGTATCCCACGTCAATCTGACTGGACTGGCAGCAGGTGGGTGCATAGCTGATCATCGGGGCGGCACAAGCACAGGTGGGAGCGGGCATCGCGACATAAACGGGGGCAGAATACGCTGTCTGACAACCGGGACAGAAGACCCGAAAATGTCGCAGACCTGCATTGGCGACGGAAACCTGAAGACTCAGACCAAACACCACCACAGCCACTGCCGTTCGTAACGTCATTCGCATAATGCGTTCCTTGCTCAGAGAAATTGATTAGCTTCCCGCACAATTCAATCGCGGGAGATCGAACCACTGAGGCTAACTCGCTGTGAAATGCGCGCGGAAGACGAATTTCGCTCGTCCGATGCCGTTCATTCCCGATGGACGAATCTGTAGCGGTTGTAGCGGATATAATGCCCTGCATAGCCATTGGGGAAGAGGAGACCTGCGGTCGGGCGTTTCGGCGGGGTCAGGAGACCCGCGCTGAACTCGCGTTGTTTGTTCCGGTGGGGGCAGAACGATGTCGAACGACGTCTACGTAATCTCGATTTTGTCACACGAATCGCGTAAGCTGATGTCGATCTGACTGACGGATCCGTACGGTGTCGACTTGGGAAGGTGAATGCTGCCATGACGTTCAGTACATCGCGACGCGAATTTCTGCGGGATCTGGGCCTGAGCGCGGCTGCATTCCCGTTCGTTCTGAATCTTCCCAGCCTCGGCTTTGCCAATCAACAGACGCGTAAACAGCGTCTTGTGATCATGTTCAGCCCGAACGGTGTCGTCCCCAAAAACTTCTGGCCGGACGAAGAGGGGGCTCAGTTCACTCTGAAGGAAAGCCTGACTCCGCTCGAACCCTATCGCGACCGGACGCTGATCCTGAAAGGGGTCTGCGATAAAGTTCGCGGTGATGGCGACAACCATATGCGCGGAATCGGGTGTTTGCTGACGGGGATTGAATTGTTTCCCGGCAACATCCAGGGTGGCTCGGATACTCCCGCCGGCTGGTCCAGCGGACTGTCGATCGATCAGGAGATCAAGACTTATCTTCAGGGCCGTCCCGAAACTCGCACGCGTTTTGGTTCATTGGAGTTCGGCGTGATGGTGCCCGACCGCGCTGATACCTGGAGTCGCATGGTCTATTCCGGTGCGAACAAACCCATCGCTCCGATCGATGACCCGTACCAGATGTTCCATAAGCTCTATGGCCGGATGAAAGACCAGGAAAGCTTGAAGAGTGTCCTGGATGAATTGCAGGAAGACCTTCGTGCGGTCTCCGGGCGATTGAGTTCCGATGACCGCAAGTTGCTGGAAGAACATGCGACGTTTGTCCGCGAAATGGAGCGTGAACTGCAATCTTCAGGTGACCTGACGCTGAAACACCCGGTTCCTGAGCTTGAACTGAATGTCAAAGAAGAAAACGACAACATGCCGAAGATCAGCAAGATGCAGATTGACCTGATGGTCAACAGCTTCACTGCAGACTTCGCTCGCGTCGCGACGTTGCAATACACAAACTCCGTCGGCGGTGCCCGGATGAAGTGGTTGAACGTCGAAGAGGGGCATCACGAACTGTCGCACAAGCCTGACAACGACGAACCTTCGCAGGACAAGTTGACCCGGATCAACAAATGGTTCTGCGAACAGTTGGCGTACCTGACGAAGCGACTGGCCGAAACACCTGAACCCGGCGGACCCGGCAGCCTGCTCGACAACACGCTGATCGTCTGGACCAACGAACTGGGACAGGGCAATTCACACACGCTCGACAATATCCCGTTCGTGCTGGTCGGGAATGGTCTCGACTTCAAGATGGGACGGTCATTGAAGTACAACAAGGTGCCGCACAACCGACTGCTGCTGTCGCTCGCCAACGGGATGGGGCACAACATCGATCGGTTTGGCAACCGCGATTACTGCAAAGATGGACTGCTGACCAGGTTGACGTGATCAGCCAGATCATCATTTCAGACGTTGCTCAATGATCACTTCATTCTTCTGGATTGAACGCATCGCATGGAACAGTCACTCCCCTGGGACAGCGGCCTGAGTTATTCCGCGTTTCTTGATAAATATGCGACAGCCGAGCAACGTCGCCGCTGGAATGATTTTCATTCTCGCGTGGTACTGACGACAGTTCAGCAGGAGTTGCTGGCCAGTTTCCGGCGTGAGATGAAAGTCATGATCGTTGCGGGGGCGTGGTGCGGTGACTGTATCCAGCAGTGCCCGATCTTCGACCATTTTGCGAAGCACGCACCGACAATTCAGATCCGCTATTTCGATCGCGATGACAATCCAGAACTGGCAGACCAGCTTTCGATCTGCGGCGGTCGCCGCGTCCCCTCGCTACTGTTTCTCGCTGAGGACGGAGCCCCCTGCGGACGCTATGGCGATCGGACACTGTCAAAGTATCGCGACATCGCCAAGGGACTCGAAGGTGCATTCTGCCCGACAGGTCTCGTCGCACCCGCAGAGCCACTGCTGGCATCAGTGACTCAAGACTGGCTGAACGAATTCGAACGGATTCAATTGATGCTGAGAACGTCACCTCGACTACGCGAAAAGCATGGGGACTAAGTAAAAAGTTCTTGGTTCCTTGTTCTTGGTTCTTGGTTGAGGGAGGGAGGAGTTCTTGGTTCCTTGTGCGTGGTTCTTGGTTCAGGGAGGGGTTCCCGTGCGACGACAGAACACCCAAGCACACGAATCGTTGAGCCAAGCACCAAGAACTCTCCTTCACCAAGCACAAGGAACCAAGACCTCCTCATTCAGAAGCTGGTCCCGACACATGACTACGCCGGAAAACGTGCGAACTCAAAGACTTTTGTCAATTTTGAGCATGGGTTTGTGCGATGCATTGCAGGATGAGACCATTTCGCATGATGAGGCTGAGCTGTTATTGTTTTCTCCCCATATGATGCGACTGTGCAAAAACATCGCGGCTTCCAAGCTGCTCTTGGATCTGATTCATTTGGGGACAGAACTGCATTCGATCAAGCGCTTGGTTGGAACAGACGAATGGAACAGATCGCTCAACGAGATCCGCGAGAATGCACGTTTTGTTCTTGCACAGTCGGAAGTCACCGACTCGCAGTTGGACAGTTGGGTCGACAGGCTGCTGGGCAACGACTCGTGCCGCTCTTAGGTTGAGAAATTCAAAATGACGAACGGCATCCGCATTCTGAGTCTGTCGCCGATTGTTATTCTCGCAGCATGCAGTTAGCCGCAGTCGAGTGAGCAGTTATCATCAGAAACGCCATTTCAGCAGCACATGAGCGACGTGCCAACGGAGGGGTTCCCGTGCGACGACAGAACACCCAAGCACAAGAAACACTTACCCAAACACGAAGAACTAAGAACAAGGAACCAAGAACTCCTCTTGGCATCACACTTCGAACGATTCTCCGAACTGAGGGATCGTTGGAGGTTCATCACTGATCTCTTTCAGCAGTTCTGCCAGTGCTTTCGCCGAATCTGGTTCTCCGTGCACGATAAATGCCCTGCCGACGCCCCGGTCGGCGTTCAGGCCGTCGAACCACCATTTGAAGTCTTCGGAGTCGGCATGTGCCGACAGTCCCTGCAGCGATTCCACATCGGCATTCAATTCAATCAGTCGATCAAAGATTCGAACCGTGCGCCACCGATCCTGTAACTTGCGACCCAGCGTATTTTCAGCCTGAAAGCCGATCAAGACGATGATGTTGTCGGAGTTTTCGATCGCATGCCGCAAATGGTGAACGACTCGTCCCGCTTCGCACATCCCGCTGGCAGCGATGACGACGAAGGGACCTTTCCGATGATTCAACGAAGCGCTCTCCTGTTGAGTCGCCACATACTTCAGGCCGGGAAAGGCAAAGGGATCCTTGTCACTCTTCAAGACTCGCTGAAACTCCGAATCCATGACATCTGCATGATGCCTGTAGACCGCAGTTATCGATTTTGACAGAGGGCTGTCGACGAAGACGGGAATCGAAGGCAATTCCCCGTCGTTGAACAACTCGTTGAGGAAATAAACCAGCGTCTGAGTACGTCCCAGGCTGAAGGCAGGAATGACGACCCGACTCTTCCTTTCGGTCGCCACTTTCAGGATTCGTTTCAGATGCTGCTTGATGTCGTCGGCCGCGGGGTGAACCCGGTTGCCATACGTCGATTCGGTAATCAGGACATCGCAACCATCGACCCGCTGGGGATCTCGCAGAATTGGCAGGCCCCGGCGGCCCAGGTCACCCGTGAAGACAACTCGCTTCCAGTCGGCTCCTTCGCGAATCTCCATCTCGGTGATTGCTGATCCGAGAATGTGACCCGCGTCGGTGAAGCGAAGTCGAAAATCCTTTGAGAGTTCGTGCCATTCCCCGTAAGGAATCGTTTCGATGCATTCCATCACCCCTTCCACATCATCGTCATCGTAGAGTGGTTCCACGGGAGGATGGCCGGGGCCCAGCCTTTCCTGAAGATACTTTGCATCTTCCTGCTGGATGTGCGAACTGTCCATCAACATCACTCGGGCAATGTCCCGCGATGCGGGCGTGCAGAAGATTGGGCCTCGATACCCCGCTTTGTAAAGCCCTGGCAGGTTACCACAGTGATCGGCGTGAGCGTGCGACAAGATCACGCCACTCAGTTCCTTCGGGTGGCAAAGGAATTGCTCATTCTTCTTGCGAGCTTCGGCACGGTGTCCCTGGAAAAAACCACAATCCAGCAGCACTCGCAGATTCATCGTCTCGATCAAGTGCTGGCTACCGGTGACTTCGCCTGCTGCGCCCAGAAATGTGATTTTCATATCAATCTCAATGGATGGTAGTACGGTTTGCCGAACGAGGTCTCTGCAAAGTTGCGGCCCCTCCTGTCCGTTCGGTCAAAACTGGATATGCTTGGTAAAACCCACAGTCGAAAGCATAACCGACTGAGGGGCAACCCCGTACTCTGAACAGGCAGGAGATTGTCTCGGAATGTTGAATACTCTTCGGCGCATGCTGGACGGAGATGAGTCCTCGCATGTGGCGATTCATGAACATCTGGCACTCCTGGGTTTCCTCGATCCTGAATCGATCGCCCGGCGGACTTGTGCCTTGATGGAGCCAGGTGTCTCGACGACTGCGGCTGCCGAAAGTCTGTTCAAGCTGATGTCATTACTGTCCGATTCTGCCGATCCCGCAGCAGGAATGGGAGACTTCGAGCGTTACGTCCATCGAGTGACGGACCGGGCTGACCTGTTCAAATTCCTGAGCGAGAACCCGCGAGCGATCGAAATGCTGGTGCGGCTCTTCACCAGCAGTCGCTACCTGACGGAAACGCTGCTGCGCAATCCCGACAGTCTGCGCGTGCTGATCCAGCACCGGCAACTGGCAGATCTGAAAAGTCGCGAGGAGTTCCTCGAAAACGCGATGAACGCGGCTTCAAACGCGGTCGGTGGAATTGGACCGCTCAACGCCCTGCGACGATTTCAGCGATTTGAGATTCTTCGCATTGGCGCGTGCGACCTGTTCGGCCTGATCGATCTTCGTGCTGCCACCGTTCAACTATCTCTGCTGGCCGACAGTCTGGTCCAGGCCTGTCTGGTTCTCTCTGCCAAAGAACTGGGGGTTGATCCGAATGGGCTGACGGTCATCGGATTCGGCAAGCTGGGTGGTGAGGAACTCAACTACAGTTCCGACATCGATCTGGTGTTCATCACGGATCGACAGCCTTCTGAAGTCCTTCCGCTGGCACAGCGGTTGATCAAGGCGATGCAGGATGCGATGGCCGAGGGATTCCTGTATCGCGTCGATGTTCGCTTGCGACCGTGGGGTCGATCCGGGGAACTCGTCACGACGATCCCGTCGTATCTGGAATATATCCAGTCGAATGCAGAGATGTGGGAAAAGCAGGCCTTGTTAAAGGCTCGCGTCGTCGGCGGCAAGAAGTCTGTTGGCGTTGAATTCCTGAAGCGGGCCGAGCCGTTGATCTTCTCGGGGACACCGCATGATGTCCGTGCCGCAGTCCGCCAGGCCAAAGATCGGATCGAAGCCGAATTGCGTCGACGCGGCCGCGAGTGGGGCGAAGTTAAACTTGGTACGGGATCGATTCGTGATGTCGAGTTCGTCGTGCAGGCGTTGCAACTGGTGCATGGCGTTGCGTCCCGCCACGTTCGCTCGCCCAATACACTCGATGGGCTGGTGCGATTGACCGACGCTGGTGTGTTGCATGCGGATGAATACCGCCGCCTGACAGATGGCTATGTCTTCCTGCGGACCATTGAGCATTCGTTGCAACTCATGCACAACCAGCAGGAGCACACGATGCCGACGGACCCGCGCGAACTCTCTGCGCTGGCCCATCGCCTGGACTTCCCGGGCGTCGATCAATTGCTTCAGCACTACGAGGGACACCGCGCGTCGATTCGGGCGATTTTCGACAAGTATCTCTCTGATGAACGAGATCTGCCGGTCGTCCAGGACATCCCTGACGCCTCGTCAAGTCAGTCCAAACGGCTGGCGCTGGCAAGTTATTCAACCGTCTTTACGAAGGACGAACAGCGCAGGCACCGGGCGATGTTTGCCCAGATCGAACCGCATCAGCCCGTGCGAGTCGTTGCAGAGCAGACCGATGATGGGTTATGGCGAGTGACCATTCTGGGACACGACTGCCCTGGTGAGCTGTCGATGATGTGTGGCCTGATGTTCGCCTATGGATTCGACATCGTCACCGGATTCGTTTCGACCGAACGTCGTTCGACCACCCCAAAACTTGTTTCGACAGAACGACGCTCATCGTCGTCCGCGGGTAAAGAACCGTGCGGATTCGTTGACGCGTTCTGCGTCCGTTCGGAACTGGATGTCGTCCTGCCTCAAGTCTGGGAACGATACGAGGCCGATCTGGTCGACCTCGTACTGATGGCTCAATCTGGTCGCGCTGATGAAGCTCAAGGCCGCCTCGCCAAGCGAGTCGCCGATGCACTCGAAGGGGCACCGGTCACCGCCCGCCGACCAGCGCCACTTGATGTGCGGATCGATAATGACGCTCACGAATCTGCGACCGTGCTGCATATTCGCGGTGACGATACGATCGGTTTTCTGTACGAGCTTTCCAACGCGCTGACTCTGAGCGGCGTGAACATCGAGCAGGTTCAGATCAGTGCCGACGAAGGCCTGGCTGCGGACACGCTGCTCGTCACCGACGCTCGCCGCGGTGGCAAGATTCTGGAAGCCGACCGACTGCAGGAGTTGCAGGCAGCAGTAGTGTTGATCAAGCACTTTACTCACTTACTTCCGGGCGCCCCCGACCCGACGGCAGCCTTGCTGCACTTCCGTACGTTTCTGCGAGACTTGTTCAAACGACCAGACTGGTTCGAACAATTTTCGTCGCTGGAGCGACCGGAAGTTCTTTCCGCACTGGCGCGATTGCTCGGTGTCAGCGACTTCCTGTGGGAAGACTTCCTGCGATTGCAATATGCCAACCTGTTCCCCGTGCTGCGCGACATGGCGGGACTGGAACACGCGAAGTCGTCTGAACAACTGACTGCCGAACTGCAAACTGCACTGCAAGCCGCATCGAACAGTGAAGAGCGGCGGACGGTGCTGAATGAATTCAAAGACCGTGAATTGTTCCGCGTTGATATGCGACACATCCTGGGTCGGAGCGAGGGGATCGAGGCCTTTGGCAGAGAGATGACCGTTCTGGCTGAAGTGGTCGTTGTTGCGAGTGTCGCGATGTGCCGGGCGGAACTGGTGGAGCGTTTTGGCGTTCCGATGCTGGACAAGGGTGGCCCCTGTCAGTTAGCCGTCTGTGCACTGGGAAAATGCGGTGGGAAGGAACTCGGTTTCGCATCGGATATCGAATTGATGTTTGTTTACGAGGGGGAAGGATTCACGAACGGACGTGAATCGATTGCGAGCGCAAACTTTTTCGCTCGCCTCGTCGAAGGGGTAACGCATGCCATTCGCGCGCGGAGTGAAGGGATTTTCCGGATTGATCTGCGGCTGCGACCCTATGGGCGGTCGGGGAGCCTGGCCGTCAGTTGCGACTCGTTCCTGCACTATTTCCACTTAGATGGCCCAGCATGGCCCTATGAGCGCCAGAGCCTGGTGAAGCTTCGTCCGATCGCAGGAGATGAGGAATTCGGGAAGCATCTGGTCAGTCTGCGCGATGACATCGTTTACACGGGGCAGCCTGTCGATTTCGCCGCCATTCGAGCGATGCGTGAACGCCAGGTCCGGCAATTGGTCGGTGCGGAAACATTCAATGCCAAGTTGAGTCCTGGTGGGCTGGTAGATCTCGAGTATCTGGTCCAGGCCAAACAGATCAGCTGCGGCAAGAGTCAACCCACACTGCGGACGACAAATACCCGCGACGCACTGCATGCATTGTCGAAACTTCAGGTCATTGACGAAACGACATGCCAGCGACTCGATCAAGCCTACGCATTCCTGAGAAACATGATTGAATCGTTAAGAATGGTTCGGGGCGATGCGCGTGATCTGGCAATTCCGTCCTTGAATTCCGCCGATTTTGAATCGCTGGCTCGACGTATGGGCTACGGAGGTAACTGGCAACGACTTCAAGACGATCTGGCCAGACACACGCAGACTGTCAGCGACGCTGTGCGAACATGCTTTCCGTAAAAGTACGTCATCCTTGCCGTTCTTCTGTGGAGTCGCTCGCAAAAAGTGCGGGCACGTTGGTCAGCGCGTAACGATTTGCCGGGGCGTTGGATTTTAGAATTAGGTCGCCCTTGCAGGGCTTTGCGATCGACACACGCCAAAACCCAGGGCGTTGCCCTGGGCTGCGATAGTACACGCCGTTGGCGTTTGCGAACAATGGTTTCAACATTGGGGTGCTGTGGGGCCGTGCGATGAAACGCGACGGGTGGAAGAACCATCGTAGCTGAATTCGTGACAACTCAGGTTTCTAAGTTTCCACGCATCCGGCAGGGTGGCCGGGGCTGGACTGAGGCTTTGCGAAGGAAGCCCCGGATTCTGGCGAATCCCCGGTCCTCCACACCGCGTTTGTGATCTATGTCGATCGACATTCAACCGGGGCTTCCCGTTGGTCCAGCCCCGGCCACCCCGACGCTTTCCAGCCCCACAGGGGCATTCTATCGCAGCCCGGGGCAACGCCGGCAACGCCCCGGGGACAAGATCCACAAGAACACCGAGCCCTGAATGGGCGGTCGAATCAAACATGGTACCGCCGAAACCGAAGGCATGGACGTCCCTGAATTCGTAAAGTGTGAGATAGTCGTGGTTCGCTCCGCGAACCTACGTTTCCTGCCTAACAAGACTCCAGCGAATGAGGCGAACATAGGAATTGCCATAAGAAAATGCGGCGTTGGTTCGCGGAGCGAACCACGACTATCAGGCACCGGCCCCAAGTCCTCACACATATCTTTGATGCGAATCACTCAGCGCGAAAATGCGATTTCAGTACTTTTGTCCTTTCTCGGACGTCGTTGCCTTTGCCTTGTCTTCAGGGACATCGCCGACGTGGACCAGGAAATCGAATAGCTCGCCCAGGCGAATTCCGTCACGAGTGATGTCGAGTCCGATGACTCGCATCCCGGGTGTTGCATCGGCTGCGGCGCTGACTTTGATCGTGATCGCTTCTGTTGCACCTGGGTCCACAGTCCCTTCGAGAATCGGCGGATCAAACGTGATTCCGGGGTGCGAGTGAAGAACAATGCGATGCTGTTGCGGGGTCTTGCCGTAGTTTCGAACCAGGATCTGCGCCGTGACAGACTTGCCTGCCTTGACGACGACACGATAGGGAACGGCACTCACCCAGTACGGATCGAACATGTACCGATAATCGGTCTCGGCACTGAGCGACTGAAAGGCCGCTCGCAATGCGATCATGCGAGTTCGATACCGTTCAATCAGTTCCTTCGGGCGATCCATCACCCAGCAATGACCGCCCACCAGCAGATCGGGAGCGATGCTGTGCAGGTAATGGGCTGCGTACAGGTACCCCTCTTCCAGTGTTCCTCCATTGCGAGCGACAACTGCTTCATTGCCCCCCTGTGTCGGACTGGTGGTGCTGCCAAAGATGTTGTCTCCCGTAAATGCCACTCGACGACCATCAATGTCACCATGCAGGCAGGCGTGGTACTTGGTCTGGCCGGGCATCCAGTCGCAGCAGAACGGAATGTTTTCCCATTCAATCACGTCGCCATTTTTGACAACCCGATCGAATTGAAATGGCCCCAGATCCTTGCCGCGATCCTGATAGGAAGGGAGCAGTGCGCAAAGGTCATAATCCCAAGGCCGTTCGAACTTGTCGGCGATCCCTTCCATGGTCCAGAGCTTGGCGCCGTATTTGTCTCGCAGGTAAGTCGCCTCCATCCCGTGATCACCATGCATGTGAGTCACAAATACGGCGTCAATCTGCTTCAAGCCCAGTCTGTCGCGCATGCGCTGAATCGCTGTGTCGAGAAACTCGCGATTGAACAGTCCGCAATCGATCACCAGAGCATGTCCATTGTCGGCCAGGACCATTGCGAAATTGACGGCGTAATTGGGACCACGGAACTTGTACAGGTGAGGACTCAGTTGCCAAAGATGAGGCACTTCCGTCGGGCGGCTGACTGTATCCTGATCGCAGCCATCGAATCGCTGAACGTCGTAGCCGCGGACATACACGTCTCCCATCTGCCGCAACTTGGCAATGTAGTCCTGCAACTGCCCCTTGGCGTTTCGAATCACCGGTCCATGCGAAGGGAGCAGATGAGATGGATCGTAGCCCGCAATCTGTGCGGCACTCTTCCCCAATTCGTACAGCCCCTTGGCGAAACCATAGTCCCATTCGGTGTCGTACCAGGTATGCATCTTCGCGCCGTCGACCATCAAATCGCCAGAAAACACCAGCCAGCGGTCGTTGTGCTTGAGCAGATAGGCCGTGTGGCCGGGTGAATTTCCCTGAGTCTCGATCACCCAGAACTCGCGCCCGCGCCAGGTGAAGTCATCCATTTTGGCAAACGTCCGGTCCACCAAGATCGGATCAATCGGCGGTCGAACGTAGCTGGCACCATGGACCGTAAATGCATCCCCCAGCGTGGGCCGCATCTTGCGATACGTGGCCCCGGCTTCCAGCAGAGGCTTTTCAATCAGCGATGCGGCGACCTTGATTCCGGTTCTTGCGAGCTTCGCGCCTCCCTGACATTGTTCACGGTGGTGATGAGTGAACAACACCCATTCGACCGTGCGAACACCGATCTCGCCCAGATGGTCGAGGACTGACCCGTCTCCCAGATCGATCAGCAGAGCGGTATCGCCGCTGCGTACGACGTAGACGTTACAGGTATCGGTCCACTGGAAAACATCCGGCAGAATCTGTTGAAAACCTGGCATGAAATTCACCCTGTCAGGGATTGTCACACGGGGCAGACCACATCGCTTGCATCATCGCCCCGCGTGAAGAGCCGTACGCCATTGCCACATCAATGATGCAGCGGAAATCTCGTCAAGAAGAACGCGATCCATCAGTACACAAACAGAAACTCATTGGCATTGAGCAGTGCACGACACAGGGCGGGCAGACCGTGTTGTTCCACAATCTCGGTTGATGCCATGAGTTCTTCCGCCGTCGGAGCCCGCAGGAAAATCAGATCGAATGCGCGGCGAATCTGATCTGACTTTTCACCGCTCGCTTCCCGTTCGACTCGACCCGCAAACAGATTTGACTGCTGCACCATGAACTGGCTGTTGAGCAGATTCAGAGCCTGAAGAGCTGTAATGGAGCTGGTTCGTTTCGGGGTAATCTGCCCGGCATCGGGACAGTCGAACTGGCCAAACAGGTCATCAAGTTGCATACGAGGCTTCGACTGATAGACCATTCTCCGCCATTCGGCTGCGCCAAATTCGTGCCGCGAATTGTAGACTTTCACATAATTCGTGTTCGGCTCAAACAGATCAAAGCCCGGTCCACCCATGCGATCATCCAGATTGCCACATACCGCCAGGATGGCATCACGTAGCGGTTCCGCTTCGAGTCGTCGCGGCGGGTACCGCCAGAAGAGACGTGATCCCGCGTCGATGCTCATCCCATCCAGTCGTGCCACACCATTCTGGCGGTAAGCAGCAGACGTCACAATCATGCGATGCAGACGCTTTGGCGAGTTTCTGGCGGCGCCGTGTGGTACCGCTTCGCTGGCGAGCCAATCGAGTAACTCGGGATGTGATGGCCTGGCCCCGTTACGACCAAAGTCACTCGGCGTCGTGACCAGTCCCTGACCAAAGTGAAAATGCCACAACCGATTGACAAAAACACGTCGTGTTAAGGGATGATCCGGCGAGGTCATCCATTCGGTCAGTTTCAGTCGTCGAGTCGCCTCGGGCGCTTCCGGTGGCAATTTGAATTCAGAACCGAACGAGGTCAAGCCCGCAGGAGCCACGGGTTCGCGTGGCTGCAACGGGTCACCCCTGTGAAAACGGTTTGTTGGTTCGGGAGATGTGAACCGCCCGGCATACACCTGTCGAGTCTGAGTGAGTTGACTCAAGCTGCTGGTCAGTGCTTCGCGGCGGACTGCCAATTGTGTGGCTTCCCCCTGTTCACGCTCATTCAAGCCACTGCGAGTGGGAAGGGTGGCGAGATTCCTTTCGATTGGAAATCGGTCTTCAGAAGAGGCGACGACGACCATCTCTGTCGCCGTCATGCCCGCTTCAATCCGATACTTTGTCGGAATGCGATCACTGAACTGGCCATTTTCAGGTCGATCACGACTCCAGAGTATCCGGTCGATCTCGACAGGTTGTGCAAACTCGAGTTGAACCCAACCGCGCCCCGCCTCATTCGAAATCCAGCTTGCGCTGTTTCCATAGCGACCATCGTTGATGTGCTTGAGCTGATGAATTTCATAACCCGGCAGGCTCGACGATGATGTTGGCGTTGCTTCCAGAGCGACATTGCGAGACGGCGTTCCCGCCGCAGGTACGGAAAAGACTTCGAGCTCATCGATACAGGGCTGTGACCCGTTCGAAGCCTGTTCGATCACAAACCGAACAAATTGAGCTTTGATGGGTGCAAACCGTTCGGCGTTCGTCTTGCGATGAACGGAAGGCCGCAAATGAGGCAACGCTGTCTTTGGATCAGGGTTCCCGCTGCGAGCTTCCTGCAGGAACAGCAGATCTGCAGAAACGTACGCGTTTGTTTCGCCGCCTCGCAGGATCAGACGCGTCGTCGGTGTCCATTCATGAACCCCGGCGTTATAGAAACCGCTCCACAATGGCTGTTGTTCATCGCCTGTCCCATCAGCAAAACGCCGCTGATCGATCCGGGCAATCTCCTGCTGGTCTTCTTTCGTCGTCAGATCGCCATCGCGATCGAGGATGTAGCGTGCGTCCGTCGCATGAGTCCTCCAGCCACAACCCCACGACAGCCAGACGTGGTACGAACCTGATACGTGAGGGTTCCACGTAAAGACATCTTTGTTCGCAACCTCGTTCCAATACGAATAGTTCTTGCCAAGATTGGGAAAGCGGCTCGCATTTCCCGGATCACTCGCCTGTCCACGAGCCGTTCCCGGACGATGTGGTTCCAGTCCCAGTCGTGGTACCAGTTGAGTCACGCTCGGCATCCGAGGATTTGTCGTCGGTGGCGTGTCATCGTCCAGAAACAGACTGGGAACATCCGGCGGAGTCTCTTTCGGCTCCAAAGTAGCCTTCACCGCTCCGCGTGAAGCCAGCCGTTGCTCAGCCCCCGTCACATAAGCCAGCGGTTCGAAGGCACGCAGCACATCATCAACCCGGGCCAATTCTTCTTTCACCGCATTAATCTGCTGTTCGCGAGACTCCATTCCGATCGGTTTGACCGGACGTTCCCCATGTTGAACCCCTGCAAAAATCGCCTTCATCGCATAGTAGTCGACTTGTGAAATCGGGTCGAACTTGTGGTTGTGACAACGAGCACAGCCGACGGTCAGTCCCAGAAAAGCACTTCCCGTCGTACTGACCATGTCATGCAATTCATCGGCGCGTTGTTGAGCCGTCAGGCCCGGGTCGGGACTCTTCACGCGGTCCCACGCTCCACCGACAATGAAGCCGGTCGCTTCATCAACACCGAACGCATCACCGGCCAACTGTTCCGCTATAAACTGTTCGTAGGGCCGGTCATCGTTGATCGCCTTGATCACATAGTCACGATACGGCCAGGCGTTAGGTCGGGGTTGATTCGTTTCAAAGCCATCGCTTTCGGCGAATCGAACGACATCAAGCCAGTGCCGAGCCCAGCGTTCACCGAAGTGCGGCGATGCCATCAGCCGATCGACCAACCGCTCATACGCGTCGGGATTCTTATCCGCGACGAATTCAGCGACTTCGGCGGGAGTGGGCGGTAGTCCGATCAGATCGAAGCTCAATCGCCGGATCAACGTCCCACGATCCGCTTCGGCGGATGGAGTTAGATTCCCCGATGCCGCTTCCTTTCTCAATCGATCGATGATGAAGGGATCAATCGGGTTCCTGGACCAGCCCATTTGCCTGGCATCGGACGCTGGAATCGCTTTTCGCGCGACAGGCTGAAACGACCAGTGTGACATGACGTCATCACCAACGTTGGCCGAATCTGGCCATTTGGCACCCTGGTCGATCCAGGCCCGCAACAAGCCGATTTGCTGGGCCGTCAATCGTTCCCCTTCGGGGGGCATCAGCAGTCCCTCTTCCAGTCCTGCGATGATTCGAATCAGAGGGCTCTCTGCGGATTTTCCAGGAATGATCGCGGGCGAAAAGCTCTCGCCCCCCTTCAGGGCGGCTGCTTTCAGATCCAGTCGCAATCCGCCGCGCTGCTTGGCACCATCATGGCAGGAATAGCACTTCGACTTGAAAATCGGCTGAATGTCGCGAGCAAAGTCGACTGGCTGAGCGGCCGGTGGCGGAAGTTTGGATTCCTCGGTCGCGATGGCGACGGCCTGAAACACAAGCAGAAGCAGCAGAACAGGGTGCGGTCGAGCCATGGAACAAGTCACCTGTCTCTCGAGTGAGATCGTATTTCTGAATCACCTGCCAAGCAGGATCGCCAGATACCCCTTCAGTTTTTCATCGTCTTCCAGATCGCCCGTGATACCGATATGCGCGTTCCGATCTTCGGCATTCAGAAGATTGAGAACGGCAAGGTAGGCGTCTCGCTCGCCTCTGAAGTCACCTCGAGAATGAGCCAGTCCAGCTTCGCGCAGCAATCGCTGGTATGGGCGGGCTGGCCCTTTTTCGTCACCGATGAATCGACTCACAATCTCCCGACGAGCCGTCGTCTTCGTCGCTCGACGTTCATCAAACGTCTCGGGCTCCAGAAACATCATCGCCATGGAAGCGAGCAGACTGAATCCCAGAGCTCCATAGACCAATGCCGGGTTCCCTTTTTCACCCTCTTTCTGCTTGGCTGTTTTCGGAGCGGCTGCTTCCTGCAGTGCCAGTTCAGGCAGATGGCCATCTTCACCCAGTTTGACCAGCATTTCGCCGGGCCGATCCGTGATGAACTTGGCAACGGCTCGCCCCGCAGTCCCTGCAGCGTCACCCTTTTTTGCACCCGCACGGCGGGGCTGAGCCTTCGATTTAACGGCGGCGACAGGGGGCGGCGATGCTTCTGGAAGCTTTTCCGTGGGGGTGGCGGTCGGGTCGTTTGAGCCTGCCTGAAAGGTCAGCGTCGTTTTGGACGTGATCTTGATCGTGGCTCGCGATGGCAACCAGACCCATTGATCGGCCTTCATTGAATTGCCATCGACACTGATCGCATTGTCGATCGGCGTGAAGATGGCATACCGGCCATTTCGGTTTGCGAGCGATGCGAGGTGTTCGGCCACCTGAGAATCCGTCAGCAAGACCTGGCTGTCAGCCCCCGATCCGATATGAATGAACTCATCAACCAACGGAAACACCTGACCACGGTCAGGACCAGTGGTCACCGTCAATGTTGCAATAATGGTGGTGGCAGTCGAAGCAGACATGGAATTCAGGATCCGATCAAATCAATTCATCCGTTGTCCCGAGTGCAGTACGGTCAGGTCCGTTCGCAACCGTTACTGCATGATATCCGTTGTCACAAAGTTCAACATGAATGGGCCCAAAATGACCAACACTGTCGAGGCCATGATCAGCACGCCAGGCAACAGCATCTTGACAGCCGCTTCCCCCGCCAGGGTTTCTGCACGCTGACTTCGCTTCAGCCGTAAGACATCCGATTGAGTCCGGAAGATCTTGGCGAGCGGCGTCCCCAGCTGCTCGCCCTGAATAATGGAACCGACGATACTGGTGATTTCATCGTCATGCAGTCGGTCCCGCATCGATTCCAGCGCGGCGATCCGTCCCTTCCCCATATTCAATTCACCGAGGACTCGGCCGAATTCGACACCGACCGGGTGTTCTCGAAATTCGTCAACCGCCTCTTTCATGGCCTGCAGAAACGTTGAGCCCGCTTCCATCAGCAGCGTGACCAAGTCCAGCAAAAATGGCAGGCGGCGCTTGATCAGAACCAGCCGATAACGTGCTGTATTGCGCAGTCGACGACGCAACAGATATCCTGTCAGGACGCTCATCATCAGCGCCATGACGAATCCGGCTGGTCCCATCAATTGCACGCACGTGTAGACGTAGGCTGGCATCAGCATCAGGGCTTGAAGTTCAATCCGTGCCAGGTATTCGGCAGGTGTCCAGAAACGGGGCAATCCCGCCGCCTGAATTTCCCGACCGATTTCCGGCAACTGATCTGCAAAGGCACCCCGGTTGAATCTCGCAAAGGCCTGCACGACAGGCTGCAGAAACCGGTAGATAGCACTGATCCGGCGCAGTTCGTTGATCCGGTTGACGTCATATCGCCATTCCAGATCCTGAGCCATATCTTCGGTTGAAAGAGTCCGCCAGATCGTCCAGACGAACAGAAACACCGCCACCCCGAACATCAATGAGATGATCGCAGGGGGGACGGGGTCCACCATCAGGGGCGACGCTGCCAGCAAATGTTTCAACTCAAAGTTCTCCAGAATCTCGGTCTGGAAATTGTACCTTGGCGGGCAGAGCTAGCGGAAGAGACGAACAATTTTGTGGTCAGCCGCACGGTCGCGAACGGCGCCAACGCTGGATTGTTTTCGCGAAGCCCGAGAGTTAACGATTTCGCCGAGGATTTCCTTCGCCGCCGCAACGCCAGTGCGCCGTAGCGTCGTCGGCCTGTTCTCTCGATGTCGCATGTGACGGGCTCAGTGGATGACTACCATCTTTTCTTCGGTCATCTCCCGGATCGCGTAGCGCGGTCCCTCTTTTCCCAAGCCGCTATCTTTCAGGCCGCCGTACGGCATCAGATCGGCTCGCCACTGAGTTCCCCAGTTGATATGCAGGTTTCCCGCATCGACTTCTCTGGCAAATCGCATGGCCCGATCGATATCTCGCGTGAAAATGCTGGCCGCCAGACCATAGTTCGTCGCATTCGCCAGGTTGATCGCTTCGTCAAACGTTGAGAACGGTGTCACGGCCACTGCCGGACCAAACAACTCCTCGCGACTGACACGCAGTGACGGATCGACATCGCACAGGATTGTTGCCGAGTGGACTGTCCCCTGACGTGTCCCTCCGGTCACCAGTTTCGCGCCGCTCGCGATCGCCTCATGCACCCACGTTTCTATCCGCACTGCATCCGATTCTCGGACCATCGGTCCCAACTTTGTCGAGGCGTCCAGAGGATCGCCCGTCGTCAGGAGTTCGACCTTCGGTTTGAGTGCATCCAGAAATTCGCCATAGCATTGCCGCGACGTCAAGATGCGTTGGGCAGAGATGCAGACTTGTCCGGCGTTGCCGAACCCTGATGCCGCGACCAGTTGAGCGGCTCGGTCCAGATCGGCGTCGTCCATGATGATCACGGGACTGTTGCTGCCGAGTTCCATCGTCACCCGTTTGATTCCCGCCATCCGGCAGATCGTTTCACCGACCTGATAGCTTCCAGTAAAGCTGATCTTCCGGACTCGTCGGTCCGTACAGATTGCTTCACCGAGTTCACCCCCTGGTCCGGTGATACAGGCAATCGCCTGAGGAGGTATTCCCGCATCCAGCAGAATCTTCACCAGCTTGAGGGCGGTCAGGGGAGTATCACCGGCTGGCTTGATGAGTACCGCGTTACCAGCGGCGAGTGCCGGGCCAACCTTATGCATCACCAGGTTCAATGGAAAGTTGAACGGACAGATCGCGGCCACAACCCCGCAAGGGATTCGTAGCGTGAACCCAAATTTCCCAGCCCCACCCGGGGCCGATTCCAGGGGAATCACATCACCCGTAATCCGCTTGGCTTCTTCCGCAGAGACTTCCAGAGTCTCAGCCGCCCGACTGACCTCCAGGCGACTCTCTGCGAGGATTTTCCCCTCTTCACGAGTAATCGTCTGAGCAAAGTCCTCAGCCTGGTGACGCAACAGTCGCACGGCCCCCTGCAGAATGCGGCACCGATCCGCAGCAGACATCGCTCGCATCAGCCGGGCACCTTCGACCAGAGTCTCCACGGCCAACGACACATCTGCGGCGGTACCGTGAGGCACTGCATCGATGACAGTTCCATCAAACGGATTCGTCACCTCGATTTTTTGGGGACGGTCCTGCCATTCACCAGCGATAAACATCTGCATTGTGATTCAGTACCATTGATAAGCATAGGAGCGGAAGTCATCGAATGCCTGGCCGCGACGATCCTGATCTTCGTCTTCTTCCCAGACGGATTTCAGTTCCAGCAACTGATCTCGCAGGCGAATGTCCGCGATCTGTAATGCGGTCCATCCACGCTGCTGTTGTGAAAAGATTCGATTTTCGAGTCGCGGAAGTTCTTCCGCCAGGAGCGCCCGGATCCCTCGACGGATCGTTACATCGTCACAGTGAATCAGGGGCTTCAATCGTAACAATCCCTCGGCAGTGGTCGGGTGAACGCTGATCTGAACACTCGGTGCCGGGTCTCCGGCCAGGATGCGACGGACGTTGTATTCATTCACAAACGCATCGACAGGAAGAACGGCATACAAGTATCCCGCGAATGTCACTGTCCATAACTGCCGTCGAAACAGCCAGACGAAATCGCGGTTCTGACCGATCTTGATCACAACCAGAATGAAACCAACGACGACAGACGCGACACCCAGAAAACCGATCACCCGCATCCGAGTCATCCCGTTGAAACCGACGTAAATGAACAGCCGATTAAAAACGGCCATCGCCAGCAACAGATTCTCAACAGACCAGATCCAGGCCATCCGTCGCAATTTCGGCAGCCGGGGATCAGTCAGGATCAGCCCTCGAAAAATCATGGACAACAATAGTGTTGTCAGCGCGAGTGCCACGGTCAGCCAGGCCGCTCCTTCGTGGGCATATCCGGAATAATGAAACCCCTTTGGAAAGACCCGCAACCAGAGTGTCTGGAATTCAAAAACCAGATAGACCCCGAACAATCCGATCACCATCGCCAGGGTGTTCCGATAGGCTTCGTAAAGCGGCGAACTTGCCGGAACAATTGCAGGTGGCGGAGTATCGTCAGAGGCGACGACTTGCTTCACCTCAGGCCGCAGCAAGCCTACCGAGATCCAGCCAGCTGCGATGCAGAAGACAATTTCCAGCGGCTCGATATCGCGAAACAGGCCTTGAAGGAACTCGATGAACTGCGTCATGCCAGTCCCGAAAGAAATCACGAGATCCGGGTTGGCCATGATGAAGATCGCCCCGAAGACCACCAGTGTGATCGCTGGCAGAATCACCGAAATGGCATTGGAACGCAGGATCCCAGGGCTGAATCGGGCCAGTGCTTGCGAATAGAGATGCAGTCCGCGATGTCCCGCGGAAACCAGATGTGCCGTGAAAACAGCCCCCTGCAGGACATGGGGACATAATCCTGATAACCCCATCGCATAACCGCACAGCAGTACAAAACCTGCCACGACTGCCGCTTCAGACCCGCACCAGAACAACCGGATCGATGTCAGGGCCAGCAAGGGAGCGAGTATCCAGATACTGGAATCAAACTTGCGAGGGACGATTCCGAGCGCCAGTAACAGCGGAACGACCGTCAGCAGAAATCCGATTCCCGCGAAGCCTTGTCCGCGGAAAATCGTGATGTCACTGACGACGATCAGGAACGGCAAAATAATCAGTTCACGAGCACAGATGGGCAAATGCGTCGCGACATGCGATTCGCTTGGGACCGGCGGCGGCCCCTGCAGCAATCGTTCCTGCAGCAACGTCGGACGGTCATCGGGAGCAGTCATGGGTGTGTCCATTCATCAACTGCACCAGGAAATGGGAGTCATGTGAATAATGGGAATAATGGGAATAATGGGAATAATGGGAATAATGTCAGTCGTGCGGGCAAGTCAGTACCCAGGAATCATAATTCCCATTCTTCCCATCGCAAATGCTTTTCCCACCAACACTATTCGAATCGATC
>Ga0194055_10001198_pt1 | contig 21070 bp, 10 predicted proteins | sample SepL449m_MetaG_FD_155482 | JGI IMG/M metagenome (GOLD analysis project Ga0194055, IMG submission 155482) | Anoxic zone freshwater microbial communities from boreal shield lake in IISD Experimental Lakes Area, Ontario, Canada - Sep2016-L442-9m | ecosystem: Environmental > Aquatic > Freshwater >...
GCACCAACAGTAAACAAAAATGTTTGGGGTACTGATAGATACACAGCAAATAAATAAATAAAACATGGCACAACAAAGTTTTACATCTGTGAGAGGAAATCAATGGTATATTTTATATCCTTGCTATGATTCAAACCAACCTGTAATTTTTACACAAGCAATTTTATTCAATGCATATTTGAATACTACAATTGAAGTATATGATAATATTTTTCTTGAAAATTTAGGTTGTTTTACTGTAAAATTATTTTCAGGAACACCTCCTACATTTGCAGTTATAAATAATGGTCTTACTTATGATGGTGCAAGTTGTGATCCATGTATAGCTTCTTGTATTACTATAGGTGGTGGAATTGGTACTGTAAGATATATTAACTATAATGATGTTGAGACTACTACATCTTTGCCAGCTAATATATGTACTAAAACAAAACCATATGTTTCAATACAAAACCCACTAATTAATGTTATTAGTGAAGGTTGTGAAAGAGTTGGTGGTTGTAATATTTCATGTTATGAATTAACTAATTGTGCAACAGGTCAAATTATTAATTCAAACAATCAAAGTTTATTTTCAGCATATGCAAATGGTAGCACAATTAGTTTAAATGAAGTAGATGGTTGCTGGACTGTAGACTTAGGTGTTGAATGTGACTGTTTTCAAGATGTGAGTATAAATCTTATATATAGTTCTTGTGAAACATGTTTACCAATTGTAGCCTATACTCTTACTAATTGTGAAAACCTATCATTAGTAAACTATTCTGAAGAAGATTTATCTCAGTATGTTGGGAAAATAGTTTCTTTAGATTGTGGAGATTGTTGGTTTGTAGAAGAAATAGATTTTAGACCTCCTAATACGCAAACCTTTGTTGTTGAGAATGCATATGATTCATGTGAACAATGTTCAAGAGCATATTTTATACTTTATGATTGTGCAGGTGACTTAGCTCCAATAACAACATTTACTGATATGACTTCTTATGGGTCTGACATTTTAAAGTTAGCGGGATACCCAAGTTGTTGGTCAGTACAAACTTCTCCTACTCCAGATTATGAAAATGCTGTAGGAGTATCCGTTACTCAACAATATGATGATTGTCCAACATGCTTAGAAGTTATTGGATGTACATGTACTAAAGTTAAAAATACAACAAGTGAACCATTAACTTATACTTATAAGGATTGTTCAGATGTAGAGCAAACTTTTACATTAGCTTCAGGTGCAACTAGTGCTAAGCGTTGTGTTAATCAATGGATACTTATTCATCTTAACACAGATATAGTAACTGAATATGGTGAGTGTGTTGAAGATCCTAATGATAGTTTGAATAAAATATGTCCTGTAGATATTACTGGTAGAATGATGAGACCAGGCTATACAACTCCAAATTGTGATCCTGAGAGATTTGAAAAAATAACTTGTGAAACTGCTGAAGTATTATACAGACAAGTTTTACAACAAAGATATGGTATAAGTAATTGTTGTCCTGATGATGATGAAAGATTAATAGTTAATAAAGAAGTCATTGATTTACAGGCCTTAAATGATCCTGACTTTAATTGTACTCAAGCATTGTCTTGTTGTGCACCTGCAGATTGCGGCTGTGGAAATTGTAAAAGTCAATAATATTTTGTATATTAAAATAAGAAGCAAAAGATATGAAACCACTTAATTTAGATAACAGCCCTTGTAGTCCTATATCAAGTAACTGTGTTATTTGGCAAGGTCCAAATATTCCATGTATAAAATTATGTACAGGAGATACTATTACAGATGTGGTATATGCATTAGCTATACAGCTATGTGACATTGTAGATGCTGTAAATATTTCTACACTTGATTTAACTTGTTTGGAAATTACAACAGGTACACCTACTAACATTAATCAATTACTACAAATTTTAATTGATAAGATTTGTGATGCAAATAGTATACCAGCACCTAGTGCTTTTCCTACCCGTGGAAATAGTTCATGCCCTACAGATTGTATTGTACCAGTAGCTGCATGTTTACGAACAGGTACTCAAACTACAATGAAGCTGTTAGACTATGTACAATTAATTGGTAATACTATCTGTTCTATTCTAGATGACATTACTACAATAAATAATTCTATTACAAATATAACAAATAGAGTAATAGCATTAGAATCTATTCCACCTACACCTCCATACGTACTTCCTTCTGTTACACCAGATTGTACATTAGCAGATGGTAGTGTTGTTGCGGGAGTAGCTTACCCTCTGAATATAATTCTTACAGCACTTATTAATGATAATGACCATGGATACTGTGCACTACTTGGAACAACTGGTCAACCATCAGATATTACAATAGCATATAATTTAGGTAATAGTACTGTAAGCGGTACAGATGGTGCTTTATCTAACTGTGCTTTAACATTAGATCAATTATTTTCTACTACATGGATCACTACACCAACAAATTTAAGTGAAAGCTTTATTGATTTGTGGTTAACTGTTCAAGATATTAGAGATGCATATAAAAGATATAATGTAACTGCAGGTAACTCTAATGTTACAGTTACTACTACAACAACTCCTGGAACATGTGGACCAGAAATTTCTTTTGATGTAAAAGCTAAAAGCTCATCTGTTTCTGCAGGTACTAATATTGCTAGTGTTACTACAACTGTGGTAGGAGATAATACTGATTATACAGTAAATGCAAGAGGAACTACTGTTGCTGCGGGTGATAATATAACAGTAGCAACAAATACAACAGATCCTACAAATACTATTTATACAGTATCTGGTAAAGAAGCAATTGTACAAGCATCAGCTTCAGCTAATAATACTGTTACGGTAACCCCAACAGCAGGTCCTGGATTAGGAGATACTACTTATTCTGTTTATAGTCAGTATGGTTTAGAAATGTTTGGTTGTCAATGGACAATTGGATCATCTTACGCTGGTAGTTGGATGACAATGCCATCACAAACGGCTGTTGCGGGTGCTCAATTTAGTTTTCCAAGTTCTGTTAAAAGAATTATTCAACCTAATAACATTACAACAACAAGTTCTGTAGATAATCTTACTTATAACATAAGTAAAGTTGCTACTAACTGGTTTGTATCACAATCACAATTTGATACATATGGTTGTTCATTTGGAACATTTGATGTAGTAACTGGTGAATTTAATATAACAGAGCCTGGTGAATATTTAATTTCAGGATATGCACATTTAAAAGCTGATTCAGCAGGAAACGGAATTTGGACAAGTGCTGCAGGCTCATTTGGAATTGGTTTATGTGCTAATGCTACTGATCTCTATGTAGGTCAAACACAAACATTTGTACCAGCTGTAACAAGACAAGTTGATTTATCATGTACTAAAGTAATATATAAACCAGGTACGTCACCTCAAACTGTATATATGAGTGTTTTAAATTATTCTGATAAAAATTATGATGGTACAGCATATTTTGGTTCAGATAATGTAGGCTTTACAATTGTTAAATTAAGAGGTGATCTTACAGTAGTAACAGGAATATAAAATATTAATTATGGAAAATACATGTCAAAATTGCGGATGCAAAGATACTTTCTTACCTGTAGCACCATGCTCCGATCCAGCTGAATGCCCTACACCACAAAAGTGTGAAGACACATTTGATTCAGCATGTGTTGTATACACAGGTTTAAATTTAGACTGTGGTGAAGATACTGTTGTTGCAACTAATACAACTATAGAACAAGCATTACAAAATATAGTTGATAAAGTTTGTGAAATTACAAGTGGAACTCTAGTAGTTGAAATTATTGATGATGAAGGTGGGTTAGCTGCAAGTGTATCTGGTGGTACTGCACCTTATCAATTTTTATGGTCTATAGCACAAGGAACATTTGTTGGACATACAATAACTGGTGGTGCTAATTTTTCATCTGTTATTCTTTCACCTATAATAGGTAATACATTTCAGGTAGGTGGAATAAGTGGTGCAACGGGAGCTGTTAATATGTCTCACATAAGATTAGATGTCACTGATGGTGCTTTAAATAAAACAACAAGATATTATACATTTGCTAATTTAGTTTAATTATGCCTATTTGTAGAAACTGTGGTGGTAGCAATAAAAAAGTAATTTTAAACTATACACCAAAATCATATACAATATGTCCTGATCCAGGAACTTGTCCAGAATCATATGCATGTTCTGAGATACTTGATTCAGCATGTATACAATACACAAATAACAATATATTATATTGTGGAACCACCTTTGTAGTAATTAGTAAGTTTGAAAACTTAGAATCTGCTTTACAAAGCCTACTTGATATAATTTGTCAAACACCTCCAAGATGTGCTCTAGAAGTTAATATTGTTCCAAATCCAGATGATGAGGATACTCCAACATTAACTGCTAGTGTAACAAATGGTCAAGCACCTTATACATATGAATGGGAAATTGCTCAAGGAGATTTTGTTGGTCATTTTGTTTCTGGCTCAACAACATTACCTACTTTGAATTTAACTTGTATTGCAGCTAATGCTATTATAACAGGTAATATAGATAAGAATATTAAAGTAAGTAACATTCAACTTACAGTTAAAGATTCAAGAGGATGTAAAGAAACTGTTCATTTTCTTTATGCATCAGATTGTTATTCTATAATACTTGATGATCTTCAGCCAAGACAAGCATTTTTAGGAGGTAGGATATTTAACAATAATGGATATGAAACTCCATTTGCAATAACTCCAATGGATTTTATGGATGATCCAGATTACATGCCTACATGTACTGAATTAAAAAATATTTGTTGCATTGAAGGTTATCCATCATATGAAGATGCGGCAAGTGAGTATAGAGAAGCTAGAGATCAATATGCTCGAGCAGTTAATCAAAATAGTATTAATGAAAATGTAGGTTCACCTAAACCTACAACTCCTTTGGATTATACACAATGGGAACCTGGTAATTTAGGTGATCAATTAATATTTTATAAAGGAGGTCTCATGAATTATAATATTTTATGGGGATGTCCGGAATGTACATTTAGAGTATGGAATGAAATTTCTTGGCCTGCGTTAGCTAATCAAACATTAGCTGAAAGATTCTCAATGTTAGATCCTGAAGATTGTACAAAATTTTATTGGTTGGATGCAGTACCTCTTGCACAGACACCCCCTATTGGACAACCAGGTCAAATGCTAAAATGGGCAACTGATCCATTAGATCCAACTTTATTTGGTGAGTATGCATGGGATCCAGTCACGGATATGTGGAGTGTAACATTAGGTGGTATATTAGGTTACTTAAATCAATCAAATAGATCAAAAAGAGATGCTTGGTTACAAGCACTTAATGCAGTCACATCAGCAAATGGACCTTTTTTATGGGCTAATGATTATGTAATGTTTCATAGATTTAAATATGAATTAAAATATCCAGTTTAATTATGAGTTTTATAAAGAACATAGAAATTTGGAATAATCACAGACCAAGAGTTTGTAACTTTGATATAGAAGAGTATTGTCTTATTGGTTCAGCAGGAAATACCTGTACGGAAAATACAAATATTCCAGAAAATGAAGATTTATTTGGATCAGCAAGAGCAACATATGATGCTTGGTTAGCCGCTGTTGATGAATACTTTTTAGCTTCATATAGTTTTTATTATGATCCTGGTTATCAAGATCCTATTACAGGAGATATAATTATACCTGACGGTTTACTTAATGAGAAATGTAATTCTTTAAGTAACTTGACTACAATGTGTAATCTATATTATGGACAACCTGATGGTTTTATTATAAAATCTGTAAACTTTAGATCTAAAAGAGAACAAATACAAAATTCATTATTACCTCCAGGAGACCCTAATAAAAAAACAGGTATAGAAACAAACACAATAAATATTCCAGTAGGACCAAATTTACCAGATCAACCATATACATATACTATAGATTTTACAAATTATCAAACTCCTGAGTATAGTCATTATTTAGAATTTAGAACAGTACTAGGATTGATGATGCAACAACTTAAAAAAATTATGACTGCTACAGGTAATCATCCTTTGACACCATTTGATATTCCTTGATATTAGTTAGTTGAAGTTTGTTGGTTTATTCTTACAACTACGGACAGACCCCTGCACTTGTAGGGGTTTTGTTTTATAGCTATATTTGCTAATATAACTAATTTTTACTATATTATTATGAGAGAGTTTAAGACACCTGATTTATCAGCACCGAGATATAGACCTGAAGTATCTAATCTCTTAGACAAAGAGTTCTTTGATGGATTTAAAAAGAAGTATCCTAGATATGCTAAGTATGAAAACAGCATGTTAAAGAATATAACAAAGACATTTAATAGAACAGTGTATAATATGGTTGTTGATAGTAGAGATGGTGTTCAACTACCTGATCAAATTGGATGGCTTTTTGTAGGAACATGTCAACAAAGTAAAAAAAGAAATGTTGATTTTTCTAAATCTAGACAGTATGGTGTAGAAGTGAATAATAATAATTTTGCTACGGATGGAAAGTTAGCAAAGATATTCTTTACAAGCAATGCACTAAAACATAAAATGAAAAATAGAGAGTATTGGACTTTTGTTGCATGTAGAGATTTTAAAAGACTTGTTGCTAAATCATATCCTGAAAATTGGAATATGTACAGAGTAGTAGAGAATAATAAAAAAATCAAAAAACTATATCAACAAGTATACTATGCGGGAAAGGAAGCGGCACTTACCCAAAATGCTCTTAAAACATATAATGAATTTGAATTATGACAACAGTTGGTGAAGCAATATCAAGAATGAGAAACACTCTTAAAGCAGTAAAAGAAGATCCATTCTTAACTGATAGAGTGATTTATTTATCTCTTTTAAAGTATGGTCAAACATTACTTAAAAGAGAAGACAACCAGTATAGGCTTATGAAAATAAGTTCTATATTTTCTGTATTACCTTTTGTAGAACTTATAGATGTAGATAGAATTGAAGCTGGATGTACAGGAGTATATTCTGGATGTTACTTTAAAAGAACTAAAGAAAAAATTCCTTCTATATTAAATGGTATACTAGGTCCTATTATACGCACTGTATCTTCAATAGATGGTAGTGATATTATGTTTAGAACAAATCCTGGTACTTGGGTTTCTATAACAAGATCAACTACTTTCAAATATAACACAAGAAAATATTTTTGGTTTTTAAATGGCTACTTGTATCTACCTAATGTTGATTGGGAGGCTATAAGAATAGAAGCTATATTTGATGGTGACATCACAGCTTATCAATGTGATCCAGAAGATCAATGTAAACTTATACAAGATCAACCATTTCCATTTCCTGATTATTTATTTTCAGAAATAGAACAGTACACATTAAAAGAATTAACCATGATTGCTCAAATACCAGTTGATGGTACTGATGACGGTCAAAATATTTTAAGATAATGGACTTTAATTATACACTCAAATACAGAACATTTGACCAATTGATGGAAGATGTTCAGATTGATTTACCAAGCTTTGCTTTAGAGAACATGATTGAGCCACAGCAATTAATCAAACTTGCTAGAAAGATCAATTATGATTTAGGTCTTAGAATCAATCAAACTAAAGAAGTGGTACTAGATATCTGTCATGGAAGAGTTAAGCTCCCAGACGACTTCTATGTGTGGAATTTTGGTATGTCCTGCCATGAAAGAACAGAGCATGTTGGTTATGATGGAAGAGTTGGTGGAACTAATATACAAGAAGTTCCATTAGGAACTGTAAAATATCAAGAATTTCCTGGTGGTGTAGATAGTTGTGCTGTAGCAACAGTTAACTGTAGAACCTGTAATTCTAATCCTTGTAATCATACGGCAGCTTGTGGGTCTAATACACCTATCACAAATACAACACCAACTTATGATCCAGAGAATCCTTATGGAGATACATGTGTAGCTCCAAGAGTATTTATGAATTGTAAAGGAGAGTCATATGAATTAATCCAAGTAGTTCACTCAGGACTTACAAGAAAATATAATACACTTGTTCAGTTAAGAATGAAACCAAGTCAGAACATAGAATGTGAATGTCCTAACTTATATCATAATGGTCCAGATGAAGGTTGGCTTAAAGATGGTTTTCTTTTTACTACTTTCCAAGATGGTCATGTTTATGTAAATTACCAAGGAGAACTACAAGATGAGAATGGAAACTTAATGGTTCCGGATCATCCAAGACTTAATGATTACTATGAGTATGCATTTAAGAAAAGAATCCTTGAGAATTTATATTTAAACGGTGAGGATGTAGCTCAAAGACTACAAGTTATTCTACCTGAACTAAAAGATGCTAGAAATAATGCTCTTAGTTTAGTTAACACTCCAAACTTTAGAGAGATGGAGCAAATATGGTGGACTAATAGAAGAGCCCAGTATTCTAAATACTATGACATGTTTAAAGCTCCAACATTTGGTAATTATGCTAGGTTAAATTATAATACTAAAGTAATCTAAGATGGCAGATATGCAAGATACTTCCCAGACTATAACGGATAGTTTTATAAAGGGACTTAATAAAGATTCAGATGCTTCATATGTTACAGACGGTATGTGGACACATGCTGTCAACATGGTGAATAACTCTAAGACAGGTAAAGTAGGTTCAATATCTAATGAAGCTGCTAATTATATTTGTTTTAATGCTGGTGCATTTATGCCAAGTATTGCTGTAGAAAAATTAGTAATAGGAACTGTATATCTTTTTTCAGATAAGTGGATAATATTTACAGCGGGTCATAATACAAATGGTCAGCCTGTGAGTTCTGAAATTGGTTTATTTGAAGAAGAACAATGTAGTTATAAACCTATTGTAATTGATGCTTGTTTAAATTTTGATAAAAGATATTTAATATCTGGTGTATCAAGATTAAAAGAAGATTGTACTTGGCAAGTATATTGGGGTGATGGTTTAAATCCAGATAGATATTTAAATGTTGGTGATCCTCAAACATGGCCTGGACCAGATTATTCTTACATAACATCCATAGGAGCTAATGCAAATTACTACCAAGGACCTGGAGGAACTAAAATACTTTGGCCAAATGTACAATGGATAGAAAAATGTGAAGTTGTTAATGACTGTAACATATGTGAGAACACAAACAAATTAGATTGTGAGCATATTAGATTGGCAAGACTTATGACTACACCTTGTTTAAATTTAACAAGAGGGCAACAAGGGGGTACACTAGCTAACGGGACATATTTTGCTCTTATAGCATATACTATAAAGGGACAGAAAGTAACTGATTACTTTGCACAAAGTAATTATCAGTTTATATATTCTCCTCAAGATCTTCAAGGATCACTTACTTTAAACATATCTGCAGATAATGTAAACTTTGATGAGTTTCAATTAGTAATGGTGAAGTGTGTTAACCAACAAACTGTAGCGCAGTTAATGGGTATATACTCTACTAATACATCAACTGTAAGTATTGATCAAATTGATAATGGAGCTAACATAACAATACCTCTTGAACAATTACCATTACAAACTCCAGTATTTGAAACTTCAGATCAGATAGCAGAAGTAAATAATTATTTGCTAAGAGTTGGACCAAGAAGTAAGTTTGATTTTAATTATCAACCATTAGCTAACTTAATTAGAACTAAGTGGGCTTCTGTAGAATACCCTGCTGATTACTATATGAAAGGTGGTAACAAAACTAACTATATGAGAGATGAAGTATATTCATTTTTTATTAGATGGGTGTATAATACAGGAGATAAAACTTCTACCTATCATATTCCGGGAAGAACTCCTAGAAACTTTAATGTACCTAACGGAGCACCTACAATTGAAAATGCTGAGTTAACAGGTAATCAAAATACATTATATTCAGATGATAAAGTATTTGAAGTTTATAATACTGCTACAATAGATAATTCATCCTCACTAGTCGGTACTAATACTGATGACGGGGGAACTGTTATAGCAACAGGAGACATGGGATACTGGGAATCAACAGAAAAGTATCCTGATAATAGACCGGACATATGGAATCCATCAGCTCACTGTTGGACAGGTCAAGATGCAACTGTAAATCCTGAAGAATTTGATTTATGTGGTAAATATATTAGACATCATAAGTTCCCTGAAGATTATACTGCAGGAAGTGCTGCAGATACAGTAACACATTTTAGAAGAAACCCTAATCCTATAAATAATACTAATCAGTTTTTTATTAGACTGATGGGTGTTTATTTTGAAAATGTTGCTTTACCAAAAGATAATGATGGTAATGATATACCAGGTATTGTAGGTTTTGAAATTCTTAGAGGATCAAGAGAAGGTAACAAAACTATTGTTGCTAAAGGAATGGTAAACAATTTAAGAACTTATCAAGTTCCTGGCTCAGGTAATAATAGTACTACAGGTTTATATCCTAATTATCCATTTAATACTATACAACCTCTTAGTGCTGCTTTAGGGGGTAATGTTGCTAATTATAATGATCCATTTATTAAAGCTGGTATAAGTTCATTATATAATCAAACTGTACCAGAAGATATATTTAGTTTCCATTCACCGGATACTATGATGACAACACCATTTTTATCCACTACAGAATTTAAAACTTATGGACAATTATCCGGATATAGTCAACAAAATTTTAATACTCCATCAGATCATCCTAAATTTAAATTGTTATCAGATGTTATTATTGTACCAATGTTACTTGCAGGATTTGTCGAAGCAATTATTGCATCTGTTGGTAAAAGAACTGGTGTATCTAAAGGTCCTGGTTATCAAAGTATTGTTGTTCCTGATGTACAAGGTACTGAAATTGATGGTAAGTCTGTAGGTGGTGGTAATGGTACACTAGAAATTGCAGGTGCACCTCCAGCAATTGAAGGTTTTGGTGAGTGGTTTCCTATTAATGGAGGTGGTATATCTGGTGGTAAAATCACAACACAAGATGAAGGTATTCAAGTAAGTAAACCTGGTGAGTTTGATACTAAATTAGTAACTAATAATGGTGCAATAACTGCTCAAAATACTCTTCCATCTATTATAGCAAATATTGGAGCTGGTGGTGGTAATTATGAAGATACATATGAAGATGGTGCTAAAAGTGCTAAAAATGTATATGGTGGTATTTATACAGCTCAAGAAATACATTCTGAATGGAATGATTCAAGATATTTACCTACAAGTTTAAAAGGGGTAAATAATACAGGTAGATTTGCTTATTATTTCTCAGAAGGAATGAGAGTAACTTTAGATCTTATTTATGTTTTAACAGCATACAAACAATATGCATTACAACAAAAAGCATACGGTTTTTATGCTGATATTATTAAAAACTTAAATACTGATACTACAAGATTTAAAATGGAAGATGGTTTTTATCTAAGAGACAATATACAATCTGTTTCTAGATATCAAGATAATACAGGCACATGGAGATCTTATAATATTAATAATATAAAAAGATCACCTAAAGTAATTGTAAGAACTAAAGCCGGTAATAATCAAAACATAGGTCCTAAACTATTATCTGGTGATAAATCATTAACTACATTAGGTACATTAATACAAACAAATCCTACTTCTGTACTTCCTGTTGGAACAAGTTTACCAGATTTTGAAGGTAACATTGATAGAACTTTTTCATTACCTATTCAAAGTCACTATGGTGCTATAAGAGGTAGAGTAAGAAACCAATATGGTCAGTTAGATTCTATCAAACAATTACCGGTTGGGACATGTGAGCAAAAGCTTTCTGATTATAATATTAATCCATCAACTATAGTTTGTGATTCTGTTAACATAATAAAAAATACAATTTTTAGAACTACTCTAATGTTTGGTGGTGATACTTATATTAACAGATATACTGAAAAAGATAGTATGTGTTTCTTCTTTGATTGGTTATATAATCAACCTAACGGTTTTGAATATAATTATTACTTGAGAAGTATGATTCCTAATCCAAGGTTTAGATTAAATAGTAGATTTTATGATGCACAAGATTTTGCACAAGCATTTAATGTACTTGATGTAACTAATTTACCTAATGTTATAAATAGTATAATTAGTATTATTACAGGTGTTAGTAATTTTCCACCTGGTGAAGGTATATTACCAACTGATTTTTATAATTTAGATTATGTTAAAGATTCTAAAAAATATAATTACAATAATGATAAAGCAGGAAACTATCCAGGATTCTTTACTTGTAAAGATTCTTATTTTTATCTATCTGTATCTTCAATAAGAGACTTTTTTGTTGAGTCAGAAGTATTAGTTGATTTTAGAACACAACCTGAAGAGATAGCCAGAAAATATTATAATCCATATAACTTCACAGATTATAATGCAATGTTTGATACTAATCCAAACATACTTGGTGTAAACAGTTTTAATCAATATGACTATTCATTAAGTGTATCTAAGTTATATAATCAATATTTTTCATTAGGTAGTGTGCAAAGTAGATATTATAACCCTAATGTAGCTGACTTATGTTTTACATATTATCCAAATAGAATTATTTACTCATTGCCTCAACAAAATGAAGCAATAAAAGATAGCTGGTTTGTTTATTTAGTAAATAATTACAAAGCATTTAAGTCTCATGTAAGTGGTGTTAAGTCAATAAATAAATCTGGTTTAGTAATCACATTTAAAAATGATAGCCCTATAATGTATCAGGGTGTGGATACTTTACAAACTGATTTAGGAACTAAAGTTACTTTAGGTGACGGAGGTTTATTTAGTCAAGCACCACAGCAGTTATCTAATGCAGATAAACCATATGAATATGGAGCATCACAAAATAGATTGTCTGTAATATCTACACCAGTAGGTATATACTACATGTCTCAAGCTGCAGGTAAAGTATTCTCAATTGGAGAAGGACTTCAAGAGATTTCTCAGCAAGGTATGAAATGGTGGTTCACTGTGTTCTTACCGTACAAATTAACACAAGACTTTCCATTATATCCTTATCAAGATAATCCTGTAGCAGGTATTGGATGTCAAGCAGTGTTTGATAATACAAATACTATTTTATACTTCTGTAAGAAAGATTATGAACTTAAAGATAAGTACAAAGGAAAAGTAACATACATTCCACTTAAAGGAAATGGTACCGGTGATTATTTTAGTATCATTGGTAATAGATCTGCTCAATTTAAACTTGGTGATCCAATCTTATTTAGAGATGCCTCATGGACTATAAGTTATGATCCTAAGAATCAGTTCTGGATTAGTTTCCATGACTGGCATCCAGATTTATTTATGCCTACTAAAGATGTATTTATATCTACAAAAGGTACCGGTGGTTGGAGACATAACTGGATCTGTGATAAGTATTGTAATTATTATGGTATTGATTATGCATGTGAGATTGATGTTCCAATTACAACTGGTCAATCAGTTACTACTACAAGATCTGTTGAATACATAATGGAAGCATATAGAAAAACAGATAACTGTGTAGATTCTTATCATGTACTAGATTATAACTTTGATACAGCTGTTGTGTATAACTCAGAACAAGTATCAGGTTATTTGAATCTTAATATATATCCTAAGAATGATCTTGTTCTTACAAGACAGTTTCCTAGATTGAATCCAACTACCTTAACTTCATTTGATATTTTATTTTCAAAAGAAGAAAACAAATATAGATTTAATCAGTTCTGGGATATTACAAAAGATAGAGGTGAGTTTCCAATTGGTACAGCTTACCCTGCTGGACAAGGACCATATGTATCTGGAACTACAACATTGTTAGGTAATTATACCAATTTAAATACATGGATTACAGAACCAGATGGTTTTAGAAGAGTATTAAATCAAAATAATCTTAACTATGCTAAACCAGAATTACAAAGAAAAAAATTCAGACATTACATGAGTTTTATTAACTTCAAGAAAAATATATCTGGTAACACTAATATTGTGTTGAAAATTGATAATAGTAAAAATGAAATTTCTCTAAGATAATGTATAACAAGAAGACTCTATCTAAAGCTACAGCTGAGTTGGACAAGGCTAAAGCTCCTGCAAAACCTAAAGATATAATCACTGATCCAATGGGTCAGTGGAAGTATCCTGGTTTACCTACTAGAATTCCTGGTAATGATATTACCATGAAAGGAGTGGGTTATCCTGTATTAGGTGTGGCTAATAATGGTCAGAGAAAGATAATGCTTCCGGGAGCAGACTATACTTTTCCTGGAGCACAATATGTAGATGAGTATCCTCAAATGAAAAAAGGAGGTACAAAAAAGAAAAGAAAGACCAAGAGTATAATGGGTATTAATAAACTCATGCAAAAAGGTACTTTATTTGAAGACTACTCAAAAAGAATGTATGATCCAAATGTAGATTACTTTCAAAAAGGTGGTCCGCAAAATACATCAGGTCCTAGAAATATTCAACCTTCATATGATTATGATGATCAACAGTTTCATCAGAATGATCCAGCAGGTTATGATGAATTTATAAATGGTCCTGGTCATGCTCCTGATACATATAAGTTTCCAAATCATCCAACATTTAGTAAGGAGAGTATGTATTCTAATGAAGAAACTCCAGGAGGTGAATGGATGGAAAATCCAAATGGTTCATGGAAATTTAAAGCTTCTTCTACAAATAGAAAAAATATGTCTAAAGAAGAAATGCAAGACTATTTTAATCAAGTAGAACCTGGTAATGAATTAGAATATAAAGATGGTGGTATATACATGGACCTTACAAATGATGAAATAGAAGAATATAGAAAAGGTGGTTACATAGTAGAAGACATATCTGTACCAGAACTTAATCAAGCTCAGAAAGGTGGTAACACAAGTGTACATGTAGATAAGAATGGTACTAAAACTACTAAGTACAGAGACTCTAGTAACACTGTTCATTATAAAGTTGAGACTAAAGATGGTAAAGTTTATCATAAGCAAGATAAAAGTCTTTCTGTAGGAAAAGCAGCGAATGATACAAGAACTCCTGAACAAAGAGCTGCTGAGATGAATGAGTTTTATAAAAGTCATCCTGGAATTGGACAAAGTTATTTAAAACCTGGTACAGCAGCTTATATAGAAGCACATGATGGACCAATGCAATCAGTAGATGACTTCTGGACATTACCTATTGGTATGAGTAGTGCAGGAGTTAGGGGTACAATAGGTTTAGCAAAAGGTTTAGGTTCTCTTGCAAGTAACACTCTTAAATCATCATTAGTTCAATCAGGTAAAGCTGGAACAAAAGCTTTACTTAATAAGTCTTTGGTTAAAAGTTTACCTGGATCAAGTATTAATAATCTAGTAGCTTCAGGATTTGCTGGTACTGCATTAACTGATATAGTAACTGGTAAATTTGCTGAACCTTGGAAAAAAGCTAATAAATCTGGTAAAGTTTCTGACTATGCGGATGCCGTTGCTGAAAATATGTTTACAGCTTTAGATGCTATTCCTTTATATAAACCAGTGGGTAAAGGTCTTAAACAATTAGGTAAAATAGTAAAAGATAACTCAGCTTTAAGTAGTAAATATCTTAAAGCATTACCTGGAAAAAAAGTAGTAAAAGCAACAGAAGATTTAAAACAAGCTGAAAATAAACTTGAAGAAATTAGAAGAGCTTATCATAATAATGAAAGAGCTCTTCTACCAGAAGAATCTGTTTTATTACAAAAAAATGGTGTAGGAGAAAGATTAAATTATTTTGATCCGGTAATAGGAAAAAAAGCTGATGCTGTATTAAATAAAATGATTGCTGTAAATAAAAATCCTGTATTAAAAACAGATCCTGAATACATGCAAGCTTTAGTAGATAAAACTCAAAGATTACGTAGAGCAGATTCAGGCAATCATGGTATTGGGGTTCAAGAATATATAGACGCTTCACCAAATTTTAAATCTGCTAATCAAGGTTTAAGAAAACTAGAAAATAAATTTGGAAATAATTGGTTTGAAAAACCTTATACAAGAGATGCAGTATTAAATGAGTATGTAAGTAATCCTAGGTTTGGCCCTTATAATGATTCAAGATTTGCAAGATATCTTTCTGATTCAAATATAGATATTCAAAGAAGATTAGTTAATGGTCAAAATATTACAGAAGCTGATCAAAATTTATTAAATGCAATGAGAAATAGAAGTGATAAAACTACTGAATTATTTAACTTATATGGTCATGCACAAGTGAATGATCCTTCAAGGTGGCAAACTGCTCTTAATGAAAATTCAAATTTAAGAAGAACTTTACAAAATGAGAATTTATTTAGTAGTCCTGAATTTGCTGCATTACCTGATAACTATAGAAATCAAATAATTGATTTTAGAAACAGTAACCAGCAATTTTTGAATAACATGTTTACACATAGAGGAAGTATTGATTTAAGAAGGAATGTTTCCCATGCTCAAAATTCATATACAGAACCTCAACAAGCTTTTGATGATGCAATTAAAGAATTATATAACACTGAAGAAGCTGGTAAACATGCAAAAAAAATTGAAGAAAGTTTAATTAAATTAAATGGTAATAGAATTGTACCAGGATCAATTCCTTATCATGGAGTAGATAAAGTACCCCAATATACAATTGAGGATCCATCATTACTATCATCAAATGATTTAAATGAAATTGATGAAAAAATTGATTTTGTAACTAAAGCTTTAAAAAATCCAAATCTTAAAAATCCAAAACTTAAAAAAAGTTTAGAAACACAATTAGAAGACTTACATTCTAATAAATGGTTAAGAACTGGTTATCATGAAACAATGAAAGAAGCTGGTTTTAAAATTCCTAAAGAATATGAAGACATGTCAATGATTACACAAGATAATACAAAGTATTTATTTGACAGTAAAGGAAATTTAATAGGTAATATATCAGGAGTATCAAAAGAATATCCTTTCATAGGGTCAACAGGATTAATGCCTCATTTACATGGTACAAATCCAATTGGTAAAGAAAGCCAAATGGGTAAAACATTATATAGAAGTATCCATCATGGTTTAAATAATGCTCATGGTGTTCCTTTACAATCAAAGGGTAATTTTCAAAGTACTGAGTTATTAGAAAATGGATTACCTGTACAAAGAAAACGTGCTGCAAATATGTGGAATTCAGGTGTGGCAAAAGGATGGTTTGAAGATACAGGATCTGGTACATATAAGGTAATTAAAAGAGCTGGAGGTGTGGTTACCCAACTTACTCCTAAAGAAATACAAGAGTACATTAACCAAGGTTATATAGTTGAAGATGCTGATGACTTAGAACTTAATCAAGCTCAGAAAGGTAAGAGTGTTAGCAATAAGACATCTACAAAGTTTAGTATATATACTGCAAAAAATGATAAAGACTATGCTTTTAGAAAAAAAGCTTATGATGATAGTTTAGCTCTTCATAAACATAATTTAGAATATGACAAGTTAGCACTTAAAGGGAATCATATGTTAACTAGTAAAACAGGTAGTTATGATCCCATAGCATATAAAAATCTTGTAAATAAAATGCAATATAATGATGCTTTGCAAGAGAAGGTAATTAAAAATTCAAAGGTTCCTCATGAGCGTGTTATTAGTAGAAAAGTTCGACCTGGTGTTTTACATGGAGATTTTATCAATGAGCATCCAAGACCTAAACAGATGATCATGCGTCCTTTAGAAGATACTTCAGGAGATATAATACATCCTCCTGCCCCTAACAAAGGCACAAAAAAAGTTGCTCCTACTGTTCCTGTAAATGTATATAAAGATACTCTTGCTTCTAAAACAGAACCTGTTAAACAATCTAAATATCCAAAAGGATACCAACCTTATTCTTTATATGGTAAAGTATTAGATCCTGAAGTTTATGGTTATGGTGAATCACTTAATGGTAGACCGGTACAAGTAGCTCAGTTTGGTGATACTTATGGCTATAAAGAAAAAATGGATGCGTACAGAAAGTCTGGTAAATATCCTTGGGTTAAACAAAAAGGTGGTGCTAAAGATAAATATGCTACTCATATTGGTGATGATGGTACTGTAGGAAGTACAAATGTACATACTGATAAGAATGGTACTATCACAACTAAAGTACAGGATTCAAAAGGTATAACACATTATAAAGTAAAAACAAAAGATGGTAAAGTATTTTATAAACAAGATGCTTCAACAACTTATCCAAAAAATAATTCTGTAGTTCCTGAAAATTATAAACCTGATCCTAGACAGATTGAAATGAATGATGGTGCATTACAATCAGTAGATGATGTTTGGACATTACCTATTGGTATGACAAGTACCGGAGTTAAAGGTGCTATTGGTTTAGCAAAAGGTTTAACTTCTTTAGGACGTAATGCTGCTAAGTCATCATTAGCACAAGCAACAAAGCAAGGTTTTAATCAAAGTTTAATTAAAAGTTTACCTGGATCTAATTTAAAGAATTTAGTTACTTCACATTTTGCTGCATCTGGTATAAATAACTATATAGATCAAAATAGTGATGTAAGAAGAGCAACTAAAAAAGCTTATGATGATCCTACATTTGATAATGTTGGTGAAGCCTTAGGTGAAAATACCTGGAATGCACTCAACTTTTCAGGACTTAATGTAGGCAAAGGTGTAAAACAATTAGGTAAATATGCTACAACACAAACACCTTTAAAAAATACATACAAAGTATTACCTGAAGGTACATTTAAGAATTATTCTAAACTTAAAACAAAAGGTAACTCTTACAGGGTTGCTGGTCATGATGCACATAAAGATTTTGTTGAATCTGGTGTGTTACGTTCAAAAACTAATTTACCTGAAAATGCAACTTTTTTAGATAGAGTGCAAGCAAGACCTACAGCATTTCCTTCATTTCAAAAAGATTATGCTGATTTACGTTACTTACCTGAAAATGGAGGAGTTGTTTTTGAAACAGAAATTCCAACTTTTAAAAGAGGTGAACTTAATCCAGTTACTGGTGGAAAAATTAAAGGAAGACATTATGCGCATAGAGCAATTGATCCTAAAACTGGAAGAACTCTTACAGAAATTCCAGCATCTGATATAGATGTTTATGAAGGTTCTGCTAATTGGTTAAAAGGACATAAAAAAATATCTGGACAACAACCTCAAGCTTCTGCAAGTAAAAATAAAATGCCAGGACTTAAAAGAGTAGCTAATTTTGTAAATGGTTTAAATTATGGAATTGATGATATTATAAAAGGAAGAAAATTTTCTGAAACATTTCCTATAACAAAAAAACAAAAAGCTAAAATAGAATATTTGCAAGATCAAGCTCATAAAGGAGGACTTGAATTTATGGATGATTATCTTTATCGTATTTATGATGGTGTACCACATTATGGTGAAATACATCCTGATGTTAGATCAAAAATAGATAAAGTACTAGATTTAGAAGATCCTACATTAAATACTTTTAAAAGAAAATTTGATAATACTCATAATTTAATAGGTCCTTATGGTAATGCTCAACATCGTTTAGTTAATAGTAATGAAAAACAATTAGCAGAAGCACTTGCTAATGGTACTTTAGATGATAGAACTGTAGATTATATAAGAAAATATAAACATAAAATATCAGGTGTTAATTGGCATCCTCAAAGTGTTACTTTTAGAAATCGAGGGCTTTATTATGAAAAACCTGAAAGAATAAGAAATGTAACAGTTCATGAAGCAGGGCACAGTATGCAGGAGTTAGGTTATGGAAGTAGAACAATTGGAAATAATTTGTCTAGAACTGATCCTAAATATAAGTACAGTATTCCAAATGAAAATACTAAAGTTGGTAAAGAATTTAGAGATGCTCAAGTTTTTCCAGAAGAAAATAAGTACTTATGGGAAGGAAGTCCATTAGAAGTTCATTCAGAAGCAATGGCTGCTAAAGATAAAATCTATAGAGAGTTTGTTAAAAAAGGAATGAATAAAATGGATGCTTTAAGATATTTAAGAAATCCTGATAATACATTAGCAGATGAGATTATTAAAGAAGGTTCATTAAATAGATTTTTTAAGGATGGTATAACAAATGATCAAAAAAGAAAACTTATTAAAATATTACCTGCTGTAATACCCGTTGGAGCTGCTGTAAATTATATGCCTAAACCTCAAAAATCTAAACAAATGAAGAAAGGTGGTATTGTTGCAGATTTAACTCATGAGGAAATTCAAGACTATATTAAACAAGGTTACATTGTTGAAGATGTAGACTAAATTTTTAAAGTTTAAACAATAAATTTATTTTTAGTATATTAAATTATAATCTTTACAAATGGAAAGAAGAACAGTTAGAATTTACAAAGCTCCCAACGGACAAGGTGAATATAAAAATAAGACAGGTCAGTTTTTGAAGAAAGCACAAATGGGTGCGGAAACAAGAAGTGAGGAAGTCATGCAGGAAAAACAAATAGAAGCATTAAAACAATATGTAACTGGGGCTTTAGATAATCAAATGGAGCCAGAAGAAATATATAGATTATTAGTTTCTAAAGGTGTTCCTAAAGAAATAGCATATCCTATTTTAACCCAAGTTATGCAAGAAATGGAAGCTCCAGAAGAAGAAGAGCAACCAGAAACTAAAGAAGGATCTGCTGAAGAATCTAAAATTGGTCAGTCTGAGTTTCAACCTGTAGGTCAAGAGAATCAAGAGACTGAAGAGGAAGATGCTGCAAGTGATGGTATGAATTATGATAATTCATATGCTGATGAAGAAAACTCAAATGTTATTGCTAACAGTGAAGAAGAATTTCAAGATGGTGGACCAATTTTATCATATGAACAATTATCAGCTAATGAAGGTGAAGAAGAAGATACTGGTGATGATTTAAATGACAGATTAGCTTCACTTGAAGACTTTGTAGGTAAAACTGAGGATGATGACTTTAGTGATTTTGGAAAAGACATAAGTGAATATGAAGGTGAGTATACACCTATTGAATGGGATACATTAGGTGATGGTTATGGTTATTACAAAAAAGGAGGTTCTAAAAAGAACTTTACAAAAAATGTATTATCTCTTATCAAAAAACAAGAAGGTGGTGATGCAGAAGAGTCTACTGAAATAGGTAGAGGTAATAAA
>Ga0194055_10001199_pt1 | contig 21068 bp, 19 predicted proteins | sample SepL449m_MetaG_FD_155482 | JGI IMG/M metagenome (GOLD analysis project Ga0194055, IMG submission 155482) | Anoxic zone freshwater microbial communities from boreal shield lake in IISD Experimental Lakes Area, Ontario, Canada - Sep2016-L442-9m | ecosystem: Environmental > Aquatic > Freshwater >...
GTCGGTGATCAAATCCTTGTTGCTGTTCCTGCGATGATCTCGGCCTCAAGGGATGAAAGCGAACGACCGATCCGGAGAGTCGCTGTACTTCTGATCAACTTCAACTTGTCCCAGATGACTGACGAGTTGGTAGAGCAGATTAATCGGAACACGACTTTTCCCCACGAGCTCTTTCTTCTGGACAACGGCTCAGAGACCGGTGAAGTGAGCAAGTACACAACGCATCGAGTCGAGAAGAACCTCGGGCTCATGGGAGGACTAGAGTTCTTGTGGCTCGCGGTTCGCGACCGTTCCGAGTTCGATGCGTACTGGTTCTTGTGCAACGACCTCGTTTTCGACGAAGGGCGGGACTATCTGGATGAGATGTCCGCGATGCACTCCGAGCTGAGCAAGATCACGCGAGTCGGCGCGCTTACTCCCAGCTACCACAGCGACCCTGACAGCCCGGTTCCGCCCTACATGGAGTCCGATGGTTCTGATGGTTGGCGTGGCCTTGTCTACTTGGAGTGGAATGCAGTTCTTGTAACCCGGGCGTTGATGCAGGATCTATTCTGGTCCGGTTTTGGGGCGGTCTCGGAGCACGGTCAGCAGGATGTTGTCTTGAGCTTTGAGGCGTGGCGAAACGGCTACTCGGTAATCGTGATGGACGGCCTGTCGCTGGTACATCTCGGGAATGAGACCTTCCTGCAGCACGGGGGGAAGGTCCTAAATGGCGTTGAGGTTCCGGACTACGCCAGCCTAAACGCCATGCTTTTGCGGGACTTGAAAGCTGTGCGTGAGGACTACGCCAAACGCGGGGTTGATCTGAGCACAACGCTTTACGAAATCCATCGGGATATCGATCAGAGGAAGCGATGGCAGCGATACTTCGATGGCTATCAGCCGCCGCCGTTCAGGATTAGGCTTGCGGCTGGAAGGGCGCGGGTTCGAGCTGCTGCCCATGCAATCGACCGTCGGCTTCGCTGACGGGGGCGGTTGGCTCGACTTCCGAGGTTCTCGTCGCCATCGTCAAGTCGCCGTCTAGGCGCCCAGCTCGAAGCTTTTCAACTCGGTTGGAGTCCCGAGAGGAACAACGGACGACGACGGCAGAAGTCGAAAGCGAACGTCTTGACCGTCCTGGATCATCGTGTTGTAAAGAGGAGCGACATACCTCTCGCCCAAGCTGTTCTCGTCGGAAGAGAAGTGCCGCTGATAGGTGGCGGCATATATCTCGTAAGACCTGAACCAGTAGAGACCGATTGTGGCAAGATCTGATACCCGGACTTTCTCCCAAACTTGTGCGACCCGGTCGTTGTCGTCGGAGTCGCTCCCCGCTGGCGCAACAAAACTCCATGCGTTTCCCTGGCCTTCGAACACTGGTATCCATCCATCTCCCACAACGTCATCGCACTGGAGGACGCCTTGCCGAACGTGTGTGTCGATGTTGTATACGAGGAACGGGGCAGTCGGGTCAGCAACCTCTCTGCCGGCCATTAGAGCGCTTGTTGCCTGCCCGTCCGTTGGCCCGTCAAGTTCGACGATTGCGCATGCATCAAGACCAACCTTACCGAGCTTGCCCGTTACAAAGTCTTCAGCTCCAACTCCAGCACGGACAACGAATATGGCCTGCGAACCGCGCTCAAACCAACTGCCAAGGCTCTGGCAGGCCCATTCAAACAAAGTCTTTCCCCGCACATCTAGCTCGTATTTCGGCTGCTCGTAGCCTGAATCGACGAAGCGTTGACCAAGCCCGGCCATTGTCACGGCGATCGTGGTCTTTTCCATCACTTTCCTCCCGGACATCATAAAAAATGGGCTCCCCGACTTAGGGGCTTTGGGGTTGCTGCACAGGGTACTTGCTCCCAACCAGCCTTTGCCCTCGGCAGATGCGCTCCTAGAGACTCCTGGTGGCGTGCCTATTCGGCCAACCGGCCAACCGGGCAGCTGGCGGCGTCACAGGCCGATTGCTTCGAGGATTGATTCGGCGGTCAGCGCGAGCGAGAGCATACGCGCTTCGTCTTCGCTGTGTAGCGGAAGCATGCTCAGGAAGAGGCTCACTTCACAGAGCCTCACCTCGTCACTGTCGTAGCCCCCAGCTCCGAGATTCCGAATGAATATCGCTTTCAGGCTTTCTTGCGGCTGGTCTACAACCGCGGCGACGCCGCGGTCCTCGTGGGGGGACAATTCAACATCAGCAAGTCCCCTGACCACGAAGTCATATCCACCAAGGACCGAATGCGACAGTTTTGCAAGGTCGTAGAGTTCGTCACTGTAAAGCTGGTCACGTGTTCTTGCCCCCCGCGGGTCGATGAACTTGAACTCGCGGGATGCGAAGTCGTAGAGAATATTTGAGAAGCAGAGGTCACCGTGAGTGAGCACGAGGCGACTGCGGGTTGTGTCCATCGACCGGTAGGTGAAGCCGGCTTCGTAGCGCCCGAGCAAGTCACGAAGCGTGCCTGATTGGGAGACCTCGCGAAATGCGGACTCCAGACGCTGCCCGGGCAAGCTCTGCTGGAGCGCGGCCATCCGCTTCCTGACCTTGAGAAAATAGAGATCTCGCGCGACGCTGGTTGCAGCAGCGATTCCGACTTCCCTGGCAGGCCGAGCACGAATATATGAGAAGATTTGAGCGCAAAGTGCTTCGAAGTGGTCCGAATCGAAGACGCCGTGCACCCATTGCGTGCCAAGGTCCGGAGCCGCGAAGCGATACATCGAGTACTCGGCTTCCTCCGCGGCCTGTCGGAACGCGAAGGGCTGAACGTAGTGCTTTCGCATCTGCTCTGGGAGCATTCCGTAGACCGCGAATTCGTCCCGCAGTTTCTCGACATCTGAGGAGCGCTTGGTGAGGATGCTCCCGCGGGGAGTGATCTCATTGAAGTGCCTCACCTTCATCCCTCGCGCCATGAAAGCAACCGATTCACTCGGCTGGCGGAGGTCAAAGAAGCGCGGTTCGGCCTGGGCGGTTTCCGGTTCGCTCAGGGAATCCAAGAGCGAACGCTTCGCACCGTCGAGATCTCCTGCTGATTCAAGGTAGGCGACCGCGTTGGCGGCGGTTAAGATGCCCGCCGGGAACTTGAGCGCGCCGCGGCATACCGCCACCTGCGGTTCCTGGCGCAAGGAAAGTGTTACGACGAGGCCTTCATCACCGCCTTGTTCTGCAACAGGGGCGATAAACGATGGTATGACGATTATGCGCGAACCACAACGTCCACCCGCGATCTCATTGGCTAGGTCGAGCTTGTCGGACCGGGAGCGGACGATCCTCACGGAGAGACCCTCCTTTAGGCCCGCCCGACGAACCGCGTCCCACAACTTAGTATCGCCGCTCATGAAGGACCCGAACGACTCCATGCCGGTTTCGCGTCGGACTTCCGCAGGCACAAGGAGGCTGTCATCGTAAACGACTGTCGATATCGCGCTCGCGCAACCGCCCAGTAGCGCTGAGCCTGACTCACTCACAATTACGCGGGTGCCCTATCGCAGTCATCTCTAGCTTTCTCCTCTTCAGCGCCACGTCCGTTAAGTCTACGAGGACGTTGCAGGAAATGCATATGGACGTCAGCCCGGCGTTGGAAGGACGCGGTTGAGGGCGCGCGGAGGAATCGCGTGAGTTCGCGCTGGCCAATGTTCGCTTCGCCGCGCCGAGATGGGATTGATCGAACGCGAGGCAGACCGCCGCCACCAGACGACTACAATCATGCCGTGGCTCGGGTAACTCGAGCCAACAGATCGAAAATCAACGAGGGCGACCGGTACATCGAATGAAGTTGACAGCTCTCTTGGCGTTCAAGAACGAGGAGTGGATTCTACCCGCCTACATCTCCTCAATAGCCGAGGTTGTCGATGAGATTGTCGCAGTTGATGACGGATCGACGGACAACTCGGCGGCGTTGCTGACGGGCGCGGGCGCCTTGGTCAAAACCCACTCAGGGAATGCGCGGGCCGGCTGGGACGAGAACAATATTCGCGATTCGCTCCTGAAGCTTGGCCGTGAGCGTGGCGGCACGCACTTTCTGTGCTTGGATGCGGACGAGGCGCTAACAGCTCCAGCTCAACTTGTGCTGAGGGACGAGATCTCTTCGCTTGACCCCGGGCAGAAATTAGCGATGCAGTGGCTAGCGCTCTGGAAAGACCCCCGACGGTTCCGGAATGATGCCAGCGTATGGTCGGACAACTTCAAGGACTTTGCATTCGCGGATGACGGCGCTAACCGGGCGGAATCTTCTGGAGGAAGGGAGTGGGGGGTGTTCAGGACCCCGGGTCCGAATTCAGAACACAATTGGAGGCGGCTGCCTGCCGACAAAGGCGCCGTCTTTCACTTCCAGTTTGTCCCCTGGCAACGCTTCCAAGCGAAGCAGGCTTGGTACCGTTGCGTCGAGTTGATCGGTGGTCAGCAGAGCCCTTACCAAATTAATCGTATGTATGCCCCGACTCTGGACGACGCTGCCGCCGGCTGTGCAGAGGTTCCCGCCGGTTGGTATCGCGGGATCGATGTACCAAGCGGGCTGGCAAGCTTGCCTGCTTCTTGGCAACTTGAATCTACGCTTCAGCTATTCACGGAGCACGGCGTTGGTTTTTTCGAGCCGCTCCAGATCTGGCATGTACCCGAGCTCAGGGAGCGATTCATCGCAGAAGTCGGGCGCGAGCCGAAACCGGATCTCACGCTGCGCGTAGCTGGTCGATTGGGGCAGATATGGCGAAGCCGCTTCGCGTCGCGTTCGTAAAGTTCGGCGGACTGGCAGCTGGAGGCACCGAGCGATGGCTGCAGATGATGGCTGCAGGGCTGCCGCGAGAGAAGTTCGCGGTCGACTACTTCTACTGCGATGCCGCTCCGTATGTGGGATCTGACTTTCGCCACCCAGATACCGACCCGGCGCGGCTCGAATTCATGGAGCAGTCAGGGGTTCCACTGATCAAGTTTCACGTTGGCCAGAAGGACATCACGAAGGCAACGCACGATTGGGTGGATACCGACTTCTGGGAGGTGTTTGACGAGGCGAACTACGACATTATTCAGACGGCGATCGCCGGCCCCGCCGAGTATCCCTACTGCCTGATGGATCTACCCGTCGTTGAGTACGTCACTCTCTCCGCTGGCGTAAACCAAAGCCCGAACGTCGCGCTGACCATTCACCTCTCCCAGTGGCAGCGACGAAGGTGGGCACAGGGTGGTGGCGATCTCTCCAGGAGCGATGTGATTCGAATCCCTGCGGCGCGACCATCGACCACCTCAGACCTCCGGGCGGAGCTTGGGATACCTGCCGGTGCGCTCGTCGCCGGTTTCCATCAGCGCGCGCAGGATGAAATCTTCAGCCCGATTCCACTTGATGCGTTTAGTCAAGTTGTCGCTTCGGATCGCTGGTTCCTAATCATGGGCGGAAGCTCGCTCTACCGCGAGCAGGCTCAAGATCTAGGGCTTGAGCAGGTGCTGTTCCTCGACCACCACGGCGGTGCTGAGCAAATCTCAGAGTTCCTCAACACGCTTGACGTCTTCGCTCACGGAAGGCGGGACGGTGAGACCTTCGGGACCGTGTTGGCGGAGGCGATGATGCACGGACTTCCGTGCCTCTCTCATCGCAGCTCGGGTGCGAATGCACAGCCCGAGACGATGGGCCCGGCGGGTCTCGTTGCCGTCGACGAGCTCGATTATGCAGCGAAACTGGAGCTTTTGTTCTCGGAACCGGTCGTCCGAGACAAGCTGGCCGGCAAGGCGCGGCCTCACGCGGAGAAGTACTACTCACTCGAGACTGCTCTCAACTTGCTCGCCGAGGACTACGAGCGCGTCGCCGGGGATGCACAAACGGAACCGTCGTCGCGGCCTGTCGCTTACGGCGAGTGTGATCTCGGTTTCCTACTTGCCGGGGACCTCGACGACGACCAAAGTGTCGCTCGCTGCGTTCTCATCGGAGGCACACCTCAAGATCCCATCGGCGAACTGCTCCCCTGGCTGCTCTCTCCTGGAGACCGTTACCACGAAATTGGAACGGCTAACACCGCGTTGCCGGTCGTCGCCGCGCTAGCGGGCGCGAACTGCAGCTGCGACTTCCTGCCGGGGCCTGGGGTCGAGGCACTCGAATTGTCGCTCTACCTAAACAACGTCGAGGAAAGGGTTCTGATGTGTGAGCTTGTCGGGGCAGAGGCCGTCAGCCCGGGTGTCTTGGATAGCTCTCAAGTTCTGGTCGTCAACGATGCACTGATGGTTGGGTCGGTGGTTTCTCTCGCCGGCCAGCGGGAAGGCGGAATCGCGCCTGTGATCGTGGCATCGCTAGGCGACGACGACGACGCGCGTCGCGTTCTCGCGCTCAGGCGAAGCGGCTACAAAGTCCACCTCCCTGGGGCACGAAAGTGGGCCGTGTGCCTCCACCGTTCAGATAACGCGGAGGCGGTGGAGGGGTATTCGCGGTGGCGGTCGAAGAGACGACGCGCGCGCGCACGGGCGATCGCGATGACTCCTTCACGAGCGCTAGCCTGCACCAGACGCCGCCTTGGGCAAGCCGCCGCCGCGGCGAGAGCAAGATGACAAACTAGAGTCATCGAGTGCTCAATCTTGCTTTCTCACCTGCCCTTGAGCAGGAGTTCGGTTCGACCTATGCGATTCCTGACGCGCTCGCCAGCCAACTCGTCGAAGCAAACAGTGACTTTGCAACGGGCCCAGAGTTGCGGACCCAAGGGGTCTTTGGGGACGAGCTGTGGGATCGGATCGATGCTCTAGGTCTCGGGGCCTTGATTGGCCGGAGATGACGGCTTTGGACGCGTGTTGCGGGACCGGATTTCTGTCCTATCACCTCATAGCGCGCGTCAAACCGAAGCACCTGTCGCTAATTGATGTGAGTCCGGACGAGTTGGAATGCGCCAGAGACCTGCTTAGGTCAATGGATGGAGACCGGATTGACTTCGTCTGTGCTGACATGGCTGACCCCTCCGTCGCCTCCGACCCGTTTGACCTCGTGATCGGGAATTCGTTTCTTCACCACTTTCCAAACGTTCCTGCGGCACTCGAGACTATTTATTCGCTGGTCCGCCCCGGCGGCTGGTTCGTGGGCCTGCACGAACCATCACCGGTAGCCGTTCCACTCGAGTCAGGCGAGATCCGTCACCTTGCCGCCTACTCGATCTCTCCACGCCGTTACCTCAGCAAGTTGCGACATCGACCTTCGCCCACAGTCCGGCCTGGAGCAACTGACGTGTGGATGTTTGAACCGGGTTCGATCCAGAAGCTGCTTAAGGAGGCTGGCTTTGAGGAGGTGCGAGTTATTAGACGCTACATCGCGAGACCATTTCTTATGGGAGCGATGCGACTTCACCTGTCGCCTGAGCGTAGGGCGCTCACCGAGTTTGAACTTAGGGCTCTACGAGTGGCGATTAAGCTCGATGACCTGCTCGTAAGGAGCGCACCTAAGGCTTTCTTCGGTGGGTTTGCGTTCGCAGCGCGGCGCCCGACATGATCGTCTTGACCCATCGTCCCCGCCTGGACGGGCGACTGCGAGCGCTGCGGCGGCGGCGGCTCCCGGTACGCGGCCCTGGCTCCGTTGCCGCGAGTCTTCAGCGAGGGCTTGGGGAGCTCGGGCTTCCGCTGGAGCTCAATCCGAAGCGGCTAGCACCGGGCAGCGGGCCGGTCGGCGTGCTGTCGGACGTTGGCGCACTGCGATCAGCCATTGACTGGAAGCGCGCGGCACCAGGGCGTCGTCTAGTCGCGGGTCCAAATCTCGTCGTCCTGCCGTCTGACGCTGGTCGGCTTATCACGTCCCCAGAGATTGATCTGGTGCTCGTGCCGAGCCCATGGGTCAGGGATCTCTACGAGCATGAAGCCCCTGAGCTGTCAGGACGGGTCGCCGTTTGGCCTGCAGGTGTCGACTCCAACTACTGGGCGCCTGCAGCCGGGATCAAGCCTGGTCCCTACGTAGGAGAGACGCCCCGTGCGCTTCTTTATATCAAGGCGATCGCGGGGCAGCGAAATCCTTCAGACGAATATCTGGTCCAAACGCGCGCTGCACTCACCCGCGCGGGCTTCTCGTGCGAGGAGGTTGAATACGGCTCCTATCAGGCTGGGGACTTCCTGTCGGCCCTGCAGCGTGCGGATCTGATGGTTGCCTTCTCCTCATCCGAGAGTCAAGGTTTGGCATTGCTCGAAGCTTGGTCAACCAACGTACCTACTTATGTCTGCGCTACGGGTGAGGCGGTCATCGACGATCGAAAGTTCGACACGTCCTCCGCGCCGTTTCTCTCACCAGAAACCGGGGCGGAGTTCGGGACCATCGTGCAGTTCGAAGAGCTCCTAGAACGCTTCATTCGCACCACCGGTGAGCCCTTCAGGCCACGCGCCTGGGTCCTGGAGAGCATGACGGATTCCCACTCGGCCCAGCGTTACTGGGATCTCGCGCATGGCGCGGTAGCACCGGAGACGACCTACTCGCCAGAAGGACTGCGATGATGCGCGAGATGAAGACGCGTGCATGGCGGATGCTGAATCCAATCTTCGATTGGCGCCGCACGGTCGCTGCTTTGAGGAAATATCCATCGTTTTGGCAAGACCTTCGGAGCTATCGCGAACTCGGAGGGGTGGCCAAATCGCGTGATCTCTTTCCGCAGCTCCATGACCAGATGCCATCGTCGCCATATGATCCGCACTACTTCTTCCAAGACACATGGGCTGCTCGGCGCATTGCCGAGCACGCACCCGCAAGTCACGTGGACGTTGGGTCGCGCGTGGATCTGGTCGGGTTCCTGACGGCGATCACTCAGGTCACGTTCGTAGACATCCGTCCGCTTAAGGTGGAGATCGAGGGGTTGACCTCAGTGGAGGGTTCCGTCCTCAACCTGCCGTTCGCAGACTTTTCGATCGAGTCTGTTTCGTGCCTCCACGTTGCTGAACACATTGGTCTTGGCCGTTATGGGGACGACCTTGACCCCAATGGGACGCTTCGAGCCGCCACTGAGCTGTCGCGGGTTCTCGCTCCTGGTGGGCGTCTACTCTTTTCAGGGCCGGTTGGGCACACGAGGACCATGTTCAACGCTCATCGGATCCAGACGCCCCAAGAAACCCGAGCAATGTTTCCCGAATTGCGTCTCATAGAGTTTGCCGGGGTCGACGACCAAGGGCGATTTGCGCGACAGCGCGAGATGGCTGACTTGGAGGGCTGCGAATATGGCTGTGGGATGTTTCTATTCGAGAGATGAGATGACTGATCGCCTTCGATTGATCAGACCGCTCCAGCGAAAGCTGCGGGCCCCGTTGGTCGCGAGAAGGGCTGCGCGTGATCACTTGGCACTCAGAGCTGTGATGCAGGACCGCATCCGCCGCGGTGACCTTGTGATTGACGTGGGTGCCCACGCGGGCGACCGAACGGCGTTGTTTCGCGAACTTGGAGCGCGCGTGCTTGCGCTCGAGCCGCAACCACGAATGGCTGACCTACTGCGTGAGCGTTTTGATTCGGACGGGGGAGTAACTGTTCTGGGCAAAGGTGTTGCGGAAGCTCCTGGATTCAGGGAGATAGCGATCTCCGATTCGACGACTGTTTCCACTATGGAGCCGGAGTGGGAGGAGATGACGACGGCAAGCGGGCGGTTCAGGAACATTGCTTGGACAGAGCGGATTGAGGTTGAGGTGACGACGCTCGACCTGCTGATTGAAGAGTACGGGCGACCTGCGTTCATTAAGGTTGACGTCGAGGGCTTTGAGCCCCACGTCTTCGCTGGCATGTCACGGCCGGTTCCTGCGGTGTCCTTCGAATTCGTCCGCGAGCGTCCGGGCGCAGCAGCCGAGTGCGTTCAGACCCTCAACGCGTTGGGGCTCAGCGAGTTCAACTTCTCCGATGGGCTGCGCTCGCCAGCCCTCTGTTCCAATGAGTGGATGAGTGCCGCTGCTTTGATTCAGGCTCTGGCTGAACTGCCGGACCGGCTATCGATGGGCGATGTCTACGCCCGGCTTCCAGCCGACCTGAGCACATCGCCGGGCTGAGCGATCGGTGGAGGGCCGAGCCGCCGTGCGAACCCGTCGGTGATGGCTGGGAAGTAGACGGTTCGAAGAGACGATGTAAGGGGCATCTTCATCGTCGCGCAAACAAACAGTCCACGCATCAAGATCAGCGGTAGCGCCCCGTACCAAAAGCGCAGCCCGTTGTGCCGTCGTCGGACGACCAGATCGTTCCTGATGTTCAGGTATTCCTTGGTTGGTGATTCGTTGGTGATTCTGAGCGTCCATCTAAGAACCCGCACTTCTCGCGCCGGCGGCGCTGCAGGGTGCGTGCACTCGGCGGCCGCGATCACGTAGTTATTTAAGCCGGCGGCGCGGAGCCGAAGGCCAAACTCGGCGTCCTCGTATTGGTGGAAAAGCTCAGCCCACACATTGCCGGCCTTTCGTATCGCTGCGGTCGGGATCATCAGCGCATGCCACGAACTTGCATAGACCGGGAGCGGCCCGATTTCTGCCGCTAGAGCTCTCGCTTGGGCGATGGTCTTGAGAGGTTCAGTTCGACCGACGATGTGAAGCGGCCATGAGAGGTCTCCGGCGCCGTCATGCGTTAGCGCGCCGATGCTACCGATGTTGGGCAGCTCGAGCAGCGCTCCCCTCAGCGCAGCCAAGCAGCCCGGGAGTGAGACCGCGTCATCGTCAAAGCAGCACACCGCGTCGATCTCTTCGCGCTGACATGCGCGCGCCAATCCGGCGTGGAAGCCGCCAGCAGCGCCCAGGTTTTCGTGCAGGATGATTACCTCGGCGTCAGGAAGCTCAGCAGCCTTCCGCTCGAGCACTTCCAAGACTTCCTTTGACGCACCGTTGGCGACCATGATCAGCGCTTCCGGAGGCGAGGACTGCGCGACGATCGCGTCGATGGTCATCTCCACGGTCGCGGCCCTTGAGTGGGCGAGGACAACGGCTGCGATGCGTGGGGGATTCACCACGAGGCTTGGATCTCCCGCCGCACCGGCTCAGCCAGCCAGAAGGTCCAGATCAGAGCGCACCATCAGCCGAATCAGCTCGTCAAAGCTGGTCGTCGGCTTCCAGCCCAGCTGGCTCTCGGCTTTCGAAAAGTCGCCAACCAGTTCGACTACCTCGGTTGGGCGAACGAACTGCTGGTCCAGCTCAACGTACTTCTCCCAGTCCCCGATGCCCGCCTCGTCGAACGCAACCTCCACGCATTCGCGTACCGAGTGGCGCTCATTAGTGGCAATCACGTAATCGCTCGGAGTGTCCTGCTGCAGCATCAGCCACATCGCTTCGACGTAATCCTTGGCGTAGCCCCAGTCGCGCTCAGCGTCGAGGCTTCCAAGCGCGAGCTTGTCGATCTTCCCTAGCTTGATCGCAGCTGCATGCCATGTGATCTTTCGTGTTACGAACTCTAGGCCGCGCCTCGGGGATTCGTGATTGAAGAGAATGCCGCTCGTTGTGAAGAGGTCGTAGGACTCGCGGTAGTTGACGGTGATGAAGTGGGCGTAGGCTTTTGCCGCGCCGTAAGGCGAGCGCGGGTAGAAGGGGGTTTCTTCGGTTTGAGGAACCTCGCGCGCCTTGCCGTACATCTCACTCGACGAGGCTTGGTAGAAGCGCGCCTGCGGGCAGATCTCGTGCATTGCTTCGAGCATTCGCGTCACGCCGACGCCGGTGAACTCTGCGGTTAGCGCCGGCTGGCTCCACGACGAGCCAACGAAGCTAGTTGCCGCAAGGTTGTAGATCTCGTCAGGGTTGCTGGCTCGCAGTGCATCGACCAGCGAGCGTTGATCGAGAAGGTCGCCCTGATGGAGCGTCAGCCGGTCGCGAATGTCACCGAGTAGATCGAAACGATCGCTAGGCGAGCGACGAACCATGCCGTGCACCTCGTATCCCTTATCGAGCAGCAGCTCAGCGAGGTAGGAGCCGTCTTGGCCGGAGATACCGGTTATAAGCGCGCGCTTGGCCATCCTTGCTGGAGCCTACCGTGACCTCTTAGTTATCCGTGGGGGCTGTCTGTCGTAACTTCAGCCCGTTACTCCTGCCCGCGGAGTCTGTCTGCCCAAGCGAGCGCCGTAACCGGCAGAACGATCGTTGCCAGCATGGCAAAGGCAACCAGCGCCCATACGAGCCAGGTAGGGATCAGCCCAAGCGTGGTGGCCGAGACCCGAGCCGGGATCTCGCGCAGCACTTCGCTCGTCGTCTGGTTGCTCGGGCCGAGAAGTACCAGCGCGACCTGCGCCGCCAACCTCTTGCCGTCAACGCTCGTTTGAGCGACGACCGCGGAGTGCGACTCGTCGGTACCGACGAGGCTTAGCGGAGCTTTCGATGGCCGCAGGCAGATCGTCGCTGGCAGACCGTCGCTCTGCGCCGCTGGGCTGAAGCTGAGCGTCAACAGCGTGTCAGCCCCTGCCGGTTGGAGCGAAGCGCTGGTTGCCTTGCCGGAAAGGCCAGCGCCCGTAACCGTGAACCCGATCCCTGCGGTGCTCGTCACCGCCCCCGCCAGTAGGTACTGAATTCGGTTGGACTCCCGCGTCAGGTAGACGGGCACTGTGCACGCCTTGCCGCCGGCGGGAACGGGAATCTGCGATCGAACGGTTACGCCGGACAGGCCCGGGGTGTAAATCGTTGGCGGCCGCTCGGCGCGCAGGGCGGGAGCCAAAACGACCAAATAGCAGGCGACCAGTGCGGCAAAGCCACTCGCGATTATCAGCCCCGCTCTAACCATAGAAACGCAACGCCTCGAGGCCAATTCCAGAGAAGATCAGTACGGCGCTGACGGCCAGCAGCGGTGCCGCAACAAAGGGCCCCGCTCGCTTTGGCAGCGAGCTGCAGACCCACGCTGCAGCAATCCCGTAGACACTCACTGCGCAGAGCAGGTAGCGGCCGGTGATGATTGGGTCGGACGCGCCTTGAAGTTCACGGAAAGCGACTAGGTGGAGGAGCGCCAGAAGCGAGAGGACTGTTCCGCCAAGCAGCAGCACGATCGGCCAACTTGAGCGCACTACCGACCAACGTGCAACGACTGTCGTGTAAAGCGCGGCGAGCCCGACTAGAGCTGCGGCCTGGAGCGCATCGACGAACGCGGCGGCTGGGAAGGTATCGATCTGCCCGAAGACTGAGAAGTAGGTTTCGATGAAGACTTGGCGGTAGCCGTAGGCGGGTCCAAAGGGCTGCAGGAAAGTCGGGCTTTGCAGGTAGAACTGCCAGATATACGAGCCGAACTCGCGCAGGTCTGAAGCAGGGTCGGCGTTGCCCCAGCGGACGACAAGGATCGAAATCACACCGATCGCTGCTGCAACGAGCACGGCGCCTGCCAGCTTCGCTGCGCGCTCAGTGTTACTGCTCCCCGATTGGCGAGCCGATTGCCACAGTGCGAACCAGAGGACGAATACCAGCGGGGCAACAAGGAAGAGGCCACGAGGGTGCGTGAATGCGGCCGCGATTGTGACCGCCACGAGCGCCAACGATCGCCACTTCGTCAGCCCGGAGCAAATTATTAGCGCGCCAGCGAGCAGGAAACCGGTCGTAAGCGTTATCAGCAGGATGTCCGGGTTGATGACTCCCGACATAAAGCCAAGCTTCGGCTGCAGCGCGACGAGCCCGGCAGCAACGACGCGCGGCCAGAGGCCGACTAGTACAACACCGGCTAGCAGCCAGGTGAGCGCGACCGTTAGGCCGAACAGCAGCACGCCGACGGCCCTCATTGCCAACAGGCGGTTAGCAATGTTTCCACCCGGCGTGAGCTTGTATGCGGCGGCCACGAGGCCGTAATAGAGCGGCGGGTAGGTGGCCGCGCTGTTGAGGCCCGAATCACTCTTGTTTGAGCCTGCCGGTAGCGATTCAAGAGTTCGCTTGACTGCGGTCGCTGCCGGCCAGCTGATGCGACCCTCGGGATGGCCGATGATCGGCGCCGCTCCAATCCCACGGTCGAGCGCAGACATCTCGATTGAAGGCCCGCCAGTGTCAGGGCTTCGCGAAGGGCGCTCCAAGTTCACGGCGAGGTACTCGGCGTAAGCCGCGTGACCGTTCTCGTCCGGCCCGCTGAGCGGCGGCGTGACCACTGCCCAGACTGCCCCCTGTGCCAGGGCGACGATCACAAGCGAGCCGAGCAGCAGATGGCTCTTTCGCCGCCTTTGAGTGGCTTCACCAACCTCGTTGGCAGACTTTGGATCGGGTTGAGCGTCAGTCATCTGCCCGAGGGAAGCTAACCGGATTACCGGCCGGTAGCCGCCAGGCCGACCTGGATGCGATGACGCCAGGGTCGCTTGGGCGAGCTTGCGATCGGCCATCGAGCGCGTACTGAAAGTTGGTCAGATGCCACCGGAGCGCTCTGACAGTGAAGCGTTTTGCTTCCACGACCGCTGAGCGCTCAGTCACTGCTGCACAAACTTCTGGGAGCTGCTCTGTCGGCTCGGTTACGTGGCCGTAGCGAAGACATTCAGCACCGTTATCTTCGTCCAGCCGGGCCAGCTCCCGGCACGGATTTAGCTGCGGTCGCTTGGGCGGGGGTGAATCCGCTCGCGCAGTTGAGTGGTTGTACCTAGGATCCGTAAAGCGATGGCGTCAATCAGAGAACTGGAGCCGACAGAGTCGGATGTCCTCGACACGGCAGCTGCCGGCGGGTTGGTGATCCGCGGCGGCGCGCTGCGCGTTCTCGCCTACGCGGCGACGTCTCTGCTCGCGCTGGGCGCCGTCGTTGTAGTCACTCGCTATCTCGAACCGGCCCGCTTCGGTCAATATCAGACAATCGTCAGCTTGATGATCGTTGTCGGTGCCGTCTCTGATCTCGGAATGGCGACGCTCGGCACGAGGGAGTTCTCTCAGCGCAGCGGGGACGACAGGCGCAGCTACATGAGGATTCTTCTCGGTCTACGGTTGCTGCTGACGCTGCTCGGGGCGATCGGGGCGATCATCTTCGCCGTGGCGGCCGGTTACAGCACTGACCTTCTGCTCGGCACCGCATTTGCTGCCATCAGCCTCGTACTGATGGTCGTGCAGACGACGCTCTCGATCCCGCTTGGAGTTGAGCTGCGCCTCGGAACGCTCGCGGCAATGGACATAGCACGGCAGGCTCTTACGACGGCGCTCATCATTGGGGTCGTGTTCGCGGGAGGTGGCGTTGCCGAACTGCTCGGTGCGACGATCCCCGTTCAGTTACTGCTGATTGTTTGGGCTTACGTTCTGGTCCGCGGCAAGATCCCGCTGCGGCCGAGCTTCTCAATAACTGCCTGGCGCGGGCTGCTAGGTGCGACGATCGGTTTTGCCTTGGCGATGGCGTCAGGGGCGATCTATCAAAACCTTGCCCAGATCCTCACTTCACTCGTGGCAGGCGAGACGCAAACCGGCATCTTCTCAGCCGCGTTCCGCGTCTACATGATCATCGGCTCGGTGCCCTTCATCCTCGTCGCTGGATCCTTCCCCGTGCTTGCGCGTGCAGCACGCGACGACCATGAGCGCCTCCACTACGCGCTCCGGCGCTTGACGCAGGCAACGCTGCTGGTTGGCGGTGCCTGTGCGCTCTTCGTCTACTTTGGGGCGACGCCGATCATTGAAGTGATCGGCGGCTCAGGATTTGCTGCGTCGGCGGGGGTGTTGAAAATCCTTGCGGTTGCGATGTTGGTCGGGTTTGCGCTCATCTCTTGGGGCTTTGGACTGCTGTCGCTCCATCAGCATCGCGCGTTAGTCACTGCGAACCTTGCTGCGCTGCTGATCATGGGCTCGCTCGTTGTCGCGCTAGCTCCTTCGTCACTTGGCGCTAAAGGCACGGCAATAGCAGTAATTATCGGCGAGGTATGCCTCGCCGCGGGTTACGCGATTGGACTGCGTGTTGGCGCCGGGTCTGGGACGCTGATCTCAACGGAGACAGTCCGCGGGCTGGCCGCGCTCGCTGGCGCAGCCGCTGTGGGCTTGATTGCCCCGCTGGACTCAGCAGTTGCGCAGGTGCTGATTGCGCTCGCAACGTATTCGCTGCTTCTGATTCTGCTGCGCGCGATCCCGCGAGAGACGGTGGATCTGCTGCCATCGCCGCTGCGCAGTCGCGTGCCGGCCTGGATGCTCGCCGATTGACAGCGCGAATGGCGGGCGTTAAGTCCGCGCCCGCGGATGCATTCAGTCTTGGCGTGGAACGTTCGTCGACCGAAACAGCCCGTGCTCACTGCCGTGCGCGAAGAGTTCCGGTTCGGTCCAGAGCGCGGTCGCCGCTATCCGCTTGAGCAGGAAGCTGAGCAGGTGGTCTACTCCGGTTCCGGAGCGAACTCCTGTTTCCGCCAAGATCGCGGTGAGCGCTTCGGCTGCGGGGCGGTCAATCAGATATGCGCATGCCGTGCGCGTGGTCGGCGGTTCCACAGTGAACAGCCCCAGATCATCAGGCTCGGGGTCGGACGACGTTCGCACGAGACCGGCTCCTTCCGAGGCCGCGACGTAGATTCCTCGTCCGCTTGTCGAAGCTAGCTGCCTCGTTATCTCAAGAACCTTGTTCTCCCAACCTCGGGTCCCGATGGCGTCGTCTTCGAGAGCGAGGAGCCAGCTGGCATCAGACGCTAGGAATTCTTTGATGCCAAGCAGGTGCTTTCGGGTGATGTCGTCTACGTCGTGCCGGTTGCGGCCAGCATCGTCCGGGATCGAGAGCCGATTGCCCTTCAGGCGGTTCCAGCCTGCGGCAACGTATGCGATCACCGTCGACCTGCGCCTCGAGGATCCGAGTGTCGTTTGGACGTTTCGGCGAAGGTCGATCCACGCCCGCCACTCCGGAAGGCCAGCACACGGTGGTGCGTCTTCTCTGATGTAGCCATCGAACGCCGCAGCTTCGACGTCCAAGCTTCCAGTCCAATTAATTACGAAGCGGGGGTCGCTACTGACGGCGGCCAGCACCGTTTCAAGATGCTCGCGTCGCTCCGCGAGGCGCTCCGTCCAGATGCAGTTGACGAAAATTGGGGGAGAGGGGTTTGGCTGTATTGACATGGGGTTGGAAGGCATGGCGGCTCGGCGAATCGTCCGCTCCGGCATCTCACACCGCCTCACGCTCTAGATTAGTCCCGTGTCCGTACTTCAGAGGCAGCTGGCGCAGCTAACCGATCCTGCGCAGTTCAACCTCCGGACTCAAGGTTCGGGCGCGGTTCTCGACCTCGGCTGCGGCAACCGCAAGGTTGCTGGCGCGGTTGGAGTAGACATCTCGGCCGACACAGACGCAGACATCGTCCACGACCTCGACATTCGGCCATGGCCGCTTGAGGACTCATCGTTCGATGAGGTTCTGCTGCAAGACGTGATCGAGCACGTCGCCGAGCCGTTCCAGACGATGGAGGAGATCCATCGTGTCTGCCGCCCGGGGGCGATCGTGCAGCTGCGCACGCCACACTTCTCCTCGGCGCTCGCCTACGGCGATCCAACGCACCGCCACTACCTCTCGTTGGCAGCCGTCCGGTCGCTCGCCGATCCCGGCTTCGCCCACTATGGCGCCGCCCGCTTCGAGGTTCTCTCCGCGCGCGTCGATTCGTGGCTGCCCTACCGCTTGCTTGGAATTGAGGCGGCAGCGAACCGCTGGCCGGACCTCTACGAGCAGTACTTGGCATTCATCTTCACCTCAATGAACATTCGCGCTGTCTTCCGGGCCAATAAGTAGGTGGCCTTGGGGCCGCGCAGGATTGGCATCAACGCGCTCTTTCTTGAGCCGGGAATGGGCGGCCTTGAAACCTACGTCCGCGAGCTCGCGCCGCGGCTGGCTCGTCAGGCGAGCGGCTCGCAGGTAACACTTGTTTGTAACGAGAAGGGGAAGCGGTTGCTGGCGGCGGAGCCGTGGGCGAGTGAGGTCAAGATCGAGGTGCCGCCTCTTTTTGGGAAACAGGGACTGCGGGCGATCTCTGAACTCACCGCTCTTGGCGCCTATGCCTCGCGCCACTTCGACGTTCTGCTGAACGTCGCCCTGACGGCGCCACTGCGGACAAGGGCCGCGAACGTCGTTCTGCTCGCCGACGTGACATGGCTTAAGTTCACCGACCTTGAAGACGGCAACCGCGTTACGACGCGGCTCTGGGGGCGAATCGTACCGCCGGTAGCGCGGCGTGCCGACCGGCTGATCGCTCTGACGCAATCCGGGGCCGATGACATCGCTCAGCTTCTCCGCGTTGATCCAGCGAAGATCGATGTGATCGGGCTTGGCTTCGACGCCGAGCGCCGCGCAGCTGCCGCGCCGGCCGATGAACTGCGCGCGCGGCTTGGCCTCGGGCCCGGCCCGGTAGTCCTCAACGTCGCCGCCAAGAAGGCACACAAGAACCTGATGCGGCTCGTTGAAGCGTTGGCCGTGCTGCGCGGCGGTGTGCCTGCTGCTCAACTGGTTCTCCCCGGTGCGCCGACCGCCTACGAGGATGCACTGCGAAGCCGCGCCCAGGAGCTCGGCATCGCCGACGCCGTGGCCTTCCCGGGCTACGTCTCTGACGCCGACCTCGAGGGGCTCTACGCGATCGCCGACTGCTTCGCCTTTCCTTCCAGCAATGAGGGTTTTGGATTGCCGCTGCTGGAGGCGATGGCTCGCAACGTGCCTGTCGTCTGCGCCAACGCGTCGGCGCTGCCGGAGGTCGTCGGTGATGCTGCGCTGCTGGTAGACCCAGACTCAACGGCGGCGCTAGCGGGCGCAATTGGTGACGTGTTGAGCGACCCTGAGCTGCGCGCGCGGCTGATCGCAGCAGGGCGTGAGCGGCTGCCGCTCTTCACTTGGGATCGCTGTGCGAGTGAAACGCTCGAAACGCTCGACCGGGCCGTCGCACAGCGAGCCGCTGGCAACTGACCGGAAACGGTCGGTAAATGGCGCTTAGCCACTTAGACTGACGGCCGAATGGCACGGATCATTGACTTCCTACGAAGGATCGGCGCGCAGCCCTGGTTGCTGCCGCTCACGGCGCTGCTGCTGCGCTCACGAACTGTGCGCCAATCGTCCGCCTTCGTCGCCCGCGAGCTCTGCGGCAGTAGCGGCTGCTTTCGCTACGAGCTAAGGCAGTTCCCCGGCCACTATGTGCTCGTTAGGCACGGCACCGGTGACGTCGTAACGCTCGGGGAGGTCTTCCATACCAGCGACTACTCGCCACCATCCGAGTTCGAAGAGTTGTTCGGAGAGCGCGGACCGAAGCAGATCCTCGACCTAGGCGCAAATGTCGGATACGCCGGCGCGTACTTCAGCGCCCTGTGGCCTGATGCTGGGATCACCGCCTATGAGCCCGACCCCGGAAACGCGGCCGTTCACGAGCACCTGATCAGCGTCGATAGCGAGTTGTCCAAGTGGCGCCTCGTACGCGCAGCCGCCGGGAATGCGACCGGAGAGACCCAGTTTGTTGCTGGAGGTGTCGCGCTGTCCCGGGTCGCGGCGATTGGCGACGAACCTGCAGAAGGCGAGCGACTAATCACCGTTCCCGTAGCCGACGTTCTCCCCGAAATCTGCGCAGCGGACTTAGTCAAGATCGACATCGAAGGGGGTGAGTGGGCGCTACTTCGAGATTCGAGGTTTGCTGCCAACCCCCCACGCGCGCTGGTGATGGAATACCACCCCGAAGGTTGTGGCGAAGCGAGCGCTTCGGCGGCCGCGCAGCAGCTGCTCGAGCAGGCAGGAATGACGGTGGTCGATAGCGGTCCGCACGACCATGGTGTTGGAACGCTCTGGGCTTGGAGCCGACAGTGAGCGCGGGCCGGGTTCTCTGATGCTGAAGGTTGGGCTCAACATGCTCTTCCTTGGCGAAGAGGCCGGCGGCGTAGGGCGCTACGCGACAGAAATTGCGGGCGCACTAGCTGAACGTGGCGACGTTGAGCTAACTCTCTTTACCTCGCGAGACGAGCCGCTCGATCTGCGCTTGCAGCCTTGGGCCAGGCGGGCACGCTTCACGCAGCTGCCCGTGAGCCGCTCCAGCCGCGTGGGCTACCTCGCCGCGACCTTCGGCGCCGTTCCCGCTCTGGCCGCGGCCCGGCGGTTCGACGTTCTGCATTCCCCCGCGAACGTTGGGCCGGTCTTCTGCCCGGGCGTGGCATGCGTGATCACCGTCCACGACATGATCTGGATGCGAGCTGGCGAGCAGTGGGACGACGCGCAGGCTCGAGAGGCGATGCGCAGGTCGTCGCAAATGACCGTGCCGCGCGCCCGTCGCGTAATTACCGACTCCGAATCTTCGGCCGAGGACATCTGTTCGATGCTCGGCGTTGAGCGGGCGCGGATCGATGTTGCGCCGCTGGGCGTTCGCATCGATCCCGGCGCTGCGGCAACGCCCGAAGCCGAGCTGCGCGAGCGCCTCTCTCTTGGCCAAGGGCCGGTGATTCTCTGCGTCGCGCAGAAGCGGCCATATAAGCGCCAGGACACGCTGATCCGCGCGCTCGCAAGTCTTCCAGCTGGCACACAGCTCGTGCTTCCGGGAGCGGCGACCGAGTTTGAGGGTGAGCTACGGGCACTCGCGAGCGATCTGGGGGTCGCAGCGCAGGTGACGTTCCCCGACTGGGTCAGCGAAGCCGACCTCGAGGGCCTGTACCGCCTCTCAAGCTGTTTCGCGCTTCCCTCGGAGCTCGAGGGCTTCGGGCTTCCAGTGCTCGAGGCTATGGCGCGCGGACTACCGGTTGCCTGCTCTGACCGGACATCGCTGCCGGAAGTTGCGGGGCAGGCGGCGTTGCTCTTTGATCCCGATGATCAAGCGGCCGTTACGCGCTCGCTGGCAGAACTGATCGAAGATCAAGCGCTGCGAACGCGGTTGATCGCTGCCGGTCTTGAGCGCGCGGAGCAGTTCACTTGGGCGTGCACTGCCGAGGCGACCGTTGCCTCGTACCGAAAGGCGCTCGAGGGCAATGGCTGAACGGCCGTTATCGTTCCAAGGGATGCCCCGCGTATTGATTGTCCGCGGCCACCTCGCAACGCCGTGGGAGCTACGGCCGTGGGAGGAGCTCGCCGGCCGCTTCGACGTCTCCTACCTGCGAACCGCGTCGAACGGTTACGACACCAGTGGCCTGAGCTTGCGCGAGGTTCCCGTCGGCGCGCTACGCGACCGCTTCCCCAAGGGTCGCATCGGCGAGGTAGCAACAGGCCTGTTGCGCGACCGCTATACGACGGATGCCGACGCGGCCTTTGCCAGTGCCGACATCGTCCACTCCGAAGAGCTCTCGTTCTGGTTCGCCGCCGACGGGAACCTCGCGCAAGCTC
>Ga0194055_10001200_pt1 | contig 21067 bp, 21 predicted proteins | sample SepL449m_MetaG_FD_155482 | JGI IMG/M metagenome (GOLD analysis project Ga0194055, IMG submission 155482) | Anoxic zone freshwater microbial communities from boreal shield lake in IISD Experimental Lakes Area, Ontario, Canada - Sep2016-L442-9m | ecosystem: Environmental > Aquatic > Freshwater >...
GGCATATAGCGATACGCTGCTCTAGATAGCCCCACTAAACTGCAGGCAGTCCGCTCAGAGATAGAATGCTGGTCCATGAGTAGCTGCGCTGCATTTTTACGCCTAGTCCCTAAAGGGACTTCCGTTGGTCGTAAGCTTAGAAGTTTCCCTTAATGACTTCCTTGAGCATGACTTCTCGTAGCGATAAGTCTGCTACGAGCTTCTTAAGCCGAGTATTTTCCACTTCCAGATCTTTGTACTTACGTGCCTGATCGACCTTCATACCGCCATAGATCTTGCGCCAACGATAGTAGCTTTGCTCAACCGTTCCCACTTCTTTACAAGCCTGGGCTAGGGTTTTGCCATTGGTGGTTAAAACATCGATTTGACGCAATAAGGTGACGATTTGTTCGGGTTTAAGACGTTGGCCTTTTGCCATATTTAGCACTCCTTTAAGGTGAAGATTATCAAAAATCCTCTCTTCTGGAGTGGTACTAAAAATCAGGTCAGTTCAAAACGAGGAGGGAATATGCCAGCCTGACGCCAAGAGAGCGTGAAGTCTGTGGCTGGCTAGTTAAAGGACTTCTAAATAAAGATATTGCTATCAAACTAGGCACTACTGATGCCACAATTAAGGTGCATAAAGCTAGAGTGATGGAAAAAATGCATGCAGATTCAGTGCAGAACTTGGTGAAGAAATACTTAGAGTCAGATTTGGAAAATCACGCTTTGAGTCACTAGCCTTGAAGCTAATTGCTTTGATAGTGCATAAGTACTAATGAACTGACCTGATTTTTAGTACCACCCCAAAAGAGAGGATTTTTGATAATCTTCACCTTAAAGGAGTGCTAAATATGGCAAAAGGTCAGCGTCTTAAACCCGAGCAAATCGTCACCTTATTGCGTCAAATCGATGTTCTTACAACGAATGGCAAAACCCTAGCCCAGGCTTGTAAAGAAGTGGGCACGGTAGAGCAAAGCTACTATCGTTGGCGCAAGATCTATGGTGGTATGAAAGTCGATCAGGCACGTAAGTACAAAGATCTGGAGCTGGAAAATACCCGGCTTAAGAAGCTCGTAGCGGACTTATCGCTACGAGAAGTCATGCTCAAGGAAGTCATTAAGGGAAACTTCTAAGCCCTACTAAACGCAAGACAGCTGCTCAGGTGTTGCTGCAGAAATACTCAACATCAGAGCGCTTAGCTTGTGAATTAGTGGGGCTATCCAGAGCAGCGTATCGCTATATGCCACTGCCAAGAGATGACGAAGAGCCGCTGAGAGCCGAAGTCATCCGCATGGCCAGCACCTATGGCCGTTACGGTTATAGATTTATTGCGGGCATGATGCGTAATAGCGGCTGGGGACAAGCGACTACTGCAAAGGTCGCTCGCATCTGGCGGCAAGAGGGTCTGAAGATCCCACAAAAGCAACCCCCAAGAGGCAGGCTGTGGTTTAACGATGGCAGTTGCATGAGGCTAAGAGCTACTGCCCCCAATCATGTTTGGAGTTACGATTTTGTCTTTATTAGAGATGCCTATGGGGGCAAGATCCGCATGCTCACGATGATTGATGAATACACCCGAAAGTGCCTAACGATCCACTGCGCTAGAAGGATTGGATCGGTTCAAGTGATTGAACAACTGGCAAACGCCATGATGATCCATGGTATCCCGCAATATATTCGATCGGACAATGGCCCAGAATTTATTGCTAAAGAGCTGCGCAGTTGGTTATCCGGCATTGGAGTGAAAACCGCTTACATCACCCCCGGTAGTCCTTGGGAAAATGGCTTTTGTGAAAGCTTTAACGGCACCTTCAGAGACAACCTTTTGGATGGGGAGATCTTTTACAACCTTAAAGAAGCCCAGATCATCGTGGGGGAGTGGGTCAAGCACTACAACCATGTCAGGCCGCATAGTGCATTGGGTTACAGGCCACCAGCACCCCAAACCCAAGTACCCAAACTATTGCAGAATCAACCCATGTTGCTGCAATGATTTACTATAGAAAAACTCTCTTTGGTAGTGGACCTAAATTGACAGCAGTTCACCAGAGCCCTACCCCCATGCCATCCTTCTTGGTGGTTTGATATAAGCTGGGGCCTTTTTTCAGAAACTCCTCTGGAAAGCCGGGTCCATTATCCTTAAACTCAATCAGGATCTGTTGATCCTTGTGAATCAGGTTAATCATTATTTTGCGATTTTCACTAAGCTGCTGTAAAGCCTCTATCGCGTTATTAATAGCATTTAGCACCACCATCTGAATTTGCCCAATATCTCCTTTGATTTTGCATCCTGGAGGAATGATTGCCTCAAGAGCAACTTCATGTTCAATGAGCTCTTTATGGAGTAATTTACAGACATCATTAATCGTTATAGAAAGATCAAATTCCTCAAAGGCCTCCTCACCATAAACAAAGAGTTTGCGTAGCCGCGCAACTACCCCACCCGCCCTTTGACTATCCGCCAAAATGGAGTGAGTTAACTCATTGCAGCGCTCTAATTGGTCTTCTAGGTTAAGGGCTTTCATTACTAGCCAGTTCTATTTGCAAGAGCTCAGTAGTCAGACTGATTGCCCCAAGCGGATTATTGATTTCATGGGCAATGGAGCGCATCATATTTCCCATGCTATTGGCTTTAAAAGCAGTCGTCATCGACTTCAAAAGTCTATTTTTCTCTCTAATCGTTTTCTTCAAGGAGGCATTCAGGCCTTCAACCTCTTTTAGTCTCTCTAGCTCTTGCTGGGCCGCATGAATCTCAATAGCCTGTTCAATATTCTGCTTTTCAACCTCTTTTTTGCTAGTCAGGTCAGCAACTACCCCCTCCCAAAGAGTCAAGCCACTCGATAGCATTCTCGGTATTGCTTCAAATTCAAACCAATAAGTCTGTCCTTGAATAAGCATACGGCCTTGCCAATTGAATGGACGCTTTTCCCGAATGCATTCCAAATAAAGACTAATGAAATGTTCATACTCCTCAGGATGAAGGCGGCTAAAGGTGATGTTGGGGTCGGCTAATGCAGCCTCTTTCACCATATCAAACATCTTTAAGAAACGCTTACTTAAAAAGGTAAACCGCATACTATTACTAGCAGTTACCTCCATTGCATAGGTTCCCATCGGGATATTTTCCGTAAGGCTTAATGCAAGGCCTTCAGTCAATTTTCGTTGCGTCAAATCTAGAAAAGATAGGCATAAAGAACCCTGCACAACAGTAGCACTAATCATGACATCTAAAATCTGGCCAGATTTTGCCTTGATCATGGATTCTCTAGGAGGAAGATCCTGATTTTTTCCAACTGTCTTAGGCAAAACCTCATTCCACCAAGCTAGCACTTGGTCACGATAAGCGGTATTTGGGTAAACCAATCTAAACCAATCAGAAATAGTGGGTACATCACCAATCTGGTATCCAAAAATCTCCGTGAATTTAGCATTCACGAATAAAGTTTTACCGTCTCGGTCCAGACTGGTCCACATATGAGGAATCGGCAACTCTCGTAAAATTTTTACGGTTTCTTGTTCAAGCACAAGGTTATCGGCTAGTGCATTTTTTAAAGGGCTAAGATCAGTGAGAACGCCCTGATAGAAAAGAGAGCCTACTGCAGGAGGTTTAATGGTGGCCTCAAACGATATTTGCTTTAATTCACCACGACAATAGGCCAAACCCTCCCAATAGATATCTTTGCGGGCTTTGACGCAGGCTTGTAGCTGAGCCAAAAAGTGAGTTTGGTCTGGTTGAGGGATTAAATCTAAGAAGGCTTTTGAATGAGAGAGGATTGCGCCTCTATCTAAACCCATAAAGTACAAAAATCGTTCGGAGACAAAACAAAATTGGGGCACTGCAGTTGTGCCTAAAACCCCCAGATTGAGAAGATTGGGAGGAATTTTCATCTCAAAAGCAGCGCTCGGAATATCTTGATTAAAAGGCGCTTTTTCGACAATCCACTTTCGCAAAAGATAGCTGCAATAGATTAAAGCAGCAATTGCCAGGAGGATAAGCAGAATTTCCATAGTCAAAATACTAGATACCCATTCTCCGCGAGGCGATTAGATCACAATATCTTTTAATCCCTTGCTACCAGGTGGGCTGATGGAGGGCTCGCTGGGTGCTGGAGCAGCAGGTTGATTTGCCTTAGCCGCTTCTATTAGAGTGCGTTTCATTGCCTCAGCACTGCCAGCCAAACTAAACCGCGCTACTGTAAAGGCGCCATTGGATAAGGGAAATGCAAACCCAATCACTTCGGCATTTTTACTGGCTTCCAATACTAGGTTAAAGGGCACGAGTATTTGAAAAATATTGCCGTTGATTTTTGCGCACTCGACAGATACGGGTCCACTAACCGCACCACTATTGACTAAGGCAGAATATTTTTCCCCAGGCTTGCAATCAAAATTTTGGTGCACATAAAATAAGCAAGAATCTCTACTACAAAAAAGGCCGAAAGAAGAGCCAGAGTCATTAGCAGTATGAGCCTCAGTAGTATTGTTAGTAATATCAACTATCCAATTTTTATAAGCTACAGATTCTGCCGCTATTACTGAAGACTGGCCAACAACTAGGAAGCAAAGTATCAAAATTAAGCTCGTCAGTGGCGCTTTTACGGCCCCACAAAAAATGAGTGCTAGTTTTTTGAAAACATCGTTTTGCATAAAACCTCGTTATTTATTGGTAAATCACTAAGTATTCTGAGTATAAGTACACTATACCGCCTTTTATTGCGAGCTGGAATATGGGGTGGCTAGCTAATTTGCGGGAAAACAAGCTCTACATACTTTAGCCAATCCTCAATCATCATCGCCAGAGTTCTGATAGCCCCCTCAAAAAAAAATCCAGATTTATCTCTTTTTTTACTCTTCTTTATCTCTGTATATAGGCTCCAGAAGACCTGATATTTCTTCCTAACAATTTTGGATAGATGCGTTTTGAGTCTACATATTCGGGAATTTGAGCTTCATAAACAATCTCTTTCAATATTCCTCGAATATTGAACAAAGCATCTAGTCTAGGAAACAGAGGCTCTTCGATTTTGATCCGATTTCTTAATAAAGGTTAAGATTTAGTATGAATTTAACCGTTAGCGCCCCAATTGCCTTTGATTACCCTCAGCAAGACTCTACTGGGGCCACTTGCACTGCCCAAGCCTGGGCAAAAGTTCCACCATGCCTAGATGGACCCGAAAAAGCTACTGTGATTGCCCGCATTAAACAGTTATTGATAGAAAAAGATGCTGCTTTAGTGGCTCACTACTATGTCGATGGTGATATTCAAGATCTGGCATTAGAGACTGGTGGCATTGTTGCTGACTCTTTAGAGATGGCCCGCTTTGGCAAAAATCACCCGGCCAAGAATTTGATTGTTGCTGGCGTGCGCTTTATGGGTGAGTCAGCCAAGATACTCAGTCCTGAAAAACGGGTCTTTATGCCAGACTTAGATGCCACCTGCTCTTTAGATTTGGGATGTGATGCATCTGACTTTGCTACTTTTAGATCTATGCATCCAGATCGTGTGGTGGTGGTCTATGCCAATACGAGCGCTGCCGTCAAAGCGCAAGCGGATTGGATGGTTACCAGTTCCTGCGCCTTGGCTATCGTGCACCAGCTCAAAGTGGAAGGCAAGAAAATATTGTGGGCGCCTGATCGCCACCTTGGTAGATATATACAGGAACAGACAGGTGCCGATATGCTGCTCTGGAACGGGGCTTGCATTGTTCATGATGAATTTAGAGCTGCTGAATTAGAGGTACTGAAGGCTGCCCACCCCAAGGCCATGATTTTGGTTCACCCTGAGTCTCCGCAAGCAGTAGTCGATTTAGCAGATGTGGTGGGCTCTACCTCAGCGATGATCAAGGCGGTAGTCGATGGCAGCGCTTCTGAATATATCGTCGCTACTGATAAAGGTATTTTGCATCGGATGCGCCAGTTGGCTCCAAACAAAATTCTGATTGAAGCTCCTACCGCAGGAAATAGTGCTACTTGTAAGAGCTGTGCGCACTGCCCCTGGATGGCGATGAATGGTTTGCAAGGAATCTTAGATTGCCTTAAGAATGCTTCTGGTGAAATCTTCATAGAAGAGTCTGTGCGTCTTAAAGCCTTAACTTGCATTGATCGTATGCTGGACTTTACTCAGAATCATCCTGATCTTCTAGCCAAAGCACAGCACGGCTTTGTGAAGAATATTGGCGCTGCTTAACCTATGTTTGACTATAACGAATCCCTAGAGCAAGCACGTCAACGCAATATTGCTGATGCCCTCATGGAGGATATTGGTACGGGTGATTGGACTGCCAAGCTAGTACCCAATAAAACTGTACACGCGCAGTTACTTGTTCGCCAAGAAGCAGTGCTATGTGGTGTAGATTGGTTTGAGGGTACTTTGAAAAAGTTAGATCCCAAGGCTAAAGTAACTTGGTACTATGCCGAAGGCGACCTCATGAAAACCAATACTAAAGTATGTGATATTGAGGCTGACTCACAAGCCCTGCTCTCTGCTGAGCGTACCTGTATTAATTTCCTGCAGACTCTGTCTTGGACTGCCAGCATTACCCGCCAACATGTTAATGCGATTGCAGGTGTTAGCCCTAATCCCAAAGGTTGCGCAGTACTAGATACTCGTAAGACGCTTCCTGGGCTACGCCAGGCCCAGAAATATGCTGTGCGTATAGGTAGCGGCCAAAACCAACGGCTTGCTTTATGGCACGGTATTCTAATTAAAGAAAACCATATTGCTGCTGCAGGCAGCATCACTGCAGCGCTTAAAAATGCTGCCGCACTCAATGCTGGTGTAGATATTCAGATTGAAGTAGAAAGTTTTACTGAATTAGAAGAAGCGCTGGCGGCAGGTGCTAAGAGCATTCTGATTGATAACTTCACGACGAACCAAATGAAAGAGGCTGTTGCTTTTACTGCTGGCCGTGCTTTACTCGAGGCTTCCGGCGGAATTAACTTAGATCAGATGCGTGCGATTGCTGCTACGGGTGTTGATCGCATTTCTCTTGGCAAGCTCACCAAAGATGTCTATGCAGTAGATTTTTCGATAAGAATCTTATAAGTGCTCGCTCAATATCTTTTAAAAATCCCGCATTGCTACTAAGCTCATTAGTTGATTCATCGCCTGCTACTAGCTAAACTAGCGATTCAATATAGCAAGCATCATCCCGTGATTTACCCCCTGTAGTACAAGTCCCCACTTTTTTGTGCTTCCCCAAGGACTAGTGGAAATCACTTAAACAATAATGTATAAAATTTGATACAATTAATGAAAATAACAGAAAAGCCCATTCAATGGAGGGGGTCTAGCCTAAAGGATATTAAGGATGAAAAGATTTTTTCTTGCGATGCCCGCAAGGAAGCTGGTCATCAATTGAGCCAAGTTCAAATTGGTTTGGATCCAGATGACTGGAGACCATTTGAAGAAATTGGGGCAGGAACAAAAGAAATACGCATCAATCTAGATGACGGTTGGTATCGAGTGATGTACGTAGCAAAGTTTCAAGATGCCATTTATGTATTACATTGCTTCAAAAAGAAGACTCGCTTTACCAGTAAACAGGATAAGGATATGGCGATCAGTAGGTATAAGGAAGTTATAGCAGAAAGGATAAGAAAATGACTCGTCAAAATAAAGCCACGCATATCACCCCCATTGGTGGAAATGTTTTTTCCGACCTTGGATTCTCTTCAAAAGAAGCGGCTAGTCTACAAGCAAAATCTAAGAAAATTATTTCCGAGAAACTAGCTATTAAAGAGTCATTAATGGCTGAACTATCCTTGTGGATTGACGAAAAGCAACTAAAGCAACATGATGCTGCCATTATCCTCGGGGTAAGCCGTCCAAGGGTTTCCGATGTCGTTCATAAAAAAACCGTTAAATTCACCATAGACTCTCTTGTGGATATGCTTGCTAGAACCGGAAAACATGTTCAGCTTTCGGTGAGATAACTGAACGTGAAATCAAAAATATGAAGGAAGAATGGGTTGATCCTGATGACGCACCAGAAGCAGATGAAGAATGGTTCAGAAATGCCCACGTCTATATTGGCGACACTCTCATTAAGAGAGCTGTTAGTCGCCCACTCATTAAGAACGCCCAAGAAATGCTAAGTTTATGTTTCTTTGCTACTTTCTGCACCCTCAGCCTGAGGCGTCAGGATGGTTGGATATGAAACAGCCCAGGTTCCAGGGTAATCACGACTGTAGTGCAGACCCCTACTCTCTCGGCGCATGAGCGCTGATCTCACAATCAACTCAGCGCACTCGAGTAAGTTACGCAGTTCAATCAGATCTCGTGTGACTTTAAAGTTAGCGTAATATTCTTGTACTTCATATCTGAGTAGCTTAATGCGGTGTAATGCGCGCTCCAACCTTCGGTTAGTTCTCACGATACCGACATAGTTCCACATTAAGGAGCGTAGCTCATCCCAGTTATGGGCAATGACTACCTGCTCATCAGCATCTTCTACCTGACTCTCATCCCAAAGAGGAAGGTTTGGCATCACTGGTGTTTTGAGCTCAGAGATATCTTCAGCGGCTGCCTTACCAATAACGACACACTCTAATAATGAATTACTGGCTAAGCGATTAGCCCCATGTAATCCAGTGTAGGTGGCTTCGCCAACTGCATATAAGCCTGGTAGATCGGTTCTTCCTTTTAAATCAGTGACCACACCACCGCAAGCATAGTGAGCAGCAGGCACTACAGGTATTGGCTCTTTAGTAATATCTAAGCCCAGTGTTAAGCAACGCGCATAAATCATGGGGAAGTGTTCTTTGATGAATGCCTCACCTAAATGGGTGGCATCAAGATGAACATAATCTAAACCATGCTTTTTCATTTCAAAGTCAATTGCACGCGCAACAATATCGCGTGGCGCTAATTCCTTACGCTCATCATGCGCTTGCATGAAGGGAGTGCCATCGGGTAGCTTTAGTAAGCCGCCCTCGCCCCGCATGGCTTCCGTAATTAAGAATGTGCGATCGCTAGGGTGATACAGGCAGGTTGGATGAAACTGAATAAACTCCATATTGCCCACCCGACAACCCGCACGCCAAGCCATCGCAATACCGTCACCAGTGGCAGTATCAGGATTGCTGGTGTAGCGGTATACCTTACCTACGCCACCAGTAGCCAGAACTACAGACTTTGCCTGAATAGTCTCCACCCGATTATTTTTAATATCTAGCGCATACACGCCATAACAACGATTTGGTTTAGTACGCTGTGTCTTTGCATCAAGATGGCGATTGGTAATGAGATCAAGCGCAATCCAATGCTCCAAGATCTGAATATTTTTATGGGCTCTGGCTTTATCAAGCAAGACTTCATGAATTGCCTTGCCTGTTGCATCAGCAGCATGTGCAATTCTGCGATGACTATGACCACCTTCACGAGTGAGATGCAAACCCATTGGGCCAGTCTCATCAGCAGTAAAAGGCACGCCCTGCTCAACTAACCACTTAATGGCGTTAGCACTTTCTTCAGCGATATAGCGTGCAGTCGATTCCACTACGAGTCCTGCACCTGCATCGATGGTGTCTGCAACATGAGAATCAATACTGTCATGCTCTTTATCTACCACCCCAACGATCCCACCTTGCGCCCATGCAGTAGCAGCTTCACCTAAACCCCGCTTAGCCATGAGAATCACTGGCTGAGACTCAGCCATATGTAAGGCAACGGTCAAGCCAGCAAGGCCTGCCCCAATGATGAGTACCGGTAAGTCTTCTTGAGCTTGTGTAGAGGAAGGTTTTGAACTGGCCATAAATTATTTACGTAATAGAGAGTAAAGACTTGGCTTTAGCCTTCACCTCAGCAAGAATCTCTGGCCTAACTTTATTTTTATATTTTGCTTTTCTGATTTTCCAATCCATAGATTTGACCTGATCAGATAAAATCACGGATTCAACACCGTCTATCTCAACCATTACCTCAAACGGGTAACCCTTAATTTGGGTTGTTAATGGGCAGCAAACCAGGAGGCTAGTCTTTTTGTTATACGCCTCAGGTGTAAGCACAACTGCAGGTCGGCGACCAGCCTGCTCCCTACCAGCCTGAGGATCAAACTCCAGCCATATAAGATCCCCCGCCTCTGGCACATAAGATCTCACCATTAAAGAAGTTCTTTGCCAACGGGTTTACCAAAGTCCACTTCGCCATGAAGATTTTTGGTGGTAATCCCTGCCAACAATTCTTCGAGCTGGTATTCCTGCTTTACCATTGGCTCAATTACAATTCGCCCTTTTTGAACTTTGACGGAAACAAGTTGGTCGATATTTAAATGGGCAGACTTCATAACAGCAGCATTTAAGCGCAAAGCTGGGCTATTGCCCCACTTTTTAATAATAGTTTGCATATAAACCTCCTCCTTAGGTGTATCTACATTGTATCTACATTGTTCGATGCAAGCAAGGATCAAATAAAAACCCCGCAACTGAGGCGGGGTTTTTGAATCTAAGAATTGTGACAAAACTAAGATGGAGCTACAACTTCCTGTCTACCTGGGTCATTGGTTCCATAACCCATCACCTTAGCAGCCTGTCCACCTTTAGCAAGCTTGACTGCGCAATACTTAAATTCTGGAATCTTGCCAAATGGATCTAAAGCAGAGTTAGTAATCAAGTTCGCTGCAGCTTCATAGTAAGCAAATGGAATAAAGACTACGCCTCTTGGAGTGCCGTCATCTCTGCGCACATGAATGCCTACCTCACCACGACGAGATTGCACCGTAATCACATCACCGGCGCTAACACCTAACTGTGTCATATCTTCACCATGCATCGAGACAGTTGCCATAGGTTCAATGGCATCTAAGATTGTTGCTCTGCGCGTCATACTGCCGGTATGCCAATGTTCTAGCTGACGTCCTGTAATCAATACAAATGGATACTCTGCATCCGGTCTTTCATTTGCAGGAATGATATCGGCCGGCACCAACTTCACCTTGCCATCAGGAGTATCAAAGGAATCATCAAATACGATGGGGCGACCTGGGTCTTCTGCAGAGAGGCATGGGTAGGTAACACTCGATTCTTTTTCAAGGCGCTCCCAAGTAATACCATTAATTGCACCGTGCATCGCTTGACGCATTTCATCATAGACTGCAGCTACTCCATCATCAGGTCCTTGGTAATTCCAATTGAGTCCCATGCGCTTCGCAATTTCTTGAATGATCCACAAGTCCGGCTTGGCCTCACCAGGAGGGTCAATGGCTTTTTTACCCATCTGTACCATACGGTCAGTATTGCTTGCTGTACCCACCTTCTCTGGCCAAGCACTTGCTGGCAAAACAACGTCTGCAAGTAAAGCTGTCTCTGTCATAAAGATATCCTGCACAACCAAATGCTCTAAGGAAGCGAGTGCATGACGTGCATGATTTAAATCAGGGTCACTCATCGCAGGATTTTCACCTTCGATATACATACCGCGAATCTTATCGGGATCACTATCAGGCGCAGTGATCTTATGCATGATTTCAACTACGGTATAGCCCGGCTTTTTATCTAGCGGGGTACCCCAGAACTTCTCAAACCAAGCATGTGCTGCTGGGTTATCAACCCGTTGATAGTTCGGGAACATCATCGGAATCAAACCGGCATCACTAGCACCCTGCACATTATTCTGACCGCGCAATGGATGTAAGCCAGAACCTGGTTTACCAATTTGGCCCGTGATACTGACAAGCGCAATTAAACAGCGGGCATTATCAGTGCCATGAACGTGTTGGCTAATACCCATACCCCACAAAATCATCGCTGCTTTGGTAGTCGCAAATTCTCTAGCCACTTCACGCAAAGTCTCTGGTGGAATGCCGCAGATTGGTGCCATGGCTTCAGGGCTGTAGCCCTTGATATTTTCTTTTAGAGCTTCAAAGTTATTGGCACGATTCTTAATGAACTCTTGATCAGCCAAACCTTCTTCAATAATCGTATAGATCATGGCATTGAGCATAGCCACATCAGTATCGGGCTTAAACTGCATCGTACGCCAGGCGTGCTTACTGATATCAGTCAAGCGTGGATCACATAAAACAATCTTTGCTCCACGTTTAGCAGCATTCTTAAACCACGTTGCTGCTACTGGGTGGTTGGCAGTTGGATTAGATCCAATTAAGAAAATCATGCTCGAGTGCTCAACATCATTCACTTGATTACTGACCGCACCAGAACCAACACCTTCGAGCAATGCAGCCACAGATGATGCATGGCAAAGCCGCGTGCAATGGTCAACGTTATTACTACCAAAACCTGTGCGCACTAGCTTCTGAAATAAATAGGCTTCTTCATTACTGCCCTTAGCTGAGCCAAAGCCAGCCAATACTTTTAAGCCATGTTTATCTTTGAGTTTCTTGAGGCCTCCACCAGCGACTTCTAAAGCCTCTTCCCAAGTTGCTTCACGGAAGATGTTGGACCAATCCTGAGGATTTTGGCCTGCAGTCTCATCTTTAGGAACGCCAACTTTACGAATTAATGGCTTGGTGAGGCGCTGTGGGTTGTGGATGTAATCCATTCCAAAGCGGCCTTTAACGCAGAGACGATTGTGATTTGCAGGGCCATCACGACCTTCTACACTCACAATCTTTTCATCTTTAACGTTGTAGGTGATCTGACAACCTACACCGCAGAATGGACAAACAGAATCTACCTTGCGATCAACCGTTTGTGAACCAATTAAACCTTTAGGCATCAGTGCGCCTGTTGGGCAAGCTTGCACACACTCACCACAGGCAACACAGGTGCTATCACCCATGGGGTCATTGAGATCAAAGACGATTTCGCTATGAGAGCCACGCATGGCGTAGCCGATTACATCATTCACCTGCTCTTCACGACAAGCACGTACACAACGGTTGCACTGAATACAAGCATCTAGGTTAACAGCCATCGCTGGATGAGAAATATCATGAGCAACCTTGGCGCGACGCAATGCCTTAAGTTCAGGGCGCACTGAGACATCCATGCGAGTTGCCCAGGTACTGAGCTCACCATGTTGATTTTTTTGTTCTTCTGCTTTGCTATCACCTACCCACTTAAAGCCTTCGTCGGGCATATCGGAAAGGAGCATTTCTAGCACTAGCTTCTGACTCTTTACAGCGCGCTCACTATTAGCTTTGACTTCCATGCCTGGGGTGGCACTTCTGCAGCAGCTCGGGGCTAAGGTGCGCTCGCCATTAATTTCGACTACGCATGCACGGCAATTACCGTCAGCGCGATAACCATCTTTAAAGCACAAATGGGGAATATCAATGCCGTGGCGTTTAGCGGCCTTGAGAATGGTTTCGCCTTCATAGGAAACGATTGTCTTGCCGTCTAGCTTGAACTCGACGGTTGCTAATTCGAGTTCTTTTGGATTAGTTGGTGCGTTCATATTAGGCTATTTCGTTCGGGAAATATTTAGCAATACAACGAATTGGATTGGGTGCTGCCTGACCTAAGCCACAAATAGAAGCATCAATCATGACGGTTGCTAAGTCTTCTAGGGTATTTTGATCCCAAGATTTGGCTTGCATCAATTTTGCAGCCTTACCAGTACCAACGCGGCATGGTGTGCACTGACCACAGCTCTCATGTTCAAAGAAGTGCATGACATTAAGTGCCATATCGCGCGCCTTGTCTTTATCACTAAATACCATCACTGCTGCTGAACCAATAAAGCAGCCATAGGGTTGCAAAGTATCAAAATCCAATGGAATGTCATTCATCGTGGCAGGCAAAATACCACCCGATGCACCGCCCGGTAAATAACCGTAGAACTGATGGCCATCTTGCATACCACCGCAGTACTCATCAATCAGTTCTTGAATCGTAATGCCCGCTGGTGCTAACTTCACACCGGGCTTCTTAATACGGCCACTGACGCTAAAGCTGCGTAAGCCTTTACGATCATGTCTGCCGAAGGAGCTAAACCACTCAGGCCCACGTTGTACGATATCGCGCACCCAGTAAAGCGTTTCAAAATTGTGCTCTAGTGTTGGTCGACCAAACAAACCCACCTGGGCAATATAGGGCGGACGCATCCGCGGCTCACCACGTTTACCTTCGATACTTTCAATCATGGCGGATTCTTCACCGCAAATATACGCGCCAGCACCCCGACGCAGTTCAATCGTTGGCAATTTAAATGGGGGATTTGCTATGAGCTTAGCTAATTCGGCCTCAAGCAACTCACGACAACCATGGTACTCATCTCGCAAATAGATATAACAGGCATCAATGCCTACTACGCTTGCCGCAATGAGTAGACCCTCTAAGAAGCGATGGGGATCACGTTCTAAATACGTACGATCTTTAAAAGTTCCTGGCTCACCTTCGTCAATATTCACAGCCATGAGTTTGGGCGCTACTTGATCTTTCACAATGCGCCACTTGCGACCTGCTGGGAAGCCTGCACCGCCAAGACCACGCAATCCAGAATTTTCCATCGCTTTGATGATGCTTTCAGCATCAAGCTTGCCATCAACAATTTCTTTTGCAAGAGCGTATCCGCCTTGAGCGCGATACGCTTCGTAGCCAACATAGTCAGGAGACACTGCTTGATTCTCACCCTGCTGAGAAATACCCTGCTCTGCTAGAGCTGCTGGGTCAAAATTGGCATCATCTTTTGCCATGGGCTGGGTCGTTAAATTATTTTTTACTGCAGCTTGCACTTTATCTGTCGTTGCAAAAAGAACTGGATATTGGTGCACCACTGCTACTGGGGCTTGCTCACAGCGCCCAACGCAAGGAGCCACAATGACTTTGACATTTGGGTTGCCAAGAATCATGGGCAACTTAGCTAATAGATTTTGTGCGCCAGCCAATTCACAAGCAATACCATCACAAACGCGGATAGTGATATCGGCAACAGGATCATTACCACGCACTACTTCAAAGTGGTGATAGAAAGTAGCCACTTCATATACTTCAGCCATTGGCAAATTCATTTCTTTTGCCAAAGCTACTAAATGACGATCATGCAAAGCGCGGTACTCATCATTAAGCTTGTGGAGATTTTCAATTAATAAATCACGACGGTGTGCTGCATCACCAATCAGTTGTCGTACTTGTGCCAATGAAGCATCATCAACTTGACGACCTTTGAGTTTGCTCTTGCGACGAATGGTCTCCCTTAAATCATCAGCAGTAGCGAGCGCAACTACTTTGACTTCTTCGGAAGGCTTGGGGTGATTCATAATTAATCTCTAATTTTTATACTGGCATTGCCAAAAGTGATTGAGCATCCCAAAGTGAAGCGAAGTGAACTGGCCCTACTAGATATGCAAACAATCGCTTGATTTTGGGTTATTTCACCCTCTATGTCCTTGACGGCGCTCAAGGGAATGAATTAAGGGTTTACCCTAGTTTATAAAAGGGATGGGGATGGCCTGTCACCTGGGGGATTCGAGTAATCTAGCTTGCGCTCGTATACGCGGGCTTTAAAGCAGTCTTCATAGCCTTTACTACCGATCACCCAGCCAATCGAAGTGCAGTCCTGTTGGGCTGCAGATTCAATAGAGCCACAGCCTGAGAGCATAGCAATCATGGTGGCTGAAACGAGGATTGGTAGTTTTCTTAAATTCATACCTTAAGTCTACTGGATTATTGATTGCAGGTTAAGGGAAAGTCTCGACTTGTGTAATTGACTAAATATCAGCAACATTCAATCTACATCAGGGAGATTTCATGAAACGCTTAAATCAATACCTAGCAACACTTGCCATTTGCCTATCTATTCTCTTCTCTGGAAATTGGGCCCTTGCCCAAAATGCAGATGGGTTTGTGGATCTCATTGATGGGGTTAGCTTAAATGGCTGGAACATCATTGGCACTGCTAGCTGGACTATTGGTAACGGTCTGATCGTGGGGAATAAACCTTCGGGCTTTTTGGTGGGTAATAAGACCTATAAGAATTTCATTATCAAAGCAGAATTTTGGGCTGAGTCTGATACTAATAGTGGCATCTTCATTCGTTGCCAAGACCCAAATAAAGTTTCATCGAGCAATGCCTATGAAATTAATATTTGGGATACGCGCCCGGAGCAAGCTTATGCAACTGGGGCGATTGTGGATATTGCTAAAGTCGATCCGGTTCCCAAAGCAGGTGGTCGCTGGAATACGATGGAAATCACAGCCAATGGATCCAATTTCAAAGTGGTTATGAATGGTGTCGTTACTGTCGCTAACGGACAGGATAGTAAATTTGCCGAAGGCCTAATTGCCATTCAATCAGCAGGTGGCGTGGTGAAGTTTAGGAAGCTACAAATTAAACCGATTTAAGTTAGTGAAGCGTTATCTCGTAACGATCACCGCAAGCGATAGGCCTTAGGGCCTTAGCCTCCTGTAGCATTTTGACTAAACCATAATTCGACATTGTTTTTAATGTACGGGATAGGTTCCCCTGCTTTCTTCCAGTAAGTTCTGCTAACTCAGAGATCGACACTGGCTTCGATGCTCGAATGACATGTAACAAAGCTCTGTTTTCATCACTCAAGACTTGTGCTAAAGAACGCATCGAGGTAAACCATATCTTGGGATCACTTGCCTTCGACTTTAAATCACCTCTAGCAATAGCTAAAATGCGGGCTCGAATATCTTTTTGGGATGCAATCCCTATTTTGATTACTTTCATATTTCTTTGTCCGTTTTTAAGACCTTGTCAATATCTGCAAAAAATAATGCTAACAAAAGTAACATCCCTGCTTAACTAAAGGCTTTATTGAGCCGGTGGAAATCCAACCTTTTGCTCCCACATATTATTAAAGACATGGATGACAGGTTTTTCATAAACGCCTGCTTTGGTAAATGGCTCATCTTTTAGCCAAGTATCGACAGCTGCCCTACTTGGAAAATCCATTCCCAACAAGCTACCTACAACGGTTTTCCCATCCTCCGAAGTGAGCGGTCCAGCAAAGGCCATCCGTTCTGACTGCTGAGCGAGATAGGCGCGGTGCTCTGGCCTCACCTCTATCCGCAATTGTGCGGTACCTGGTCGATCCATTAACAAGATTGTAAAAATCATAGTGACTCCGTGTTGATTTAGTTTGAAGAATTTCTGACTAACATCTTACGGGAAGTGGAAAAGAAGAAACCATCCGAAGATGGTTTCAATGCTACTTGGCGGAAGGGGCGTCTTAGCATCTCCATAGGTCAAATTAGATGCTACGAGACTATGTTGTAACCCCATATAACTCCTGGCCCCTGTGTTTATTTGCCTCATTATTCATGAATTAATCCATGAATTTGCATTAGTATATGTGACGGTATGAAGCCGTCTTCGTGAATCCAAGCTGTTATAGGCGTGGATTTTGGTAACTATTTTGGTAACGGAGATGAATATGACAACAAAGCTAGATACACAAACAATCAAAAACCTAAAAAAACCTGGACGGTATACAGATGCTTTAGCAATGGGATTGCACCTATGGGTAAAAGATAGCAAAAAAAAGTATTGGATCTACCGATACACCATAGGTGGCAAGCAAAAGAACATTAGTCTTGGTCCCTACCCCGATGTTGGGTTGGCCGATGCGCGAATAAAAGCTATTGAAGCAAAGAAGAAGGTTTTGCACGGAATTGACCCAAAACCCCAGAAAGAAACCAAGGCAGATCTGGAGATGCATGAACTTACGTTCTCTGAATTTGCCAAACAGTTTATAGAAACCAAAAGTTCTGAATGGACCAATACAAAGCATCAGCTTCAATGGGAGTACACGATTGAGGAGTATGCAAACCCCGTAATTGGCAATCTAAAGCTTGATCAGATTACTACCGAAGATATTTTGAAGATTCTGTCACCAATATGGGCCAAGAAGACGGAAACAGCCACGAGGTTGCGTGGGCGTATTGAGCTGATATTAGCAGCGGCTACAACACGAAGGCTAAGAAGTGGCTTAAATCCAGCCCAGTGGAAAGGTCATTTAGAAACAGTATTAGCCAAGCCCAACAAAATCAAAAAAGTGAAGCACCATGCTGCCCTCCCCTTTGATGAAATTCCAGAGTTCATGGAACAACTTAGAGAGATGGGAACGATGGCCGCATTAGCGTTGGAATTTTGCATATTGAATGCGTCACGAACCAGCGAAGTAATTGGCGGGAAGCGAAACGAAGTTTCTGAATCTGTTTGGATAATTCCTGGAGAAAGAATGAAAGCCAAAAGGGAGCATAGGGTCCCATTATCTGAACGATCTATTCAGATATTGAAAATATCTGAATTGTTGGACTCTGATAGCGAGTATTTATTCTCAAGGAAAACGAAACCCCTTTCGAATATGGCCATGACGATGGTGATTAGAAGACTCAAAAAGAAAGTAACAGTACATGGCTTCAGATCAACCTTCAGGGATTGGGTGTCAGAAAGGACTGATCATTCATCAGAGGTTGCAGAAATGTCACTAGCCCATACCATTTCAAACAAAGTGGAAGCAGCGTACCGTAGAGGTGATCTTATTGACAAAAGGAGATCCCTTCTTACTGACTGGGAAAACTATTGCAAGTTACAAGCACATTTAATTACATCTCAAAGCGAAATTGAGGCGGAAGGAGAAATTTATGCTTAATGAATGGGAGGCTGATGTAGATCCAACGGATGACTCATCAACTGAAAGATTATTTGCGCCATCAGATCGTGATGCCCTTAACCATTTAATCAACGACAAACTTAGAAAACTAGGCGGCCTTAAAGATGCCGTTGAAAAGGCAAAAAAGAAAAGGGCGCTGAATGGTCCTCAAAAAACGGCATTACTTGACTTACAGCAACGAGTAGGTAATTTAGAAATGCTACAAAGTCCTAACGAACCATTCAAGAGATTTAATGATTTCAGCCAAAGGAAGATAGTCCAAGCTGACATAGAAAAAATCTATGGTAACGGTTTGACAGCAAAGCAAATGACCCTTCTTGTTGATGCAGAGGTCGAAAGGAAAATTTGCTACCAGGTAATTCGTTTTTATGAAAAAGAATTGTCGACCGTACAAGAAACCTATACAGAGCTTTTAAACAATCACTCCAATGGGGTTACGGAGAGACTAAAAGGTAGACAAAAAAATATTAAAGAGAATGAAAAAATTCTCATGGGCTGTCTACAAAAAGCCAAAACGCTCATCGAGGGCAAACGTTGGAAAAAGACGGATTACCCATTTTTTAGAGATCTAGCCAAACAAGATGAATTTAAACCCGCATTTATTCCCCTACCAAGGGTAGCCGGTCCCAATAAGGACATGTCAGAGGAAGAGCGTAAACAGTTTAGAGAATCCAATAAACGCACAACCTGGACTGAATCTTACTTGCGCAATTTCTTTCATGAACATACAGGCCTTGATCCTACAACGAAAAGGGGGAAATCATGAATTCAACGATGAATTTGTATTAGTAGTGTCAGGTGAAACCAAATAGATGAAAGGAAATATATGCCAACACCTAGCAAGCTAATTCGTATTGGAGAAGTCTCAAGCATTACAACTCTGGCTAAAAGTACTATCTGGGCCAAGGTAGCAAACGGGGTATTCCCAAAGCCTATCAAACTGGGTGCAAATATCAGTGTTTGGAGGGAATCTGATATTGCAGCTTGGATTGATACTCTTGCAGCACAGTAATTAAGCATCAACGCAGTAGAAGTACTAGATACGTCTAGCTGGCATCGGTCCCGTGTAGCAATACAGCGCACGTAAAACACACACAGCACACACCGTAGCACCAAAAAAGCAGCCCTCGGCTAGCCCGGGAATTCTATTTTTTCAAATTAAGGAAGTCAGATGACTATTTATAAACAGATTAACCAATTCATAGCAAATCAACTGGGATTGTATGTATCAAATTTTATGGGGGAGATAGCATGAACTTAGATCGCATCCCACAAGAAATGAAGGCCATAGACAACTGGGTATTGGTACAGCTAAGACCTAAAAAAGATGGCAGCTTTGACAAAGTTCCCGTACAAATAAACCAAGGTAAGACGGCAGATTTGGCGTGGAGCAAACCTAAGAACAGAATGTCTTTTGAGGCAGTCAAAGAGCTCTATAGCAAAGTGATGGCACCAAGCCCTTCTGAGAGACAAATTCATGGCGTAGGCTTCGTTTTAAACGATACAGACTACATGTGTGTTGACCTAGACAAAGCGTTCGATGGCGATACTTTAAAACCCTTCGCAAGAGATATTTTGGCAAGCCTTCATGGTTTTGTAGAGCGATCTATAAGCAAATCTGGTCTACACATCTTCGTCAAAAATAATGGTTGGGATTTAGGCACTAAACGGGGCAAGTTTTCCGATGGCTCTGGTATTGATGTGCTGTGCAGCGGGTCTTTTGTCATGGTTACTGGAGATGTCATTGATGATGTTTGTTACACCATCAGCGAGAATCAAGACTTTTCCGAGTTGCATAAGTGGCGGGAGCTACTAAATGGATCTGATAACGCTAACACCTTCATAAACCAAGAAGTTCCTTTTGATCACAACATCCCTGTAGCTGGATGGGATATGGAACGCATTAGATCTGAAATTCTGCCAAGGCTTAAAGACTTTGAAGATCGGGACAATTGGCGCGATGTCTGCTTTGCCCTACACCACCAAACTGGTGGCAGTGATGAGGGTTTAGAGCTCTTCCATGAATATAGCCAGCGCATACCTGAAATGTATGACCCCAATGAAGTAGATGCCCTTTGGAAAAGCACCAAGCTCAACCCCAATCGCCTCAATAAAACCTTTAGATGGCTGCTACATCTTGTGCGCCAGCAAATTACCCAAAGCGCTAGACACATCATGGGTGACTTAGATAACGCCCGTTACTTTAGATCCATGTTTGAAGGAGAGTTTTTGTTCTGCCACTCCAATCGCAAATGGTTACGTTTCACAGGTATGCGATGGGAATGGTGCCAAAAAGATGAACAGATTGGTGCCGCCAAATTAGTAGCAGAGCAAATCATGGACAAAGCAGGCGAGCTCTTTAAGTTAGATCCAACTGGCCCGCTTTCAAAAGCATGGCAGTCACATGCCAAAGCAATTCGCAGTAATGGTCGGATCATTGCCATGCTGGAGTTAGCTACTAGCGAACCAGGAATGGGAATTGCCAACATAAGCGACTTAGATAGTCAGCCAATGCTGCTAGGTGTTCGCAATGGCGTATT
>Ga0194055_10001201_pt1 | contig 21054 bp, 16 predicted proteins | sample SepL449m_MetaG_FD_155482 | JGI IMG/M metagenome (GOLD analysis project Ga0194055, IMG submission 155482) | Anoxic zone freshwater microbial communities from boreal shield lake in IISD Experimental Lakes Area, Ontario, Canada - Sep2016-L442-9m | ecosystem: Environmental > Aquatic > Freshwater >...
GTCTTTGCTCCCTGCGAAGTTTCCGTCGTGCACGAAATGTTACGCACCATCCTACGTTGCTATCTCTTAGGGTTCGATCCTGTATCCGACAAAGACTTTGACCATCGAAAACTCTGGATCGAATGCAAATTGCAGGAAATGGCCGCCCACATGGGGGTTGATCTCCTCGACTTTGCACTCCTGTCTAATCACTTGCATCTGATTCTGTGATCGAGGCCTGATCTGGTCGCTTGCTGGAATGACGACACTTCTTCGTGGGGTCAGCCAGCCTTATTGGCTGCCGACGAGGTTTAGAATGGGAGTCAATCCATCAATGGACGGAACGCAGACTGAAGGTTTTGATTATGCCGCGAAGGATGGATGGCTTCAAGGATTGCGCATGAAGCCTGCAGGCGCCTGCAACACGTGGGATAGTGCTTCCAGCCTGTCATTGTGTACGGATCAAGGTCTGTCTAAAACCTTGACAAGCCAGAGGCTTATCCCACGGATGGTCGTGGGGGACAATCGTTTCTAACGATCGGTATGACCCTATGCTGAGCTTGAACGATCATCATGCGGTCGCACGGATCGCGACGCGGTTGGATCGCCCTTACAGGGCTAATTGGATGGTGTTGTTTGTTTCCCAGGGCGTTGCCCAGGCCTGGTATAGAGTGCCCCGTTGGGGCGTTTACTCGAGTTTGAGTAGCGCTATGAGTGATTCTTTTCACGGGCTTCTACAGTGACTTCAAGTATTCGACCAGTTGCCAGCGTTGTTCTTCGTTGAACGTGCCGTACGTATCGTGGCCAGAGTTGAAGTTTCCTTCTAGCGACGTATCGAACAACGTTGTGCCTGGGGCCGCGTCGGTTTTGAAGCCTACCTTCTTCGGGTCGAATTCTCGGCTGCCAACATAGAATTTCGATGTCCTTTCGTTGCTGGGGAGCAACAGTTCGTACAAGTTGGGGACGGAGCCGTTGTGGAGATAAGGGGCCGTTGCCCAGATACCTGCCAACGGTGCCGCTTTGTACTTGAGTGTCGGCGGGGCGTCCGCCGCGATCGTCGCCGATTCGGGTTGACCCTCGAACGCATTCAGTGTCGAGCGCAAGTCATCGAAGTAACCCTTTAGCTTTTCATTGTGTGCCTCGAACAGCGCCTGGGCCGTCTGCTCGGAAAAGCCAATTTCTCTGAGAAACGCTTTGATTTCGGTTGGGCTAAATAGGTCATCGGTCGTCAGTTGATTCAAAATACTGCCTGGCGGGGCGACGTCGCGGTAGGGACTGACGACGGCGAGTTGAACCAGTGTTTGCAACAGTTCTCCTCGAGGTACACTTGAGCGTCCGTCGAATAGCCGCTTCAAGTCCCCAGTCGAGGCGACTCCATCCGTTGCATTGGCCGCCATCTTCGGATCGGTGCGTACTTCTGACAGCAACGTCATCGAAACGTTCACTGGGGTGTTCTGTTCACCGTGCGGTACGATCGCGTGACACTGAACGCAATGCGTTTGGTAAAGAGCTTTGCCTGCTTGTTTCTTCGCGGGATCGATCGATCCCATATGATCGGGCCATTTCGGTGACCATAGCTTTTTCAGGTGATTCTCAAGCCGAGCCTGGTTGAATCGCTTGGCACTCGTTCGCGCGGGCATAGGAATTTCGAAGATGGCAGATGCTCGGAACTGGGCTTCCGCAAAGACCCCCAGCACCTCTCCCACGTTGCGTCCGAGTCGTTCGATATCGTTGGTGTTATCAGCCACACCATTCCATTGGACTTGGTTTTGAAACGAGGTGCCCCAAAGAAACGGAATACTAACCGGTGCGTCCGGCTTCTTGCTGTTTTCAGGTATGCCGAGATCGATGGATGCGACGCGATTGAAGATCATGCCAAACGCGTCGATACGTGCCCTGCCCCACGGATGTTCGACACGGCTGTCTTGAATGAACTTGCTCCAGTACTTTACAAAACTGGCTAATTCACTTTTCAGTTTGGTCTTGGCCGTTGCATTGTTGGCTTCGGCACCCAGGACTTTGGCAGCGAAGCGATCGAACTTCTCAGCGTTGTCGCGAGTGGCAGTTAACGAGTCGTCGAGGCCACTGAGCAGTCCCCACATATCCGCCAATGCAGGGGCACCATCGATTTGATAGGTCTTGCCACCAAAGGAGATTTGGTTGGTGTGGCAGGCAGCGCAATTGATGCCGATGTATTCTGCTTTTGTGATATCGTTTTGATCGCGAACGAACCCAACCGGCAGGGTATCGGGATTGTTCGTGGATTGGCTGTTGGGCAAGTATCCCAGTTCTGGCAAGCGGACCCGAACAAAAGAATCTTGACTGTTGCTAATCTCCAACGCCAGAAACCAACGGTAGGGCATGATCCGGGAGCCCTGACTGGTCGTATAGAATTCTTGTCTCACATCGGCAGGCCAATTCTGCTGAAGAAACTCGACTTGGCCTCGGACGGGTGTGGCTGACAAGAACAGCCCCCCAATCAGCACACACAGAGTCGGTAACATTCGCGTCGTCATGGATATCTCCATCAACGTAGAAGGATGAGAGAAAGAAGACCCGTTTCTGATACCGTTCGCCCGAAACGCTTGCCCTATGGCACGTATCAATTCTTAAAGCATACGATATTGCGCGCTACAACAATACTAGCAGCCAGTTGGTTCTGCATGTTTCCCAGGGAAATACCCCGGGCTACCTTAGAGTGCTCCGTTGGGGCGTTTTTCAAGTCCGACGGCAACGATGATCTCTGGAGCGATTGGCTTCCGCCTGTGCGAATCGATGCGTCGCCGATATCAGCCCCAAGCGGGGCGCAATATGACAGCCCAGGGCAACGCCCTGGGTCCCCTCGAACAACGACAGAGTTAGGGCTGAAGGCCCGGCATAATGTATGTCAACCCAGGATTTGTGATCGTTATCAGATGTCGATGCGGTTCAAGGGCATTGCGATACTTTTAGATCGCCCTTACAGGGCTAATAGGACGGTGTTGGCCCGTTTCCCAGGGCGTTGCCCTGGGCTGCCTTAGAGTGCCCCTTTGGGGCGTTTTTCATGTCCGAAGGTCACCACGATCATTGGAGCGAATGCCTTCCAAGCCACAAGAGGTAGGTCGAAAGCGAGAGCGATTATCATCTGCCTGTGCTTTTCGAAGCGTCACCGAATTTAGCCCCATGCGGGGCTTTGTAAGCCAGCCCTTGGCAGCGCCCTGGGATCCCTTTTGCTGGATCGAGTCAAACCCGATGAACGAACCGGTGTCCCGCGACGCCTCACTTGAAATATGTTTGTCTTCATGCGTCCCAGTTCCGTATGTGATATCCTGCAGCTTACGCCAATCCGAGATCTTCAAAATCTATCGTTGCAGTGGAGCGAAGCTACGCGATGAGTATTCTCGAATGGATGAAAAGTCTTTTCTCCCGACGTGAACGGTTCCTTTCCAGTTACCGATCCGGCATGGCGAAGGCCAAGAACGGGGATTTCGCTGGCGCTATCGCGGACTACACCGAAACTCTCAATACACCAGGAGCTCCCGCAGATGTGTTGGGAATGGCGATGTACAATCGCGCACTCGCTTATTCTGCCATCCACGATGACGCCAAGGCCGCCGAGGATTTGAAAAAGGTGCTCAGCATTCCCGGACTCCCGGAGAATATCAAGATCGCAGTCAGCCAGCGGCAAGAGCGCCTTCGTCGACGCGAGCTTTAACGGTTTTGAGTGTGCATTGCTCGCAAGAAAGAATTCATCGTGATTGCAATACGTTACTGGTTGTGCCTGCTGTTAGCGGCTGTCGCACGTTGATATGTAGTTCGTCGTGATCGTCGCGTTATTTCACGACCTTCCAGCCATCTATTGGCTTGACTGTCGCACAGCTCGGCCCACCATCTTTGCCAGTTCCGGGAATAATGGCTTGTAACCATCGCTTCGGCGCATCTAGCACGGAATCGATCATTTCCCAAGTAATCCCTTCCAAGGGGATCTTGATTCGACGCTCCCAACCACTGTCGATCTGTCCCGCTAACTTTCCGATGTCAACGTAGATGAACCGGCCCGTTGGTGGACCTTGGGAGATTGGGCCACCAAAGTTGGGAGGTCCATCGTTACGATTACCCTTGACTTGGATAGTGCATTCGAGGGACAGGCTGCCCACCTTGGATCGTTGGACAGCAATGGTTTTGTAGTCATTGCCTTTGCCTTCTTGAATGCCAAAGTCCACTCCAGGTGGAGGCGCAACTAGAACGACTCTTAAAGGGACTGCGATTTCTGATCTGGGTTCCTTTGGCATGTTACTCCTTCGCACCTGCTTGCACTAACACGTCGACAACATCTGCAATCACACCGGCCTTGGCAGGATGATCGCTTGTAACTAAAAGGCCAAGTGTAGTCGTGCCGCCAACCATATTGGCGATAGCGTTCACATGAGCGTCGAAGGTTCGGCAGGAGCCTCACCCTCCCTTTTGATTTTCGTTCGGTTTGTTGCGGAAAGAATCGCAAGGCCTGACCTTGTTTTCTCCTTCTTGATGCCTCGCTGGCTCCGCGGCTCCTCAACGATATTCGTTGGCTATTGGATTCCGAGCAGTTTTTTTAGCACCGGAATATCCGCGAGATCTTTGTCTCGCCCGGACGCTAATTTGTTGGTCATTAAATCTCTCAGCCCAAGCACAGGAACCGAGATCCCATCGATTTCCAAAACAATTCTCGACTGCCAAGCGTCTGAGAATTCAACTCCTGTAATTGAGGTCAAGATATCGATGCGTTGCGGCGGAACTCCGATCTGATAAACCACGTTATCCGTGCAAAAATCCTCAATGCGAAGCTGAGACACGGGAGCACCGAAACGTTGAAGGGCATTCCATACTCGCCCTGCGTTCACTTCAGTCGGCCGGACCCAAAAGTCGATATCCCCCGTCGCTCGTGGGCTGCCATGCGCAGCCAGCGCATAAGCGCCTACGACGAGATATTCAACCTCGGCCTCGCTTAACGCAAACAACATGTCTCTGAAATTCTCGTTTAGCATCGCTCTCCGATACGAATGCCCAGCAATCTTGGGCTATACGCCACATCATTTTCACACGCTCGGCGGGGGTTGTGCCAACGAGAACATCCAATCCCGATTCTTCGGCCAGCGTTTTGCGTTGAACAATCGATCGGTCGGAAAATTTCGTCTTATCCATTTCCAAATTATACCCTGAAAGACGAATTGCGATCCAGGGAAAAATGGGGGGTGAAAGATGCGATTGCGACGCCAGCCGGTTTGTGCGAATGCCGCCCCGACGTCGAGATTGCTTTACGGATCGATCACGATTTGAGCTTTGCTCCCAGTGAATTCAATCTCCAGTGGCAAACTACCTCCCCAATCGCCATCGATTTGATATCCGACAACGGGAGATTTGGAATTGTCTTTTTCGGTCCTCTTATCTCGATGAAGATCTGCTTGTCGGACGCGTACACCCGACACTCGCAATTGACGCCATTGCTTGGACTGCTGATGTACGCCTCGGGCCACCATGCCATAATTCCACATCCCTTGAAACAGCCCTCCACCTTCAAACATGCCGACTTCGATCAGTCCATCGTCGATCGGCGTGTCGTTGATAATTGCAATTCCAGCGGCATAGCGTGGAACGTTGAAGGCAAAGAGCCAATGGCACTCCCCTACCCTGCCCCACGATCCATCCTGCTCTTTGACTTCGACCTCCAGCAATGGCCATGTGTACGAAGCAAGCGATTTCAAGATGGCTGCGCGATAGGCCCAGCGAGTGATATGCGAGCGACGATTTTCATGGACGCGTCGGACGACGTCGGCGTCGTATCCAACACTCGTGACGAGCAACGTCAATTGGCCGTTGGCTCGAAACAGATCCAGCGGGACGGTCCGCATCGTTTCGATCGCTTGAACCGTCCGGGATAGTTCGCAATCCCGCGCGAAATACTTGGCCAAAAGGTTTTCCGAGCCAAGTGGGAATAACGTCACGGGAATGGTGCTGGGGATCTTGCTCAATATCAACGACGCGGTGCCGTCTCCTCCCGCCGAAACTACGGTACGAAGACTTCGAGCCGCATGCAATTCCTTGGCACGGTCAGTAAAGGCGTCGATGTCGGTCAATAGTTCGACTTGAAAGGAGGCCCGTTCCAGTTCGGCTTGCAATGCGCGTGCGACCTCGAGACCGCTGCGCGCTCCCGATCGTGGATTGGCGGAGATCAACACCGTGCGAGCGTCAGACATAAGACCATCTGCAGAACATCGGTACAACAAAAAAGGGTGATTGGAATTACTCCAAACACCCTTTAGGTTATCGTCGATCAATGGCTATTCGTCGATCCGCCTCGCGGACTATTTGTCCTTGTCAATCAGCTTCTTAATCAAGCCTTTGAGTTCTTCGACATCGGACTTGAGGTCATGGATCTCTTTTTTCAGCGATTCTTGCTCGTCACCATTGGCGGTTTTGAAAGCCCATGCCATGCCTTGTGGTATTCCTTGGGACACACCTTGACCTGGGGTCACGATAAACCCGTTTTCAGGAGCCAGTTTGATATTCATGGTTCCTACGTCAGAGGCTTCGGTCTTGGTCGGCTTGATAGTAACCGTCATTTCCTTCCCTTCCCGTTTGATTTCGAGCTTGATAGCCGAATCGTCCTTGCCCGCTTTTTGAACGGCCTCTTGAAGCGTTACAAAATCCTCGAGTTCCTCACCGTTGACCGTTACGACGATGTCCCCTTTCTTGATTCCAGCTTTCAGCGCTGGTGAGTCTGGCATGACATCTTCCACTACCAAGCCTTCCGTCTCATCTTCTTCATTTTCTTCTTCGGTCGATCGATTGATTGCAATTCCGATGCGGAATGCAGGACCATCTCCCGCAAATTGCAGAACGCGACCTTGGAGCATTTCGGGAAGCCGAGCGATCATTTCCCCTTGCGCCGCATTGCCCCCTTCAAGCTTCTGGAGTTGGCCAAGTCGTTCTAGGAGGACACTGCCATCGAGGTTGATTCCTCCACCTTCGCCAAGGTTGATCTCTTGTTGCTTGCCGTCTTTATCGATGATGATAATCCGCTGTTTGGTTGCGACCTTGCCTTGCTCGTTGGCCTTGTCCCCCTTGTCTTGTAGCTGTTTCATGACGATCGTGCGGTTCTTGATACCACGAGCTATCCTCTCAGCATGAACCCCTTCATCCTTGACTAATTCATCGGCGCGTTTGGCCTCTTGTTCGGCTTTGTCGGCAATATGCTCGGCATGGATTTGTGCATGCAAAGCGATCCCCTTGCTCTTGTCCGCATTGGCGATGGCCGACTGGACTTGCTCTAAGATCTTTTCTTGCTGTTCTTTGGGGAGGCCAGACTTTTCGAGTTGTTCACGAACTTTGGCAACGACTTCGTCTGCTTTGCCATCGTCGGAGCTGACCACCACGACGGTGCTCTTCTTGGTCACTGGCGGATCCTCATCGGCGCGAAGTGGATTGGCGACGAACGAGCCGACTAAACTTGCGCACGCCAGCGAACTCGCATGCATCCAATTAGGATTCCATCCGAAAACACTCTTCATATAAAAACCCTTTTCCAAAAAAACACTGAGAAGAAGAACGCAAGGATCCTGAGCGATCGATGGGTTGCATGCGATCGAAGATCTTGTACTGAAATACGATCGGGGACGCATCACCGATTCGATACCAGGTTGAGTTTGACTACAACCCGTTGGGCTTCAACGAAACGTTTTGAACGGGAACGATGACCTTCCGTCCATCATCGAGATTCCCCGTGTAATACTCAGGTTGCACATCGACGTGATAACCTCGACGTTTGAACTGTTGCCTAAGCCGGGCCGCGTCGTACGCTTCTTTGGCCATGACGATCTGTGGGTCGAACTCACGCGAATCGACCAGAGGAATCTCACGCGATTGCTGATCGATGTCGGAGTACCGAAGCCGCGTCGGCGAATCAAACTGGCCATTGGAATCCGACGCGAACTGAATCGCGCCATCTTTTTCTGTGTTGGTTGCGATAGTGGACTGCCCAGCCGATGGAATTGGCAATTCCTGACGGGATCGCATCCAGGATCCGCCAAACAATCCGCAAGCAAAGAGCAAACTCGCTGCCAGCGCGCTCAGCCAATTCCATGAACGACCGGCCCTGCTCGGTGGCAGGCTAACGCGGTTCGGTGACAGGCTAACGCTGCGAATCCCTGCACCGCTGTTTGGTAATTGAGACCTCGAATCGATCGCAACATCGTGAGGAGTTTCGATACCGAGTGACAACGTGGTCTCGATCGAGGAATGTTCCGCCGATGGAGAAGTAGACGAGGACTTAGAAGCGGTCGCTATCTGTCGTGACCACTGTTGTTCTTCAAGCAAGGAGAGAGCCAGCGAACGCCACGCACGGACATCCTCTCCAAAACCACGGAGCATCTCTGCCCGCTGATCATGGTTCAGCTCGCCGTCGACCAAACGTTGGAATTCTATGGGAGACATCGGAATTTTGAATCTTGACCAAAAAGGTAAAAGTAAGAACAGCATTTGGAGAGGGACCCGATCGACTAGCAACGCAGAGTAGCGATCGACCCAATCACCCCCTGCTTTAATTCAATCTAGCTCGCAGCGCCTTTCGGGCCTTGAGCAACCGGTATTCAACCGTCTTGATTGAAATGCCCAAATGGTTCGCGAGTTCTTGGTATCCCCAACCCTCGGTGTATTTAAGCATCAACAATTGACGATCCTGGGCATCGAGTTGGGACAGTCCATCCGCAACCGACGCTGACGTCTCATCCCGAAGCATCCATTCACCGGGGGCGCTCTCTCTTGAAAATTCGTCAGCCCGTCCTGCCGCGATCGCCCCTTCGAGCAGACGCCGACGGCGACCCGTTACGCGGTGGTGATTGATCACCTTGCGAAGCGCAATTCGGTATAGCCACGGAGCTACCTTGGCTGGATCGGTGGGCCGGCTTGACTGGCGTATCGCCGCCAAAGCGACTTCCTGGAAAACGTCCTCTGCAGCGTCCGGGTCAGCCAAGCGCGAACGAATCACCGTCGCTAACCAACGACGGTTCGACTCCAAAGCTTTGCCCCAGTCGATTGTCGATTCCGACTGGTTTTGCATGGGAAAACCCAACATAACTGCAGACATGATGCTTAAAGAGTGGCGCGCTGTACCCCGTCCCCTGAGGAATGAGTACGAAAAATCGAGACGTACCGTTTGGAATGCTATCAGCCGCAGTGCGTTAGCACCCGGTTTTTACTGATTTTACGGGAGAACCGGACGCTAACGCGTTCCGGCTGATTTTACGGGAGAACCGGACGCGAATGCGTTCCGGCTAATGGTTACCTAGCTAATCGATGCCTGCTGCCTAACAAAAGTGATAGGTGTTTCACCGCATTTTCTTCACCTTGTCTTCAGACTCGGCTGCAATACTGTGCGGAACAACTGCCGACGGAATCGCAAGATCAACTGGCCAGTCCATTTCCCAGGTCCCTTTCCTCCGTACTCCCGTGATGCTCATGTTGCTGCAACGACGAAACCAACTTTCAAGAAACGTGATGCCGATGTTTGCAGCGATGTTTCTGCTCTTCGGCGTGATCGGGTTGCCAGGGGTAGCCCAAACGAGTTCGCCAGACCCTGCCGATCTCAATTCTCTCGGGGGCAAATGGTACGTCACCAAAACCGAACCGCCCATCTATTATTATCGCGATGCGGAACGCTTCCTCGATTTGTTCTCGTACCACTGCCAAGACTCGAACAAAGATGGAATCCCTAATCTTCAACTCTCCCATGATGAAAACCATCTGATCATCAAGAGCCAAGGCTATCCGAATCACCCAACGGCGATTTTTCCGAACAGTGGCAATCCAAACTCCATTCAAGTTCAGGACTTCACCTTTCGATTGCCGTTGCAACCCAAACTGGCCGACAGCATCACACGACTTCCCATGGGTCCGATTGGCACCGCCATCAACGGCGTTGTCTTCTTCAATCCTTTCGAAGCGGGAGGGATGAATGCCGTGGAAGGATACTCCGAAGTGTGGCTCGATGCATGCTGCGGTCATCCGCAACAATCGGGTGTCTACCACTACCACAAATACCCCGCATGCGTGAAGTCTCCCTTTTCGGACGATGGCAAATCTCATTCGCCAATCCTTGGATTCGCGTTCGATGGCTTTCCCTTATACGGTCCCTATGAAAGCGAAGGGCAACAAGCCATGGAGTTGACCGGTGAGCAGGCGCTCGATGCATGCAATGGCCATTCCGACTCAGAGCGAGGTTATCACTATCACGTCACGCCTGGGAGATTTCCCTACATCCTCGGAGGATACGCTGGAGTCGTCGAGCCCTCCAATAACCGTGGTATGCGCCGTGCGGGAATGGGAGTCATTGAAAACAATGCCCAGCCTGGTGACAAGTTTGGTTCCATGATGACATCGATTCGCCCCGGAAATTTAACGCGTGGCACAACCCACACTCTCCTCATCGATATCGATCCACAGGCATTACGCCGACGATTGCCAGATGGAGATCCAACGTGGGTTCAATTCGGGCCGTTCGAAGCGACGGAACTCGCCCGAAAGGGAAACACGATCACCGCCAAGATCAACGTGCCATCGGATGCAGCGTTGGGCGTGTGGCTCGACTGCCACATCGAATTTGGATCGGAGCAAGGCCAGCCAATCGTGCTCAAGCGCAATGATGCGGTCCGCGTGGTGGAGTAACCGTCCGCTGCGAACTTCGAGGTTACACCAAGCTATTTCACGCTCGGCGATTCCCCTCCTGCGTACCGCCAATTTTTAATATAGCTCACCAGATCCGCCATGGCCTGTGGATCCAGCTGGGCTTCGATCCCCTCTGGCATCAGCGACATTCCGCTGGCTTTGACCGACTCCAACTCCGATTTACTGACGGCGATCGAAGGTTGGTTTGCATTCTTCAGGGCGAGATGTTGCGAGGATTCCTCGATGACGATCCCATCGTGGACTGTTCCGTCCTTCATGAGGACGGTCACTCGAAAATAGTTGTTGTCGATGGCGCGATTCGGGTCCAAGATCGAGACCAGAAGCTGCATTGGAGTTTGTGTTCGGGAGTCGGATATATCTGGGCCGATGTTGACGCCGACGCCATCGATGCGATGGCAGGCCGCACAATGCTGGGCGAAAAGTTGTTTACCCCGTTCGCGCTGACCTTTTCCATCTAATTGGGTGGCATAACGATCGATGAGTTGCTGTCGATTGGTTTGGATGCGACCGGCGATCAATGGTTGGATGCGTGATTGCAGCGGTCCCTCGATCTGTCGCAAGGATTGAAGCTGCGAAGCATCCAGGAATTGCACCGATAGCTCTCCCCGTTCGGTCCCTTCCAACCAAGCCGTTAACCGCTCCGGTCGGGCACGGATGGCAGCAAACAGTTCACTTCGGATGTTGGGGGTCGCGATCGGAAATTGCGACAACAACCATTTCGTCAAGTCGGGGTCGTCATGCTTGGACCATGCCGAGATACCGCGCCGCATGACGGACGGTTCATGATCTGCGGTCAACCATTCGCGAAGGGCCTTAGCACATCGAGCCGATTGCTCGGGCGAAAGACTTTGTCCGAGCAATTCGATCAGTTCACTCCGAGCAGCCTGCGAAAGTTGATCGGAGGCCAGCCACGATGCCCATCGTTCCCAGAGTTCGGATTGCTTTCCAAGCCACACGCGATCGGGTGACTCGGCGATGCCCTGCGCAATCGCCCAGGACAACCGCAATTGAGGCTCCAAAATGCTGCGCCGATCGGCTTCCGTAGGAATGGGGGCGTTCTGTCTCGCGAGGGCATTTGCCAACCATGCATCGCGAGCTTGAATCCATTTCGGATCGTCCGGTTTGGCGGTGAGAGAAACCCATTTTCGAACGGATGGCCAATGGATGTTGGTCACCATCTGCTTGGCTTCGATTTTCTTTTCGGCAAGTTCCATGAACGTGATGGTGAATTTTGGAAGATGGTTTCGGCAGTAAGCACTGAGAGCCAAGAGTGCATGAGGATCGTCAGCCGATTCGCAAGCCCTCGCTACGGCAGCGTCTAATGAGCCTGGTACCATGCTCAAACCATCGGGTGCAGATTGCAAGCAGGCGATCAACTCTTCACGCGTCCCTTCGGCAATTGTGCGATGGACTTCGAGCATGAGCCCGAGGGTGTACGAATCGGTCGATGGATAAATCCTCCACAAAGCCGCACGCAGGGTCGGATCAGTGACCGCATGCGGGTAATCCTCTCGCTCACCCAACCACTCGGTCATGCATTCCATCAGGCCACGGTCCCAGGCCCCACGATCGTTCAGTAGATAAACCCCGCGCAGGAAGCCCGGAGAATGCGTATTTCGGCGAGCGAACTCAAGTAGCATCGGTTCGATTTCAGGATCGTCGCGCTCGCTGAGGATTCTGGCGGCCGTCTTGCGAACCCATTCGTTCGAAGCGTTAAGCGCATCGACCAGTTCACTCGATGTGCGGTTACGAAGAGGATTCGATCGCAATGCTTGAAAGATCGGATCGATGCGAGGAGCATCCTGCCGTACAACACGGTAGATCCGTCCAGACTGGTCTCCCCAACGCTCATCCGTTCGGTGCTTCAGTTCTTCCGGTACCCAATCGGGATGTTCGATCACAGCCCGATGCATATCGACGATATAGATACCACCTTCGGGGCCTTCTTCGAGATTGACGGGACGGAACCAAGGGTCGGTGCTGGCAAGCCACTCGCGGTCACGCGCTGGTTCCTCGGCAATGGTCTTGCCTGCGACACGTCCCAGTCCTACGCGATGGACCAAGCTTCCCGTCGGCTCGCAAGTCAGCGCATGTCCGAGCGAGGCAGCGGGCAAATGGCGACTATCCGAAATCAACAAGCCGCAAGCTGCCGTGAACTGACCTGCATGCAAATTGGAAGTCGTCCAGGCTTGGACGAGAGGCCGGACCGCCGATCGTTCACCGGGGGGCAATACCGGTTCGGTCATTGGGGCTAAACCCGCCAAGGGGCTTCTTGCCGCGAATTCCGATTCCAGAAGGACCGCGTCGCATGGGTTGCGGTTGCTGCAGAAGTAACGATTGCCAAATCGATCCCAGCTCATTCCGAATTGCGATGGACCGGTAATGGCTTCGCCCTTTCGCGTTCGTACGTCCATGCGAACATCGCTACTACCGATCGACACCGATTGATCCCCCGAGGTGAAGCGACCGCTGCGAAGTCCGTTGGCGAGATAGAGTTGTTGATCGAGCCCAAAGTCGGGATCGTTCACTCGCAGTTGTGGGTTCTCTGCGGCAAACCCTTGCAACCAAATTTGGCGTTCATCGGACTGACCATCCCCATCGGAATCGCGGAGGAACCACAGCTCCCCGCCGACTGTGACGAGCACGCCATCGCGATGGAATTGCAGACCGGTGGGCATGAGCAATCCATCCGCAAAGACACGGGAGGTTTCGAAGCGTCCATCGAGATCTTGATCGCGCAGCACCCGGATGCGCCCAGTTGGCTTGGCCGAATCGATGGGGTTGGGATAGTCACTCATCTCGACGACCCATAGGTCCCCCGCATCGTCAAATCGAATGGCAACCGGATCGATGAGTTGCGGTTCCGAAGCAGCCAATTCGATCCGTTGCAGAGGATCGAGAACAAACGTCGAGAGAGAGTCGTTCGGGGGAACAGCCGTATCGGGTCCATCGTGGCGAACGATACGCGCCTCGATGTCGATGTCGGCTTGGTTTGCACGAGCCCAACCCTTCCAGTGTTTGGCGGCCATCGATTGAATGAGCCGGCGGAGCCCTTGGACCACTTCGGCCTCTGCACCGACCTCCAAACAACTGGTTCGAGCTCGCCACGTTGTGTAGCCGCCGAGCGGAAACAAAGGCGCCGGGGGCAAGTAACCTGCGTAGTCATTCGCCATGCCGATGTTCATGGTCACAGCAAATGGGCTTTTTGAACGTACCGCCAGCCCCGTATCGTTAAAGGTTTCGTTGGGATAACCGGCGATGACCATATCCCCAATGCGAATGGCTTGTATTGGGATCTCGCGCGTCGAGGGCCACTGCGACAGAAGAACCGTCTCGCGTGCATAGTTCTCCTCCATGTTGGCGGGTAAGCGATCCTTCATACGGGATTCTATGTATGCCGTCGCTTGTTGAAGTTCCTCCGCATCGGCTTGTCGGATCTTCAGCGGGAGTTTTTCAAGGGCTCCATCGAGACCGACGGAGTCTTGATACGCAATGTTCGGCAAGGCATCGAGGATGCGATGTGCGACATAGTGACCAACGTCACGATGATTAAATGGTTTAGCGGGGCGACTGAAGTCGATGCAGTTGGCATCGCCACTGGTTCCATTGGCCATGATGCCAACGAAGGCATTCGGATCATCCGGGCTCAATTGCGATGCCAATTCCTTTGCGACGACACCAAAGTAATCCGATGAGATAGCAGGCGCACCCGCGTAATGCGTGCAGAACGAAGCGAGCACCGCGATCGGGCGTCCTTGTTGGGACTGCACCGACAAAATCGGGATGGTTCGATCGACATCGTTGGTCTGTCGGATTTTGAAAGGGTTGTCGTGCCCGGGATTCATCATGGCAATGTTGCTGTCACGTCCCGAGAAGAGGACTCCTCCTGCATGCCCTGGCTCCATAATCCAATGCCGGCAATGAATGAATCGATCGGCGTTGGTTACGGTAGTGCCCAACCTTGCGGGCTGTCGGCGGCGGTGGGCCTCCACGATCGACTCTGCAATCCAGGATGGTAAGGACGCTGCATAATCTTCCTGGACAGGCGTGCCATGCGCACCCATCACCGACGGTGCCGAGTGGGCATGCGTTGCGCTGATCAAGATATGGTCGGCAGGAATCCCGATCGCTTCGGCAACGAGCTCCTTTGCTCGATCGACGATGGAGGCGGGAACCGCCAGACTATCCACGACGCAGATGGCGACGGATTGGCCTTGGTTTTCCAGAACCAGGGAGCGCGCGTAGAGAGAATCGATGACCCGTTCCCCCTTGGCAGCCACAATGCCGCCACTGACCCACACCGGCCAATGGGTCGGATCGATGTTGCGCACGGCGGCACCGGCCTGGAGTCTCCCGTCGGCCGCAGGCGTTGATCCCGTCGCGACCTGGGCACGGCAGCGCTCCGAGTGACTGCCGACCCCGCTCGAAAATATCAAAAACAGCATTGAGACCAGTCGAAACAGGGACGAAAAATGGTGCTTCATGATCTCAACCAAACGGGGGAAGAGTTGCTCACCGGAGGAAAAGAAACGGCGTTTCTATCCTGTTAGGGAGGCGAGAAAGGTTGGAAAACGGAGGGTAAGGCTAGGCCGGCGCGGATTTTCTGGCTTTCGAAACAGGATTGGAATCGCCATTCCGGACGATTCGATTTCCCTTCGCGGGGATTCCTAGTATTGTGTTCGTTGCCGAACAGCCAGTGGGAAGCCAATTGCGTAAATTTCCGCCTTTTTGGCCTTTCCAATGACGCCACCATTCGTCACTATAGTGGCCCCTCATCTTCCAACCTGCGGAAGATGGTTCGTCGGGTAATTTCTCCGTTCCCTTTTGTCTTTGTGTTGTCGGATCATGAGCCAACAAATCCTGCAAGCGGTCGAGAGTTCCTATCTGAAGGAAAAGGTTGACGAATTCGGGATCGGTGACACGGTCGATGTGCACACCAAGATTCAAGAAGGAAGCAAAGAACGGATTCAGATTTTCAGCGGCACGGTGATCGCACGCAGCGGTTCCGGATCGCGAGAAATGTTTGTTGTCCGACGTATCGTGGCTGGCGAAGGGGTCGAGCGCAAGTTCCCCGTTCATTCGCCAAAGATTGAAAAGATCGAAGTCAAACGACGCTCGGTCGTTCGTCGTGCCAAGCTCTACTTCCTCCGCGAACGAATTGGCAAGGGTGTTCGTCTCCGCGAACGCCGACTGTAAATTCGAACACACGTTGCGGCGTTGGCTATCTTGTATTTGGACGACCTCCTCCTGGATGCCTAGGCTCCTGCTGCGTTCTCTGCGGCAGGATCAAGCAAATCGTTGGACATGACCCGTGTTTCCACGGGGCACTGACCTTTTCCGATCGAGTGTGCATTGTAGATGCCGATGGAAACTTGTCGGATCGCGCGATTCACGATGTCGCGAACGTTTCTTTCGCCCAAAGCGATCAATGCGGTGATGAAGGCGGAAAGAACACAACCAGCACCATGGGTATGGACTGTTGGAAAGCGTCCGGAATGGATCGCAATGTTTTCTTGTCCCGATCCTAAAACATGTTCGGAGATGCCGTTGGATTCTCCGAGTTTCGCGAGGACGAAACGGGCCCCGAGTTTGTGGAGTTCGTGAATTGCGCTTGCGACCGCATCGCTGTCTTTGAGTTCGATGCCGGTCAATCGCTCCAACTCGAATCGATTCGGTGTGACCAAGAAAGCATGCTTCAACAGTCGACGGTATGCATCGACCGCATCGTCGGCAACGAGAGTGTCACCATGCTTGCTGACCATCACAGGATCGACCACCAAAGGGAAAGGAAACGAAGCTGCTTTCGCCGCAACGGCATCGATGATGGATGCGCTTCCGAGAGCACCGGTCTTGGCGGCAATGGGTTTGAGATCTTGCAATACGGCGTCGATTTGATCGACCACCATTTCCGGTGCTACATGCTCGATGCGTCGAACCCCAAGCGTGTTCTGAACGGTGAGCAGCGTCACCGCACTGGCACCATAGACGCCAAGTTGTTGAAAGGTTTTTAGGTCGGCTTGCAGCCCTGCTCCTCCGCTGGGGTCGGAGCCAGCAATCGTAAGTGCGACGGCAAATGGCTGGAATTCTTGATGATGGATCATGAAGGATGGGATGTGGTAAAGGGTTTGAATGGGGATTCCGTGTCGACGGATAGCTAAAAAAATGGGAGCATGGAATCGTAGTCCTATCACGAGCAGGCTGCGATGGCACGTTCCAATAAATCTGGGTTGATGTCCCACCATTTCCTGAGTGCGAGCAACGCTGGTTGTAGTCTGGGATCCCCATACATTTCTGCCGCTTCGACGTACAATTCGCCAACATGGTCCGACGATAAGTACGAGACCAAGAGATCGATCCCACGAGGATCTTTGCGTTTGGCCAACCCGATCGCGGCTTCGCTGCGAGTATCAAAATCGGTATCGGTCAACCTCGCCAACAATGCATCACGGATGCGAGGCGAATCCTCGTCGATCTGAATGGCCAACTCAAAGGTTGCCCAGTCTCGGACGCGAGGCTCGGGGTCAAGAGTCAAACCCAGCAACGTTTCAACGGAGGCTTCGTAATGCGCGTTTTGGGGTTCGGGGGTCAGCGGCAGTGCCCACGCGATCCGCCATCGCACGTCTTCCGCTTCATGTTTGGCTAGACGCAACAGCCATGGTACGGCTTCAGCCACACCGCGAAAATGGACCGCGCTGATCAAGGAGGTGATGACCTCGACATCGGTTTCGTTCGCGATCATCTGCTGAATCATCGACAGTGACTCTTCCGGATAGAGCGTCCCAGTGGCCCCGAGTTGGGCGAGCACGGACACACCGATCGACCTGCGGAAAGGATCTGGATCGGAGCACCACGCCAAGGATGTTTCGAGCACGCTGGAAGTTCCCATTTTGCGCAACGCAAAGAGATGATCCCACGTCGCATCGTCTTCGACGTCGTGCAGGGCTTCAATTGCGTTCCAATGCTGTTGTTCGATTTCTTCGTTGGTTTCCAGGGACATATTATCAATGAGTTTCTAAGGCGATTTCTTGGGAGAACGTTCCGTACGATCGGTCGTCTGCAGTATTGTTCGACCCAGGATGCGTTCTACGTCCCGCGCAACGTGTAGATCTATTTTGGAATCAGCGTCGATCGATAAGGGGAATCGTGTTGCGACCGCTGCCAGGACCTGTGGTACATCCCATGATCGCAAAATCCCCGTCAGTACAAAACCGTCACGATAACTGGCAGGTAACACTCCCAATTGAACCCGTTCAAGAGTCATGGGACTCAGCAATGCAGCATGCAGCGTAAGCATCTCGGTTTCCGATTGGCTTTCCAACTCGAATCGCGCGTCGGGTGCCTGATCTAACAGGAATTCCATGGCTTTGAGGATTCCAGCGATCTGTCTTCCCTCGAGGGACCAACCGCACAGCAAGTAGGATCGACGGAGATGGAGTCCGGCTTTCTCGGGACCGTCGCTGGGCCAAGCCCAAGGACCTCGGCCTTCTGGAAAAACCCAAACGCATTCCCGTTCATCATCTGCCAGCCCGACTTGTTCTTCCCAGTCCCGCAGTTGCTTCGCATCCTCGCGGCCATGAGACATGCGGAAAAAGGATTCGACCAATGGCCATTGAGCTTGATTGGCGGGGATGATACGGATGGTCTTATTTGGGGTAGGAAGGTTTCTGCGACTGCGGACGATTCGACATTTCGAACCAGGGGGAACTTCGATGTCAAAGCACGTCAAATTGCGTCCAAGGACCGACGCCTCGAATACAAACGAAGGCTTGAATGGCTGCCGTGGCCGAACATCACTGAGTTTTCCGAGAGGGACACGGCCTTGCACACTTCCGGCAACTTCTCGTTGAATCGAGCGCTGGATGTCATCCCATTGGGTCGAATTCGCGGGATCGATGGGGTTTGCTTCGGGTACAAACCAATCTTGAACATCGGTCACCCGTTGGTCTTTGGGTATCGCATCGAGAACTCGAAGTTGGGCTCGTTCAAAGCGAGGCTCAGCGGGTTGCGTGATGGTGCGGCGTTCCCCATGCAGGAATCGATCGAACCATACGAAGCAACCGAGTTGCAGTTCTTGCGTATCGTCATGCCCGCCGGTGGTCCATTGGATGCCCAAATGGTCTTTGGATTGGAGTCGGTAGGGATGTCGTACTTGTGAATGCACACGCACGACTCCATCGAGGGGAAAGATCGGATCCTCATCGGTATTGCCGATCAGCAGCGCCCGAGGATGGATCATGGCAGCCAGGGTCGAGTAATCCCATCCGTAGCGATTGACCATGTACATGCAATCGCAATGCCCTCGAACACACTCTCCGATCACATGATCGCGTAGATCCGTAATGCCTGCGACCGGCACCACGGCCACGATGCGTGGGTCGATGGCGGCTGTGTACCAGCTATAAGCCCCCCCACCGCTACGACCGGTAATACCCAGTTTTTCAGGATCGACATCGGGACGCGAGATGAGGTAGTCGATGGCGCGCAGCGCATTCCACGCCTCAACGCCTGCAGGGGTGTAGCCGCGAGCTGGCCAATCCCATCGGTCATAGCGATAGAGTCCGTGATGGATGCCTTCGATCTCTCCAAGTTGAACCGTATCGATAGCAAGACAGATATATCCATGCTGCGCAAACCAAGCGGGATGTTGTTGGTAATAGGTCTTATTGCCAAGGCTGATCCCATCCTGTTTGACTTGGCCATGCCCGCAAACATAGAGGATGGCGGGAAGTCTGTTTGCGTCCGGTGGGGATTTAGGTCGAAAGAGATTTCCGGTGACATAGAGTCCTGGAAGGGATTGAAAGACAATTTTTTCGACGATGACTTGATCGTCTTCGAGAGTCCCTGTTATTTGTACTTTCAAGTCGGGATCGCGATCCTCCAGGGGAGGCAATCCGAGCATCTCGATCAATTGAAGTCGCAAGGTCGCTTGATCCAGCGCCCAAGTTCCAGCGTTGGTATAGTGCGACAAGTCATTGGCCCGTTCAATTTCGTCGACACGTGCCGCTAATGTTGCTCGTGATAGAGCAATACCATCCTCTGAGCGAGCCCATGAGCTGCAAGTAAAAAAGGAGATAAGGGATAGAGCGATCACGCGTGGAAGGATGTGCATGATGACGGTTCCGATGAAGGATTGAGGTGATATTCGCCATCATAACAAATCATGGAGTTGCGTAGCCAAGCCCGGAGCGGGGCGAATTGCAGTGAGAAAGAATCTTATCTCGGGCCAAGAATCCGGAGTTTCACCGTGCGCGAATTCCCCGATTGATCCTTGATCTCGGCTTTTGCATCGACACTGCCAATGGTCGCTGTCGTTCCGACCGGCGCTGTGATAATCAATGGAACCAGTTGCGATTCGCCTGGTTTCAAGTTCGGGGTGGCATCGCTCCACGTCGCGGTTGCAGTTGCGGGCTCGAGCATGTGAATCGAGTACTCTTCCTCGCGCTGACTGCGATTGACCAATCGAATTTGAAAGTTGTTTTGTAGCGAGCGTGAGCTGTGAACGGTAAAAGGTGATCCAGGGCTCCGCAAAACACGCGCGTCAAAAGCGAATTTGGTCAGTAAGACGGTAATAAACAACGCGCTGGTGATGAGTGCAAGCGTTGGATAAACAAGCGTCCTGGCGCGCAGAAGCGAGTGAGATTTGCCTGCCAGGGCGTCTTGGCTGCTATAGCGAATCAACCCCTCTGGTTTTTCAATCTTGTTCATGATGCTGTTGCATGCATCGATGCATTGCGTGCAGTGAATGCATTCCATCTGCAGGCCATTTCGAATATCGATACCGGTTGGGCAGACCGCAGTGCAATGCCCGCAGTCGATGCAATCTCCGGATGCGCCGTCGACGGACTTCCCTTTATGACGTGGTTCGCCACGATGGATGTCGTACGTGACGATGAGGCTCTTGCTATCGAGCATGACCGATTGGAAGCGGCCATAGGGACATGCCACCATGCAGAGTTGCTCGCGGAAGAACATAAAGTTGTACAGCGTTGCAATCGTAGCAAAGGCCATGACGCCGAAGGCTTGAGGGTGTTCCAGCGGAGATAACTGCATCCAATGGGCCAGTCGATCGGTACCTACGAAATAGCTGAGAAATGTATGGGCCAGAAAGAGGCTGCATATGAGATAAACCACGAATCTCCCCAACTGGAGAGCTGCAGTTAGGCCTTTGCGTGGCTTGCCCCCCTTCCCCATCGTCCCTGAAAATAAACGATCGATGGGGCGGAACAAAAATTCGAGATAGACGGTCTGAGGACATCCCCATCCACACCACAATCGACCGCCGACGGCAGTTACAAACATGACCATGAAGAACACCGTCAACATCAATAGCGCCAGGAGCGCTGTGTCGGTGGGATAAAAGGTATGGCCAAAGAAAGT
>Ga0194055_10001203_pt1 | contig 21041 bp, 16 predicted proteins | sample SepL449m_MetaG_FD_155482 | JGI IMG/M metagenome (GOLD analysis project Ga0194055, IMG submission 155482) | Anoxic zone freshwater microbial communities from boreal shield lake in IISD Experimental Lakes Area, Ontario, Canada - Sep2016-L442-9m | ecosystem: Environmental > Aquatic > Freshwater >...
GAACTAACGGAACATCTGGAACTAACGGAACAAGTGGTTCATCAGGTTCTTCAGGAACAAGTGGTTCATCAGGTTCTTCAGGAACAAGTGGCTCATCAGGTTCAAGTGGTTTATCAGGAACATCTGGTTCATCAGGTTCTTCAGGAACATCAGGTTCAAGCGGTTCATCAGGTACGTCAGGTAATTCAGCGGTTGTTAATAACAATACAAATACTTTTGTTGTTACAGCAACAGGAACAGCAGGAACAGTTCAAGGTAATGCTGGAATGAGATATGATGGTTCTACTTTGAGTATCACAGGAGCAACAACAATGACAGGTGCATTAACAGCGGCATCAAAATCATTTGATATCCCTCACCCAACAAAAGAAGGATTCAGATTAAGATATGGTGTATTGGAAGGTCCTGAACATGGAGTTTATGTAAGAGGTTTTGCAACTTCAAATGTTATTGAATTACCAAACTATTGGACAGGATTAGTTCATGAAGATAGTATTACAGTTCAATTAACATCGGTTAAAAAATCAAAGAATGACTATGTTGTTGAAGTTAAAGATAATAAGATATTCTTAGATTCTGAAACAGGTGAAATAAGTAGTTACTTCTTCATACAAGCTGAACGTAAAGATGTTGAAAGGGTTCTTTTAGAATACAAACCAACAATATAATAAAATAAAAAGGGGAATTTTAATTCCCCTTTTTTATTATCTATTATCAATATAAATTATGACTTGGTGATAATAGTTAATAAAATGGTCATTCCACAAATCCCATTTAATGTTTACTCCATCAGTTGAAAAAACCTCTATGTTAGGAAATAAACGTAGATATGTATCTCTAAAAATTCTAAATTGTTCTTTTCTTTCAGGACTAGCTAAGTGCCACTCACCAACGACTTTTCTAACATTTTCTTTTATCCAAAAAATGTTTTGATTATTAAAAACAGAATATTCACCTCCTTCACAATCAGTTTTCAAAAAATCTATTTTGGTTATATTGTAATCTTGAATAATTTGTTTAAAGGTGATTGAATTTGCTTCTCCCATTTCATTTTTTTCTCCATACAAATCAAAAATCATTTTTCCATTTTCAGAACTGATTCCTTTATTAATACAAGTTGCTGAAAAGTTTTGAACATTTTTAACTAATGTTATAAATTCTTCAAATGAGGGTTCAAAACAAAAAATATGTTTTGGATTTCTTTCTCCTATTAAATAAGAAAATGGACCAATACTAGCACCAAAATCCATAACAATATCACCTTCTTCTACAGTGAAAAATTTTTCATATAGATTATCCTCAAATATTTCTTGTCCAATAATATTTTGGTACCATTCATTACTTGTACCCCAATCAAAATTTTCTAAATTCATAATATATTATTTTATCCAATCTTTAATTTCATCATAAACCATTTGTGGTGTTATTGATGTGTGACATTCAAATTGTCTTTCTGTGTTTTTATGTAGTGGACACCAATACCAATCTGAAATATCAAATTTATGTTCTTGATTAACTTTGTTCCAACAACCGTGGCAAACTGATTTGTTTGTTATTCTTTTATAATCTGTGTAAGATAAATCAAACTCATGCCAATCTTCTGAGAAATTTGAAATCATTGCGACCTTCTTTCCCATGGCATGTGCCAACCAAGATAAACCTGAAGATAATCCTATAAAGAACTCTGAATGGTATATATGGTTTATTGTTTCATCTAACGTAAGACCAATTTTATTATTTGATTTGGATGGCATTCCATTTTTAAGTGGAGGTATACCAAACATCTCATCTTTCTCTACTACAACAGGTGTATAACCTGATTTTCTTAACAACCCATTTAATTCGGTCCAATATGGAGATAACGGTTGTGATTTTTTTCCTGTTGGATGATTCCAGTACTTTAATTGTGATGTTGAATGAATGCTTATTGTAACATATTTTGATTTGACTGGTCTTTCTTTAATTGTAACATCAACTTTAGGTCTAATGTATGTCCAATTAATGTATCCGAGTTGTTGTGCAAACCCTGTTTGTAATGGTAAATTAAAGTTATAATTTAATTCTATTTTCTTATCATATGTCATTCCCTCTTCATAAAATTTAATGTTGGGGTATGAATCTTTAAATAATGAATTATATCTTGGATTTGATTTAACAAGAACTTTGTCGGTATTTTTGGACATAAAATATTCAACACAAGGCATTATTGCGATTGTATCACCCAAAGAGTTTGAATTAAGTTGTATTAATATTGTCCTCATATTTTTAATTTTTGAAATACTTGTAATGGTGTAATCGACCTTTGGCAAATATGTTGTTTTTTGGTTCCTTTATAAACAGGACACCAATTCCAATCACCACCATCAAATACAAAAACTTCATCATTCCAACAAAAAATACAAGTATTATCATTATAAATTCTGGTGACGTTTGTTGTGAATTCATGGTCAGGTCTTGCAAAACCGTTAATCATATATGTGTAATTGCCTAACGCCCAATTAAACCAAGATAATCCTGAACCCAATCCTAAATAAGCACTTGCGTGATATAGGTAGTTAGCAACAACATCTAATGGTTCTTCCCAAAGATTTGTAACACCTTCAATATGAAATGGTTTTTGTGTTAATGTAATAACTTCATAACCTAATTCTCTAATCATTTTTGATAAAGATACCCAATGGTCATAATCCCACTCTTTACAACCTGAAGTCGCGTTTGGTGCGAATACAACATAGTCTTTTTCAATAGGTCTTTCCTTTTTTTCAAAACTTAAACCATAATTAAGTTCTTTAAATTTTAATCCCAAAATGTCGGTTGCTGCTTGTTGAAGTGGAATCAAATTTGGTTGATTTGGATTCTTATCTCTATCTTCCCATTTACCGTCTTTTTTAAACCAACCAATTCTATAAATTGCATCACAACCGTGAGATTCGCCTGGTTTAATAAATGTAATGTCTTTATAAGCATCCAATCCCTCAAAAAAGTTATTTTTAAATGTTGATAATAAAAGCTTACAATTATGTTTCTTTTGAAATTCAACAGCATATGGAGCCCAAGATATGGTATCACCAAGTGCTCTTGATTCAATGGAAATCATTACCGTTTTTCCTTCCAAGTTTAATTCATCATAAACTTCACCATTTATTTTGATAACCCAAGGAATATAATATTTTTTGCTACTTGCAACCCACATGTTATTACCGATAGTTTGAGAATGAATTACGTTTCCATTACTACCATCAATAAACTCAACAAAATAATCTTTTTTCTCATCACCAAAAACTTCAACTCTTGGACCATCTAAATAACTAACAATAATTTCGTTCTTTTTGAATGTTTTTTCAGTTATCCAAGGTTTTCTTTCCAAGAAATCATTAATTGTTTCCAATCCTATTTCGGCAATACGTTCCCAACTAAAGTCTTCTCTAATATGTTCTGATTCTACTAATGCAAATGCTTTATACTTTTTATAATCTCCGTAAACATCCATCATCTTTTCACCTAAATCATTAAAATCTGGTTCATAGTAATTTCCAACATTATCATTGAAATGATTATATGTGCTGGCACTTACAGGTAATTCGTGTGATATCCTAACAGGTATACCATTACCTTCTGCAAATTCCAATTGACCTGAACAATCTGAATAAATGGAAGGAGTACCACAAGCCATTGCCTCAATAAGCGGTAAATTCCAACCCTCAGCTCTTGCACAAGATACAAACACACTACAAGATTTTAGTAATCTAATGTATTCCTCTCTTGGTGGGAAATGAAGAATTTTAATCCTATCATCTTCCAACCCATAATGTTTTAATCTTTCTTCAGTTGAGTTTAAACCATCATTTGAGAATGGGTTATCAACAGAAACAATTAATTCAACAGGTTCGTTTTTATCAAATGTCTTTACAAAAGTTTCAATAACTTCTTTAATGGATTTTCTATAATCCCACCTTCCTGCTAAAAAGAATGTAAACTTATCTTTTGTTAACGGGTGTGTAACATTTTTGTCAGGATAGAATGTATTCACATCAACACCTTCAGGAACGACTTTAATTTTCTTTGGGTCATAACCTTGTGCGATGGTGCAATCTCTTTGCCATTTTGATGGTACCCACATCTCATCAAACTCTTTTAATTTGTTAAAATAACCTTCAGGTTGTAATGTTGATTCCCAAACATTATATGCGATTTTTGGACCATCATAATGGTCATAAAATAGATGGTGATTTGTTTCACATAATACTATATTAACATCAGGTTTGAATTCTTTTGATTGGTCAGGATAAAGGGGATAGTCACTCCTTGTTTTATCTGAATTCCAAAGAACCTGTTTGTATAATAATTTTTTGTCTGTCTTATTAAAATAATGTTCATTGTCATGAGCGGTTTCGTTATAACCTTTCCAAGAACGACCAACAGTAAAGTTTCTTACTTTAATATCTGCGTGTTTATCTAAATGTCTGAAAAAATCTCTTGTATGTTGATTGTAACCCGTATCACCAACATAAGAACCGTGAGTATAAATTTTAGGTTTGTTCATTTTTATTAAATGTTTTATCTTGAAAATATAAGACACATCAACTATATTTTCAATTGAAAAAAAAATATTATGTCAAGAAAAAATGTTCACGATATTACTAAAGAATTTGAAGAAGAATTATCAAGATATACAGGGGCACCTTATGCAATTGCTTTGGACAATATGAGTAATGCATTATTCTTAGCATTATATTACGAAAAGAACATTAAAAAAACATTAACGGAAGATACGGTTGATTGCCCATCAAAGACATATCCTTCGGTTCCTTGTGAAATTATTCATGCAGGGTTAAAAGTTAATTTTATTCCTGTTGAGGGTAAAACAATCAAAGGCCCTTATAGATTATTTCCAAGTAATGTTGTTGATTCAGCATTAAGATTTACTGGAGATATGTATGTTACAGGAACACATATGTGTCTATCGTTTACAGGACCTTATAAGACATTGAAATTGAGTAAAGGAGGTGCAATCATTACTGATGACTATCAAGCGATGTTATGGTTTAAGAGAGCTAGATTTAGTGGAAGAAGAGAATGTTCATATCATGATGATAATTTTGACATGTTAGGGTGGAATTTTTATATGATGCCAGAACTTGCCGCCAGAGGTTTACTAATGATGCCACAATTTTATAATTTAGATGGTACAAAAAAACATAATGATGATTTGGAATTACCTTATCCTGATTTATCAAAATTTGAAATTTATAAAAAATGAAAAATTTAGTATATTACAACGTTTCACTTAAAGACGAGTACTCACAGATAGTGAAACTTTCCATAGAAAAATTAGATAAAAGTAACTCTAATTTATATGATGTTTTAATCATTACAACCGAAGATTACTTCCAAAGAAATTTTGTGGATTACAAAAGAAAAAATCTTTTCTTTCACTTTATATCACCATCTGAAAATGTTTTTGATGTTACATTCAACAGGTTTGAAATTTTTGATTATGAGTTTGTAAGTGAATATGAAAACATACTTTATATTGATTCTGATATTTGGGTTAACCTCAATTTAGAAAGTATCTTTAGCCAATGTGTTGAAGACAATAAATTATATGTCGTGGTTGAAGATTATAAATTTGAAAATCATTTAAGAACACCATTTAGTGTTGAACCATATACTGAAACAAATATTCAGTATTTTAGAGAAAACAAAATCCACACGTTCAATAGCGGACTTTTAATGTTTAAATATTCTTACTTAATGAGAAAACATTTTTCAAATGTTTTAAAAAATAGGGAATTAAGTCCAAAGAAAGATTTGTATGACCAACCATTTTTAAACCAATATTTTAATACACATAACCTTACTAACACAAATGTAATTGTTCCTGGTGAAAATTACCTCTATATTGTTGAAAGTAATATAAATGAAAACCTAAACTTAGAAGGTAAAATATGTCATTTTTTAGACAATACCTTTGATGGCAAAACAAAATTAAATACTATTATGAATTACAATAAAGAGACAAAATACGGACATAGAGATGATTTGATAGATGAGTTAACATCTTTAATTGGTAACGGAAAAGGAGTTGAAATAGGGGTATTCAAAGGATACTTTTCAAAAGTAATTCTTTCAAAGTGGGGAGGTACCTTATACATGGTTGATGTATGGAGAGGTTTGGGTGATGAGTATGAAGATATGAGTAACCATAATAATCATTCAGATGCATATCTAAACACCATGAAAAATGTTGAAGGATATGAAGATAGGTCTGTAATGATTAGAGCAAATTCAAAAATAGCATCTGAAATATTTGAAGATGAGTCACTTGATTTTGTTTATATTGATGCGAATCATGCATATGACTTTGTAGTTGAAGACATTAAATTATGGTTTCCAAAGTTAAAGAAAGGAGGGGTATTTTCAGGACATGATTATTTAGATATGGATTGGTATAATGACCCTAATTATTGTCCAAATGGAAAGGATAAATACATTTATACCAATACTTTTCAAGGGACACAATTCTATAATGGAATATTTGGGGTTAATCCTGCAGTTGACGAGTTTTGCAAAGAACATAATTATGAAGTAAATGTAACCAAAGAATGGTTTGGTACTTGGTGGTTTATAAAATAAAGATATGAAATTAGCCTTATTTGGGTATGGGGGACATGCAAGAGAAGTTGCTGCACAGATTGGTAAACAAGTTACTTTTTTTGTTGATGATGAATATGTAGGTAAAATAGCAAAACCAATTAGTAGTTTTGACCCTGATGTTTATACAATGATGGTTGCGGTTGCTGACTCAAAAGAAAGAGAAAGAATAGTTAAAAAATTACCAGAAAATACAATTTATTTTACTTTTATTCATCCAACAGCACTTACCATGGATCACGATATTGAGATTGGTGAAGGTAGTTTTATTGGGGCATATTCAATATTAACTACCAATATTAAAATTGGTAAACACGCAATTCTTAATCGTGGAAACCAAATTGGTCATGACTCAGTTATTGGAAATTATTTTAGTGCAATGCCAGGAGCTATTGTATCAGGAAATGTTAATATTAGTTCAAATGTTTATATGGGTAATAATTCATCAATTAGAGAAAAAATACACGTTAGCTCAAATGTAACAATAGGTTCTAATGCGACTGTGGTTAAAAATATAGTAACGAGTGGAATTTATATTGGAGTTCCCGCAAAATTGAAAAAAAAATAAATGATGTTAAAATCAGACCTAAATAAATTAACTTTTATTGTTGATACCTTATGTACGATTGATTTCACACATAAGGGTGGTTCATATGCAATACATAAATTGGCGTTCGAATTAGCAAATCAAGGACACTATGTTTATGTCTTTAATGAACCATTTTATCCTCACCCGAACATTGAAGTAATACCAACAAATAAAGTTGTTCATGATGATGGATGGTGGGGAGATTATAGTTGGGAACCATTTTCATATAACCCCTCAAGAACAGTTTCAATATACACTCAAATTACATGGGGTAACCCATTTAACACAATTTACAATACTCGTTGGTTCTTAGATAACTATGAACCTGAGAAATGGGATTCATTTAAAGGTGATATCATTTATAACTATGGAAGTTTCAAAATACCTGATGGAGTTAGTCAAAAAAGTCTAACTGTATTTGATTATAACTTTGACAAGTATTACAACACAAATAACCCAAATAGAAAAGGATTTGGATATTTATTTCATAAAAGGACTCCAAAGTGGGGTAAAGATTTTGTAAATAATTTTGGGGCAACTGAAATACCACACTATAATGGGAAACAAAATTTAAATTACCTATTAGAAGAATTTAACAAATATGAGTATGTGTTAACATTTGATGATAAGTCTTATTATACAACTGCGGCGGCGTTATGTGGTACAAAGGCAATTATTTTAAATCCAGATAAAGATTTAACACCAAACGAATATAGGTTATTAAATCCAATACAAATGTGTGGTGTTGCTTATGGGATGAACGACATTAAATGGGCTAATGAAACAATTGGATTAGTTCGTGATAATTTGTTAGAATTAGAAAGAAAAGATAAACAGACGATTGATAATTTTGTTAAATTTTGGAAACAAAAAATTTTAAATTAAATGGAAAAAAATAAAATTATTTTAATACAATTATGGTTTGGTAAAATACCTGATTATTTTTGGTTTCATTATGAGACCACAAAAAATATAATTGGGGTTGATTTTCTTTTTATAACTGACCAGAATATTACATTAGATGCTAAAAATTATGTAGTAGTTAAAACAACAAAAAAAGAAATTGAATTAAAACTTTCAAGTAAATTAAATCAAGATATTATAATAAAAAATAATAAAAAAACTTGTGACCTTAAAGCGTCTTTTGGTGATTTATTTGAGGAATATATTAATGGTTATAAATATTTCGGATGTTATGATATTGATACTTTATTTGGTAGTGTTTACAATAAAATATTACCTTATTTAGATGAGTATGATTTTATTAGTATTGGAGATAAAAATTTTCATAATAGACTATCAGGTCCATTTTTAGTTATAAAAAATACTGAAGAATTAAGACAATCATATAAGGAGGGAGATTTTATTGGATGTATGTTAAGTGATAATGTTGAATGCTATGAAGAGAATACATTAAATGAAATTGCTAATAAAAAATATAAAGTAAAAATAATAAGTTCAATTAATTGTGAAACTGATAATGGAGGTAAAAATAGTTATGATGTTCGTTGGAGTGGTGGTAATGTATATGTGAATGAGGAAGAAAAAATGATTTATCATTTCTATCGTAAAAATCATACGGTATTCCAAAAAGTCGGAAATCAAATCTATGGCAGATATGATAAAAAATATCTTGATGATTTTTATTGGGTTTTCGGATTTACAGAAAATTATTCTGAAACGGTAAAATATTTGATGGACTCAATTCATTTTTATTCAAATAGAAAGTGTATAATTTACAGCATTAACTTTGATTATAGAATTCCTGATAAATTTCTGACAAGCACGCAATTTATTTTTAGAAGAATTAATATTGAAGAAGGACCAAAAGATAATAGAGGTAGAGATGAGAATATTATCAGTTGCAAGCCAAAATTAATGATTGATGTTATTGAACAATTCCCTGACAGCAAATTCATTTTTATAGATAGTGACATTTATCTAACAACATCTGCCGATGACATATCAAAGTATTTTACTGACCTCACAACATATCCTCTGATTAACTCACATATTCATGATGTGGTTTATTATTCAGGTCTTATTGAAGGTGAAGAATGGACAAGTACCGCTCATATATTAGCAAAAAAAGTGGGCGTTGAAATATGTGTATTCCCACGTAGAAAAACAAACATAATGTTGTTTGATAAAAATTCTAAGTGGTTCTTCCAAGAACAAATTGATATGTATGAAACTCACAAAAACTCTGAGGTGGGGATATTCAAACTACATGACGAAGACTCTGCGAATGTAATTCTTTCAAAGTATCAATTACATGATTGCCTTCATTTGTGTGATATTGAAGATTGTGATGACAAGGAGATTAGTAGAATTACTGATTTAAATAATCCATTTCACATGACTCAAATATCTCCAAGTGTGAGACTGCCACAAAATCAAAATGATGTTGCAGTATTTCACGGTATGAAAAATGTGGAATCATTCAAACGAATTCAAAAAAACTATGGGAATAAAGTTTTGGACTGTGAAGAGTTGGTAATTTATTATAAGGATAATACATTAATTTTTGAGAAAAATTCATTTTTAACAACAAAAAATTTACAAGGTGAATTTGATTTTATTGTAAAAAATAAAGACGGAAGTATAGTCCAAAGATTAAATAGTCAATTTCTCATGAACTATTGGATTTTTTATGTTTCTAACATTTTTTTACCTAAAGGTAATTACTCAGTTGAAATTCTACAAACACAAACAGGAAATAAAATTTATAATAATTCAATTACAATATAAATTAAATAATCATGGAAAATCTTCATTTATGGCATGCAGACAGAGGAACATACTTTGATAGAAATGTCAATATAATCTCTTGGAGTGATGAATATCATATTCATGTCGGAAAATACTGCTCAATTGGAAGAGATTGTAACTTCTTCTTACATGCCAACCATAGACCTGATTGGATAACAACATCCTCCCAATTGTGGGGACCTGTTACACCCGAAGTTGCTAAACTACACATGGAGATGGGTCATCCATCTTGCAAAGGTGATATCATAGTTGGCAATGATGTATGGATTGGTGCTCAATCAACAATAATGTCTGGTATTAAAATTGGAGATGGAGCAATTGTTGCTGCAGGTGCGTTAGTAACCAAAGACGTTGAACCATATTCTGTTGTTGGTGGCAATCCCGCAAAACATTTGAAATACAGATTTGAAGAACAACAGATTAAAGACTTATTAGATATTGCTTGGTGGGATTGGGAAGAAAATAAGATTAAAGAAGAAGCAATGATATTATGGAGTAAAGACCTAAATTATTTCATAGAAAAACATAAAAAATGATTACAGTAGCATATAATTCAGACGGTATAAAAGTTAGTGTTGGAGAAATTAGTAAGTACAACAAAAACTTACCATTAAAGTTAAACATTAGAAAACACGTCAGTGGAGAAATACAGTGGTCGTCAAATCTAAATGATAATTGGTATGCAACTTACCCAAGTACAGAAATGTTTGATGTTGAAATCCTTGACTCAAAAGGAACGATTGTATACACCAAGAAATGGGATGTAATGGAACATGGAAACCATTTTTATAAGTCTTTATGGACCTATAATAAATCATTATTATCTAACGGAAAATTCCCAACAGGTTTAGTTATCGGCACACATGATGGTGAGTTTGGTGAGTGGGTGCCAATAGTCCAAAAAAGAGAATGCAAGGTTGTTTTGGTTGAGGCTTCAGATAAACAATTTAATAAGTTAAAAGAAAACTATAGCAAAAACTCACTTGTTAGACCAATTCAAAATTTAATAACACCAAATGGAGGACAAGTTGAATTCTTTGAAGGTGGCGCTGGATATACAAATACCGTAGTTGAAAGTGTTATCAAACATTGGGAGACAGAGGAAATCCACTCAACCAAAAAAAGTTCTATCAGTATTACCGATTTGATATTGTCAGAATGTAATGGAAAAATTGACTGGTTACATCTTGATGTTGAAGGACTGGATGCCCAATTAATAATGGGAATTGATGAGAACAAAGTTTCATTACCCAACTTTATTATTTTTGAGGACTACAATTTATCCCAAGATAAAAAAGATGAAATTTATAATTGGTTAAAAGATATGGGATTTGAACTTAAATCCGAAGGTGGTATTTGTGAGGCAATAAGAAATTAAACTACATTTTCTTTTTTTGTTTTGAATTGTATAAATTAAGGAGTTTTAATGAATCCTTATAGTGCTTTTCAAGCTTATCTAACTCCACCAATGGAAGGTTAGTTTCCGACGCAGCATTCAATTGCTCCTCAGCTTCCTGTATAATTTTCTTTATCGTTTTGATAAGTTTCATATTCCATAAATATCCATCAACCCTCCCTTTATTTAAGTTTCAATAAAACTATATTTTAATATGTGTAAAAATCAATAATCGGGTTATTTATAGAGTAAGAATAAATTAATGGCAGCAAATATTATCATAACCAACGACGCGACTTCTTTAGATATAACTATAACCGACGTTTACTTTAATGGGGTTCAGGCAACTTTTGTGTCAGGGACTTTTCCAACAACACCTGGTACAAATGGTGCGTTAAATACAACAGAAACTGGAACTCATGATTTAATTGTTTATTATAGTGCAACTATTGGAGGACAAAATATTACAGTTATAGATAGCAATGGTAATCAGTCTTGTCAACCAAACGGATCTCCTCCTGGTGGTTTTTTAACGTTTACAAATATAACTTATGATGGAATAACTGATATAAATATCAACCCCCTCGATGGTGCTTGTGCACCACCATCACCTACACCAACTGCAACACCATCTTATGTTGAATATACAATAACAACGTTTGGTTATGCCACTACCAACGACGCTTGTGCAAGTTTAAATCCAGGTACTACAGTTTATGCTAATGCTGGAAATACTGTTCCTATTGTTACTATGACTTTTTATGATAATACTGGATTGACCATACCTTATAGTGGAGGTTCACTCAGTCAATATTATCTTTTAACACAAGGGGCGACCACATGGGCGGCTCAAGTTAATACAAGTGGAGTATTAACTGATTATGTTATTTGTAGTTCCCTTACAACTCCAACACCAACACCAACTTCAACTCCAGCGATAACACCTTCAAACACACCAACACCTAATGTTACTCCTTCAAACACACCAACACCTAATGTTACTGAAACACCAACTCAAACACCAACTCAAACACAAACACCTACTGAAACTACTCCGTGTAGTTGTACATATTATGATGTTATTGTTACTAGTAATGATATAGATAGTGCTACGGGTAATACTACAACAAATTGGAATAATACCGTTTGGGCGTGGTATTATGATTGTAATACGGGTTTTTCTTTAGATATGATTTTTTATTCTGCTGACCCTTATTATAATACTTTATGTAATAATAATATCGGGGCGCCATATTTGTATTATCATATAAATGATGTACCAACAACTTCAGGAATAACGTCTACAATAACTAATAATTTAACTTGTTGTACTGTTGACCCAACTCCAACTAATACCCAAACGCCAAGTGAAACTCCAACACAAACACCTACAAATACAGAAACACCAACTCAAACACAAACTGAAACTCAAACACCAACTCCTTCAGTCACTATTGGATTGACACCAACAGCAACACCACCTGTTACCGAAACTCCAACACAAACGCCAACTGAAACAATAACTCAAACACCTAGCCAAACGTCAACACAAACGCCAACACCTTCTATTACTGCATCTCAAACTGAGACACCTACGCAAACTCCAACTGAGACAATTACACAAACACCAACACAAACGCCAACTCCTTCAGTCACTATTGGATTGACACCGACATCGACACCACCTGTTACCGAAACTCCAACACAAACTGCAACTGAGACAATAACGCAAACACCTAGCCAAACTGAAACCCAAACGCCAACACCTTCTATTACTGCATCTCAAACTGAGACACCTACGCAAACTCCAACCGAGACAAATACACAAACACCTAGCCAAACACCAAGTAATACGGGAACACCAACACAAACTCCAACCGAGACAAATACACAAACACCTAGCCAAACACCAAGTAATACGGAAACACCTACGCAAACTCCAACAAATACCCAAACTCAAACATCTAGCCAAACACCAAGTAATACGGGAACACCAACACAAACTCCAACTAATACTGAAACACCAACACCTACAACAACATTAACTACAACTGTGGCTGAAACTCAAACGCCAACACCTACTCAAACACCTACTCAAACACCAACTAATACTCCAACACAAACATCTAGTAATACGCCAACACAGACTCCAACTAATACTCAAACATCAACACCAACAGTATCAATAACACCTACTAATACTCAAACACCATCAATAACGCCTACTAATACTCAAACACCAACAATAACACCTACTAATACTCAAACACCTGGATTAACAATTCAATTTCAAGATTGTAGTAATGGAAATAAATTTAGATTTCATAATGGAGCTCTTCCTACCATAATAGGAGATACCTATAATATTACAGGTGGTAATGATTTTATTGGATGTGCTACAATTATAACAAATACTTCAGAAGGTTTATTGTATGATGCAACAAGTGTTGTATTTACAATGACAAGTGGATGTGGAGACCCTGTATGTCCAAGAACAAGTCAATCACCATCTTTATTATCTGAATGTTCTACAGGTCAGGTAGTATACTTTAATGTTGATACAGATACAGCCTTTGTAGGTGCGGTATATCTTGTAAGTGGTCATTGTTATTCATTTGTTGAGTTCTCAGGACCTGGTGGTGAATATGTTCCAGGACCATCATATAGTAGATGTATTGATTGTATCCCTATTCCTGTTACACCAACACCTTATCCATCACCAACTCAAACGCCAACGGTTTCATTAACGCCAGCTGCTTGTTCTTCAACTTATTGTTTTAGTACAACAGATTCAACTTTATCAGGGTATAGTGGAAACTATACTTATTTTGGTTCTTATTACGGAAGGTCAAAATTCTCAGGAGACGGAACATCGGTAGGATTTATCTATTATAACAATACCGAATGGTGTTTAAGTACTTCAGTAGGAGGAACTTGTTTATATCAAGGAGCTTCTCCTTGTTATTTCAATTGTCCTGATTTCCCATCAAACGTATTCTACAATGGACCATGTGTGACACCAACACCAACTCCAATTAATTGTTATATTTTTGATTTTAATGCTTATTTTGATTGTGATTGGGAACCAGTTCCAACTCCAACACCAAGTGTTGCATGTGATGATGTTAGCTTTGACTTATCAAGTTTCGGATTAACTCCAACACCATCATCTTCACAAAATTGTTCTGGTAAATCTGTCATTTTTAGTTTAAGTGGATTTACAACACCGATAACGCCAACTCCAAGTAATACTCCAACTGTAACAATAACAAGAACGGTGGATGTTGCCGGTTCTGCAACTTATGTGATATTAGATGAAACATTTAGTTGTACATCTGCTAAAGTATTGATTGATTGTTCAACAGGTGATGAAGTTTATATCTGTGGATCTTTAGCCTTAAGTGGAACACCTGCAACAATAGGGACAGTTTTATTGGTTGATTTGGATGATAATACAAGAAGATGTGTTATCTATGATAGAGATGATTCAAATATTTCTTCTAATGTTAATGTTGATGCTGTATTAGCATTATATAATGACTGTTCATTCTGTAATGTGGTTCCATCACCAACACCAACCACAACTCAAACACCAACGCCTACAAATACATTAACACAAACTCAAACACCAACTACTACTCCGACACCAACAATAACACCATCAGTAAGTGCAACTATTGGAACAACTCCACCTGTCACTCCAACACCTACTACAACTCAAACGCCAAGTAATACTCCAACTCAATCTATGACACCAACACCATCAGTAACACCAAACTATGTTTATGTTTATGAAAGTTGTTCTCCAATTTCTGTGGGTAGTTTATTAAACACTCAAATAATTCAAACAGAACAAGTTTCATTTACTGATATTGCTGGAATAATCTTTAAAGATAATTCAGGAAATTGTTGGACATATCAAGGTAGATTTGAGTCCGATTATATTGCACCTCCAACAGTTAATGTTATAACATATCAAGGTAACTATTTTGTAGGAATTTCTTCTACAATATATCCAACTTGTGAAGATTGCGAAACAGTTATTCAAGTTATATCATGTATAGAATATTATAATAATTCAGGTCAGTCAATAAATGGAGTAAATTATACAACTTGTGCTGGAACACAATTATTAAATCAAATAGTTGATGGTGGTCAATCAATTTGTGCTCAAGAAGGAACTGCAAATGGAGGTGGTTTTGGATACCTAATACAATTAGGGTCTTGTTAAACTAATGTAAATAAACATTAAAGTATTTAATTAATATGGCAGTACAAGTAACAATTAGTAGTATATCAGGAGTTTCACCTTATGACATTTATATTTGTCAGTCAGGTGGTACTGGTTGTTTTTATATTACAACAACATCTACAATACCTTATGTATTTGATATTCCAGCACCAAATGATACATCATTGTCGTATATGTTAAAAATAAAAGATGGTCAAGGATGTACTTTTAATGCCATAGCAAACGTAATATCATGAGTCAACAAGTTACAATAACATCGGTTACTGCAAACACTCCGGTGGATATTTCTTATTGTTATGCAAACAGTGGGTCTTGTGTGTATGTGGCAACAGTATCAACTTTCCCATATGTTTTTGATGTTCCTGACCCATATGACCTTTCTGATTTCATAGTTAAGATTGATGATACCCAAGGTTGTGTATATGCTCAAGAGGTATATATTACACCAACGCCTACACCATCAATCACGCCAAGCCAAACAATTACTCCGACAGTAACAACAACTCCAACAAATACTCCATCATATACACCAACAACAACTCCAACAATAACTGTAACGTCAACCGTTAGTCCAACTGTTACTCCAACTCCAAGCGCAACACCAGTATTAACTTATATCCCTAAAGGACAAAATACTTATACCTTATCAGGTACAGCTTGTGGTGATGTTATTACATCAACAAATTATTATACTTATTTAAACGAAGCCAGCTCAATTCCTGTTGTAGGAGTTAAAGTGTATACTACTCAAGTTAATGGAGTACTTTATAATCCATATAACGCAGGAAATCTTTATACTAAGATGGTTTGGAATGGAAGTAATTATGCTGTTAGAATAGATAATTTGGGTAATATTGTTGATTTTACTTTTTGCGCTTAGTCATTAATCTATACAAAAAATACTTGAGTCTTATAATTATAGGATATAATAAATTCAATTAATGGCATCAATAACACCTACTCCAACTCAGACACCTTCTACTACTCCAATCATATGTGGTAGTGGTGTTACAACTGGAATATATTATTATACTGATTGTTGTGGTAATTTTGTTCAAGGAACAGATACCAATCTAATAATTAACATGGATTATACCAAACCAAATAATGGTATAACTAAGTTGAATGTTATTGCAACAACAACTTGTCCTACACCTACACAAACACCAACACCAACAAACACTCCAACACTTACACAAACACCAACAAATACTCCAACACTTACACAAACACCAACTACCACTGTTTCTCAGTCACCAACTCCATCTAATGCTGCCGCTTATAAATTAAAAAATGATTGTGATGTTTTCACACTATTTGATATGGGTGTTAGATGTCAGGTTTTAAAGCAACCTTCATCGGACACTAGTTTTGATGGTATTTTAACAATAAGAGTAACAGGTGGAACCGCACCATATTCTTTTTATTGGACAGCAGGACAAAGGACACAAACTTTAAGAAATATCGCACCAGGGAATTACCCAATTACAATTGTGGATTATTATGGTGATTATACAGCCAATACAATTTGTAGCATTTTTGCTCCAAGTCCAACACCAACTTCAACAAATACTCCAACACCAACATTAACACCATCTCCATCATGGCCAAATTTATGTTTAATTGTTACTTATGCAACACAAAGTTACGGACCATACCAATTTGTTATAAGTGGAAGTCAAAATGGAAAACCACAATGGACATCAGGAACATTGGTTCTTGGATGGTCAATAACGAATTTAAGATGGGAAATACAAGGATGGACAAATACTGTTGGATTACCTGTAAGTACCAACCCATCAAATATACCAACAAGTTCATGGTCAATAGCCGGAGGGACAGGAACACAACCTTCAATTTCAATGACTCAAGGAACTTGTCCAGCATATTTACCTTTATCAACTAACGTAGTGGGAACAAATACATCATGCAGCGGAACATTAAATTGTAATGGTTCAATTAGTATTACAACAATGGGTGGAGTACCTCCATATATTTATTCAATTAATAATGGAAATAGCTTCCAATCAAGTAATGTGTTTAACGGATTATGTCAAAATACATATACTGTTATAATAAAAGATTCCTTAAATAATACCCAAACTCAAGTTGTTATTATTGGATTTGATGGAGCTCCTATAACATATTCTATTACAACAGTACTTGATAGAATTGAAGTGATTGATGTTTCAACACAAATAGCATATTGGTATGTGGATGTACAACCACCAATAACAGATGATTCTGTTGTAACTTTTGATTTGAATGTAAGTATAATTAAAAATTATAATCAACCTGGAGAAGGAACAATAATTGATACAATTAATGTAGTACAGAACGAAGTGCCACAATATCCATCAACAACATCTTCGGTTACAACAACATTAAACAGACCTTATTGTAGTCCATACGAAACAGTTAATGTAAGTAATTCTCAAATTTATTCGTTACAATTTAGTAAGAATATTGCAGTATCAGGTACGTCAACATCAATTCTTCAAATTACCGATGGACAAGTTGGATCTAATGGATGTGTTACTAATTTAGACCAAACAATATTAACATCAGTATCAACTTCAGTTATTGATGGTTGTACTTGTTGTACAATCACTGATGATGATATACCACAAGGTATACAAAACCATAATATACAATATGGTCAAAATAATTATTTACCATTAGCATATACTGCAGTTATTTCAGGAGTTGGTAATAGTCAATCAGAAGCATGTGCAGATTATGGAAATTATATTACAAGATATATTAATGGACCTATATTCCAAGAAGGGATAAGTTTATATGGTGGAAATCCATTACATCCATCTTTATTAACAGGATATTCCTATTGTACTAATGGTTCAGGATTATTATATGAGTTAAATAATGGAATGATTGGACAAGAAATTGGATATAGTTGTAGTAGTTATTAAAAAAGAAAAAAGAATATTTATAAACAATGGCATACATTATAAAAAATACGGCAGGATTAATTAACACAAGACTTACTGATGTAGGTAGAAGAAACTTATCTCAGGGTAACTTTAATATTTCATATTTCCAAATAGGAGATAGTGAGGTTTCATATTCTGCAGTTACGAATTACAATCAAGTTAATAATAATATTTTAATGCCAGCGTTTAACGCTCAAAATGATACAGGGTCTCCCGAATCAAACAAACAAAATATCAAATATCCTTATTATGTAAGTGCTCAACAAGGTAATACTTATGGTATTCCTTTTATGGATAGCGATGTACAAGTAGTATATAATTCCGCTGGACCAAAAGGATTTTTTGCCACAGGAGGAACTCAAGGATCTTGGACAGCTCAAACAAGTTCTGCTTATACTGTAACATCTAACTATACTGTTGACATGTTAACATTAACAGGTCAAACTACAATAAATATTAATTTAGATTTATCCGTATGTTCACCTTCATCTGGAACTCCATCAGTTAATGATTTCATTACATTGTTTTTAGACGGATATGGTGGATGTGGTGATTTTGGAACATATCCAATTTTGACTTATAAAATTCAAAATATAACACCATCCACAGGAACTTCTGCAACAACGGTTTGGACTTTAACTTTGGATAGAAGTGTGCCTAATTATTCATTTTTAACCGGAGGTACTAAAGATGCTAGAGCACTAATCTATCCATCAGGGATGACTCAATTATATGATTCAATAACACCAGAGCCTTATTGGCAAACTGATACTTTGAATTTTGAATCACCTTGTGATGTCACAAACAGAGAGAACACTTTGATATGGAATATGAATATTCCTTGGTCAGAAAACCCTGCAGGATTGGATAACAATGCTTGGGAAGGATATAATCAATTTGGTTCGGTAAGTTATATCGGTACTAAAGAATATTTGGGATATCAGGAACCAAGTGGACAAACAGATACAAGTCAAGTTTATTATTATAATTCATTTGATGAAAAAGTTGTTGTAACTCCAAAAGAACAAAAGGCAATTGCCATCATCCATTATACCAATCAAGATATTGACCATGTTTATGGAGAAAAGTTTTCAACAGTTCCTTTCGATCCACAAAATCCAACAGATAGTACAGGTTTAGCCAGACATCTTAGATTAACATTACCAACCTTAATGTGGCACAAATCAACAGGTTCTTCAATAGGAGAAACTTTTTGGATTGATCCACCTGATTATGACTTATGTTATCCTTATTACATTAAGTCTAAGGTTAATGTTGATATGAATGATCCGGGTATTAGATATTATCATCTATGGGATACAAATCCTGATGATAATGGTAATTTAAATAGAATAGGTAAAGTATTTCCTGACCAAGAAATTATTGTTGTTGATGATGAAGAGGTTGTTGCAGCACTTTCCAACAAATCAAATAGAAACTGGACTTTACCAGCTCCTAAATTGTCATTGTTAACACCAAATACTTGTTATACAAATAATGCAACTGCAACAGGTATATTCTCTGCAGCAACTCAAGCTATGTGGGTAACATATAGATTTGATTCAACAGCATTTACTCAATCATTACATTGTAATTATTATTCATACATTAGTGCTAATTCAAGTGTTACTGCAAATACACAAAATATTGCAGTTAGATTTGGTCCTGAGTTTTCATTCTTGAATCCTAATTTTGAAACAAACCTTACAGGATATACAGCTAACTCAGTTAAGTTATTATGTCAAATGGTTACAGGCACTACAAAACCAAATCCGACAGCGTGGAAAGAAATTGATATTACTAGTGAAATTAGTGGTTCATCAATCAACAATTATATCACAATGAGTGGACTTACGGGAACTACATTCCAAATTTCACTATCTGATTATAATTCAGCGTCTTATTATGATTTATATGATTATATTGACTTAACACCATTAAATGACACTGATGTTTTGAATTTCGGTGATGAGTATTACTTCTATGGTAATTTTGAAACAGACATTTCTGCGACAATATATGAGATGAAATATCTTGTTACTCTTGGCCGTAATCAATTCACCAACACATCAAATCCGACATGGACTTCAGGAACAACTTCATATGTTACAGAAATTGGTTTATTTGATAGTAATAAAGACCTTATGGTTATTTCTAAATTACAATCTCCAGAATTAAGACAGGGAATACAACAAATAGTAGTTAAGTTAGACTTTTAATATGGTTACAAAAAAATGTAGTAAGTGTGGTCGAGTAAAAGAAATCTGTTTTTTTTCTAAAAATAATAAGACTAAAGATAAATTGCATTGTTCATGTAAAGAATGTGATAAGGAAAAATATTTCAAGAATAGAGAACGTAATATTTTAAACATGAGGGACTATAAAAAAGATAATCCTGAAAAATTAAAAGAATATTATTTAAAAAAT
>Ga0194055_10001204_pt1 | contig 21031 bp, 17 predicted proteins | sample SepL449m_MetaG_FD_155482 | JGI IMG/M metagenome (GOLD analysis project Ga0194055, IMG submission 155482) | Anoxic zone freshwater microbial communities from boreal shield lake in IISD Experimental Lakes Area, Ontario, Canada - Sep2016-L442-9m | ecosystem: Environmental > Aquatic > Freshwater >...
GTTCTAGATACAGTAAAAGAGGTGTACGTACCTGTAATACTTTGTATACTAATGGAACCAAGAGCTGTTGGTAATACAAAACTGGCTGCTGTAATCACTCCGACTGTTAATTTGGATTCTAGACCCGCCACGGAATTCACAGAACATAATATACTCAGTGGCATATATAATGTATATTTTTTATTGTAGGTGGAAATTACTATACAAAAATAACTACACCAACACCTAATCTATATTCTGTGCGGATTGTGTAGTTTTTTCGCACACCAAAGATGTCAAAAAAGTTACTAACTTCATAAGAGAAAGTCCGTAGAAATTTGGTAGCAATATGATTATTCGTTTTGAAGAATTTTAATTAATATACAATTACAATAATAATACCTGGACCACTACAAACTTATCCGGTAGTTTGTTCAATAAAAAAGGGATGGGATGTTGGTTATCCCTTTTTTATTATTTTTTGTAATTTTTATGTTAGGTTCTTCTGACTGTTCAGAGCCTTTACCAGTTTCTAAGGAATGGAACGAAGCGGAGCGGAGTTCCATACCAACTATCTGTAACAAAGCTGAGGATAGTTTACACAAATGTCACTCGATCCCAAACTTATTCTGTTTCATCAGTATCTAACTGGGTTCCTACTACGTAACCCTGACCATCCGAAGAGTTTGCTGACGTAGTGTTAGCGAAGTCGACTGCTTTAGACTCACGAAAAACCAGACATTGTTCTTCCGAAACATTGAATATCGCACAACTATCTTGTATTAATTGATCCCCAATCTCTTTCAATGGAATATCTTTTAAATATGTATTTGCAGCCGCATATTTATTATCTGGATCGCCACATTCACCCTCATGAAGATACCCATATAAACCACCACCACGACTATCCTCATACATATTGTCTGCACAGTTCAGACAATATGCACAAAATACACCATTCCAAACACCATAATACATACAATTGTCACATTCCGTACCTGTTCCTGCCATTTGGTTTGTTGCCCATTCATTGGGAAATGTCTTCGTAAACAATTCCCCATTATATGAATAATACTTACCTAGATCAATGATTTCCTTTAATTCCATATTGAGTTCCATGATTATATTCGTATGTTTGAAGTTTGGTAAGGTTCTCTATAATCTTATCAAAAAGAATCAATTTTTATGTTAATCATTGATTCATTAGTTGTCGACCATATGTCCATCTTCTTCAGCAGGTGGTTCTTCAGTTGATAATTCTTCGGCAGGTAATTCTTCGGCAGGTAATTCTTCGGCAGGTAATTCTTCGGCAGGTAATTCTTCGGCAGGTAATTCTTCGGCAGGTGATTCTTCGGCTGGTGGTTCTTCAGCAGGTGGTTCTTTAACGGGTAATTCTTCGGCAGGTGATTCTTCAGCTGGTGGTTCTTCAGCAGGTGGTTCTTTAACGGGTAATTCTTCAACAGGTAATTCTTCGGCAGGTGATTCTTCAGTTGGTGGTTCTTCAACAGGTATCACCGGTATTGTAGGAAAAACGGTTGGATTCGTACAATACACCATTAGTTCATCACCTGTAATTTGATGATGCGCACAACTATCAAACAATGTCTGATCACCAATTTTATTTAATGGAATATCTTTCAAATAGGTGCGAATTGAAGCATTTTGATTTTGTGAATCACCATATTCACCTAAATGAAGATAGGCTACACCACCACCACGTAAATAATTATATTTATTTGCAGCGCACTCTACACAATACGCACAAAATGTTCCATTCCAACTACCATACAACATACAAGTCGCACATTCAGTGCCTGTACCAGGTAATTGATTAGCTGTCCATGCTTCCGGAAATGTTTTTGTAAAATAGTATCCGTTATACATATAATAATTGTCTGACATTTGTATAGTTAGTATATTGGAAAAAAATCTAATTTTCTTTTCAGGATTCTATCATTTGAATTTCGACTTGATTTGAAAATAATATACACTAATAAATATTATGCAATATACATATTATCAAAATAGCAGGTTGATACTTCTGGTTCAAATGCAAGAAATGTATTTCCTGATGTGCCAGCACCAAGTTGCCATGCTTGTGATCCGTAATTTACCCCATTAACAGTATATGTACATGCACCTGCTGCTGTTACTGTAATTACTACTGTTCGCCAATTGCTATTTGAAAAGTAAGGTCCGGTTGTTGCATCCCACAATGAACCATTAAAATTACCACTTGACCAAGGTGCTACTGTGTATCTATTCTTATTAAATCCACTAAAATATGGTGTCCTTGATTCTATTCTAAAACAAGCACCACCAGCGCCAGTTGAACTACAACCAAGCCAAAAATTAGCAAGACCATTGACTGCACAATATACATCAAATTTTATGGTTCGACCCCATAGATTTGTAATACTAGTAAAAGGGGTGCGACTTTTAATATCAGTGTAAAACATACAACTACCTCCTTGAATAGATGGTGTTGGATTTCCAATACTGTTGTTAATAGCTACAGTTCCGTAAACGTTTGTCCATCCAGTTGTTGATGAACCGTCAGTAATAAGTGTATATGAAGGCCCCGATGCAGATGTCGTAACATTATTAGATGTACTCGTAGATGATTGATAATTCAATGCGTTCACCGGGAAACAAGTAAATGTGTAAGTTGTACTGCTCGCCATCAATGTATACGCTTGAGTAATCGTATTTGTTCCGGTAAATGTTGTTCCACTTGCTGGACTGGCGGTTCCTCCTGTATAATTAATTAACACTTTACTGAATGTACCCGTATCTGTGAGTGTAGTTCCACTAGAAGTCGTACTCGCAAATGTGGGGGCATTGCAACTGGCCCAGGTACATGTGGCAAGTGTTGTCGACGTTGTCCCGACAAAAAACGTTCCATCACCATTTAACGCTGTAAATGTATACGTATATTGAGTATTGGTAGATAATGCACCTACACTATTACTGTTATAAGTTGTCGTACCTGAAGCCGTTGTAAATGTACTAATTGTACCTGACGTTGTTGTATTTTGAATACGAATACTGGAATAGCCTGTATTTGTCCACGACATAAACACCGACGTTGTACCACCACTCGCGTTGACTAAGGTTGGCGTCATGGTTGCCGCAGCTAATGTATAAATAATACCGGAACTGGTAGAACCAGTAATGGAAGTAAATACAGTACCATTATAATTCAATTGATTGACCGGTGTCAAGTTGAATGTATATGCAGTATTGTTAGTAAGACCCGTAGTTGTATCGGTTACTGTAGAACCAGTTTGTCCTGACAATGTATATGTTCCTTGGCTTCCGCCCGTGCGTGTAAGAATATATGATGTGAAGGTTCCCGTAATACCACCTAATGTACTTGTGCCGTTGAATATTCTACCCAATACATTGGGAGTAACAAATGCAGCCGCTGTTATGATGGCCCAAGTACATACCGATACGGAAGCAAAATTGGTTGTAGTACTGTAATACGAGAGTTGATTGACTGGACAAGCATAATAGGTAATTTGTTGATTCGCACTGTAAATACTGGGCGATGTATAAGGGGACGTTGTAATCGTTGTAATCTGAGTACCCAGAGTGGTTTGGATAGACAAACTAGAAAACGTACCTCCAGAGTACGTAAAACTGATGGCAGTCGTACTCGAACCAGCACCATTGTAAGTCAATGTGGGTGCCGACGCCCAGGTACATACCGATACGGACGTTGATGAAGCAGTCACGTTCGTTCCTGTAGCTGCTGCGGTTAATCCACCATAATTGTCCCCATTGATCGCAAACACATAATACGTATTTTGGGTATTTGCTCCGAAAGAACCACCCGTATAAGGCGACACAGTGGTCGTCGCAATGAATGTACCACTTGGAAACTGGACAGATAAATTCGTATATGAACCACCTGTAAAAGTAAAACTAATGGCACTGGTGCTTGACCCGGCACCGTTATAAGTAAGGGTAGGAGCGCTTGCCAATGAATAAATCAATCCGTTCGATAGGCCCGTTGTTGTGTTGGTAATCGCACTAAATACGGTACCTGCTACGCCGTTATTCGTAGGTGTAATCGTATAGGTATATTGAGAATTGTTGTTAAGAGCCGTAGGATCGGTAAAAGAATTGGTAGGGAAATTTTGTACGGTCGAAGTAAAATTCGCTAACCCTCCTCCTGTTCTAGATACAGTAAAAGAGGTGTACGTACCTGTAATACTTTGTATACTAATGGAACCAAGAGCTGTTGGTAATACAAAACTGGCTGCTGTAATCACTCCGACTGTTAATTTGGATTTTAGACCCGCCACGGAATTCACAGAACATAATATACTCAGTGGCATATATAATGTATATTTTTATCGTAGGAATTATTCCAACTATTCCAACAAAAATTTATTGATAAACTGATTTCTCTCCACCGGTAACAACAATCCCCATAAAAAACGGACCTTGCGTTCGACATTGTGTCCAATATGTGTGTAATATTGGTCAAGTGCGATTTCAATTAACAAAAAGTTCTCCTTATTTTTGTAATATATATGCCTCTGTAATATTTTATCCACACCCTTTTTGGTACTATGAAAATGCGGTAGAGTAAAAAAACTCACCATATCGTTTAACCACATATATTGATTGTAATTATGGCTGTAATACTCATCTACCAAATCATAATCGTCATAATAATTACGTATATCGAATAACAATTGTGGTGGTTGTTTACGATACGTATAGGGCATGATATGCTGAGTGACAATTTCTTCAGGTAAGGTTCTCCAAATCAGGTTCATAAAATTATGTTTTATTTTTATGTAATATATATAAAGGTTATCAATATATATCACGTAAATGAATCACATGAATACTCCACAAAATATGATGGGTGGTTCAACAGGTAACATGATGGATTCGCTTAAATCAAACATGATGACCATGCTCATGATAAATAACATGAATGGTAACCGGTCGCAACAAGGTAAAGGCAACGGTGGGGACATGTTCTCCATGATGTATGTATTTGTCGCCACGAGTGTCGTCGATTTTGTCTTCAAAAACGCTCCCACTGTCGTCCAATTTGTCATGAAAAAATACACCGACAAATGGGATAATATCAAGAAAGATTTGTCCAATACGACCAAGGATATTACTGACAACAAGGTGAAAAAGAAGACCGCATCGATTACGGTAACCATCAATGTCAACAACCCCGACAACATTCTGGGACAAGCCCTCCTCGATTTTATTACCAATAACAAAAACACGACGCACGTGAGTTACGTACGTGAAAGTTTCATCCTGAATCAGAAGGACGTCATCAACATTGATGACGAAATCTTCGCGCGTATGACCCAATCCAGTTCGGCCGATGAAATAGGCAACCAGGGGAGCACCTCCACCAACATGCATTCTGGCGCGGGTAACCACAATGTAAGCGCCATTGTACAAATCATCGAAGTCTACAGTTTTACTAAGACCACCGACCAACTACGCAATTTCTTGGACAACATTAAACAGAAATATGCGATCAATGTGAAGAACAAACTGGGCAACAAACGGTATTATTTCAACATGCATCCACTCGTTGTTCCCATGGACATTGACAAGCGCAAGGATTTGTCGCGCCTTCCACCCAATTTCGCCTTTGTGATGAAGCATTTCCAGACCAACCGCAAGTTCTCCAATTTGTTCGGCAAAGACATTGAAACCATTCGAAATCGTGTGAATTTCTTTTGCAAAAATCGGAAGTGGTACGATGAAAAAGGAATTCCGTATACTCTGGGTCTGTTGTTATCTGGCGCGCCAGGTACAGGGAAAACGTCGACCATCAAATGTTTGGCGAACGAAACCAACCGACATATTTGTAATGTAAATTTGAACAACGACATGACCAAGACCCAATTAGAGAACCTATTTTTCAGTGAAAATTTGAATGTGATGAATCCAATGACTGGGCAAGCCGAAACCTACTGTATTCCCCTGGACCAACGTATTTATGTTCTCGAAGATGTGGATTGTCAGAGCGACATTGTCATGGAACGGGCACTTAAAAATGAGAACAAAAAAAATGACGGTGAAGACCGTGATACAGACAAGGCGGTTCTCGATCATTACGAAGACAAACATAAAGTGGATTTGTCGTTTCTCCTGAACTTGTTGGATGGCGTCTTGGAGAACCCGGGTAGAATTGTAATTATGACCTCGAATTTTCCTGATATGTTAGATAGTGCGTTGATACGACCCGGGCGTATTGATGTTATTGCCAAATTCCAGAATTGTTCCAATGCGACAATTCTACAAATGCTCGAATTTTTTTATGATACACAACTTTCTGAGAAAGACGCGGAACGCATTCAGAATCTTAGAGAAGAAATCATTACACCCGCGGAAATGTCCAAAGTGATGTTCGAGAACTTTTCTGATATTCAGGCGTCAATAACCCATATGGAGAAATTGTCCAATACGGGGAACCAAGGTTTTACAGGGAACCAAGGTTCCCTCGTACGCTCCCTCCTTCCTGGAGAACAACTTGAAATAACCGGAAGTGATGTCCTACGGACATCTAACAACGAAGGACGAAGTCCGGAGTTGTTTGAAGAAGAAGATGATAACCAAACTATTTCGGTTGCGATTTCAGAATACGACACATCGAAAAAAAAAGTTTCGTTCTCATCTTTTCCAGGTGCTTCGCAAAAGGAAGAGTTAATTGTTGAGCTTCAAACGAGCCCTGATCAATCCAGTATTGAAGAAAAAGGAGAAAAAATGACACCTTCATCCAGCATAAAAACTTACGAACAAATCATTGAACGCATACACCGCGACACAACCTATGTATTTATGAGATATAAATTGGCTTATTTTACCAGCGCACAAAATATAAAAAAATTAACCATATACGATTGTCAAAAATTGTTAGAGGAATATATATTTTGTAATCATGATTACAAAAATCTCATACATAAACTAAAAACTAAATTTTATGATATAGTCATATCACCCATAGAATTAGAGAATATGAATGAGAATGGTATCAATTATACTTTGGTGACTGTGAATTCATATAGTAGAGAACTTGGCGATTTTTTTGATTCTAGTACGATGATAAAATCAGGATTAAGACTAGCATTAGTTCATAAAAAGATTATTGACAATGAACTTGCGACAATAAATTCGAGTAGTTTTATGTTATCACCAACCGGATTGAATTCATCGTCTTATTCAGCGTACTAGGGGATAGTAGCGTCTTTATATTTTGTTGATTATATGGTTATTTTTTCATTTTTCAAAAAGCTTACCCCTGTAAGTTGACTCACATACATCATGGTTTGTAACATATAAGTAACTGTATTTTCATTTTCATCTATGATAATTTCATACATGAAAGATTTGAATCGTGTGATTTTCAAAGATACAAAGGGTGCTACATCCTTATCCTCATGAATATTTTTTTGGGGAATATACTGGAGTTGAGTATATCTATCATCATCTTTGTGAATTTGGTTCATGTACACACCCCGACGATATTTGATATTACCGTCAAAATCCAAAATAATATTTTTAATGTCTCTCGGAAGATAGGCAAATAAATCCATTGCGGTCATTGTTGTTTGTATCATATCTAGTATTTTGAACAAAAAATATCAATTTTTACGTGGATTCTCTATTATTCAACTAAAATTAAAATCCCATGTTGTAATCGTCGTCACAAACCTCCGCCGCATCGGGTATCTGAATATTCACAATATTGTTCTGTATCTCCAAGTCCTTCTTCGCGCATGTATCTGTACGGTCTTGTGCCAAACCAAATTGTCCATCAATGTCTCCGTCGTTGGATGTAATTACCGCGTCGGAAAGCGTTCGCATTTGATTCATGTCTAATACCAGACCAAACGCACCCGTACCATAATTGCCGTACTGCCCACACATAACGGCCGAAGATACACCACGCATGTGATCGAAATCCGCATGACGCGCCGCATCTAACAAGACTTCAGTATGGACTTCAAAGGTCGCTTTCGCAATGGGCCCAATGTCGTCGTTCAAAATGCCCGAACGGAAGATGGGCACCATGTCCTTCGTCATCGTCATGCGGTCGCACAACAGACTCAAATGATGGAAATTGATGTAGGCGTCACTGAACTCCATGACATCGAAGAATTCGTTGTAAATCGTTTGACGTGCTGCCTCAATGCCCAATACATCAAATACCTCGCGAATATCATTGCTATACGTGCGTTTGTAATCAATGTAATCTAATCCTAATACTGTCATCATGTTCGAACCAGTGGTATCTAGCACCCACGTATCTTTGCGAACATACTTTCCGTCTTCCAATACCACCATGTCCTTCAATTTTCGGGGAATCACTTTTTCAATGCGGGTAACACCACGCAACACAATGTTGTTCAATAAGGTGTCTTGGAAATTCTTCAGTTGGTAAATTTCGTCGGACTGATCCAGCGCAATAGCCACTCCCGCGGTCTTTTTCTTCTTGGCATCTTCGTTCAACATGCGTATACGGAAGACCAGTTTGTCCTCATTGAAATCGGAAAACACGCAGTCAATGGATTCACCATAGGAACTATTCTTGATCGCGTAGTGAATGTCGTCCATGGTAATGTTTTTCTCCAACAAAGATTCCGGGTCCATTTCCATACGAATGATCCACTTGGACTTCTTGGCATTCTTCTCCGGTTCATCGAAAGTTGTGTCCTTGTTCCCCGCACATTCGCGCATAATATTTTCAAACGCATAAAATTGTTCAATCAGTGCTCGGTCTTCCTCCATGAAAGAGGCGTGCTCATGGGGGTCAAACGCAATTTGAATCGACTTGACCACATCCACCAATTTTGTGTATTCCATCATGTTTGAATAATCAATCGCCCGGTCTTGATTTTGCTCGTCCAATGCTTTCATATGAACGGTAAGCGACGGATTTTTGGGATTCTTGGTCAAACGCAGGATTTCCTCAATGCGGGGAACACCACGAGTTACGTTCGATTTGGCTGCGTTCCCCGAGTGATGAAATGTATTAAGGGTCAGCTGCGTAACTGGCTCGCCACAAGAATGACCGGCGATAATTCCTACCATCTCTCCTGGATGAACAATGGATTGTTTGTATTTGAGAACAATGGTTTCCAACAACACGGTAAGAGCTTTGGTATGAAATCGTTTGTTCACCAACAAATCCTTGGGAGACAAATAATAATAATACAAGATTTCAAACAGTGGATTGGGTGCCGAAAATTCCAAGTTTTTCAATTTGTTGAAATAGGATTCGACCATTTGAAAGCATTCCAAAGGCGTAATGTCCACAATGGAATTCGCGTTCAAATGGAGTTGTCCTTGAACATTCGCAATGATGTTTTGGAAGGCGACGGGCAACTTGACCATGTTGTCATTCTTGAAATGGAACACCGCATCCACGATTTCATCTCGGTTCTTGATCATCTTGTCAATGTATTTCTGTGAGAACGTCTTCGTTTCTTTAGCTTGGCGTTTGACGCGTGTGGCAGTTGCCTTTGTATACACACTCAACATGTCCTTTTCACTGGATTCATTCAGTCCCAAAATGTCGTAGTGTAGATAGATGTCTTCGATGCTCATCCCCACAATTGGAATAATCTGATTCTCAATGCGGGTAGTATCAAATCCGTCTTCACCATACAAGAATTGGACAACCTTTCCTTTGCTATTTCTCACCGTCATATCGTATTCAATCTTGATATCTTCCAGACCTTTGATGAGACGACGCTGAATGTACCCCGAGGAACTGGTCTTAATTGCCGTATCAATGAGACCGATACGACCACCCATGGCGTGAAAGAACAGCTCCGGTGCGGTCAACCCCGAAATATAGGAATTGTCCACAAATCCACGCGCGTTGGGACCATCATCGTATTTGAAATAGTGGGGAAGAGTGCGACTATCAAACCCATAAGGAATGCGTTTACCATCCACATTTTGTTGTCCGAGCCCTGAAATCATTTGTGATATATTAATCAAACTGCCTTTGGAACCCGAGTTGACAATCATCAGGAAACGGTTGTCCTTGCTCAAACTCTTGCGACCAATACTGCCCGATTCTTCTGTGGCTTTGTTCAGCAATTTGTTGACTTGGATTTCGAATTCCGTCATGTTGGAGCCCGCGGTATTGTTTTCAAAAATGCCCAAGTGGACTTTCTCGATGAGTGACTGTACTTCGATTTTTTGTTTGTTGAGGGCTTGGATGATGCTCTCCATCGTGGTCTTATTCGCTATTAGATCGCTGATTCCGACACTGAATGATGAGGTTTTCATGTATTCAGTGATGACGTTTTGGAGGTCGTCGATGAAGTTGGCGCAGGCCATGGGCCCGAAATCGTTGAAAATACGGTGGAGGACGCCTTTTGTCGCAGAACCCATGACCGACTTTTCGATTTGACCGCTGATCCAGTTACCGTTGCGAATCTCCAGTATGTTGTTGGGAATAGGATTGTCGCTGTATAATTTGTTTTTGTAAGAGAGAGTAATGGGTTTCATAATTTGGGAGAGAATTTGGTAATTGGTGATGGTTTTTCCCGCTTCTCGAATTGCCTTAGTATCTACATTGGAGAACATCATTAACATATTCATGGCTTCGCGAGGACTAAAGGTGATATTGGGACGGGTAAATTGGAAAGACCCGAGAAGCGAATCTTGATAAATTCCGATAATCGGGGAATTCGAAGAGGGACTAATTATTTGGTAAGGAATGGCGGGTAGGTGTCTTAATTCTGTTTCTGCTAATATGTTTTGTGCCACGTGCATATTCATTTCCTGTTTCTCCAAAAGTTTTTACAACAATTATCGTGTGGAAATAAATGTCGTTGTCAAACTTTTTCTACACTTTCATGTAGGATTGGGCTATACCTTGTGCCTTATCAGGTTGGTTAGACCATCATGTAAGACCCGTAACCGTCTAGTCTCTGAACCTTCTCCATACTCTACCATAACGAGATTAGGAGCTTGGCTGCTGATTGCCTTATGATGTAGGTTTTCACCTTTGTGGACGGTCATTACCCGTGTTCTTCATCCTTGTTTCCAAGAATGAATGGTACTACATCATTTGTGAGGTTTCCAGCAATTTGGTCACGTCACCGTACAATTTTCTTTAATTTGTAATATAAAATCAAATGCCATTTTTTTACTTTCTTCTAATGGAATACAAGAACCACCGAAATCGGCTTTTTTTTTATTGATGTACACATACCAACCATATTGTATATTATGTCGTTTAAGCGGTCTCACATATTTTTCAATGTCATCGTCATCATTTATAATAACGTCTTTAAACCGAAGAATTTTTTTATCCCTAAAATAATTTATTACACCCTCGGATACTCTTTTTCTACTTTCTTCGGTATGTTTTGCGGACTTACCTCCAGTATTCAAATTGTATCCGTTGGGAAATAATGAATTATGTTTAATGATTTCTTCGGTTTCGATTGTATCAGCATCTTTAATCTCACAACAATGAAGTAATTGTAATGTGAAATTTTCTCTACCGTTTTTACAAATTGCGTTATTTAAATAATGACATTGACATTTTTTATTTGAAAAGGCTTCACTAACATGGCTACGGAATCTACCTTCCATACCATAGGGGCGAAATCTTTTCGTATTTAAAATATGTGAAACCGCTTGACCAATGTATACTTTGTGATTGATTAAATTTGTGATTTTATAAATTTCACAATATCTTAGTGTTTCATCATCAATAATTGTATTTTTTAAATCTTGTCTGTATTCCATTCTTACTATATATGACATTTGATTTTATATTATTTCATTAAATTATGTTGTACGATTATACGGTTATATTTATCCAACAACCTATGCGTAATTGTTGAATAAGTAGACATTACACTGTTTTCCCAACCAAGTATTGTCTACAACTTGATTGGCAGCCGCATGTTGGAGACAAAATGTCTATCTCCATCAAAATCAGCCGTTGTGTTTTACAGAATTCCACATCACTCACCCAGCGATATGAAATTCACCTGACCTTTCGTATCAGGACCAGACTTTACTTTATGCATCATCAGGTTGATCAGACCATCATATGACACCCACTATCGTCAAGTCGTTGAACCTTCCCCATGCTCTTATCATAACGAGTTTAGGGGCTTGGCTGCGGATTTCCTAATCCTTTACATTTTTACTGTCGGGTTTGGCTATTAACCAAGATCCCCTATCCGTTGTTTCCAACAATAGGGTAGTAGTAAAGGCTAAGGGGGTTCCCGAGTCATCCGATGATACATAAAATTTATATATCATCAGACTTTTCAATTTGGTAGTGTTGCAAAGTGAGGAAATCAATGGTTTCCACCGCTTCACTAGGGAGTAGCACGCTTTTCACGCTCCCTGTTGACAACCTAATTTTGATTGTACGGTTTGGTGTCAGCAACATTCATGCGGAATGTGTCGCCAACACGCATTACTTTTACGATATGTCCCATCATCGACATTCGGTGCAAACTGGGTTGTCGGTTGAACAACACACAGTCTCCGTCCACCATGTGACGATGTACCACGTCTCCGTTTTCCAGGCGAATGCTCGACCGGTCCACGTATCGTAGCGAAATATGTTCGCCATTGCGTTTTTCCAATATCTTCGCACCAGGATACACATCCGGACCATTGTCCACCAATTTTCGCAAGTAATCGCGGTTTAAATCGTTGACTGTCATGGGCTTAGTAATGTTCATGGCAATTTTCATCGGTACCCCCAATTGCCGAATGGACAAATTTGGGTCACCCGTGATGACGGAACGCGCACTGAAATCCACACGCTTTCCCATCAAATTGCCTCGAATACGTCCCGATTTGTGATTCAAACGACTCATGATACATTGGTACGGACGCCCCGAACGCTGAGCCAATGGCGCAGCACCCTTGGTCTTATTGTTCACAATCATCGCCACAAAATACTGAAGTAAACGGGTCAATCCATCAATGACATTCGCCGATGCATTACTGTCCATTTTGTCCTGTAAATCACGGTTGGTACGAATGATATTACTGTAGATATGTGTCAAATCGTCTTCACTGCGCTGTTGAGCATCGTGTTTGACCGAAGGACGTACTGCGGGGGGTGGAACCGGCAACACTTGACAAATCATCCAGTCAGGACGCGACCAGACCGGACTGAATCCCATGAAATGAACGTCATCGTCGCTGATGCGTTTGAAATTCTTGAGAACCATTTCCGGCGTCATTCTTACACTGATTTTCTCGTCTTTTTCAATGCTACTTTCCCAAATCGCATACAGGGACGCCATTTCCTCCAGTTTAATTTTTGTAGGTTGTTTGCATCCACATCCATCGTCCGTCTGTTCACCACACCGTTTCACATTTGCCGCCAATTTTGACACATATTTCCAGCGTTTTTCGGCAGGCCAGTCCAAAATATGAAGATGTTGCGTTTTGTTTATCAGTAGTTTACTACATTTATAACAAGTACAACGGGAAATCTTCATAATTTCTTTCATATGCTGCATAAAGAACACGGGACGCGCCATTTCAATACGCCCAAAATAACCCGGTGTGTCAATGTAGGTATATCCATCGGTTGGACAAATGGTTCCGGGTTCCAACACACCCATCCGTGGGTCAAACAAGCCACCAATCACCGGTTTATTGTTAATATAAGTATCACGCGATGTAACCTCCACAACCGAATTTTTTCGGATTTCATCGGGTGATAATATACTAAACTGTATACCAATAATCTTGGATGGTGGCTTGTAATTCACCAAATTGGACTTTTTCGAAGATGACATGATGAGTAGTAGTATATATTGTATGACATATTATTTATGTTCTTTTCTTATTTCAATTTTTTACAGGAACCCTGCGGGTTCCTCGTACGCTCCTCCGCTAGGAAATGCCCCCTATGGGGGCATAACGGTAAGTAGACTTTCACAGTTATACCGGAAGGAGGGGGCGTGCGGGGGGACCTTGGTCCCCCGCAAAAATTGAAATAATAAAATATGTAATTGAAATAAAAGCATCTCATACATACATTCATAATATGCCTTCATTGAAAATGGACAAGAGTCGTGGAACAATCGCTGCTAAGAAAAATAAAAAGAGCGAAAAAGAGAAGAGTGTTCCCGACCCAGACAATGATTCTGAATATGAAACACTTTCGGAAAGTGAATATGATCCAGAAGAGGATGAATCTGTATCTTTGAGTGATGAAGATACCATGTCAGAATCGGACGACGAAGACCTCGACGAGGACGAATTTGAAAATTTCCTTGTGGAAGAAGATGATGATGACGATGAAGAATCCTTAAGTCCTCAAGAACTACGAAAAACTGTGGCAAATTTATTTCCTTCGAAATATATGGACAAACGCGTGAAGGCTGACCGTAAAATGGAAGAACTTATCAAAGGTAAAAAAGACAAAAAGGATAAGAAAGACAAGAAGGAGGACAAAAAAAAGAAACCCGTTGAAACCAAATATAATACACGTAACAAAAAATCTTCACCTGATAGTGACGATGAATCAGAAAAGCATAAATCGACAAAAAAATCCAAGCGAGACAAAAAAGTCAAGAAAAAGGTAAAGGAATTGTCGTCGGATAGTGAGAATGATAGTGACAGTGAGAGTGAAAGTGATAGTGATAGTGACAGTGAAAATGACAGCGATTATGACCCAGAGGAGGATAGCGAGAAGAAAAAGAAACAGAATATCAATATTATTTTTGGGTTTGGTCCTGGGGGTCAAACGGGCGACGACGAAGAAATGGAAGATGAACACGCATTGTTGGACGAAGAAGACTGCGACAGTGATGATGAAAAAATGTTCATGAAGGAAACGTATCAGCAGATTGAATTGCCGGAGAAAATTTCTGAAGAAAACAAAAAATCGAAAAAAGGTGCGAAGAAAGATGAAAAGAAATCCAAGATTGTTACTGAAGATTTGGCAGTTTCCACGAGTAAATCCAAATTTGATACCGAATACAAAGAACTCACAGAAATGAAGAGGTATTTGGCGGAAAATTTGAAACGCAATCCTCAGAGTAAGATGTGGTTAAAGTCACTAAATGAATGTAACAAATCCATTCACAAATTGGTGAAGAAAGAGCGCGGAAATAACACCAAAGAATATCACAAGATGATTCATTGTCAAGACCGCAAATTCACCAGCGAAATCGAATATTTCAAAAAGAAATTATCGAATCAAGAACAACAACGTGTGATGAAGGATTTGAAAGCTATCAATGAGCATATTCAAATCGACAAACCATACCGTCTTTCACTGTTGGAATCGAGCATTCCCGCAAAATACAAGGCGACAGTACTACAAAAACTCAATATCCTACGAACTATGGAGCCAGGCGATCCGGAATACTATAAGATGAAGCACTGGATTGATACATTTATGCGTATTCCCATTGGCGTTTACAAATCGTTGAGTGTTAATATGTCGGATGGTAGAGAGCGTTGTCAAGATTTCATGGAAAAGTCCATCCAAACACTCGATGATTGTGTATATGGTCTCAATGATGCCAAGATGCAGATCATTCAGATGATTGGGCAATGGATGACGAATCCTACCTCTATGGGAACATCGATTGCGATTCAGGGACCGATGGGTACGGGCAAAACTTCGATTGTCAAGGAAGGTATCAGTAAAATTTTGGGGCGCGAATTTGCTTTCATCGCCTTGGGAGGCGCGGGCGATGCCAGTTTCCTGGAAGGTCATTCATATACGTACGAAGGTAGCAGTTGGGGGAAAATCCTACAGATTCTCATTGACAGTAAGTGTATGAATCCCGTCATTTACTTTGACGAATTGGACAAATTAAGTGACTCGCCACGTGGAGTAGAGATTGCCAGTATTTTGACTCATTTGACCGATACTACACAAAATTCGGAATTCCATGACAAATATTTCTCGGAGATGAGTTTTGACTTGAGTAAATGTTTGTTCATCTTCAGTTACAATGATGAAAGCAAGGTCAATCCTATTTTGAAGGACCGTATGTATCGTATTCAGACCAAGGGCTACAGTGCTAAGGAAAAGATTACCATTGCGAAGAATTACATGTTACCCAAGATTCGCGAGCAGGTGAATTTCGACGAGGGGATGATTGTTATTCCTGATGATACCCTCGAGTACATTATTACCAAGTCATCTTTTACCAAGAACGAAGAAGGGGTGCGTAATTTGAAGCGGTGCTTGGAAATCATTCACACCAAATTGAATTTGTTTCGCTTGATCAAACCAGACAACGCATTGTTTGCGAAGGAGATTAAATTGAAGGTTGAGTTTCCATTTACAGTTACACGTAGTCATGCCGATCTTCTTATTAAGGACGACGACCCACTCAATCAAAGCATGATGGCAATGTATGTGTAAGAAACATAAAGAATTAGGCATAGGTATAAGTAGCAAGTATGGACGATTACAATTCGGATGAAGTTAGAACCATGATACGTGCGAAGTCAATTATGGACCGAATCCCTGAGACAGAGCAATCAGTTGAATATAAAACGATTATTCAAATGATTCAGACTTTTTTACATGACAAATGTCAACATGAAATTGTCATCGATAACATTGATATTACACCCGACAAAAGTATTACTATTTTTTATTGTAAACACTGTCTGGAATCGTTAGATACAATACCATCATCACGTTATGATAGTAAAAATATACGCATCAGATGAAGATTTCTCACATATCAAACATCCTTAGGCTATATTGTCAATTATTTTCCAATTTGAGCATCTCCACCACTCGCATTCCCACCACGTGTTTTAAGCAAACCTATCTGGGTGTTGTTTAAGCAAAGAGGCCCTTGAGAATTGGTTAAATTAGAAGAAATGGAAGCACAATCTAATCTGCCTTGGGTACCGCTAAATATATCTAGTTTGTTATCAGAATCATTATAAGACGTTACTTCAACATTAGAATTGGAAGTAAATCCTTCTGAACTTTTCGTGTTGGCAGAAGGGGACATTTGATTCATGATGCTTTGTAATAAATTGGTAGCTGTGCCAGAATCAATTGTGTCACTTCCACCAGAGGAGTTTGTAGGTAATGCTAAAGTATTTGTCATAGCAGGACTTGGACTCATCATAGAATTCATCATGGGATTCATCATAGGGGTCATCATGGGATTCATCATGGGGGTCATAGCCTCGTAAGGATACATATTTTCATTGGAGCCATGGTAAGGGGTAAATTTAACGCATGATTTTGACATAGAAACCATGATTAAAAATATCAAAATAAATGCCAGAAAAATATAGGTGAAATTGATTTTCATTTTATGAATATACATATTCATAAGATTTTTGAGTTGGAATAATAGAAGAACCTGCTGTGATGATTTTTCATAAATTAGAATCCGGATTTTCTGAAAATATCTGGTGAGGTATTCGTCACTACGGGTATAGAAGTAATCGGATCTAATACCGGAAGAGTACTTGAATTAAACGGTGTTGTTTTGGTATAAAATTGGTTAATAACGGAAGAATTTGTCACTAAAGTGTTTCGTATAGATTTAAATATTTTACTTAGTGGATTGATTAATGGAATGTATTTATCACCCGATCCAGTCAATGTAGTTATTTGAGATTTGATTTTGGTTAACATGGAAACTAAATTGGCAACAAATCCTTGTATTTTCGTTTGATATCCTGTATACAATGTTTCCAAAGCCGAAATATTGGCGTTCTGTAATGTGGTTAATTTTGTCGTAACATTGCTCATTGAAGTCAACATTGCATTTAAAGAATTATAATTTGTGTTATCGCTATCACTGGATGTTTGTGTGTTAGTTAATATTTTCATAATTGACGACGCATTTTGTGTTTTATAATCATTAAATGTACCTAGACTGGTTTGATAAGCATTGTTATAGGAAGCATCCACCATGCTTCCTACCGCAACATCTAATACACTATCCAATGAATAATCCTTTACATTGGTGAAATCTAGATAGTTTGGGGTTGGCGTGGGAAATATTTTTTGTTTGGTATTTTTTATTGTGATGATACAAAACACGATAAAACCTATAATAACGAGTGCGGACATGATTGAACTACTCGAATTGCGTGTACCATAAGAAATCGCTACAAATTGTGGTACCTCATCCATATAATATATTCCTTTGAAGATATAACATGGCACTACATTTAATTTTTACAATAAAAATATTAAATCATGGCTGCTCGAGCGGCTGAGGCACTCTGTTGAGAAGTAATTGTACTTCCTACATTATTGTATTGTTTTATTAAATTGGATAATTCTCCATTTTCAAGTGTATTGGATGATTGTAATACACCGTTGGTCAAGTATGAACTCAATACGACCGAACCTAAAATCTTGGATAACCCTGATTGTATGGTATTTATTGTTCCCAATAACGTATTATAATTTGAAGTAAAATTAGTTGCTACCCCACTAGCAGCCTTTGTATTGAGAGCAGTAGCTGTACCCGTTAACTTAACCACATCTTTATCTAAGGTATCTAGTTTTTTATATAAAGCACTTGTTGTATCAGTAGTCGCCTTATTATAGGCGGTTTGAACACATTGATTAAATGTATCGCTCGAATCTTTTCCAAAAAGAGGGGAAAACAAAAAATTGGAACTCTTACATTTAGAACCTTCCCAGTTAACCATAATAAACAACGAATTGAATATTATAAACATAAATACTACAATTATACCAATGATTAGGCCTATACTCACAACATTGTAACTTGGTTGAATATAATACACAGTGGACAGTTTTTTTATATTTGGGAGTGGAGTATTTGATTTTGTCTTATCTGCCATTTTATATTCTGATGTGAATAAGTATATACCATAAAACTACATAAAATATTATGTATAATAACTTTATATTTTGATACAATGAGCAAGTTCTCAATCAATCAAGATGAACGCTTGAACCTCAAACGTATGATCAATGAAACCGAATGTGAGGATAACACCGAAAATATTCGCAAAATAAAACACAGTCCTCTGATTCGAGCAGATATCACGAAATTACAACAAATACGTAAGGACGCATCTTTCAATGACATGAAATTGAACGACCCAGAAGGGTTTTTAAACTATTGTCGTAATGAATGTACGTTTTTGTTTTCCAATTACATGGATATTTTCAACAAAGTGTGTAAAGACGAACTAAATATGGATATTATGTGGAATGTTTTGGAAGTGCTTCGTGCGATTGAGGACGGGGCGGTGGATCAACACGAGGGGTCCGTGGTTTTCGGAAAGTTACTGAAAAAATTATACATTGATTCGGCGATACGACGTGGCGATAATTTGGATAATGAACACATGGTTGAACCACCGGCCTTCATAGAAGGGAAAACCATATCTTGGAAGGAATTCAAACAAACTTTGTAAAAACGATATAAAAATTGATGGTTATGTATGGTTATTGGTATAGACCAACGATGACGGAACATATGGAACAAATGAAGCAACAAATTGTGGCTAAAATGCAGGAGAACACGAAATTTGCCATACTGAAAATTGCGTTTGACGATGTTATTGTTTCGGATAGTATCAAAATGCTTTATAAAACACATGTTGAGAATCACAACAAAAAAATAATTGAAGACCCTTATCCCAATGCTGGTTTTGATTTACTTGTTTTGGAAAAAACCGGTTTTGAAACCTACTATAAAACTGTGTTTATTGACCATGGTATCAAATCAGAAATGGTGTATTATGACCCCGTCATTCATAAGTTTGAACCTACCGCGTTTACTATGACACCGCGATCAAGCATATCAAAAACGCCTTTAATGATGGCAAACCATGTGGGTATCATTGATGCTGGGTATCGCGGCAATTTGTTAGGGGCTCTGCGTTATTTACCTGGTTATACGGAGAATGTATATATTGTAGAAGCATATACACGATTGTTTCAAGTTTGTCATCCGTCACTTTGTCCAATTTATGTTGTTATTGTATCTGAATCGGAATTATCAACGACGTCACGTGGTTCAGGTGGGTTTGGTTCTACAGGAGTATAATTTTTGTAGTAGAATCAACATAAAAAACAAAAAATAACCCTAATGGGCTATTTTTTTGAGTATGAATTATGAGGGTAAATATAAGGTTTTTGTTTTTTATTGTTTTTTATTGTTTTTATACATTAATATGTCTTGTAGAGCTTTCTTCTTTCTTTCTTGCCCAATTCACAAGGTAATCGTGTTGGGCAATTTGTAAAGCGTCCTGTTCTTCTTTATTGTGACGACGCAATATAGAATTCAGCAACCAACGGGTGTATTTTTCCCGTTCTTTTGTTTGTGGATACATCAAATCATTACGTAGTTCTTTGACCACAATGTCGTTTATATAATGATTTTCTTCTGAATCCGCTAATTCCACTTCTAGGTTGGGACCACATTTATCGGGCAACTTGCTTTCAACAAATGTAACAGTTTGTTTAATCGGTGTTAGGTTAGTTGTATTGGGGTGCGTAATATCTTCGGACCACAACAATTGGGATAAGAGGTTAGATGGAAGAGGACGATTGTTCTCCGAAATGATGACAAACTGTGATTGTCCGTACGAATCAATCCAAGCGTGCCGAATGTTTCTCTTCATCTGAATGATGTTCAAAAACATGTGACTCATATTTGCCGATAAATCCGTGTTCACTTTGAACCCGTAGAGAACCACGTTGTAACGTGTATTATCGACCATAGATTGGCGCATATTTTCTTCTCTAGAGATGTACGGATTGTAGGTATAGCGAAGTTTGATGGAATAAGCGCATGGAAGCGGATTCATTTCACCATACAAACTCAACTCTTTGGCCAATTCATGTTGGCCCATTGAGGATGGAACACCGCGGATGAAAAGATTCACGTACTTGATTGATGACATTGTTATTACTTTTTTAACATATCTCATATTATTATACAAAATAATCAATTTTTGTTACAGTAAGTGTATATGGTCAATATGTTCCATTCCTCGTCCGTCAATTTTTGAAAAAAGGCAAAATTATCAAATTTCAATGAAAAATAATATTTAC
>Ga0194055_10001205_pt1 | contig 21030 bp, 13 predicted proteins | sample SepL449m_MetaG_FD_155482 | JGI IMG/M metagenome (GOLD analysis project Ga0194055, IMG submission 155482) | Anoxic zone freshwater microbial communities from boreal shield lake in IISD Experimental Lakes Area, Ontario, Canada - Sep2016-L442-9m | ecosystem: Environmental > Aquatic > Freshwater >...
GAGCATATTGTCGTGGTGCAGTTGGTGCATAAAAAATTAATTCCTTGTGGGCTAAGAAATCCCAGCCATGATCTTTGATTGATTATGTCGGATTCAATTATTCTCGGGTCAAGGCCTCGTCGAGGTTCAGAATTGCCAGGCAGACTCCAGCGATCGCGGCATGTTCGGCCACGTCAAGTTGTTCGTTGCGTGGGCTCTCACCCGCGCTGATAATCTGCGTGGCAGCCTCGCGATCGGCTCGGTAGGCTGCTAACTGCCGCTGGTGCATGCGATTCAGGGCCGACAGATCGGCATCGGTCGGGCGGCGGCCAAGAACGCGACGAAATGCATAAGTCAGTTGGTCGTTGAGATCGACTGCGGACAGCAGGCTTTTTTCAGCCAGAACGCGGGCTGCCTCCACCCAGGTCGGATCATTGAGGGTTGCCAAGGCGTGCAGCGGTGTACTGGTGCGGCCAGATCGCACGCTGCATGTCTGGCGACTTGGCGTGTCGAACATGTTGGTCGGGCTGACGGTCCGTCGCCAAAATGTGTAGAGACTGCGACGGTAAAGATCGTCCCCATGAGAAGCAGGATAGGTAAAATCGCGTTCCTTTGTGATGGCCAACGACTCCCAGACTTGATCGGGCTGATAGGGATAGACCGGCCGCCCACCAATCCGACGGTGGAGTAGGCCGCTAGCAGTCAGCGCCACATCACGAAGCACCATGGCGGGCATGCGGAATCGACTGGCTCGACCAAAGAGTAGGTTTTCAGGATCCTTTGCCAGCAGTTGGGGCGTGATTTTGCTGGATTGACGATACGTTGAACTAGTCACGATCAAGCGGTGCATCTGTTTTTGACTCCAGCCCCGATCACGAAACTCAACAGCCAACCAATCGAGTAACGCCATCTGTGGCGGGTAATCGCTCTGGACGCCCATGTCCTCCACAGTCTTGACAATTCCAGAGCCAAAAAAATACTGCCACATTCGGTTCACCTGAACTCGAGCCGTCAAGGGATGTTCTGAGGCAAAGAGCCAGCGGGCGAAGCTCAGTCGGTTTGCAGGAACGCCTTCCGGTAAGGGCGGTAAAAAAGCCGGCGGTGCAAACACGAGCGTCTCTCCTAACGGTGAGAGGTAGTCGCCACGGTTTAAAATTTTGGTTGCTCGCGGCTTGTCGTCGTTCATCACCATCACGCAGGGAATCTGATCTCGCTTGTAGTTGTCGAGCTGCTGCTTGAGCGACTTATGTTTTTCTAAGACCGGCTTGCTGAGGATGCTCTCCTTCACTTTTTCGTTAAAGTGCTTCTGTAATTCGGGCTCGAGCGTTTTTTTTTCATCCTCTGTTTGTTCTGATTCGGGCGTGAGCAGGATCGCTGCCAAGGCCTCAGAGAGGCCATGTCCTTCCGAAAGTTTTCCATCGACAAGGAGGCCGGCACGCCAGCCAAGAAATGCTGCACCCACTAAGACCTGCGGGTCAGTTGACTTGAGTTGTAACTCGAGCTCAGCAATCTTCGCGACGTGCTCGGCGGTCGGAACCTCAAGGTAGGGGGGTGCAAGGCGGATTCGCTCCGAACGCCTGTCGGGCATGTTGCCCGTTTCGGAAACTCGATTGAAGGCATCGAGTAGTGAATAATAATCGCGCTGAGTCAGCGGATCGTATTTGTGGTCGTGGCACTGCGCGCAGGCCATCGTAAGGCCCAGCCACGTTGTGCTCGTTGTATCGACGCGGTCAAAGAGAATCACATTTCGTTGCTCTTCAGGAATCGCGCCCCCTTCCCCATTCAAAAGATGGTTGCGATTGAAGCCACTGGCAATTTTTTGATCGATAGTGGCATCTGGAAGCAGGTCTCCGGCGAGTTGCTCGATTGAAAACTGGTCAAATGGCATATTGGCATTGAGGGACTTTACGACCCAATCCCGCCAGACCCACTGGCAGGTGTCGCCATCCTGCTGGAAGCCATTGGAGTCTGCGTAGCGCGCTGCATCGAGCCATGGAAGCGCGAGGCGCTCGCCGTAGTGCGGGCTTTCCAGAAGTCGATCAACAAGTTTTTCATAGGCCAGTGGATCGGGATCGCTGACAAATACATCGATTTCTTCCGGTGTGGGTGGCAGGCCAATCAGATCGGCGTGAAGCCTGCGGATGAGCGTGACGCGGTCGGCTTCCGGGGAAGGTTCCAGGCTGTGACTGTCAAGCCCAGCCAGAACGAATGTGTCGATCGGATTACGAACCCACTCCGGCCGTTTGACGCTCCCGAGAGGCGGCCGAACCGGCGCGATAAATGCCCAGTGCGGCCTATACTCAGCTCCCTGAACGATCCACCGTTCGAGAAGTTGTTTCTGGTCTACTGAAAGCCGTCGATTGGAATCGGGCGGCGGCATCAGCACATCGACATCGGTCGAGTGAATCCGCTCCAGAAGAACGCTGGCGCCCACATTTCCCGGCACAATAGCCTCAGCTCCAACGGCAGCCTCGCGAACGTCGAGGCGGAGATCCGCCTTTCGTTTTTGGGCGTCTTGTCCGTGGCAATAGAAGCAGTTTTCAGAAAGAATTGGACGGATATCGCGGTTGAAGTCGATGGGACTGTCCCCCGCCGCGCTTGCCGCAAAACCAAGTGAGAGCAGAGCACTAACCCCGAGCCAGCTTTTCAACTGCGGGTTTTTTATCGGCGTGTCGCATGGTGATCGATATCTCATCACCATTAAGAATAGCCTGTCACTGGCCCCAGAGAAACAGAACGATTGCTGCTGCACAGAACAGCTTGTTTGGTGTCTCGACCGGCCACTGGTGGCATGCGTCAGCGAGGGGGCCTGACGGTAACAATTGGGGCGAAAAATTAGGGTATCTCGCCCTGCTCCTCCACCGCCCAGAGATTGCGCTGCGAGGCAATGAAGAGCGTTTTGTTGGCGGCCACTGGCACAGACCAAAGAGGAGTGCCCAGCTTAATGTCAGCTAGGTGTTGCTTCTCTTTACCAGCAGCCAGCACGGTCAACCCCTTACGAGTGCCAATGTAAACCTTGCCATCGGCCACCATTGTCGATGACCAAATCTCCTCGCGAGTGTCGTGCATCCAGTACAGCCTGCCCGTGGCCGCATCGAGACAGTGAATCTTGCCGGCATGTTCTGCTGCATACACACATCCCTCCGCAACCGACACTGTCGAAAGCGTGCGCCCGATTCCTAGATACTGCCAGACGCGTCCGCTTTGCGTGATGTCGCCCTTACCGTCCAGAGCAATGCAGGAGAGTGATCCCCGACCAGGCCCGTGCAGCGGATCTTGGCCAATCGCCAGAAAGATTTTTTTATCCACAACCACGGGTGATCCGATGATCTCACTCGGACTCACCAGCAGGCCATCGTTATCGAGTTGTCGTGGCCCGCCCCGCACCAGCGACCAGTAGTCGATCGGCATGCCACCGCGATCACGGAAGCCAGCAGGGTTACAATCAAATCGCCAAACCGCTTGGAGAATCTCCGGTCCATTTGTTGTAGCCGTCGTTGCGGCCAGTTTAAAGCCGTGGCAGCAGCCATCGCCGCCGCCGTAGACGATGATCTTGCCTGCTTGTGTCTCGGCGAGTGTCGGCGACGACCATTGACCGTGAAAAACATCAGCACTGATTCGCCCGTCGTCGCGAGCCAGCAATCGACCATTGCGTTTGTCGAGCACAATCAGCGACGGCGCCGTTGGCAAGACGACCTTGCCGTCGTACACACCATTGGCTGTGCCGACATAGAGTTGCTCGCCTACCACAAGCACGGCAGAGTTGGCGGCATCGTGCGGAAAAACAGGCAGGTCGCGGAGCATGTCGCACCGCCAAAGAATATCGGCGTCGGTGGGCCCTAATGAAACCGGCTCGGCTCCCTCAGCCAGTGAAAACCTAGCCTCGTCCTGAAAGGAGCCATCATTACCGTCGGCCAGTCCATCGGCATCGAGACAAAGCACCTCGCAGCGGTTGGTGACCAGATAGACTCGGTCGCCCTCGACGGTGGCAGTCGAGCAAATCCCTAGGTTCATGTCATCAAAGTCCTCGCTTACCTTCGAGCGATCGACCTCCAATCGTGGCACCACTAGTCGCCAGATCAGGCCGCCAGTCTTTTCATCGAGACAAAGCAACACGCCTCCACGAGTCGAGCGGAATCTCGGATCGTCGAGATCTTCGTCATTGGTACCGATAAAAACCCGTCCATTGGCGACAGTCGGCGCGGAATAATTTTCACTGCCGAGGCGGAAAATCCAGCGTACATTTTTGGACGACTCCAAATCAAAGCCCAGCCGGTCGCGTTTTTTCTTGCCCGGATAAAAAGCCGTCGGCAAATCAGTTTCGCCGGAAACCATGTTGCGATACTGGCTGCCGCCCCACTGCGGCCAATCCTCAGCCGAGGCGACTAGGACCCACGGGCAAAGGCAGCACGGCCAGAGGAGAACTGCTCTGAAAAGACTCGAGGAAAGCATCCAGCGATGGGTCTGATCTTGAGGCAGGAAAGAAAGACGATGATTCATAGCGCACTAGAGCATAGCTCACCGCTGACTGTGCGGTCGAACAAGCGGCAAAAGGGAAGCAAATGTGGAAAAATCCGCGTGTTTACAAATCGTGTGCGTCTTTCCGAAGAGATCTTTGTTTGTGGGCTAAACTCTGGCTATGTAGGGTTTTCTATGCAGTTTGACATTGTGATCATTGGCGCTGGCGCTGCCGGACTCTTTGCCGCGATATGGGCCGGCCGTACGGCCGTGGCCCAAGGTCATGCTCTCTCGATCGTGGCCATTGACGGGGCCAAAAAGCTCGGCGCGAAAATCCTCGTGGCTGGTGGCGGTCGCTGCAATGTGACCCACTGGCAAGTGAACGCGGCCGACTACGCGGGGAGTTCCTCACCGGCCATCCGCAATGTCCTGTCGCGTTTTAGCGCAGACGATACCGTTGCCTTCTTTGCCGCAGCTGGCGTCAAACTCAAACGCGAAGAAACTGGGAAGCTCTTTCCTGTTTCCGATTCAGCTCGCACGATCTTGGCGGCTCTGATTCAAGAGGCAACTCGTGCGAATGCGCAATTGATTCATCCAGCCCGCGCTACAACAATCATTCGGGACGGTGATGGCTTTCTTGTCACAACCGATGCAAGGTTGTTTTGTGCGAAGAAAGTGATTCTCTGTAGCGGTGGTAAGTCGCTGCCAAAATCCGGCTCCGATGGTGGTGGCTACGCATTGGCCACGAGTCTCGGCCACTCGCTCACCGTGCCGCTGGTGCCAAGCCTGGTGCCGCTGGTGTTGCCGGAGGGCCACTGGATCCGCGAACTCTCGGGATTAACGCTCCCGGCCGAGGTGAGGCTTTGCTCTTCCAGTGGGAAGCGATTGATGGAGTGCGCAGGCAGCACGCTGTGCACCCACTTCGGCCTCTCGGGGCCCAGCATCCTTGACATCAGTCGCCATTGGCTCGTTGAGCAGCACAAGAATCTGGCGGCAGCAAAGCCGGCCGCAACGCTGGCACTCAACTGGCTGCCCGGGCAGTCGGCTGAGTCCCTTGAACGCATCATTCTGGCAACCCCGGGCCGCGGGGCACTCGCCATGCTTCGCGAATATCTACCCGATCGGCTGGCGCGAAAGCTTTGTGAACTTTCCGCGGCACCGACGCACGGCGACATTCCTCGGGAGGCTCGCCGTAAGCTCGTGGCACTTGTCACGGCTACACCGCTGGAGATCCAAGGAGATCGCGGTTTTACCATTGCAGAGGCTACTGCCGGCGGCGTGCCGCTGGGTGAAGTTCGCCTTGACACGCTGGAAAGCAGAGTCTGCCCCGGGCTTTTTTTTGCCGGCGAAATCTTGGATGTCGACGGCCGTATCGGCGGCTTCAATTTTCAGTGGGCGTGGGCCAGCGGTTTTGTGGCGGGCAGTGCTGCCTCGCACATGCTCTCGCGCGATGCAAAGACTTGATACCGGTAGGTTCCATTCCGCAGATCGATCGTTTTTTGGCCACCGGCGAGATTCGGAAGGTTTTCTTTGCGCTCCCCGAGGGGAAGCTGTCCCGCAGTCAGACTTGTTTGTGAGCAAGCGACTTCGCTTGAGCCCTTCTCGTTTGTTTTTAATGCCAGCTGACGGAGCATCTTGGAGAGACTGCCGATCACTTCCTCAACTTCAATGTCTCGTATCGACGCCACGCCCGCTGGCCAGACAGGGCCTGCTTGCGGTGAACGGGAAAGCCACTGTCGCAGTCGATCGATTGGGGATGTGCGAATCTTTGTCGAACGGATCACGATGGCCTCGGTTTGCCATGGGTGCCACTGATTGGGATCGGTTGGCCCAAACAGGGAGACGACCGGCACGCCAAACGATGCTGCTATGTGTCGCAAACCTGTATCGATGCTCAGGCAGAGGTCCATTCGAGAAAGGAGTGCCCCTGTTTGTCGCAGCGATAGCCCGGATGAATAGTCGTGTAGGTGCTTGGACACTTGCCATCCCACCATAGATCGAATGGTTTGATGCGTTTGATGGTCGTCCGGCCCACCGCAGAAAAAAATATCACAGCCGTGATCGTCCACAAGCGATTGGATCACCTCGGCCATGCGTTCCAGCGGCCACTGCCGGGAATTGTCGGTGGACTGCGGGGCAATAAAGACGCGGGGCCTTTCCGTGGGTGTGCTGGATAGCAGCATGTCGATCTGGGTAGCAAGTGTCTGCGAGACCCAGTTCTCGTTGTAACCGCTGTCGACTTCGATGCCGTCGGCCCGCAGGAGATCGAGAAACAATTCCACCTCGTGTCGATTGCGTCGCATTGGCACGGCACGAGTGAGCAGCACGCTGCGCATTTCCAGGGCAAAGCCCACACGATGGCGAATGCCAGCCCATGCCACAACCAACGCGCTTGAAAACGATCGCTTCAGCACGTACGCCCGCGTGTAGTTCCGCGACCGAAGCCAGCGGGCAGTGGTAAAAAGATTGAAGAGCGATCGGGGCACGATGCCGCGAACCCTCTGCGGTCGTGTCCAAGTGATCAATGCATCTTTATAAGGGCAATCGGCCAGAACATCTCCGGAACGGGGTTCCACAAGCACATCGATCACTGCATTGGGAAAGCGGCGGCGGAGATTTCTCAAAAACGGAATTGCCAGCACTGTGTCGCCGATGAAGCGATTACGGACGACGAGGATCCTCTCCGCAGGTGCCAAAACAGCAAGCGGGACAACAGGACTCGGAGTTTTTGCAGTCTGAAAAAAAGGCATGGGTTTTATGACCAGAGCCTATCAAGGGACCGCTAACGGGCAAATCCGACGAAGAAGCTAAAGAGTTGCTGGCTGTCTTGCTGGTCGTAGGCAACTGGAACGGCAAAGTCGAGCGCGATCGGGGCTGGGCCCATGGCTGGCAGGGTGATGCGCAGACCAACGCCAGGGGAAACCCGCATTTGTTTGATCGTCACATTAGACTCAACCGTACCGAAGTCGGTGAAGACGACTCCGCGGAGTGAGTCATCGGCGGTGATCGGAAAGAGATACTCAATCGTGTTGAGCCATTCAAACGGACCGCCGACAATGGCTCCATTTTGCCGAGGACTCGCCCCGCGAAACATGAAACCGCGAAGCGTGTTGTAGCCACCGGCAAAGAAGTTGTCGTAGGCCGGGGTATTGGGGCCAGTCATTCCCAAAACAGATCCAACAGACAGCACGTGGCGGCCCGAGCCATCGGGCCGTTCGTTTAAGAGAAAATACTGCCGCCCTTCAAGAATCCCCCGGGGATAGATCCATGTGCCAATGACTTGTTCAAACTCAAAAGTGGCCAGATGCCCCTGTGTGGGCATGAATGGACTGTCCCGCGTATCGTGAATAATCCCGCCGCTGAATCCGTAGACAGAGTTTGTACCCAGCATATTTTGAATGTCTGGGGCATAGACCCGCGGGTTAAAGATATCGACGCTCTCGCCACGGAACCCAGCATTGACTGACAGATCTGGTGCAAAAGCAAATTGATATCCAAGGCCAACGCGGCCACCCACGCGACCCTCGGCCCAGTCGTAAAAATACCGCGTGTAATAGGAAGCGCTGGTCGAGAGGCCAATTCGAGTGTCAAAAAGATAGGGTTCTTGAAATGTGGCTGTGTAACGCTGCAACTGTGTGCCTGGGGCCGCCTCGAGGCGAAATCGCTGGCCGGCCCCACGGAACGCTGTGCCATTACGGATGTCGTCCCAACTCCGCGGCAGGCGGGTTATGTCAAAGTTTTGTTCGTCGATGACAATGTTGCCTACCAAGCCAGCATTGGAATTTACGCCGGCACCGATCATGAGTCGACCGGTTTGCGTCTCTTGGGCATCGACATCCACTACGACATACGGCTCGGAGCCTGGAAAAACCTGAAAGGGTTGGTCTGGATTGAAGTTGGGTGCCGTGCCTGGCGGCATCATTTCGGGCTGCATCGCCGCAGGTTGAAAACCAGCGGCCGGCCCGCCTGGAAAAGGCGCGGCGACAGGCTGCTGCGCTACTGAGACTGGTGCCCGAGGCGGCGGTGCCGAGAGCCTTGAATAGTCAAGCGACTCAGGTCCTTCGGGAGCCAGCGGCTGGCCTCCCCAAGCCGGTTGAGTTTGGGGAGCTAGCTGCTGGACAACTGGCGGCGGAAAGGGCTGCGGACTTTGGCCTCGCCAGACAGGGTGATTGGCGACCGTGCTAGGCCGAGCAGGCGATTGGTGCTCGGAAGGCTTCGGACCGGGGGGTTTATGTCCCTCTAAAGCGGGATCGGGCTCTAGTTCAAACGCCATCGCTTCAAGTGATTCATTAGCCTCGCCCTCAAGCACCAGATTGATCACGATATCGTCAGCCGATTCTGGATCAGGGCTTTGCCCTCGAAAGCCAGGTCGACCCGTATCGCGAACAATCTGCTGCTGGCTACCGTTCTCTGTATTTTCAGGCTTACTAAAGACAATGCGTGGCCCCTCTCCCTTGGAAGCATCGGCCAGAAAGAGACTGCTCGATTTAAGCCGCCGCTCGTCGTCCCGCAGCTTTCGAATATCGAGAATATCACCGGGACGCAACGAGAGACGATTTAAAATAGTGCTGTGTCGTGTGTGCGGATGCTCGCCACGGATGCGAACATTGATCTTACCAACGCGGTACCGCTGCCCTTCGGCCACGTTATAGACCAGATCGAGTTGGCCCGGTTCTTCAAGAAATCGCGGATCGGCGCGAATGTCTGCGAAGACAAAGCCCCGGCCACCGTAGATGTCGCGGATCAAGCCCAGATCGGCATCCATCTTTGCCTGATTAAAAGGCTCGCCGCTGGTGAGCTTGAGATCGCGAGAGAGAAACTCCCCCTTAAACTTGCTGTTACCGATGAACGAGACATTGCGGACGGAGTAACGCGGTCCCTCACTGATCACAAAGGTTAAGAGTGTCCACTCGCGACCGGCACCGTGGACGACTTCTAATTCACGACCTACCTTGGCTTGGAAAAAACCGAGGCTGCGGTAGTAGGCAGTGATCAAATCGACGTCGTCATCAATTTTCTGCCGGTCAATGTCGCCGCCGAGCAGCCACAAAATACCCGGTTTAGATTTGATCTGCGTCAACAGTCTCGCGTCGCTAGCGATTGAGTTGCCAACGAAACTCGTCCAGAGTGACTTGCGACTGCATCCCTCATCGATGAGAAACACAGCGCCCTTGTCCCCTGGCTTGCTGCCTTCGACTGTTGATACCTTGGCGGAGTTGTAACCCTTCTCGTGATAGAACGACTCGATCTGCCGCCGGGCCTCCTCGACGACATAGGGATCCATGGAGTCGCCGACTTCGATCTCCGCTTTTTTCTTGAGTGTGCGTGTCGAGACGTGATCGTTACCAATGTACTTGACATAGCGGAGCATTGGTCGCTCGACCACTGAAAAAATCACAACAACGCCTTCTGTGACCCGGACATACTTGGGAAGCACATCGATAAATTTTCGCGACCGATGCAGCGTCCGCACATCTTCTTCGATCGCCTGTGGATCAAAGATCTGTCCGGCCCGGGTCACGAGTTTTGGGAGTTTGGACACATCGGTGGCATGGTTTCCTTCGATTCGCACTTCGACAATCCGATTGGCCTCGGGGGCAAGAGAAGCTGGAGCTGTGGCAGAGCCGGTAGCGGGCAGGGCAACAGGCAGAGGAGAATTTGCGACTTCAGCCGGCAGTGCCGAAGGCGTTCCCAGAATCTGGCCAACTGCCAGCTGCGACGGGGGCACGCAGATCACGAGCAGCCAAGCGACAACCGGCAGCTGAAAAAGGCTCGAATTGAGGTTTGAAAACGCGCGCATGGCCATCAAGTGTTGTCCAGAGGAAGACGACTGACGCAAGTGAATACCGCAGTTCCATGGTGGGCCACAAGCCGAATAGTTTGACGCTTAGCAGCCCAAGTATTTCAGCGATTTTGCTTCGAAAACCTTTCTTTCCCAATTCGCGATGCTTGACTCTCCCCCTCAAATTCCGTTAGTTTTTGAGTCCCGCACATTTTTCGCCACCACGGCACCTGCGGCGCTCGGCCCTCTTTCGTTTTTGTAGCCAGTCATGCCCATGCCGCCACTGGTCATTGACTTGCGCAAAACAGAAGATGCCCGGGATGTGGTGCATCGTGCAGTGCAATCGCTGGCGGAAGGAAAGCTGGTGGCATTTCCCACCGAGACTGATTATGTGATCGCAGCGAGTGCCCGTGATCGCTCCGCAGTGGCTACACTGATCGAACTCTCTCCCCCGAGATCCCATCAGCCTCGCGTTACACTAGCGATGAAGAGCGCCGACGAAGCCCTTGATTGGGTCCCGCGATTGAGCCCGATCGGTCGTCGCCTTGCGCGGCGTTGCTGGCCTGGGCCTGTAGCGATCATCACGGCCGATAACCACCCAGAGAGTCTCGTGCATCGCTTACCACTCGACTCGCGCGAGGGCATGATCGGTGACGGACGATTGCGTCTTCGTGTGCCGGGGCATCCGATGCTCTCCGACTGTATGCGCATGCTCTCTGGTCCAATCGCGTTAGCCGAACCGTGCCTGCCGGGCGAACCACTGCCTGTTACCGCTGAGGAGGTGATGGCTCGCGCCGCAACAGTTCTCTCGCTTGTAATTGATGACGGCAAAGCGAGGTATGCGCAGCCTCACACAACGATCGAGGTTGACGAATCTGATTTTCGCATCGTGTATCCCGGAATTGTTTCAGAGGAAACGATGCGGCGGCTCTCCAGCCTGATGGTGTTGTTTGTCTGCACAGGCAACACCTGTCGTAGCCCGATGGCCGAGACGATCTTCCGGCAACTTCTCGCTGAACGATTTGGCTGCCGTCCAGAGCAGGTTGATGCGCATGGGGTGGTTGTGGCAAGTTCCGGGATTGCGGCCTGGGGAGGAGGCAAGGCCAGCCCAGGAGCCCTTGACGTGATGGCCGAAATGGGCAGCGATCTCTCGGGCCACGAAAGCCAGCCGCTGACAGAAAATCTTGTCCGGCAGGCCGACCTGATCTGGACGATGACGGCTTCGCATCGAGCGGCAATTGTGGCCCAGTTTCCCCAAGCGGGGGGCCGAGTGGCGATGCTTTCCCCCGACCGAACCGACGTTATCGACCCTATTGGCGGAACGGTCGCAACCTATCGGAAATGTGCGGAACAAATCCGCCTGCTTTTGGCGGCTAGAATCGCTACACTCTCAGAGTTGTTTCCCAAGCAGTAGCGGAATCAATGGATGAGCCAGCTTTCGTTTTTATGTTTCGGAGCATGACATGCGCATTGCAATCGGTAGCGATCATCGCGGCGTCGCAGCGCGGATGCGACTGATCGGACTTCTTGAACGGATGGGCCATACGGTCGTCGACTGTGGCAGTCACGGTCAGGATGCCGTTGACTATCCAGACATCGCTGCCGATGTTGCTGGACGCGTCAGCCACGGTACGGTGGACCGTGGAATCCTGCTTTGCTGCACTGGTGTTGGTATGGCGATTGCGGCCAATAAACTGCCGGGCGTTCGAGCTGCCACGTGCCATGATGGGGTCACCGCTGAGATGAGCCGCCGGCACAACGACCTCAATGTACTGTGCCTCTCAGCGGAAATGATTGGACCAGAAGTGCAAGACAAACTGATCGACACGTGGCTCACCACTCCCTTTGAAGGAGGCCGTCACGCCCGTCGTGTTGCTAAGATTGCGTCCTTGGAAGGGCACTGCGGCCAATGACCGTGTGTCCGTAGCCCCCCAAGCGTACTCAATGGCACCGACCGCACGAGCGCCATGCATTGGTGACCCTTGAGGATGGCGGACAGCGGGCATTGACGGCGAGATCGCGGCAATCGCATGCATGGTGGGCATCTCAGGCATGATGCGGAAAACAGGGGTTTTTGGCGGACGGCGGGAATTCGTCGTGTCGTATCGGTCGTGCCGACAGCGACAGCGTAAATCTGCTGAAAAATCACCGGAATTTCATTGAACCGCTCATGGCCGTTGGTATTGTCGAAGCATGGAAAGAAAAAACAGTTGGCTCTGGTCGCTGTTTGTGAGTCATTCGTGGAAAACTTAGGAAAAGAAGAACGGCATGCATCTGGCACACCACCACCATCCGGAACCTGAAGAAGTCGACTGCCTGATCCGCAATGCAGAATTGCGAGACGAAATCGAGCCCTACCTCGACGAGTCAATCAGCGAAATCAACTTCCGTTTGCTCCCCACGCCAATGGAAAATAGGTTTCTGGAATCGATGCTGGCCTGGGAGAGGGCGCCATTGGTCTCCATTGCGCGCTGGTTTGAACCGACTCTCGCCCTCCAGCCGTCCTGCACGCTTGACGATGAGCAAGTCCATAACCGTCTCTGGGAAACGATTGAAAAACTCTTCTCCAAGCGGATCGTTCTCGACTTTACAGACCACCTTTCCGATCGTGACTGCTATTCGTTGATCCGTCGCAATATTTTACCGGCCACGATCAAGCGAGTTGACTTGCCCGATAACTATATTCACTGGGACTGTAGCGCCGAAGATGCCGAGATACCATCAGCATGGCTTCAGTATTACGCCACGGATCAGGAACGCGAGCAATGGAGCCTTGAAGAAGGACGTGATCCACCTGCCCGTGCAGTCCCTCCCTATCCGCGTGCCTTGCCGACAGCCCCTGCGATTGGGGCCTAAAGCGAAAGCCCTGCGGTGCCACTTGGCCAGTTCACGCTCCGCTGTGCGGAGGCAATGGATTGAAGAAGACGCATATTCGTTACGGTCACCATGGCCGTTACGATCGTTGTTGGCGTGATGACCGTCATCGCTCAACCTGTTTGCCCTCTTCCTCAACTGACCAGGCTACTGACGACGAAACTACAGTCTGTGGATTGTGGAAACGAAGTGTCACCCCTTTTGTCAACGGAGTTTGTAACAGTGCGAGCCCTTTATCCCTCACTCGTTGCGATTGTAATCACGGCAGCTTTTTGCCCTCTGATGCTGTGCCGCGAAACCGTTGCAGAGGAAACAGTGACCATCACTGAGCAGCCTGGATTTTCCAGTGGCTATTCAGCAACCCCAAGCGGCTGCGGCTGCCGCAATGTGCAACAGCCTCCATGGCATGGCAATCTGCACACCAACACCTGTGGACCTGCCTGCGGGCCTTGCCTGGGAACTTTTCACGCCGATCCGTGCCACCAATTGCACCCGCGGCGTCATCTGCAGAGTGGTTGCGTGAAAATGCCTTCGTGTTTTCCCCGGCTGCACGGCTGGTGTGCAGAAGGAATCATGCCGACGCCTGTTTCACCCCGAACGCCCCGCTGCCATCAGTGCGGCGCGATGATCGACGGAGGTTTTTGAGCCCTGCGTGCGCCCGCATGGTAGCCCCTCGATTGAACGCGACGCCTGATCCGAGCGAAGGGAGAAGATGAAACCCTTTTGACGCGGTCCGGCCGGAATGCATGCTCCGGTCGGTCCGCGACGGCGTTACTGGCCGCCTCAGACGGTTCGTTTAGATTTTACGGCGTTGACCAAAATCGGCTCACGCCCAGCATGGCGACGGTAATCACGATGGCTCCGGCCAAATCGAGAATCGCGCCACTTTTCATCATGGCATTGAGCGGCACCCGGCCGGTTCCGTAAACGATTGCATTACAAGGCGTGCTGACGGGCATCATAAAACCTAGGCTGGCAGCAAAGGTGGCCGCCAAAGCCAGAATAAATGGATTGCCGCCAGTGGCCTGCGCCAGGGCAATGGCCACGGGCACAACCATAGTGGCACTGGCGGTGTTGCTCGTGAACTCGCTGGTGACAACCGCTACTATGGCAGCGGCAGCCACAAGCGTTATGCCGCTAGTGTCGGCTGGCAGCCAACTGGTGAAGCTACGGCCGATAGCGCTCGCCAAGCCGGTTGAAAAAGCCAGTTCGCCCAGAGCCATACCGCCACCATAGAGCAAGATGATGCCCCAGTCGATGCGGGCAGCATCAGGCCACTCAAGTGCTCGTTCTCGGCCCCCCCCGGGTCGTGCATTGCCAGGCAATACAAAAAGCAGGATGGCACCGACAAGGGCCGCCACACCCTCGGGTAGCCGCAGGGCCAACCACGAAACAACTCCATGCTGCTGCCCCAGAAAGAGCGAGAGGATGCCGGGCAGCACCCAAAGAGTAATCGTCACGCCAAAAGCCACGGCCGTAGACCGCTGCCCAAGGGTCCACGTTCCGCAGAGGGTCCGCTGGTTTTTGATAAAGTGCGCGACGCCCACGAGCCTGGCAACTCCAGCCGGAAACAACCAGTTGAGCAGGATCACTGTAAACCCGATGAGGAGTGCCGCCACCGGCACGCCGATCGAGCACCAGGCAAAGAACGAGACATTGATGCCGAGTTCATTTTTGATGAATGCTAGGCCGATCAGATTTGGCGGCGTGCCGATCGGTGTGGCCAGTCCACCGATTGACGAGGCAAATGCCACGCAGAGCAAAAGACCAGTGCCAAAGCGGGGATCAAGCGCGGGTATAAAAGTGTGCGGCTGTTGCCGTTGGGCTTGCCGTGCAGTCTCCTGCGTGGCCGCCTCCTCGATCGCTACGAGAATCCCCATGATGATAGCCACCATCATGGCCGTTGTTGCAGTGTTAGAGATACATGCACTGATCACTGCGCAGACAACAGCGACTGCCGCCAGGAGGCGCTGCGGTCGTTCGCCGACCCATGGAATGGCCAGCACGCTGTAGGCTAGACGCCGATCGAGACCATGCACGCGGATCGCCTCGGCCAACATGAACGAACCGATAAAGAGAAATACCAGTGGTTCGGCAAACGGTCGAAACACCTCTTTGGCCGGAGCCACGCCTGCAATCACGCAAGCCACAGCTCCCAAGAGTGCCGTCACCGGCAGGGGCAGGGCTTCGGTGATCCAGAGAGCGACCACCGCCAAGAGGATAGCGGCTAGGGCCTGTGCTTCATAAGAGAGTGGCATCGACACACTCTAACCGATTTATCTGGCAGATCGCTCTGGAGTTAGCCAACGCTTGTGGAGGCGTGCACAAAACCGATTGGTTGCTGTCAGGCTCCAAGAACAAACACGATCACCGCTTCAACGTGCAACAGGTCTGATTCCAAGGCATCTTTGCAATCACCATCGCCATACCGCAGGTGTCTGTGACGCCAGCAAAGACGAGTCCTACACCGATGAACCCCGCCAAACCAATGCCGATTTGCCGCCAGAACAGGTCGGGGCAAAAAGCAGCGATCGCGCACCCCCCACTAATGATAGCACCGGCACATATTCGCACCTGCCGGTCAAGTGACATCGCCTTGCGCCCACGAACCACCGTCACACCCGCAGCCTCACAGGCACTGGTGCCACCTTCAACGCTTATCACTTCAGTGATGCCCGCCGCAATCATCTTTTCGCAGGCCTTCTGGCTGCGGCCACCGGACTTACAGATGAAATAGATGGGGCCCTTGACTCGCACCGACGCGGCAATGTCCTTGGGATCGAGGCGATCGAGTGGAACATTACGGGCACAGTCGACATGCACCTCGGCAAACTCCGTAGGTGTACGGACATCAATCAATGTGATCTTCTCGTCCCGGCGGCGAAGATCACAAAAAAGACTCGGAGAAATCGTGGCAACCATCTGAAGGTCCTCGGCAAGAAAGAGGGGGAATGAAAAAGCCTGACAGACAACTACAGGAGCAAGGATGGCACAAAGAGACTACGCATGCCAGGAGTTTGTCGCAGTCGAGTCAAAAGACCCGGCAACAAGAACTGGCCCAAGATCGGCCCTCTGGAAAGATCGGTTGGCTCAGTATTTCGCTGGATCAGTATGTTTTGCCAAGCGCTGCCTGTGCGGCCGCCAAACGGGCTACCGGCAGACGGAACGGCGAACAGCTCACATAGTCGAGCCCGAGATGATGGCAGAAGATCACCGAGTGAGGATCGCCGCCATGCTCGCCGCAAATGCCGAGCTTGATATCCTTCCGCGTCTGGCGACCTTTTTCCACAGCGATCTGCATCAACTGGCCGACGCCCGAGGCATCAATCGAGGCAAAAGGATTTGCCTTGACGATGCCCATTTCTGCATACAGCGGCAGAAATGTCGCCGAGTCATCGCGGCTCATACCCAGGCAAGTTTGCGTCAGATCGTTAGTGCCAAAACTGAAAAACTCAGCTGATTCAGCGATCTCGTCGGCCGTCAGGGCACCCCGAGGAATCTCGATCATCGTACCGACTAAATACTTAACCTTTTCCCCCGTCTCTTGAGCAACTTGGGCCGCTACGGCGTGCACAATTTCGATTTGGTGCTCGAGTTCTTTCTTAAAGCCGACCAGCGGGATCATGATCTCAGGCTTAACCTTGATGCCGTCTTTTTGAACTTTTGATGCTGCCTCAAAGACCGCGCGAGCTTGCATCTCGGAAATCTCCGGATAGCTAATGCCCAGGCGGCATCCGCGATGGCCGAGCATTGGATTAAATTCATGCAAATCAGCCACTCGCTGGGCTACGACGGCCGTTGAAAGCCGCAATGTCTTCGCTAAATCAGCCTGCGACTTTTCATCGTGAGGAACGAATTCGTGCAGCGGAGGATCAAGAAAGCGAATCGTTGCCGGCCTGCCTTCCAGGGCCCTGAAGATGCCTTCAAAGTCATCTCGCTGATAGGGCAGCAACTTGGCAATCGCCTCACGACGAGCATCAAGCGTCTGCGCAAGAATCATTTCCCGCATGGCATCAATGCGGTTGCCTTCAAAAAACATGTGCTCTGTGCGAGTCAGCCCAATGCCCTCGGCACCAAATGCAATGGCATGCCGCACCTGCTCCGGAGTGTCGGCGTTGGTGCGAATTCCGAGTTTGCGATACTTGTCGGCAAGCTTCATGACAAACGCATAATACCGATAGACAGCCGAGTCCTCCGGCTTCATTGTGCCGGCAATCAGCACCTGTTTGAGTTCGCTATCGGCCGTGGCAATCGCGCCAGCAAAGACTTCGCCCGTGCTGCCATTGATCGAAATGGAATCCCCTTCCTTGAGCGTTTTCCCGGCACAGGTGAGCGTGCCTTTGGAGTAGTCGATCTGGATCGCGCCCGCTCCCGCTACGCACACCTTGCCCATCTGCCTTGCCACAAGTGCTGCATGGCTGGAGACACCACCTCGGCTGGTAAGAATGCCCTCGGCGGCAATCATACCCCGCAGATCTTCAGGACTTGTTTCCACGCGGGCAAGCACCACTTTGTGCCCTGAGTTAGCCAATTCCTCAGCTTTGCCGGCCGTAAATACAAGGCTTCCCGTGGCCGCTCCGGGCCCGGCAGGCAGGCCCGTCGTTAGCAATCGCCCGCTCTTGCCGGCCTTGTCGTAGTCGGCTCGGTCAAAGATTGGTGCCAAGAGTTGCGAGAGAGCGTCGGGATCGGCGCTCTGAATCGCGTGCTCTGGCGTCATTAATTTGTCCTTCACCATGTCGTGAGCAATTTTTACATAGGCCAGCGCCGTTCGTTTGCCGTTGCGAGTTTGCAGCATGTAGAGCTTCTTCTTTTCGACCGTGAATTCAAAGTCTTGCACATCGCCAAACTTCTTTTCCAGACGCTGCCGTACTTTCTCGAGTTCCTGATAGGTGTCGGCAAACATCGCATCGTTGGCCATTTCAAGAACGGGCTTGGGCGTGCGCACACCAGCAACCACATCTTCGCCCTGTGCATTGACGAGATACTCACCATAAAAAACATTTTCGCCGGTGGCAGGGTCGCGAGTGAAGGCTACGCCTGTGGCGCAGTCCTCGCCCATGTTGCCAAAAACCATGCTCTGCACGTTGACAGCAGTGCCCCACTCGTCAGGGATTTTGTATTTGCGACGGTAGAGAATGGCCCGCTCGTTCATCCAACTCCCAAAAACGGAGCCAATGGAGCCCATCAACTGCTCAAACGGATCCTGCGGGAAGTTGTGGCCGGTGCGCTGCTTGATCAGATTCAGATACCGCTTGATCAATTCTCGCAGTGCCTCTTCAGAAAGATCGGTGTCTTCATGAATTCCGAGTTGGTGCTTGAGGCCGTCCATCACCTCTTCGAATGGTTCGTCTTCGTTTTCATGCCGCTTTTGCACTCCCATCACAACATCGCCATACATCTGGATAAAGCGACGGTAGGAGTCATACGCAAAGCGGCCATTGCCTGTGGCAGCAGCCAGACCCTTGACCGTTTCGTCGTTGAGGCCGAGGTTGAGGATCGTATCCATCATGCCCGGCATACTGTCGCGAGCACCCGACCGCACGCTGACAAGCAGGGCCTTGGCTGGATCGCCAAATTTCTTGCCCGTCTCCTTTTCCAGAAGTTTCACATTGGCCCGAACATCTTCTTCCAGGCCTTTGGGGAATTTTTTTCCGGATGTGTAGTAATCGATGCAAACAGAGGTCGTGATCGTGAATCCGGCGGGCACGGGCAGGCCGATCTTGGTCATCTGGGCCAGATTGGCCCCCTTGCCACCGAGGAGGGCCTTCATCGTGCCGTCGCCATCACATTTTTTTGCGCCGAAGAAGTAAATCATCCGCCCCGCCTTGGCCTTCTTAGAGTTGCCGCCCTCCTTCAGGGCAGATTTTTTACTAGTAGTTTTTTTGCTGAGCTTTTTGCTGAGGGTGGCCATTGGCGAATCGAGACCTTTCAAAAGAGACCATTCTTTTCTACAGAACTAGTCTCACTCTACGTTCACAACGGTGGGGCCGTCAACGAGCAGTCAGCAGCCTCGCTTCCGCTCCGTTTTCCCGCGGCTTATCCAAGGGACTCAAGGCAGGTATTTGGGCAACTGCCTCGCGTGTGGCCGAACACCGCCCTGTTCAGTCAATCATTTTGTAAAGCAATAGCGGCATGCTGTTGTGTGCGAGATGGCAGGCGATTGCTGGCAGCAGACTGCGAGTCGTTAGCACCAGCCACCCCAGCACCAGCACAAAGGTCTGGGGCATCCGTTCTGGAATCAGATGAAAGAGGGCAAAGACTGCCGCCTGTGCTACCACTGCCGCGATCATTCGCTGCCGCGACGGCCGCTTTCCCAAGAAGGCACTTTGCACCCAACCGCGAAAGAGCAACTCTTCGCAGACCGCGGGCAGCACCGTAATCAATCCCCACGTCAGCCACCATGGCGAGGTTTTTAGAAGGAGATGTAACTGTGAGGAGAGGTCCTTCATCTCTGGCGAAACGTGAGTTCCCTTGACGGCCAAGAGCGCATTGGCTCCGCCAATAAATAAAACCGCTCCAACCAAAGCAGTTCCCGCCACGCAGCCCACCCCGAACCACCACGCGCTGAGGCTTGTGCCGCTGCCCCGGACAAAGGCACTCCAGGCAACCCGGCCCGGCCAGAAGAGGGCGAATGTCTGACGCACGTCGACCCGCTGCCACGCGACCATTGCCGCCAAAGGGAGAAGCACAGCGGAAGCCTGCTGACAGGGAATCGCCCAGACCAGAGCGGCCGGTGAGATGCCCTGCGAATACCACATTGCAGCCAACCCGATCCCTACGGCGATGAGTCCCTGGAGCGGACTGGGGACTCTCCTTCTGGCAGGCCGGCTCAAAAACCCGCCGGCAGCATCCGGCCCACGAAAGAGAATCTCTTCGTCAGTGAGCATCACCGCTGTGCCCCGCAAAAGTAGCCACGAAAGCCAGCCGGAAGAAAGCAGCGTCATGAAGAGCGGCCAGACCACCTCTTTGGCCGTCTGCGATGGCACGCTGGAAACTTCTTGGGAAAGAGAGATTGCTGACCGCGCCACCACCACCTGCCCGGCGAACGGCACCGCCGCCAGCAAGCCGTCGCTGCGCATACCAGATATCAGCGACACGCCAGCCAGCGCACTGACAAGGAGAATGACAGGGGTCAGTGTATTCTGCGCTTCCTTGACACTTCTCGAGGCAGTGGTCACCGCAAGACATGTGGCAGATGCCAGCGAAGCCAAGCCACAAAAGGCCACGACTGTCACGCCGCTGGCCAGCAGCATATTGCCAATTGGAGCGGCCGATTGAACCGGGAGAAACCTCAGCGTGACAATCGCCGTGAGCACAATCGAAATGACATTCGCCGCCAGCGTCGCCAGTGTCACAGCATAGATCGCCAAAACCTTTCCTCGCACAATATCATTGGCCCCGCAAGGCGCGATCAGCAGCGTTTCGATAGTACCGCGTTCTTTTTCGCCGGCAATGGCATCAATGGCCGGATAGAAAGCACCAGTCATTGTGAGCACTGCCAAAAGCACGAGCACCGCGCCAGACACTTGAGGCACGAGGCTCTCTGTGGGGACGACCAGTGCGTTACCGCCGCGAGACTGCCCGGGAAAGAGCAGCCGGATTGGCTCCAGCACGCTTGGCGGCAAGCCCGCCTCGATCACACGGCTTTTTCGTACCTCTTCTGCAAGACTACGCATGAGCGCTACAAACTGCTGTTGGGCCCGTGGGCGAAGCAGCGGCGCCACCGGCAGATGCACTCGAAGAGACACCGTTCCCTGTTGCTTGAGGGCAGCTAAAAATCCTTCCGGTAGATCGACCCACAGATCCACCTCGCGGCTGTCAAGAAAGTGCGGGGCTGTTTCGAGCGTCGCAATTTTCCAATCAATATCGGCTGGCCAGTCGGCCTGATCACGGGCTGGACGGTGCCGAAAATCTTCAATCTGGGAGGCAAATTCCTG
>Ga0194055_10001206_pt1 | contig 21028 bp, 13 predicted proteins | sample SepL449m_MetaG_FD_155482 | JGI IMG/M metagenome (GOLD analysis project Ga0194055, IMG submission 155482) | Anoxic zone freshwater microbial communities from boreal shield lake in IISD Experimental Lakes Area, Ontario, Canada - Sep2016-L442-9m | ecosystem: Environmental > Aquatic > Freshwater >...
CAATGGAGAAGTCGGGCAGCGGCATAACCCTGAATTCACGATGGTCGAATGGTATCGCGTCGGCGATGATCATCTGGCTCAAATGCAATTCACCGAGAAACTCGTTCGGGCCGTGTTTGCTGCGGCAGACGAGTTTGGTGCCAGCGTGACCAGGGGACGTAACAACTCTGCGAAGTCGGCTCCCGTGGCTCGCTTCCCCAGACTCTACCAGGCAACCGATCAGACGGAACTGGTCGTGAGTCACGAGTGGGACTCACGAAGAACAAACCTTGCCCATCGCGTGGCTTCGCCCGACGGTTTTGAACGACTGACTTATGACGATGCCTTTGAAAAACATGCCGCGTGTCGAGTACTGACATGTGAAATGCCGCAACTCGTGGCCATTGCGGAAGCCCGAGGGTTGGTTCCTCCACCGGGCATCGCGTCCGATGATCGGGATGGCTGGCTGAACTGGCTGCTGGCCGAACTGGTCGAGCCAAATCTGGGACGGGACCGGCCGACGTTTCTGTACAACTACCCCGCTAGTCAGGCGGCACTGGCTCGAACAAACTCGCCAGACAGTGGACCGGCGGTCGCAGAACGGTTCGAGTTGTATATTGACGGAGTCGAGCTCTGTAACGGATATCACGAGCTGACTGATGCGTCGATCCTGCGTCAGAGGATTGTCGAGCAGTCTGCGTTACGGTCTGCGGCGGGCCTGCGGCCACTTCCCGCGGACAGCCGATTGCTGCACGCGATGGAGAGCGGGTTACCGGCCTCATCAGGGAACGCGCTGGGAGTCGATCGCCTGATCATGCTGGCACTGGGGGCCACCGAACTATCCGATGTCATCGCATTCCCGTTTGATCGAGCTTAGACTGTCGCCGTCTGTTTCCTTCCTCGATCTGGTGTTTCATGCGTTTCTGGTTCTGGGTCTGCCTGCTCGGTGGCGTTGTGGGGACACAGGTTTTCCTGTGGTTCACGGCAATCCCATTGGGTGTACCCGGAGAATGGACTTGGCAGCGTCTTCCAGCCGAACCCGATGCCGCGTGGAATTTGTCGGGACTGGCCGCCGCAGCGATCCTTTATGTTCTATTCGTCGAAGCGGGAGCCCGGCGGCTCAAGAAACCGGGGCCATCCAGATTTCGCTCGATGGAACTGGCAAGCTGGCTGACAGCGATGGTCGCGGTCTCAGTCACCTGGTTGTGGCTGGTCCAGGAATGTGCCCCGATCCGAAACCGGCTGGGGAAGTCTGCCTTCGTCCTGTATTACACCGGTTCCTCAGGCTATTTCACGCGTGCCCGTTACGAAAACGCGGATCCACAGAAGTTTCTGGAAGAGTACGAAGCGTTGATGAAGGAAGGGGATGTGCTGCACGTAGGAACACACCCCCCCGGACTCTTTCTGGCGTTTCACGGAATGATTGCCCTATGTCAGCAATCGAGTCTGCTGGCTGAGCTCCTTGATGCAACCCAACCCCCGTCATTTCGCGAAGCGTGTGACGTGATCGCACAAAATGCCGCTCGCAAGGCAGGGCGTCCGCTGTTGCCATTGGACCGACGAGTCCTGTGGCTGGCGACGCTACTGGTGCTGCTGGCAAGTGCGTCTGCGGTCGTCCCGCTGTTTGCTCTGATCGCGAAGGCGCACGATGTCGTTACCGCATGGCGCGTTGCGGCCTTATGGCCTGCGGTTCCGGCCGTGGCAGTGTTCATTCCCAAATCGGATGCTGTCTATGCACTGATTGGATTGCTGATCGTCAGTAGCTGGCTGGCATCGACTCGCCGTCAATCCCTCGTTCTGGGTTTCCTCACAGGCCTGCTGGCCTGGTGCGGGTTGATGATGAGTCTGGCGTTTCTGCCGGTCCTGCTGTTCACGGCGATCATCGGATGGAACTGGGACCTGCTGCGACGTCCCCGACAATCCAACGCTGATGACCGGGGGAGCGCGACTGCGCCGCAGTCATGGAGCGTCCTCTTTCAATCCTGGATTGCGGCCAGACCGCCCTGGCAGTCGGTGGCCTCGGGTGTCGCCGGTTTTCTGATTCCCACACTGCTGCTGGGGTGGTGCTTTCGAATCAATCTGTTTGTTGTCTGGTGGTTGAACTACCGTAATCACGCGGGATTCTATGCGAAGTTTCCTCGCACCTATTGGCAATGGCTGCTGGAGAACCCGATCGAACTGGCGTTTGCTGCAGGGTGGCCCGTTGCATTTCTGGCAATCATCGTCATCGTGTCCTCTATCCGGCAGAGGCGATTGTGGAATCATCCACTGACATTCCCTGTCGTCCTGGTCTGGGGAGCACTCTGGCTGAGCGGCAAGAATTCCAGCGAAGCAGCCCGGCTGTGGATCGTGTTTCTACCATGGCTTGTCTGGCTGGCAGCCGACTCTCTTTCGCAAGGGGATCGAGACGAATCGCGCTGGTGGTGTCGGCGTTCGACGCTGGTGTTGGTACTTCAACTGATCGCCAGTACACTCACGGTGACACGTGTCAGTGGATTTGATCTCTGAGGATCACCCGATGCATGTGACACATGCTCGCCAGAGAATCATCCGAACAGGTAAAAATCACAATGATAAATCGCGTTCGATCTGCCATTGCAGGTGTCGGTCTACTCCTGATCATCGGTTGTGCCGACCCGGTCAATGTGGCGAACTTCGACCGGATTCAAACCGGCATGACGGTCAAGGAAGTCGAAGAGATCATGGGTGGCAGCCGTCCAGAATCATACGAAACCTTAAAGACATGGCGCGGCTCCAAGTCGCACACGATTACGATTGAAATCGACGACCGCGGCCTGGTCGTCAACAAAACTCGCGACGGTTTTTGAAAGTTGCGATGAAGGCGACTTGGCAAGCGGCATCGACTTATCGCTTTTGAAACAGGTCGGACACAACCAGATTCTCAATCAAAGTCCGCAGCTTGTAGCCGTCCGGTTTGCTTGCGGTCGCGATCGCTTTGATCTGAGCGGCATCGTCGATCGTCATGACTCGACGTAATGAATAGGTCGCCAGCTGCTCTACGAACGCCTCCGCAAACCGATCGAGTTCCATCGCCAGCAGCAGCTTGAAGTCGTCGGCTCCCTGAAAGGCCTTGCCATCCGCCAGCGACCCGCTGGCGTTCACAGGAGGATTGGCCCCTTGTCCCGCAGTGACTCGCTCTTCAGTGCGCCAGCTTCCGATCGCATCGAAGTTTTCAAAAGCAAAACCGAGCGGATCGATCTTCTGATGGCAGGATGCACATGTCGCATGTGTCGCGTGGGCATCGAGCTGCATACGGATCGTTGCCTTGGGCTTGTCACTGGGAGTCGGAGCGAGTGGTTCGACGTTGGGTGGTGGTGGGGGAGGAGTTCGGCCGAAGATCGATTCGGAAACCCAGACGCCTCGATGGACAGGACGATGCCGAGTCCCATCCGATGTCAGCGACAGAATGGATGCCTGAGTCAGCAGCCCGCCGCGATGATCTTCCAGCCGCAGGTTCACTTTCTGAAACCCCGATTGAGCGGGCTGCGGCAGTTTGTAATGCGTCGCCAGGCGCGGATTCACCATCGTCCAATCGGAAACGAGAAACTCACGCAATGAGAGATTCTTCGAAAAGACTTCTCGGAAGAACTCCAGCGTTTCCAGCTTCATACTTGTTTCGAGCCATTTGTCGTATTCGCGGTACAGACCCGGATCAGGTGGAAACATTCCGACCCGGTGCAACTGCAACCACTGTCGCGGAAACGACTCGGTAAATCGCTGCGACTTCGAATCGGCCACCATGCGAGCAAACTGATTGCGAAGCACATCAGGTTTGGTCAGTGATCCGGTCTGAGCTGCGGCGAGAAGTTCATCGTCCGGCAGTGAACTCCAGAGAAAATACGACAGGCGACTGGCCAGTTCCCAGTCGTTAATCGTCGAACGCTTTTCGGTCGGAGATCCTTCTTCCAGATAGTAAAAATTCTTGGAACTCAGGATGGCAACCAGCGCACTGCGATATGCCGCAACAGGCGTTTCGCCAGCTTTGACTTCTGTTTCCACAATCTTCACGTAGCGTTCGACATCGCCATCACCCGCCGGATGCCGCCAGGCTCGGGACGCAAATCGTTTCAAACACGCACGGACTTCGGTCCAGTCGATCACTGGCGCAGTCAGGCTCGCAGGGAAGACCCCGTCACGTTTCTTTTGATCTGCCTCGGAAATTAACGGGCCTTCATATTCAATCCAGTCGACGAGCAACATCGGGAAGATTGCTTCTCCCTTATCGGTGAAGAGCATGTACCCGGTCGGATGGATCCAGCGCAGGTCGCGTGTCGACGTAAAGACACTTCCCCCTCCATGCAAGACATTCGCGGTGTGGTCGCCGTCCCCCTGTTGAGGAAATGGGCCGGGGACTTCGTTGATCAGGCTGAATCCCCCCGGTGCCAGGGCCGTTTCAAACTCGATCACCATCGGCTTGTCTTCTGGAGCGAGAACATCCTGATCGAAGATCGACTTCTTCAACTCGTGATGCCAGATCGACAGATGCGGTGCCGGCCCTTGTTGCGGCGCCATCCCGCTCAGTTGAATTCGGACACGATAGTTGCCCGGATGTGAAATGTTCATCAAATGTTCGCGGCGACCCGGAAAGATCTGCCAGCGAACGGGGCCTGTGATCTTGCGGTCCGCCAGCCACTGTTCGCGTCCCTGGGTGGCATCGCGTCGAACCAGAATCGACTTAGTCTGCTGTGCCGGAAAGGCAAGATCAAGCACAGTCTCGGCCGCTCGAAAGTAGCGGTCGACATGCGATGGAGAGAGCGACAACAGCGAGCCAATGCGATCGTACCCGTGCCAGCGCGGATCGTCGTTGAATACGCCCGGTTGCGTCACATCCAGATAGACTCCCAGCAGATCATGAACGGTGTGACCGTACTCTTCACGGCTGAGGCGATAGTGCGATACCGGTCCCCGTCTGGCCATGCGAGCCGCCGCACCCTCACTGATCCGCGCTGAGATCCATTCCACAGCCTTACCGAGTTCCTCGGCCTTCGGTTGAGGCTCATTCTTAGGAGGCATCTCACCGGAATTCATCCGGAACACGACTTCGCCCCAACGTTCGGCGGTCGCCTGGTCGACAAATTCGCGAGCCAATGTATCCAGCCGGAATTTCCCTTCCTGCTTCTGCATGTCGTGGCACCGCAGGCAGTACGTTCTGAAAAAGGAATGCACGTGCTGTTCAAAACCGACAGGTTCGGCCGCGAAACTCTGGCTTAAGAAAAGCAGCGACATGAACAGCGTCAAAGTCTTTGTCTTTCGTCGCATCCTCATCACTTTCAAATGAACTACGTCGAAACAGGGCCGGGTTTCGGATTCTACCGATTCATCAGACTGACGGCATTCGGCGACCGACTTTCGGCAATCCCGGGGTGGACTTCCTGCCGAAATAATACATACTCTACGCCTTGGCGGATATTGATGCGTTGAAGGGGAGGACGACGGATGCTGAGTCTTCTGGGCAAGCAACATCGGTTTTGTGACGGACTGAGCCGCAGAGCACTGCTGCAGATCGGTGGGCTCGGCATGGGTGGTCTGGCCCTGCCGGAGTTGCTGCGCGTGGAAGCAGCCAGCGGTAAGAAGTCTCACAAAGCGGTGATCATGGTCTTTCTCGCGGGAGGACCTCCGCATCAGGATATGGTCGATTTGAAGATGGATGCCCCGGTCGAAATTCGTGGGGAATTCCAGCCGATTTCCACCAATGTCCCTGGGATTGAGATCTGTGAACTGCTGCCGATGATGGCTCAGCGGATGGACCGCATGTCGGTCATTCGCTCACTGGTTGGCAGTGAAGGGCGACATGCTGCATTCCAGTGTATGACTGGCCACAGCGTCAACGGGCAACCTGCCGGCGGATGGCCATCACTTGGTGCGGCCGTTTCAAAAATTCAGGGAGCTGTGGAACCCGGTACGTTGCCGTTCATCGGCTTGTCGCCCCGGATGAAAGGGGGAGGCTGGGCCGATCCGGGGCAGGCTGGATTTGCGGGACAAGCTCATGCTCCGTTCTCTCCTAACGCTGAACAGGCGCGACTGGGTCTGACTGGAATCAGCGTTGAAAGCCTGCGAAATCGTCGATTGCTGCTGAACGAAATTGATCGACTGAAGCGAGATGCCGAAAAATCAGGAGCCTTGGTCGGCCTGGAATCTCAGTATCAGGCGGCATTCGGAATCCTCACCTCCAGCAAACTTGTGGATGCTCTGGATCTGGAACAAGAAGATCCACGCGTCCGTGATCGCTACGGTCGCGGTGCCGTTGAAAACGCCGGGTATGGCGATGCAGGCCCGTTGATGAACGATTACCTGCTCGCGGCACGGCGACTGGTCGAAGCCGGGGCCCGCGTCGTGACACTCTCCTATGGACGCTGGGACTGGCACGGTCGACCTCATGGGACGAACTTCGAAAATGCGCGGGATCATTTTCCAGTACTGGATCAGGGGCTGACGGCGCTTCTGGATGATCTGCACAACCGGGGCCTCGACAAGGATGTCTCCGTGATCGTCTGGGGTGAATTCGGGCGAACCCCTGTGATCAACAAAAACGGAGGTCGCGACCACTGGCCGCAAGTCGGCTGTGCATTGCTGGCAGGTGGAGGCATGCGAACGGGTCAAGTGATCGGTGCAACAAATCGCCTGGGCGAGCACCCCAAGGAACGACCGGTCCATTTCCAGGAGGTCTTCGCCACGCTGTATCGATGCCTGGGAATCGATGTCGCCAGGACAATGCTTCCGGATGTGTCAGGTCGTCCGCAGTATCTGGTTGATCCGATCTACGAACCACTGCCGGAACTGCTCTGAAAACGCTACTCGAAGGAAGCAGTGACACGACTTATGGCAGCCAACTTGCATCTGGAACGAGTTCGCACGTTGACGCACGGCAACGCCGTTTATGGAGTCGCATTTTCAACGGATGGTAAACAGATCGCAACGGCCAGCCTGGACAACACTGTCCGTTTGTGGAGTACCCTCAGCGGCGAACAGACAGGGACGCTGCGAGGCCACGGAGACGGCGTTGCATTTGTGGGGTATCTGGCCGACGGACGCATTGTCACTGCGAGCCTGGACCGAACGGTCAAATGCTGGCCTGCTGAAGGTGGTGCCGCCTCAGCAACCTTCAGCGGCCATCAGGACTATCTGTCATGTGCGGCCGTCGCGCGAACAGGCACGCTGCTGGCATCGGGAGGTTTCGACAAAACGGTGCGGTTGTGGGATGCTCAAACAAATCTCGCTGTCGCCGTCCTGACGGGACACGATGCCAATGTGCAGTGCGTTGCGATCCATGGAACAGGCAAGCTGGTCGCATCGGGTGGCGACGATCTCTCTGTCCGATTGTGGAATGTCGAAACCAAGTCCTTGATCAAGGCCCTTTCAGGGCATTCCCGGACGGTAGAAAGTCTGGCCTTTTCGCCAGACGACAAGCAATTCGCCTCGGCCAGTGGTGACGGTACGGTCCGCATCTGGACCACAACGGGCGAACTTGTCACGACGCTGGAATCGAACAGCGGACGAATCAAATCGGTCGCGTACTCTCCGCAGGGAAAACTCCTGGCGACAGGCGGGGCTGATGGAGTCGTGCGAGTTTGGAACCCTGCCACGGGAACTCAATTGGCGACCGCTGCAGCACATAAAAACACGATCTACGGCGTCGCTTTCAGTCCTGATGGAAAACTGCTGGCGTCTGCCGGTTTTGATCGGACGATTCACGTCTGGTCTGTCGTCGAGTAACAGTCAGACGAAGTCTTTGGACACGGACTACGCGGAAAACACGGAGACTGAATTTGAGGGGGAAAGGGAATTGTTCCCAGACTATTGAATTGGATGATTCAATTGGGCGAAACTTGATTTTTGGCGGTCAGCGTTGTTGCAGCGAGTGGTGTGTCGTCGTATCCGACCTGCATGAGATACAGTCCCTGGGGCGGTGCGGTTTCACCGGCTTGAGTCCGCTTTCCTTCCGTCAGGATGCGCAGCATGTCCTGCGACGACCATCTTCCACGGCCGACGTGAATCAGCGTTCCGGCGATCGCTCGCACCATGTTGTACAGGAAGCCGTCAGCTTCGATGTCGAAGCAAAGGAACTCGTTCGAATCCGATATCGGCGGGGCTCCCCAGACCTCCCACGCCGCACCGCGAGTGACACGGGCATGATAGATTGTTCGAACGCTCGAAGACCGATTGGGCCATTGAGTTTCAAAACAGCGAAAGTCGTGAGTCCCCACCAGTTGGCTGACTGCGGCATGCATCGCCTGATCGTCCAGACGTGATCGCTGCCAGACCGTATAGTTCCTCAGAAAGGGATTCCGGATCGGGGAATTGTGAATCACATAGCGATACCACTTGCGTTTCGCGTCGTAGCGGGCGTTGAATCCCGCCGGTGCTTCCTCGACCGCCCGGACGACAACGTCGTCCGGCAAATGAACGGGCAACCCCTGCAGAAAGCCTCGGCAGGGTGCTGTCGATTGTGTTGAAAAGCTGATGACCTGTCCGAGTGCATGCACCCCGGCATCCGTTCGACCAGAAGCCACGACGCGAGTTTTTGTCCCGGTGAACTGTTGCAGTCCCTCTTCGACAACAGCCTGCAAGGCGATACCATTCGGCTGCACCTGCCAGCCACAATAGTTCGTCCCGTCATAGGCGAGTGTCATCCGCAATGTTCGCCCGTCAGGGACAGGCGTCGGCAGATCTGGTTCCGTCTCGAGCGTCATTTCTTCCGCCACGCCGCGACTCGTTCCGCCACAGCCTCGCGCCCGCCGCTCCCGAAACTGCTCAACCGAGCGACGACGTTGCGCACTCCCAGCGAGTTACTGACATCTGCTTCGATCTTGTCACACGCCTGTTGAAGCTCGCTCAGCGACAGATCTGCCAGCTTAATGCTGCGAGATTCACACAATCGCACCAGCTTGCCGACAATCTCGTGTCCCGAACGCATCGGGACACCTTTGCTGATCAGATACTCCATCAGCGTCGTCGCATCCAGAAAACCTTCTTCGAGCCGTGCGTTGATGGTTTCCACACGCAGTCGAGCCAGGCGAACAATGCTGGGAGCCAGTTCCAGACAGGCATACACGGTATCGAAGGCGTCGAAGAACGCGAGCTTGTCTTCCTGAAGATCGCGGTTGTAAGCCATCGGCAGTCCCTTCAGCAGCGTCAGAATCTGCTGAACATCCGCGATGACACGCGCCGACTTGCCTCGAATCAGTTCCAGAACGTCAGGGTTCCGCTTCTGCGGCATGATCGACGAACCGGTTGTGTAGGCGTCCGGCAGCTTCAAGAACCCGAACTCGGTCGTACACCACAGAATCCATTCTTCTGCCCAGCCGCTCAGATGGACCGAAATCAGCGACATGCTGAAGATCGCCTCAGCCAGGAAGTCGCGATCACTTGAGACATCCAGACTGTTGGCGGCGACGGAATCAAATCCGAGCAATCGTGCGGTTTCCTGACGATCGATCGACAGCGACGTTCCCGCCAGTGCAGCAACGCCCAGTGGCAGGACATTCACTCGTTTGCGGCAATCGGCCAGTCGATCTCGATCGCGCTGGAATTTCTCGCAATAAGCCAGCCAGTAGTGAGCGGCCATGACCGGCTGAGCCCGCTGCAAATGCGTGAAACCGGGCAGAACGACATCCGCGTCGATTTCACACCTGTCGACGAACGCCCGTTGCAGTTCGGCCAGTTGTCCATCCAGAGTTTCGAGAGCATCGCGGACGTACAGTTTCAGGTCCGTTGCAACCTGGTCGTTACGGCTGCGAGCTGTATGCAGCTTTCGTCCAACATCACCGATCCGCGCAATCAAGGCGGATTCGATATGCATGTGGATGTCTTCGAGTTCCGTCTTCCAGGTCATCTCGCCGCGAGAGATTTCCTGACCAATCGCGTCGAGTGTCTCGATAATCTGGCGGCACTCGTCCGCTGAGATCAGGCCAACCTTCGCCAGCATGCGCGCGTGAGCTTGTGAACCACGAATATCGACGGCTGCCAGGCGACTGTCGAAACTGATCGATTCGGTAAACTTTTCGACGCGAGGATCAGTCTTCTCATCAAACGCTCCACCCCAGGCTTTCGCGGACACTCGGACACTCCCGTTTCTGTATTGGACTTTCGAATCTTGACGGACCGCTAATCTACCAGAATTGATGATTGGAGGATACTTCCCTGACGGGACCGCTGATGAACACTGATGAACGCTGATGAAATTCAAAAGCAGATAAAGACAGATTTTGAAGGGTGAAAGAGTTGAGGGGGGCTTTTCTTTGGGCTGAATGCCCAACGTCACATCGCTCGCATATGAGCCACATCAGCCATTCAAGAGGTGGGCCTACAACCAATAATCAAGCATTCCCTCTACAAATGACTTCCGGCAAAGGCGACGACAAGCCGAATTCACTTTGGGCATTCGCTTTTGCGAAGCGTCTTTCTCCAAACCTCATGAAGATCTTGGATTTATCAGCGTTCATTAGCGTTTATCAGCGGTTCCAGTTCCTAAGCGAAGTCGAGCCCGCGCATTGTGCCTGTGCTGGTCGCAAACTTATCGACAGGCAACCCCATGCGTTGCAGCATGCTCAGATACAGGTTTGGCAGCGGGTAGTTTTTCTTCTTGTCGAATTCCAGGTGGCCAGCATGTTTGAATCCGCCACCCAGCAGCAGCATCGGCAAGTTCTTATTGTCGTGGCTGGCAGCGTTCCCCATCGGAGCTCCGTACAGCACCATCGTGCGGTCCAGCAGCGAATCGCCACCTTCCTGGGTCGCATTCAAGTTCGTCAGGAATTCTGACAGCACTTTGAACTGTGCACTCTCAATGATGAACAATTGATCGAGTGCCTCTTTGCGACCGCCGTGATGAGTGATGCTGTGCGTCTCGTCCTTGACACCTGGCAGGTCTGCAACGACGCTGAACGTGTTGATGAACAGGCTGACAACGCGTGTGCTGTCCGATTCGAAACCCAATCGAGCGACATCCAGCATCAGACGAATCTTGTCGATCAGCTTCTTGTTTTCGGAAATATCGGTTGGCGCCGGGGCTGATGGCTTCGGTTTGGGTTTACGTTCCCATTCCTGGGCGAGTTCCAGTTGTCGTTCGAGATCTCGCACGGCTGAAAAGTATTGATCAAGACGTGCCTGATCTGCCGCTCCGACGCTGCGAGCTAATCGCCTGGCATCGTCTGAGACAAAATCGAGTGAACTGCGTCCGCGACCCAGGTCGGCAATCCGGGCTTCAACCTCAGACGGTTTCCCTTGCAGAAACATCTTTTCGTACAGCTTCGCAGGACTTTTCTCGGCGGGAACTTTCACACCACTGCGTGAAAAAGCCATCCCTTGAGTGCTCTCGGCATTCACATCAAGAACAAACGACGGGAATCGTGTCACTGGCCCCATTAACTCAGCCGCGTATTGATCGAGGGAGATCGAGTTCTTGAAACCGGCTCCGCCCGGATGCGGAGCTGCCGACAGGAACGACCGTTCGGCTTCGTGAGCCCCGTCGACATCTGGATGCGAGACGCCACTGAGAACCGTCATCTTCGATTTGAAATTCTTGAGCAGATCCAGATACGGTGTCAGTTCGAAATCAGCACCCGTCGTTGTCGGAAAAAAGTGCTGTGACAGGATCCCCATGTTGGTCTGCACGGCGATCATCCGGCGCGGCGTTCCAGTCTGGGCTGCATACGCAGATCGGCGAAACGCTGGCACCATTGCATCCAGCATCGGCAACGACAGAGCAATACCGGCACCACGCAGGAATGTTCGGCGGGAAAGTGGCATGGTTAATTCCTTGAGGCGGCAAGATCGGGACGTCAGGAGCAATGATCCTGACAGCTTACTTTTTCAAAAACAGCGAACTCTGAACAATCTGATGTACTAATTCTGTCACTTGCGGATTCGTACCGCCGGAACCTTTAAGAATTTCGTCCACAGTGGGACGATCCGCAAATTCGACGGGAGCTCCGGTCGCATACAACACCAGTTGATTCGCCAGATTGCGCGAAAACGATTTTGTGTCTCCGACCAGAACCGCCTGGTATTCTCGCAATTCTGCGAATTTGCGACCGTCGATCAGTTCACCACTGGGGTCTACGGGCTGGCCGTCGCGAAAGTTGACATGATTCTTGAACTCATTTTCGGGTGTCAGATACGCGCGAAAAATCCGTGAAAACTCTGGTGCTTTCTTCCCCTCCGTCGCCCGATAAAAGTCTCGCCAGCCCCCGATGACGTCAAAACTTTCGAGTGCAAAACCGGGTGGGTCAAAGCGGGCATGGCAACTCGCACAGGCCGCATCATTACGATGCTTCGCCAGTTGTTCCCGAATTGTTGTGGCTCCTTTGACGTCGGGTTCGACCGCTGGGACATCCGGGGGTGGAGGCAATGGCGGTTGTCCCAGGATTTTTTTCATGACCCACGCGCCGCGTTTGACAGGACTGGTCGTTGTTCCATTGGCTGTCACTTTACAGACCGCCGCCATCGTCAGCAGACCGCCACGTGTATTCTTGGACTGGTCGACATCAATCCGCCGGAATCGGGTTCCATCAACGCCGCTGATTCCATAGTGCTCGGCCAGTCGCTGGCTGACAATGTTGACCGATGTGGACAGCAACTGCGACGCGGTGAATCGATTCCGAACGACGTACTTGAAGAACTCACGCGGTTCACGTCGCATGGCATCTTCGAGGTATGGCTGGAATTCGGGGTAAAGATGCTTGTCGGGACTGGTCAGATCAAAGTCGCGCAGATCGAGCCATTGATCGGGGAAGTCCTGAAAGAACCGATCCGCTTTCGGATCGTTCAACAACCGCTCGGTGGCCGTTCGCAATCCTTTGGGATCATTGAGTGCTCCAGCCTTGGCTGAAGCGAACAGTTCGTCGTCCGGAGTGGAATTCCACAGGAAGTATGACAGACGTGTCGCCACGGCGAATCCATCCAGTTGACCGGTCGGCTCATTCAGGAACAGGAAGTCGGGACTCAACAGAGCCGTGCGATAAGCCGCCAGCATCGCTTCTTCGAACGACACTCCTTGTTTGGCACGTGCATCCGCGATGGCAGCATAGCGCTGAATCTCGGGATCGGTCACGGGACGACGAAACGCTCGCGGCAGAAATACGCTCAGGAGTTGTCGAGCATCTGCGGCAAGGTCAACGGAAACGGTCATGCCGGGGACCAGTCGGCCAGGTCCATTGATCGTACCGCGAGCCTGCGGAAATGTTTTGGGTCGTTCAGGCTTCGGGAGATCCGGCGGTAACTTGTGAAAGGGAACAACCGGCAGATTACCGAACAACCGGCGATGACTGGCAGGTGGCCATTCGTCATAGAGTGGCCCTGTGACGATCAACTTATCAATGGCAACCCCCGCACCGGAATAGGCGTTGATTTGCCCTTGTGAGAAGTAGACATGAGCATCCAGGAACGAAGCACCCGCCGCTCGCAACGGGCTTTCGTCCTTTGGTTCGAGATCGACATTGATCTCGGTGTAGGTCGGTTTCAGGCTGGGAGCGTCAACGAACCCCAGCAGTCGGCTGCCACAATAGACGCCAACAGTCCCTGACCGCGGTGACGGCTTCACTTCGCCTTTGTCCCACCAGTACGACCATGCCGACATCGCAATCTGATAGCGGCCCGGATGGACGGGAGCATAGTTGAATCGTCCGTTGAAGGACTCGCCAAATGTGCGAGTCATCCCGACGGTACATCCTTCTTTGAAAGCACCGTCTTTTTCGGCCTCACCCAACCCCTTGTACTTGCCGCCAAACTGCCATTTTCCACTCGGGTAATTCCCATCAGCATTAGTGGCCGACGGGATCGGAAAACGCGAATCGTCGTATTTCATCTCGGGAGTGAACATGATGGCGTCGCCACCACCCATCAGAACCTTGTAATCGTACTGATGGTTGGCATACAGCGTCCGTCGCTCGACTTCCGGCGGCACCGACCATTTTGCCACCGCAGCCATGAGAGCCTTATCGATGGCTTCGCTGTACTTCGCCAGCAATACCGGTGAGACATCGAGTGCGGCAGCAGTTTTCGTATATCCGTCCGCTCGACCGTCTTCAGGAAGCAATTCCTGAACTTCGATCCACGGAACATCCAGAAGGTCGCGCAGCGTATTTTCGAATTCAGCCCGATTCATCCGCCGGACGATGCTGCGACCACTCTTGCTACGGCGATTCGTTACTTCATCCGCCAACGTTCGATTCAGCCAGCCGAGTGCGGGTGTCAGTTCTTCGGCCTTGGGACGGGGTGAATCCTTCGGCGGCATCTCGCCCGACTCAATCCGATCATGAATCCGAACCCAACGCAGATACGTCGGCAGATCCGCCAGGTTGGCCTGCGTTACGCTCAGATCCAGTCCCCCTTTTTTCGACTGTGCGTCATGGCATTCGAGGCAATGCTTTTCGAAGAAGGATTTCACATCGCCAGGAACTTCGGCGGCAGGTAATAAACGCGCCGTAAGAACTGACGCAGCAAGCACACAGACCAGAGACAAACATTTTGGAAAAGTTTTCTTCCGCCCCATGGATGCGGGCCGGAAGTTTGCAGATCGCCAGGACATCGATTTCTCCGGGATGCGCGAAAGTAATCGCGAAAATGGAACACATAGGAGCTTACGAATTCCGGCAGCAAATCGCCAGCGAGCGGCGTCGGAATCGACTGTTGCGGCGTCCAGGAATTCGGAGCGCATCTGTGGGTATTTCCTCGTCCATTGTACGGCTTTCTCATGGAAGACCCGGAATTTACTTGTGATCACAAATGTCGCTGATTGAGCGTGTTGGGCGATTACGACGACGAACCCCTTGCTCGTTGGTATCGAGTTTGCATATTGTGAAGGAAGTTCAACCCTGTTTACGAGATCTGTGAGTCGACCTGCGGAGACCGTCTGTGCATTCCCCGACCCCGCGCGAAGTTCTGGCCTTGTGTCGAGAGAAGGAAGTTCGAGCCGTAGATTTGCGGTTCATGGATTTTCCGGGGACTCAAAAACACTTCACAATTCCCGTTACTGCCTTGTCCGAGAAGAGTTTCGAGGACGGGTTCGGGTTTGACGGTTCGTCCATTCGCGGCTGGCAGGCGATCAACGAAAGCGACATGCTCGTCGTTCCGGACCCCGGAACAGCGTTTGTTGATCCGTTTATGTCGCAGACTCTGGTCATGACCTGCAACATCCAGGACCCGATCACGCGCGAGGACTATGCCAAAGATCCGCGCAATGTTGCCCGCAAAGCCGAGAACTACATGAAGTCGACCGGACTGGCTGACTCGGCCCAGTTTGGTCCCGAAGCGGAATTCTTTGTGTTTGATGATGTTCGGTTCGATCAGAACGAACATGAAGCGTACTACCACCTCGACAGCATTGAGGGGCAATGGAACCGTGGGCGGGTCGAGGCACGCGGAAATAATGGGCAGAAGGTTCGGTACAAGGAGGGATATTTTCCTCTCCCCCCTGTCGATACCCTGCAAGATCTGCGGACCGAAATCATGCTGACTCTGCAGGACTGCGGCGTCGCCGTCGAAGCTCAGCACCATGAAGTTGCCACGGCAGGCCAGTGCGAAGTCGATATGCGGTATGCTCCTCTCGTTAAGACCGCCGACAATCTGCTCCTTTACAAATACATCGTGAAAAACGTCGCGGCCCGCCACGGCAAGTCGGCGACATTCATGCCCAAACCCCTCTGGAACGACAACGGATCTGGCCTGCACCTCCATTTTTCATTGTGGAACGGAGCAACAAACCTTTTCGCTGGCTCAGGTTACGCCGGATTATCAGAAACTGCACTATTCGCGATCGGTGGCATCCTGCACCATACCGCCTCTCTGATGGCGTTCTGCTGTCCGACGACAAACAGCTACAAGCGACTGATTCCCGGCTTTGAAGCCCCGATCAATCTAACCTACAGCAGCCGCAATCGTTCCGCCGCGATCCGAATTCCGGTTCACACGCCTCGACCGGAAAACAAAAGGATCGAATTCCGCTGCCCGGATGCTTCGTCGAACGGCTACTTGGCCATGGCAGCCGTACTGATGGCGGCACTCGACGGGATTCAGCGTCGAATCGACCCAGGACGGCCTCTCGACAAGGACATTTACGACCTGGCGCCCGATGAATTGACCGATGTTCCTAAAACTCCGGCGTCATTGGAAGAATCACTGGCCGCCCTGAAGAAGGACCACCAATACCTGTTACGTGGCGATGTCTTCACGGAAGACGTGATCGATACCTGGATCTGGTACAAGACCGAAAAAGAAATCGACGCCCTGCGCCAGCGCCCACACCCCTACGAATTCGCCATGTATTACGACATCTGATCGGCATCGCGGTTCCCACAGCGGGGAACATTTGTCACAATTCCGATGCGTTGTTCCGTGACGTGAGCTTGTCAGGATTCCGTTGAGGCGTGTGATGTTTTCATTGATGGTGACTTCCAGTCAGAAATGCGATCCGTTTTTTCGTTCGCAATTTCTTGTCGTGGGTCTACTGGGCCACGTGTTGCTGACCGGGTTCTGCCGTGCCGAAGAACCAGCCGCCGATCAGATTCGTCACTTTGAAACGTCGGTCCGACCGTTGCTGGTCGAGCACTGCTTCAAGTGCCATAGTGCGACAAAGCAATGGGGATCGCTGCGACTGGATTCGCGCGACGCGTTGCTTAAGGGTGGCGACACGGGAGCAGCCATTGTTCCCGGCCAGCCTGAAAAAAGCCTGCTGGTGAAAGCGATCCGGCACGTCGACAACGAATTGAAAATGCCCCCGGCTCCCAAGGAAAAACTGACGGATCGTCAGATCGCCAACATTGTCTTGTGGATCAAACAAGGAGCTGTCTTCCCCGAGGCCAAGCCCAGTGTCGCTCGCAACCGCGATCCAGGACATTGGGCATTTCAGCCCCCAAAACCTGCTTCCGCACCCGACGTTCAGAATGCCGTATGGCCTCAATCGGAACTCGATCGGTTCATCCTTGCCAGACTCGAACAGGCGCAACTGGTACCTGCCGGACAGGCTGACAAACGAACATTGTTGCGGCGGATCACGTTTGACCTGATCGGGCTTCCTCCCACTGCGGATGAAATCGTGGACTTTCTGGCGGATGACAGTCCCGATGCCGTCGCTCGTCTGGTCGATCGACTGCTGGCTTCACCCGCCTATGGGGAACGCTGGGGGCGACACTGGCTGGACGTCGCCCGCTATGCAGACTCAAACGGCCTGGACGAAAATGTTGCTCACGGCAATGCCTGGCGCTATCGCGATTATGTGGTCGAATCGCTCAATCGAGACACTCCCTTCGATCAGTTCGTGGTGGAACAATTGGCAGGAGACCTGCTGACCAGTTCCGACGCTAACGAACGTAACAAGCACCTGATCGCCACCGGGTTTCTCTCGATCGGACCCAAGGTTCTGGCCGAAGTTGATGAATTGAAAATGCAGATGGACATCGTCGATGAGCAGATCGACACCGTCGGTCGAGCGATCCTTGGACTGACGCTCGGCTGTGCCCGCTGCCACGACCACAAGTTCGACCCGATCGATGCTTCAGACTATTACGGGCTGGCAGGGATCTTCAAAAGCACGAAAACGATGGAGCACTTCAAGAAGGTGGCCAAGTGGTATGAAAACCCTTTGAACACCGCAGAAAGTTCCGTCATCAAGAAATCCTTCGAAGAGCAACTGGCGAAGAAAAAGGCCGCCGTGCAATCATTCGTCGAAAAGGCTGACGCAAACGTCAAAGCATCTCTTCCCGAAGGGACACCTCCGCCACTGAAACCCGAGTCACTCTATCCCGAAGAAACCAAAGCCGAACTCAAAAAGTTGCGAGATGATCTGGCACAGTTTGAGAAGACTGCCCCTGAACTTCCGACCGCCATGGGAGTTTCTGAAGACAAAGTCATCGATGTTGCAATCCACATTCGCGGTAACCCGCTGAAGTTGGGAGAGATCGTTCCACGACGGATTCCACGAGTCCTTCAAGCAGCGGCCCCGGCTCAATTTGATGCGATGCACAGTGGTCGAATGGAGTTGGCGCGATCACTCGTGACGCCGCAGCATCCTCTGACCGGTCGTGTTCTGGTGAATCGCGTCTGGCGATGGCATTTCGGTCACGGTCTGGTTCGAACTCCTGACAACTTTGGATTACTGGGGGAAGCACCGACGCATCCAGAACTCCTTGACTGGCTGGCCCGACGATTTACCGAGCAGGGGTGGTCACTGAAGAAGCTGCATCGGACGATTGTCCTGTCGAGTGCCTTTCAACTCGACAGCCGGGTGCCGCCGAACATCGTGGAAAAGGACCCGGAAAACCGCCTGTTTGGCCGCGCCAACATCCGGCGTCTGGAAGCCGAGGAAGTTCGTGATTCGTTAATCGCCGTCAGCGGTCGCCTCGACCAGACCATCGGTGGATCATTGCTGACCGTGAAAAATCGAGCCTATTTCTTCGATCATACTTCGAAGGATCTGACCGACTACAACAGTCCACGTCGGTCGATCTATCTGCCTGTCGTCCGCAACAATATTTACGATCTGTTCCAGTTGCTGGATTACCCTGATGCCGCGATTCCGACGGGTGACCGAACAACGACCACCATCGCACCGCAGGCATTGATGATGCTCAACAGTGAGTTCGTCACACGAACCAGCGCCGATCTGGCTCAGCGACTGTTGTCGACCACATCAACCGACGAAACACGAATCCGCCAGATGTATATCGCTGCATTCGGCCGCGAAGCCACGGCCGCCGATGTGAAAGATTCGCAGGAGTTTCTCGATGCGGTGGAGCAGGGGACAACCGCCGTCGCTGCAGACAAGCGTCGGCAACGAGCCTGGGAATGCCTCTGTCAGGTCGTCCTGGCATCCAATGAGTTCATCTATCTGAAGTGAGTCACCATGTCGATGAACGAAAACTCTCCGGGTTCATTTTCCTTTCCGACGGCCACGCGTCGACAGATGTTGTCGCGAGCAGCCGTTGGGTTTGGATCACTCGCTCTCGCTTCCCTGATGGGGCGTGACTCAACCTTGCAGGGAGCAATCCAGGATCCGCTCGCCCCGCGTCTTCCTCATTTTCCCGCACGAGCAAAGCGAGTCATCTTTCTGTTTATGAAGGGGGGGCCATCACACCTCGACACCTTCGACCCCAAGCCACTGCTGACACGTGACGATGGTAAACCACTGCCGTTTGCCAAGCCGCGAGTTCAATTTGCACCGACCGGCAACCTGCTCAAGTCCCCCTGGTCTTTCAAACAATATGGAGAAAGTGGGACCTGGGTCAGCGAACTCTTTCCACAGTTGTCGCAGCGAGTCGACGATCTTTGTTTTGTCCATTCGGTTCACGGCACTAATCCAGCACACGGAGGAGCTGTCCTGAAACTGCATACCGGCAGTGATAACTTTGTCCGCCCGAGTATGGGGTCATGGGTCAGTTATGGACTGGGGACAGACAACAGCGATCTTCCGGCATTCGTAACGATCTGCCCGACCCTCGCCCACGGCGGCATCAACAACTGGGGTTCAGCATTCCTGCCTGCAACGTACCAGGGAACCCCATTGGGGAACGCCAGTGTTCCGGCTGACAAGGCGCAGGTGAAATTCATCTCGAATCCGCAGCTTCCCAAAGAAATCCAGCGGATGCAGCTTGACCAGTTGCGCAAGATGAATCGCGATCACCAGGCGCACAGCGGCCCGGAAGCGTCTCTGGAAGCCCGGATCAACAGTTTTGAACTGGCGTTTCGGATGCAGGCCGAGATGCCTCGCGTGGAAGACCTGTCACAGGAATCGGCAGCGACGCAAAAGCTCTACGGCATGGACAACCCGGCCACCGCCAACTTTGGCCGGATGTGCCTGCTCGCTCGACGATTCGCGGAAAATGGAGTTCGTTTTATCCAGGTGACTCACAGCGACAGCAAAGTCCAGTGGGACCAGCACAGCGACCTGAAGAATGGCCACGAAAAGAACGCGAGGGAAGTCGACGGCCCGATTGCCGGGTTACTTTACGACTTAAAAGAACGAGGTCTGCTGGAAGACACACTGGTCTGGTGGGGTGGTGAATTCGGTCGTACTCCGACGGTCGAAGGGAGCAACGGCCGTGACCACAATCCCGAAGGCTTTACCATGTGGCTAGCCGGCGGCGGTACCAAGCCAGGCTATCACCACGGTGCCACTGACGACTACGGCTTTTACGCAGCTCAGGACAAAGTCCACATTCACGACATGCATGCCACGATCCTGCACCTGCTCGGCCTGGACCACGAACGCCTGACATACAGATACGCCGGCCGCGACTTCCGGCTGACCGATATTGAAGGGAATGTGGTCAAAGAAATTGTTGGGTAGGACGATCAAAGAAATCACAATTCGGATTCTTCATCGTTCAGCCCCCCATCATTCTGCCAACTCCCTTACAGACCTTCGGTCGGCCGTTTCGATTGTTGGGTCGGACGAGTATCGAATGGGAATTCGGTGTTGCTGTTCAGTAAACGTAACTTGAACAATCCATGAATCACCCCCGCTTTTGCGATCCCAGTGACCTCTGGTTCTGTGACGGGGCTCTCAGAGATGTTTATGTCAATGACGTGTCACTGTCCGACTGGGATACTCTGATTTCAGTCACAACCCGTTTTCAACATTGCTACACGGTGAACGGAATCGCAACTGAATTACCTGACGCTGCCACGATTTTTGCAGCGAGGGACGCTTGCCATCTCCTTGCGGTGATCGTTGGCAGTGTCCAAGTAAATTGCCACTTCTTCGTCGAGAACGAGATTGAACTCGACATTGATCCGCGGGAAATCCAATCCGAAGCGGACCATCATTCCATCTTCGATTTTCTGGAACAGTTGGGGATTGCAATCGGAAAGAAACTGACTGTTACGCCAGAAAACTCTTCGAATCATCCATACGTCGCCTACGATCCTCAACATCACAAATGGACCGCCTAAACGGCGAACCCGAGCGCTGATCGCTGCCCCCACCCTCACGCCAGCAACTCCGCCAGCACATTATCATGCGGATACGGATGCCCACGGTGCTGCGTAAACGCTTCGCCATATTCCCGTCCGATCTTGGCACCACGAGCGGCGGACC
>Ga0194055_10001207_pt1 | contig 21018 bp, 19 predicted proteins | sample SepL449m_MetaG_FD_155482 | JGI IMG/M metagenome (GOLD analysis project Ga0194055, IMG submission 155482) | Anoxic zone freshwater microbial communities from boreal shield lake in IISD Experimental Lakes Area, Ontario, Canada - Sep2016-L442-9m | ecosystem: Environmental > Aquatic > Freshwater >...
GCCCTTACCGGCGATCTCCCACGCCGTCGCCTGGGCCCGGCGCGGCGACGTGGTGGTGATCGCCGGTAAGGGCCACGAGACCGGGCAGACCAGCGGTGGGCACACCCGGCCGTTCGATGACCGCGACGAACTCGGCCGCGCGCTGGACAGCCGGGTCGGCACCGCGTGATCACCCTGACCGTCGCCCGTTTAGCCGAGATCGTCGGCGGCCGACTGACCGATATCAGCGCGGGCGAGGCAGAGGCGACGCGCGTGACCGGCACCGTCGAGTTCGATTCGCGGGCCGTCACACCGGGTGGGATATTCCTGGCCCTGCCCGGGGCGCGCTCGGACGGCCATGATTTCGCCGCGGCCGCGGTGCAGTCCGGCGCGGCCGTGGTGCTGGCCGCACGACCGGTGGGCGTGCCCGCCATCGTGGTGCCGCCCGCGCCCGCCCTCGACGCCCATGCCGGGGTGCTCGAACACGACGTCGACGGGTCCGGCGCAGCCGTGCTGGCCGCGCTTGCCACCCTCGCCGGTGCGGTGGCCGCCGACCTGGTGGCGGGAGGGTTGCGGATCGTCGGCATCACCGGATCCTCGGGCAAGACCTCCACCAAGGACCTGATCGCCGCCGTGCTGCGACCGCTGGGCGAGGTGGTCGCCCCGCCGGGGTCGTTCAACAACGAACTCGGCCACCCGTGGACCGTGCTGCGGGCAACTCCGCAGACCGACTTCCTGGTGCTGGAGATGTCGGCCCGACACCGCGGCAACATCGCCGCGCTGGCCCGGATCGCCCGGCCCGCCATCGCGGCGGTGCTCAACGTCGGCACCGCGCACCTCGGCGAGTTCGGCTCGCGGGAGATGATCGCGGCGACGAAAGCCGAACTGGTGCAAGCGGTTCCGGCGTCAGGTGTGGTGATCCTCAATGCCGATGATTCGGTCGTCGCCGCGATGGCCGCCCGGACCCCGGCGCGGGTGGTCACCTTCGGGCGAAGCGCGGCGGCCGATATTCGGGCCGACGACGTCGAACTCGACGAACTGGCCCGAGCGAGCTTCACCCTGCGCGCCGGCGGTCAGGCGATCCGGGTCAGCCTGGCGGTCCACGGCGAGCACCAGGTCGGCAATGCGCTGTGTGCGGCGGCGGTGGCGCTGGAATGCGGGGCGACCCTCGAGCAGGTGGCGGCGGCACTGGCCGCGGCCGCCCCGGCGTCTCGCCATCGGATGGAGGTGCACTCCCGCCCGGACGGTGTCACCGTCATCAACGACGCCTACAACGCCAACCCCGACTCGATGCGGGCCGGTTTGCAGGCGCTTGCGGTGATGGCTCGGAAATCAGCCGGGGCCGCGCGCAGTTGGGCGGTTCTCGGCGAAATGGGTGAGTTGGGGCAGGATTCGATAACCGAGCATGACCGTATCGGCCGACTCGCCGTGCGCTTAGATATCAGTCGACTCATCGTCGTCGGAACCGGAAGGCCTATGAGCGCTATGCACCAGGGGGCCGTCATGGAGGGGTCCTGGGGGTCGGAGTCGGTCCTGGTTCCCGACGCCGACGCCGCCCTGGCACTGCTGCAGGCCGAATTGGAACCCGGCGACGTGGTCCTGGTGAAGGCATCGAACGCAGCCGGACTCGGTGCACTGGCCGAGACCCTGCTGCGGGACGGCCGCGAATGAGACTGATCCTCGTCGCCGTCGGTATCTCGCTGGCGGTGGCGATACTGCTCACCCCGGTGCTGATCCGGCTGTTCACCCGGCAGGGCTTCGGGCAGGAGATCCGCGAGGACGGCCCGCCCAGCCACCAGACCAAGCGCGGCACCCCGTCGATGGGCGGGGTGGCCATCCTGGCTGGAATCTGGGCCGGGTACTTCGGCGCACATCTGGTGGGCTTGGTGATGGACGGGCAGGGCCCCTCGGTGTCCGGACTGCTGGTACTCGGACTGGCGACGGCACTGGGCGGCGTGGGATTCCTCGACGACCTGATCAAGATCCGCCGATCCCGCAACCTCGGCTTGAACAAGACCGCCAAAACCGTCGGCCAGATCTCCGCGGCACTGCTGTTCGGCGTCCTGGCACTGCAGTTCGGCAATCCCGACGGGCTCACCCCGGGCAGCCCGCAACTGTCCTACGTCCGCGAGATCGCCACCGTCGCCCTGCCGCCGGCGGTGTTCGTGCTGTTTGTCATCGTGGTGGTCAGCGCCTGGTCCAACGCGGTCAACTTCACCGATGGCCTCGACGGCCTGGCGGCCGGGTGTATGGCCATGGTCAGCGCCGCCTACGTTCTGATCACCTTCTGGCAGTACCGCAACGCCTGCGCGTCCCATCCGGGGCTGGGCTGCTACAACGTCCGGGACCCGCTCGACCTGGCGCTGATCGCCGCCGCCACCACCGGGGCGTGTATCGGATTCCTGTGGTGGAACGCCGCTCCGGCGAAGATCTTCATGGGGGACACCGGGTCGCTTGCGCTGGGCGGCATCATCGCCGGACTGTCCATCACCAGTCGCACCGAGGTGCTCGCCGTCGTCCTCGGCGCGCTGTTCGTCGCCGAGGTCACCTCGGTGGTGGTGCAGATCCTGGCCTTCCGCACCACCGGCCGCCGGGTATTCCGGATGGCGCCCTTCCACCACCACTTCGAACTCGCCGGCTGGGCCGAGACCACCGTGATCATCCGGTTCTGGCTGCTGACGGCGATCGCCTGCGGACTCGGGGCGGCGCTGTTCTACAGCGAATGGCTGACCGCCATCGGTGACTGACATGCCGACCGAGTTGTCGCCGCTGGCGCCGGGCGCGCGGGTACTGGTGGCCGGTGCGCGGGTCACCGGTCGCGCCGTCGTCCGCGCGTTGTCGTCCCGGGATGTCGTGGTGACAGTGTGCGACGACGATCCGGCCGCGGCGCGGGCCCTGGCCGGCGACGCGGGGCTCGCCCCGGCCGAGGCGATCGCGCGGGCGGGGAGTTTCGACCTGGTGATCGCCAGCCCGGGCTTCGCGCCGACGACACCGGTCATGGCCGCTGCGGCGGACGCGGGCATTCCGATCTGGGGCGATGTCGAACTTGCCTGGCGCCTCGACGCCGCCGGACTGTACGGACCGCCCCGGCGGTGGCTGGTGGTGACCGGGACCAACGGCAAGACCACCACGACCTCGATGCTGCACGACATGCTCATCGCCGACGGGCGGTCGGCGGTGCTGTGCGGCAATATCGGCGATCCGGTTCTTGACGTGCTGGACCAGCCTTCAGATCTGTTGGCCGTGGAGGTATCGAGCTTCCAGTTGTACTGGTCACCGTCGCTGCGACCGGAGGCGGGTGTGGTGCTCAACGTCGCCGAGGACCACCTGGACTGGCACGGAAGTTTCCCGGCCTACGCGGCGGCCAAGGCGCGTGCACTCGACGGTCGGGTAGCGGTTGTAGGTCTCGACGACGCAGCGGCGTCGGCGTTGCTGCCCGGCGCCGCGGCGGCGGTGAAGACAGGCTTTAGGCTCGGCGTCCCGGCGGCCGGTGAACTCGGGGTCCGTGACGGCCTTCTCGTCGATCGCGCATTCGCCGACGATCTGGCACTGGCATCGGTCGAGGAGATACCGGTGGCCGGTCCGGTCGGCATCCTCGACGCACTCGGGGCGGCCGCACTGGCCCGCGCGGTGGACGTGCCCGCCGCGGCGATCGCCGCCGCGCTCGCCGGATTCCAGGTCGGTCGGCACCGGGCCGAACAGGTGGGTGTCATCGACGGCGTGCGCTACGTCGACGACTCCAAGGCCACCAATCCGCATGCCGCCCAGGCCTCGATTCTGGCCTTCCCCCGGGTGGTCTGGGTGGCCGGCGGCCTGCTCAAGGGCGCATCCGTCGAGGACACCGTGGCCCGGGTGGCCGACCGGCTGGCCGGCGCGGTGCTGATCGGGCGTGACCGCGCGGTGTTCGCCGAGGCGTTATCGCGACACGCGCCCGATGTCCCGGTCATCCAGGTTGTGACGCGGGAGGATGCTGTGATGCATGAGACCAACGAGTCAGGTGTTACTGATGGGACTCGCGTGATCGAAGCGTTCGGCTCTGACCTGGGACTGCGGGTGATGACCGAGGTCGTCGCCGCCGCCGCCGCCTTGGCACGCTCCGGCGACACGGTGTTGTTGGCTCCGGCCGGGGCGTCGTTCGACCAGTTCAGCGGCTACGGCGACCGCGGTGATGCGTTCGCGGCCGCCGTTCGCGCCGCGGCACGGTAGGCGTGGCCACGCTGTTGTCCCGGCTGCGCCGCCGGGGCGCCGATTCGAGCGATACCGCTGATACCGGTGAGACCGGGACACCCGACGCCGCCGACGTCGTGGCCGGCACAGATGTCGCCGGAACCGGACGGTCGTTCGCCATTCCGAGGTTCGCTCCGTTCAACCAGGTCGGTTCCTGGCTGGCCCGGCCGATGACCTCGTTCCACCTGATGGTCTCGGTCGCGGGATTGCTCACCACCCTGGGGCTGATCATGGTGCTCTCGGCCTCCGGTGTGCATTCCTATGACGAGGACGGCTCACCGTGGTCGATCTTCTTCCGCCAGTTGCTGTGGGCGGCGGTGGGCCTGTTCGCGTGCTGGTTCGCGCTGCGCCTACCGGTTCGATTCATGCGCGGCACCGCATTTGCGGCGTTCTCGGTCACGATCGTGCTGCTGGTTCTGGTGCTCATTCCCGGGATCGGTCACGTGGCCAATGGAACCCGCGGGTGGTTCGTGGTCGCCGGGCTATCGATGCAGCCCTCCGAACTCACCAAGATTGCGTTCGCGGTCTGGGGATCACACCTGCTGGCCGCGCGCCGGATGGAGCGTGCCTCGCTACGCGAGATGCTCGTGCCGTTGTTTCCGGCGGCGTTGCTCGCACTGGCGCTCATCGTCGTCCAGCCCGACCTCGGCCAGACTGTCTCGCTGGGCATCATCCTGCTTGCCCTGCTCTGGTTCGCCGGCCTGCCGCTGAAGGTGTTCGTCAGCTCATTGCTCGCGGCGATGGCGGCCGCCGCCATACTGGCGGTCTCCGAGGGATACCGGTCCGATCGGGTGCGGTCCTGGCTGGATCCCAGCGCCGACCTCCAGGGCGCCGGTTACCAGGCCCGGCAGGCGAAATTCGCGCTGGCCAATGGGGGTGTCTTCGGCGACGGTCTGGGGCAGGGCACCGCGAAGTGGAACTACCTGCCCAATGCTCACAACGACTTCATCTTCGCGATCGTCGGCGAGGAACTCGGTTTCATCGGTGCCGCCGGACTGCTGGCGCTGTTCGGGCTGTTCGCCTACACCGGCATGCGGATCGCAAAGCGATCGGTCGACCCGTTCCTGCGTCTGCTCACGGCTACCGCGACCGCATGGGTGATCGGTCAGGTGTTTATCAACGTGGGCTACGTGATCGGACTGCTACCGGTCACCGGAATTCAGCTGCCGTTGATTTCGGCAGGCGGAACATCAACGGCCACAACCCTTTTCATGGTCGGATTAATGGCCAACGCGGCGCGCCACGAGCCTGCCGCGGTCGCAGCGCTGCGGGCCGGCCGGGACGACAAGATGAACCGCCTGCTTCGGCTGCCACTGCCCGAACCGTATCTGCCCACCCGGACCGAGGCGCTGCGTGACCGGTTGCGCGCACCGGAGCGGGCCGCCGGTAAGAAATCGGCTCGGGCGAGCGCAGCGGCGAAGAAGCCGGCGAAACCACCGAAGCGGCCGCCGCGCAACTCCGAGGCACCCCGTCCGGAGAAGCGCCGCGCGCGGGACACCCCGACAGTCAAGGTGAAGTCCAAGGGCGCCGGGGGGCATTATGGAGGCGCCGTCTCGGGCGCCGGGGGGCATTATGGAGGCGCCGTCTCGGGCGCCGGGGGGCATTATGGAGGCGCCTCGCAGTCGCGCCGCGCCGCGGCCGCGAACCGAAAGGCACAGCACGGGACCGGCCGGCCGCGACGGTCCCGCACATTGGAAGGTCAGCGTTACGGGTGAGTGTCTCTGGGGTCGACGGCGGATCGGGCCGCAGCGACTCAGTTAGCGGGGACGAAACCCTTTCCGTCGTCGTCGCCGGTGGTGGAACCGCCGGTCATGTCGAACCCGCCATGGCCGTCGCCGACGCGCTGACGGCGTTGGACCCCACCGTGCGCATCACCGCGCTGGGCACCTCCCGCGGTTTGGAGAACAGATTGGTTCCCGAGCGCGGTTACCCGTTGCAACTCGTCACCCCGGTGCCGCTACCCCGCACGCTAAATGGCGATCTGATCCGCCTGCCGTGGCGGATTCGCCTGTCGATCCAGCAGACTCGGGCCGTGCTCGACGACGTCGCGGCCGACGTGGTGGTCGGCTTCGGAGGTTACGTCGCCGTGCCCGCCTATCTTGCGGCCCGGCGCGGCGGGCGGCGTTCGCGGCCGGTGCCGATCGTGATCCACGAGGCCAATGCCCGCGCGGGTGTGGCCAATCGGCTCGGCGCGCGATTCGCCCATCGGGTGCTGGCGGCGGTGCCGGGGTCTGGCTTGAACCGGGCCGAGGTGGTGGGCATGCCCTTGCGCGCGTCCATCACCGACTCCGACCGGATGGCCCTGCGCGCGCAGGCGCGGGCGCATTTCGGTTTCGCCGACGACGCCCGGGTGCTGCTGGTGTTCGGCGGCTCCCAAGGTGCGGTGTCGATCAACCGGGCGGTGTCAGCCGCCGCCGCCGACCTGGCCGCGGCCGGCGTCTCGGTGCTGCACGCCCATGGTCCGAAGAACACCCTGGACTTGCCCACGCCGGGTGCGGGTGACCCGCCCTATGTCGCGGTGGGATACCTCGACCGGATGGATCTCGCCTATGCCGCAGCCGATTTGGCCATCTGTCGGTCCGGCGCGATGACGGTCGCCGAGGTATCCGCGGTGGGCCTTCCCGCGGTCTACGTTCCGCTGCCGATCGGCAACGGCGAGCAGCGTCTCAACGCCCTGCCGGTGGTCGATGCCGGCGGCGGTGTGCTGATCGCCGATGCCGACCTGACACCGGGCTACGTCGGCACCGAGGTGGTGCGACTGATCACCGATGCTGACCGCCTCGCCGGGATGACGTCGTCGGCCGCCGGCGTGGGCCACCGCGATGCCGCGCGCCGGGTCGCCGAGATCGTCCTGGATGTGGCTCGGGCCGGACGGACGGCGGCCCGATGAACCCCGATCAGGCGCTGCCGCCGGAACTGCAGCGGGTACACATGGTGGGCATCGGCGGAGCGGGGATGTCCGGAATCGCCCGCATCCTGCTCGACCGCGGCGGCATGGTCTCGGGTTCGGACGCCAAGGAATCACGCGGGGTGGCAGCACTGCGGGCCAGGGGCGCGGTGATCAGCATCGGCCATGATGCGGCCAATCTCGACCTGTTGCCGGGCGGGGCGACCGCGGTCATCACCACCCATGCCGCGATCCCCAAGACCAATCCCGAACTGGTAGAGGCCCGCCGCCGCGCGGTTCCGGTGATCCTGCGGCCGGCGGTGCTTGCCACGCTGATGGCGGGCTACCGCACGGTGCTGGTGACCGGAACCCACGGCAAGACCACCACCACCTCGATGCTCATCGTTGCGCTGCAACACAGCGGTTTCGATCCCTCGTTCGCCGTCGGCGGTGACCTGGGCGAGGCCGGAACCAACGCCCACCACGGCAGTGGCGAGGTGTTCGTTGCCGAGGCCGATGAGAGCGACGGTTCGCTATTGGAATACACCCCGGACGTCGCCGTGGTGACCAATATCGAAGCTGATCACCTCGACTTCTTCGGTAGTCCGCAGGCCTACACCGCGGTGTTCGACGCCTTCGTCGATCGGCTCCGGCCCGGGGGAGCATTGGTGGTGTGCGCCGACGATCCGGGTGCGGTCGCGCTTGCCGAACGCGTTGCGGCCCTGGGGATCCGGGTGCTGCGCTACGGCAGCGATCCGTCCGACGACCTGGCCGGCACCCTGGTGGGCTGGGAACAGCACGGCACCGGCGCGGTGGCGCACATCCTGCTGGCGGGCGAGACCCGACCGCGGACCATGCGGCTTGCGGTTCCCGGTCGGCACATGGCTCTGAACGCGCTGGCGGCGGTCCTGGGAGCCGCCGAGGCCGGCGCACCCGTCGTCGATGTGCTCGACGGCCTGGCCGGATTCGAGGGCGTGCGCCGCCGATTCGAACTGGTGGGTACCGCCGACGGGGTACGGGTCTTTGATGACTACGCGCATCATCCGACCGAGGTTCGGGCCGCGCTGACGGCAATGCGCACCATCGTAGAGCAGGATTCCGCCGGTCGGCCGACAACAACCGGAGCCCGAAGTATCGTCGTCTTCCAGCCCCACTTGTATTCGCGGACAAAGGCTTTCGCCCGGGAGTTCGGTGTGGCCCTCGACGCCGCGGACGAGGTTTTCGTGCTCGATGTCTATGGTGCCCGCGAGCAACCTCTCGCCGGGATCAGTGGCGGCACGGTTGCTGAGCACGTCGGCGTCCCGGTGCACTACGTGCCGGATCTGTCCACCGTCGCCGAACAGGTGGCGGCGGCGGTCAGACCGGGTGATGTGGTGGTCACGATGGGTGCCGGTGACGTGACACTGCTCGGCCCGGAGATCATCTCGGCATTGCGTGCCAGGACCGAGTCGCGGAGGCTCCCGTGAGCGAACCACCGCTGGATCGCGAAAGTGCCAGTGCCGCTGGACAAGAAGAAGATTCCGGGCTGCCGGCCGAGGAGTCGCCATTCGATGAGCCGGCGCTCGAGGAAGCGCTCGACGAAGCGCCCGACGAAGCGCCCGACGAAGCGGCCGACGAAACGGAAGACAACACCGGGGCCGATAGCAGGGCCGAGGACAGCGAGAGTCCCCGTCGGCGGGAGCGCCGGGAGCGCGCCGAGCGCCGCGCGGCCCAGCAGCGCGCCACCGCGATTGAGGAAGCGCGCCGCGACGCCAGGCGCCGGGCCCGCGGTCAACTCGTCGAGGAACCGAAGCGGCTGTCGACACGCAACGTCAAGGGTTTGCGGCTGATCATCTGGTCGGTAGTTCTCGGCGTTGTCAGCGTCGCGCTGGCCCTGGTGCTGTACTTCACGCCGGCGATGTCCGCACGTTCTGTGGTGGTGACCGGGGTCGGTGCGGTAACGCAGGAGGAAGTGCTCGGGGTCGCGGCCGTGCGTCTGGGCACACCACTGCTGCAGATCGACACCGGCGAGGTGGCCGATCGGGTGGCCGGCATCCGCCGGGTGGCCAGCGCCCGGGTGCAGCGTGAATATCCCTCGACGCTGCGGATCGCGATCGTCGAGCGAATTCCAGTCGTGGTCAAGGACTTTCCGGACGGACCTCACCTCTATGACCGCGACGGCGTGGACTTCGCGACCGCGCCGCCGCCGCCTGGGTTGCCCTATATCGACGTCGACAGCCCGGGTCCATCCGATCCGCCGACCAAGGCCGCACTCGAGGTGATGACGGCACTGCGACCCGAGGTGGTGGCGCAGGTGAGTCGGGTCGCCGCACCCTCGGTGTCGTCGATCACCCTGACCCTGACCGACGGCCGGACCGTGGTGTGGGGGACCACCGACCGCACCGGCGAGAAGGCGGAGAAACTGGCCGCCCTGCTGACCCAGCCCGGCCGGGTCTATGACGTGTCGAGTCCCGATCTGCCGACGGTGAAGTAACCCGGACGCTGAAAGTTTGCGAACGACACGCGGGCGCGCCTCCCCAATCCCACGCCCGCCGGTCCTACCGTTCTGGGTACGCGACAACTTGACATAACTCTAAGCCTCTGGTTGAGGTTGAGGGTTTGCCACCAGAGTCGTCCCAGCCCGAGTCCGACCACGGAGGAAGACCACGCCGATGACCCCACCGCATAACTACCTCGCCGTTATCAAGGTCGTTGGGATCGGCGGTGGCGGCGTCAACGCCGTCAACCGGATGATCGAACAGGGACTCAAGGGAGTCGAGTTCATCGCCATCAATACCGACGCCCAGGCGCTGTTGATGAGCGATGCCGACGTCAAACTCGATGTCGGCCGGGACTCCACCCGCGGCCTCGGTGCCGGCGCGGACCCCGATGTCGGCCGCAAAGCCGCCGAGGACGCCAAGGATGAGATCGAGGAACTCCTGCGCGGGGCGGACATGGTGTTTGTGACCGCCGGCGAGGGTGGCGGCACCGGCACCGGAGGCGCGCCGGTCGTGGCCAATGTCGCCCGGAAGATGGGCGCCCTGACCGTCGGCGTGGTGACGCGTCCGTTCTCCTTCGAGGGCAAGCGCCGATCTAATCAGGCCGAGACCGGAATCGCCGCACTCCGGGAGAGTTGCGACACCCTCATCGTGATCCCTAACGACCGCCTTCTGCAGATGGGCGACGCCGGCGTCTCGCTGATGGATGCCTTCCGCAGTGCCGACGAGGTCCTGCTCAACGGTGTCCAGGGCATCACCGACCTGATCACCACCCCGGGCCTGATCAACGTCGACTTCGCCGACGTCAAGGGCATCATGAGTGGGGCGGGCACCGCTCTGATGGGTATCGGCGCGGCCAGGGGAGACGGTCGCGCGCTCAAGGCCGCCGAGATCGCCATCAACTCCCCACTGCTCGAGGCGTCGATGGAAGGCGCCCAGGGCGTGCTGATGTCGATCGCCGGCGGCAGCGACCTCGGACTGTTCGAGATCAACGAGGCCGCCTCGCTGGTACAGGACGCCGCCCATCCGGAGGCCAACATCATCTTCGGCACGGTCATCGACGACTCCCTCGGCGACGAGGTGCGCGTGACGGTGATCGCCGCCGGTTTCGATGCCAACGGCGCCAACCGCAAGCCGATCATCATCGGCAATGGCGCGACCACGCCCGCCGACTCGGCGACCGTGATCACGACGCACACCATCGCGCCGGCGACAGCGGGCCAACTGGGTGCGCCGTTGTTTGACTCTCTTGCGACGCGGGAGCCGGTGGGTGTGCCGGTGTACACCAACGGCTCATCGGCGTACGGCGACGATGACGATGACGTCGACGTGCCGCCCTTCATGCGGCACTGATCATCCACCCCGCAAGGCCGGTGCTGTGACCGTCCGTATCCGTCGCGTCACCACCACTCGTGCGGGCGGGGCATCACTGCCGCCGTTCGACACCTTCAATCTCGGTGACCACGTCGGCGACGACCCGGCGGCGGTGGCGGCCAATCGCGACCGGCTGGCCGCCGCGATCGGACTGCCGACCGAGAGGCTGGTGTGGATGAATCAGGTGCACGGTGATCACGTCGAGTTCGTCGACGGACCCCGCACGGGCGCCTTCGACGCCACCGACGCTCTGGTCACCACGACGCCGCGACTGGCACTTGCCGTGGTGACCGCGGATTGTGTGCCCGTGCTGATGTCGGACGCTGATGCCGGCGTGATTGGCGCGGCGCACGCCGGACGAGTGGGGGCAGCCAATGGCGTCGTGCTGCGGACGCTGGAGGCGATGCTGGCCGCAGGCGCGCGGGCAGCGAACATCTCGGTACTGCTGGGCCCTGCGGTCAGCGGACCCCATTACGAAGTGCCCGAACAGATGGCGGCCGACGTCGAAGCCAGGCTGCCGGGCAGTCGCACCAGCACAGCGGCCGGCACGCCGGCGCTGGACCTGCGGGCCGGCATCGCGCGGCAGTTGATCGACGCCGGCGTGACCGCGATCGACATCGACCCGCGCTGCACCGTCGCCGACCGAGCCCTGTTCTCGCACCGTCGGGACGCTCCGACCGGACGGCTGGCGTCCCTGGTGTGGATGGACCGGGTGGATGACATGACCGGGCGGCTGCAATGACCGGGCGGATGACGTGACATGAACAGCACCGACGGCCGGGTTGCGGAATTGACCACCTCGCTGGCGGCCGCGCGAGCCCGGCTTGCTCGCGCCGCCGACGCCGCCGGTCGCGCGGTCGAGGATATTGCGCTGCTGCCGGTCACCAAGTTCTTTCCGGCCAGTGATGTGGCGATCCTCTGGCGGCTGGGCTGCCGCGCCTTCGGGGAGTCCCGCGAGCAGGAGGCCTCGGCGAAGATCGCGGAGTTCGACACCCTCGTCGGCGACACGTCGGAAGCGAGACCCGCGCGCTGGCACATGATCGGTCTGATTCAGAGCAACAAAGCCAAATACATTGCGCGCTGGGCGGATTCGGTGCACTCGGTCTACACCGACAAGGTGGTGTCGGCACTGGGGCGCGCGACGGAAGTGGCGATGGCCGAAGGGCGGCGGGATCGGATGCGGGTGTTCGTCCAAATCAGTCTCGACGGTGATCCCGGCCGCGGCGGAGTGGACATCGGTGACCCGGCTGCCGTGGACCGACTCTGCGCGCAGGTCGCCGAATCCGAAGCCCTCGACCTGGTCGGGTTGATGACGATTCCGCCACTGGGCGCCGACCCCGACCTGGCATTCGCGGCGTTGGCGGCCGAACACCGCCGCGTGCTGCGCAGCCATCCTGGCGCGACCGAATTGTCCGCCGGGATGTCCGACGACCTCGAAGCCGCCGTGCGACACGGTTCCACGTGTGTGCGTGTCGGTACAGCGTTAATGGGCCGACGTCCTTTAACGTTCCCTAAGTAGTCACTCCAGTCACACGACTCACACTAGCTCCACACCACAGACACCGAAGTTCAGCTCCGGAAGGGTCACACGGATGAGCACTCTGCATAAGGTCAAGGCCTACTTCGGCATGGCGCCGATGGATGAATATGACGACGAGTACTACGAGGACGACCGCGAGGCCGGTCGGGGCGCTCGGCCCGCGCGGCGCGGTGAGCGATTCGCGGTCGACGGCTACGAGGGTGGCTACGAGGCCGGTCACGAGGGCGGCCGTTACGACGAGCGCGATGCCCGCGACTTCGGTTCCTACGGTGACGACCGCGCCCCCGATTACCCGCCCACGGGTGGTTTCCGGGTCGGCTACGGTGACGAGCCGCGCAGCCGTCCGCGCGATTTCGAGGAGATGCCGCGGTCGTCCCGCCTGGGCGCGCTACGCGGTTCGACCCGCGGCTCGCTGGCGATGGACCCGCGCCGGATGGCCATGCTGTTCGAAGAGGGCAGCGCGCTGTCGAGGATCACCACGCTGCGGCCCAAGGATTACAACGAGGCCCGCACCATCGGTGAACGCTTCCGCGACGGCCAGCCGGTGATCATGGACCTGGTCTCGATGGACAATGCCGACGCCAAGCGTCTGGTGGACTTCGCCGCGGGTTTGGCCTTCGCACTGCGCGGGTCCTTCGACAAGGTCGCCACCAAGGTGTTCCTCCTGGCGCCGGCGGACGTCGACGTCAGTGCCGATGAGCGTCGCCGGATCGCCGAAGCCGGTTTCTACAGCTATCAGTGACGGAGACCGCTGGCCCGGGCGGTGATCGCCGGGGCATCGGTAGGCTTATCGAAAGCCGCTGCTGGTCCTCCCCGACCATGTTCGGTGATCGTCCCATCCGCTGTAAGTAAGGACCGTGCCTCGGTGGCGCTGATATTTGAAGTCGTCGGTTTTGCGCTGTTCCTGTTCTGGCTGCTGTTGATCGCCAGGATCGTCGTCGAGTTCATCCGGTCCTTCAGTCGGGACTGGCACCCCCGGGGTGTCACCGTCGTGATCCTCGAGGTCATCATGAGCATCACCGATCCGCCGGTGAAGCTACTTCGGCGGGTCATTCCGCAGCTCACGATAGGTTCGGTGCGGCTGGACTTCTCCATCATGATTCTGCTGCTCCTGGCCTTCATCGGTATGCAGTTCGCGTTCGGCGCGGCCGCCTGACCGGGTGGCCGAAGCCGCTCATCGGCTCTAATTGATCGGTCGTATGCAACCGGCGGGTCTGATGTGACAGGATGGGCGCCAGTTACAGTACGGAACTGACGGACGCGCGGCGCGTCCGCCACTGCCAAGCGGGTGATCCCGCTGTCCAAGACTGGAAGGGGCAGACCATGCCACTCACACCGGCCGACGTTCACAATGTGGCGTTCAGCAAGCCGCCCATCGGCAAGCGCGGTTATAACGAGGATGAGGTCGACGCCTTCCTCGATCTAGTGGAGACCGAATTCTCCCGGCTCGTCGAGGAGAACGCGGACCTCCGCCAGCGGGTGGGCGAACTCGACTCCGAACTGGCATCGGCGCGGGCCGGCGGGGTGCAGTACCCCCAGGCGATCCCGCTCTACCAGCCCGAGTCGGAGGTCGCCGTCGTCGTCGAGGAGCGCAGCCTGCAACTCAGCGAAGATCAGGCCCTCAAGGCCACCCGCGTGCTCAGCCTCGCCCAGGACACCGCCGACCGGCTCACGTCCACGGCCATCGTCGAGGCGGATAAGATGGTCGCCGATGCCCGCGCCAATGCCGAGCAGATCGTGTCCGAGGCGCGCTATATCGCGGAGACGACGGTTACCGAGGCTCAGCAACGTGCGGATGCCACCCTTACCGACGCCCAGACCCGCTCCGAGTCGCAGCTTCGGCAGGCGTACGAGAAGGCCGACTTCCTCCAGGCCGACGCCGAACGCAAGCACTCCGAGTTCATGAACACCATCAACCAGCAGCGGTCCGTGCTGGAGGGTCGACTGGAACAGCTGCGCACCTTCGAGCGCGAGTACCGCACCCGGTTGAAGACCTATCTGGAATCGCAGCTCGAGGAATTGGGCCAGCGTGGTTCGGCTGCGCCGGTCGACTCCGGCGAAGGCGGGTACGGGCAGTACCAGTAGGGGTGCCACTAGACTCCCCGGTGACGGGGGATCTGCGCTGATGAAATCATCCGAACACCCGCCGCGGGAGGCCGCTTGATGCTGATCGTTGCACTGGTGCTCGCGGTGATCGGACTGGCAGCGCTGGTCACCGCGGTCGTCACCAGCAATGAAGTGGTTGCGTGGGTGTGCATCGCGGCCAGTGCGCTGGGTGTGGTGCTGCTGATCATCGATGCGGTCCGCGAGCGCGCGCACGGTCGCCTCGCTGTACTGGCTGCCGGGGTCGATGAGGACGCCCTGCTATCCGATGACATCGATGAGGATTCCGAGAACACCGAATTCATCGAGTACGACGACCACACCTCCGTCATCGAAACCGACGGGGTGACCGAGATCGTCGATCCCGTGATCGCGGCGCCGGTGGTCGTGGCTGAGGATCATCGGAAGGAACTGGTTCACGACGAACCGGAGTACGACCTGCCCGGCGATGACGAACCGGAGTACGCGGCGTCGGCTGAGGAGTCCGCCATCCATATTGTCGATGGGCAGAGCGGCGCCGACGATCAGCTGGTCGTGCTGCAGACGGACGATGTGGCGGATTCCACTGCCGTGATCGAATACGGCGACACCGGCTATGACCGCGACGACCGGTGATCCGCGTCGGTATGGCCTGACGGTTCAGATATCAACGTCATGGGCATTAATTACGCGAGCGTCGTCGACCACCCGATCGACGAGGTGTTCGCCTGGCACACCCGACTCGGCGCGATGCGCAGGCTGGTTCCGCCGTGGCAGCCGATGAGAGTGGTTAAGGAGACCGATTCGCTAGCCGACGGCACCGCCATCCTCGGTCTGCCCGCCGGCCTGCGCTGGATCGCCCGCCATGATCCGGCAGCCTATGAAGCACCACACCAGTTCCGCGATGTGCTGTCCTCGGACGGCCTGATGACGCTGCCGCCCCGAATCATCGGGTGGTGGCGGCACACCCACCGATTCAGCGATGTCGGCGACGGCACCACTGGCATGCACGATGAGGTCGATACCACCGTGCCGGGCGCCATGCTGCGCTCGACGTTCGCCTACCGGCACCGACAACTCGCCGAGGATCTTGCCGCCCATCGGGATGCTGCCGACGCCGGAGTCGGACCGATGGTAATCGCGATGACCGGTTCGTCCGGACTGGTCGGCACCGCGCTGGCAGCTTTTCTGTCCACCGGCGGTCATCGGGTGATCCGTCTGGTTCGGCGTGACCCGCACAATGCCGACGAAAGGCGTTGGGAGCCAGGCAAACCCGCGGCCGATCTGCTGGACGGAGTGGACGCCGTCGTGCATCTGGCCGGGGAGTCGATCGCGGGCCGATTCACCAACGCCCACCGCCGGGCGATCCGGGATTCCCGGATCGAACCGACGCGTCGGCTCGCCGACGTCGCCGCCGCGGCCACTGGCGGGCCGCGTGCTTTCGTGAGCGCTTCGGCGATCGGCTTCTACGGCTACGACTGCGGCGACACCGTGCTTAATGAGGACAGTCCGCGCGGGGACGGGTTTCTCGCCGACGTGGTGGCCGACTGGGAGGCCGCGACCGCTTCGGCCGCCGACGCCGGACTTCGCGTGGTGACGGTTCGCACCGGGATCGTACAGTCCTCGGCGGGCGGGACGCTGAAACTCCTGCGGCCACTGTTCGCCGCCGGTTTGGGCGGCCGGCTCGGCAGCGGTCGGCAGTGGCTGTCCTGGATCGGCATCGACGATCTGCTCGACATCTACTACCGCGCGCTGTACGACACCAGGCTCGTCGGCCCGGTCAATGCTGTTAGCCCCGAACCGGTGCGCAACGCCGAGTACACCGGGGCGCTGGCGGCCACGATGCACCGTCCGGCGCTGCTGCCGGTGCCGTCGTTCGGACCCCGGCTGCTGCTGGGCCGCCAGGGTGCCGTCGAGTTGGCCGAAGCCAATCAGCGCGTCCGGCCGGAGAGGCTGGACGCACTGGGGCACCGGTTCCGCTGCATGACCGTCACCGACGCGTTGGCCCACCAACTCGGCCACGACCCGGCCCCCGGGGTGCTCTGAGATCGAGCAGGCCCAGGAATCCACCGACCAGCAGCCGTAACCGCCGGGCGGCGTCGTCGAGGTCAGCCGTGGCCCGCATATCGTCGGCCTGCAATCCCAGCCGGCCCATATCGCCGCCGTGGTCTTCGGCGATCCACTGTTCCTGCAGTGCCAGATCGACCTCCGGGTGAAACTGCAATCCCATTGCCGTGCCCTTCACGAAAGCCTGTGTGGCGCTGTCATTTCGGGCCACCTCGACAGCACCGGGCGGGAGGGTGAATCGATCGAAATGCCATTGGAACCACGGCCCGTCCGGCACCAGTGCCGGGTCACTGCTGTGCACTTCGCACCAGCCGATCTCGGGCTCCGGTGAACGCGCCACCGTTCCGCCGAGTGCGCTGGCCACCAACTGCCCGCCGAAACACACCCCGAGCACCCCGACGCCCGCAGCCAAGCCATCGCGAACCATCTGCATCTCTCCGGCCACCCAACTCAGGCGTTCGTCATAGACCGACCACCGGGCGCCCAGAGGCACGATCACGTCATAGTCGCTCGGGTCCGGAAAGGTGACGTCGACGATCGGATCATCGGGACGACCGCGCGGCAGAACATCGAAAATGCTGCAGTCGAAACCGGATTCGGCGAAGACCTCACCCAGCAGGGCCGCCGGGGCGGTCGGGTCGTTGTAGAGGAACAGCACCTTGGGCACGTGTCCAACCTACGACAAAAATTAAGGGTGTCCGAGGGGGGACTTGAACCCCCACGCCCGTTAATAGGGCACTAGCACCTCAAGCTAGCGCGTCTGCCATTCCGCCACTCGGACATGCTTCGCCCACCGTCAGCGGGCAGTTCAGGCTAACGGATCGGCGTGTGTCGACCCAAACCTGTGTCAGGCGCCGGGTAGCCGACCGGCGATCGCCTGCGCGATCCAAGCGGCGGCCACGGTCGGCCCATCCAGACTGCAGGCCTCTACATCGACACCCACCGTGCCGTGCACCGTCAGCGCGCGTTGGCAGGACCACTGCTGTGGGCCGCGCTGAACCCGGGAGACGGCGAGCACGCCGCTGTCGGTGGTTGTGGAGCCGATCGACCAGAGTTGGTCGGGCGCCAGTTGTTGTGCATAGGCCAGTTCCCGGTTGGAGCACCCGGCCCAACTGTCTGTCGACCTGGCGAAGAAGTCGGTGGCGGCCTGAGTGGACGGGAACAACACCACGGCCTGCACCGCGTAGTGCGACCATGCCTGCGCGGTAGGCGGTTCGCGGAGCACCTGGCCGTGCAGTGCGGTCCAGCCACTCTCGGCGTAGACGCCCTGCTGTGCCGCCCCGGCCACCGCCAAACATCCGGCCGCGCCGGAATCGGCGGTGAAGTGCGCGCTGTCATTCCAGGGTTTGGTGACGTCGCTGGTGACCGCCATATCGCTGGCGGAGAGCGCCGAGCCCACGTCGGCGGCAGACAGCAGCAGGGCGGGTAGCGTTTCAGCGGTGGTCATCGGGGGTGCTGGGGCCGGAGCCGCGGTTCCGGAGGTGGTGGTCGCACAGCCGGCGGTTACCAGCGCCGCGGTCGACAGGCAGAGTGCGGCAGCGACGGCGGGCAGCCCAGGGGTCATCGGTAAATAGAACCCCATGGGACGCGTGTTGTAAATGTGGTTTGAGGTAAAGATGTGGTATCCGACCGCACGCACTGCTCATGGCGAGGGTCAATGGTAGGAATGCAACCGTGACGGCTCCCGAAGACGAGGTGGTCGGGCTCGTCAGTGCCCTTATCCGGTTCGACACCTCCAATACCGGCGAGTTGGAGACCACCAACGGGGAGGCGGAGTGCGCCCAGTGGGTGGCCGGCCAACTCCGGGAGGCAGGCTTCGAGCCGGAGTATCTGGAGTCCGGTGCGCCCGGCCGCGGCAACGTGTTCGCCCGGCTGCCCGGGGCCGACCCCGGCCGCGGTGCGCTGTTGATCCACGGTCATCTCGATGTGGTGCCGGCCGAGGCCGCCGACTGGAGCGTTCATCCGTTCTCCGGTGCGGTGTCCGACGGCTACGTGTGGGGCCGCGGCGCGGTCGATATGAAGGACATGTGCGGCATGATGCTCGCCGTCGCCCGGCACTTCAAACGCGCCGGCATTGTGCCGCCGCGCGATCTGGTGTTCGCGTTTGTCGCCGACGAGGAGAGCGGCGGCAAGTACGGGGCGCAGTGGCTGGTGGCCAACCGCCCAGATCTCTTCGCCGGCGTCACCGAGGCGATCGGCGAGGTAGGTGGATTCTCAATCACGTTGCCGCGCAGAGACGGTGGCCAGCGTCGGCTGTACCTGATCGAGACCGCGGAGAAGGGCCTGCTGTGGATGCGCCTGACCGCACGCGGCCGGGCCGGGCATGGCTCGATGATCCATGACGACAACGCGGTGACCGCGATCGCGTCGGCGGTCGCGCGGATCGGAAGTCATCAGTTCCCGTTGATGCTCACCGAGTCCGTCGAGCAGTTCCTGACCGCGGTGGCCGAGGAGACCGGATACACCTTTGATTTTGACTCACCTGACCTCGAGGGCGCTATCGCGAAGTTGGGTGGGATTGCCCGGATCGTGGGTGCCACCCTGCGCGACACCGCCAATCCGACCATGCTCAAGGCCGGCTACAAGGCAAACGTCATCCCGGCCACCGCCGAGGCAGTGATTGACTGCCGGGTGATTCCCGGCCGCCAGGCCGCGTTTGAGCAAGAGATCGACGAACTGATCGGTCCCGATGTCAGCCGGGAATGGATCTCCGAACTGGACTCCTATCAGACCGGCTTTGACGGTGACCTCGTCGATGCGATGAATGCCGCGGTACTGGCGCACGACCCCGATGCCCGCATCGTTCCCTACATGCTGTCCGGCGGCACCGACGCCAAAGCCTTTGCGGGCCTTGGCATTCGATGTTTCGGATTCGCTCCGCTGCGGCTGCCGCCGGAACTGGACTTCGCGGCGCTGTTCCACGGCGTCGACGAACGGGTGCCGGTGGACGCGCTGCAGTTCGGCGTCCGGGTGCTTGAGCACTTCCTGAAAAACTGCTGACCCGAGGAATAACCAGAGGAAAGAGAGAACGCCATGGCATTTCCGTACGACCCGTACGACTTCCTGCCGAAGCTGCCGAGCTTCACCCTGACCAGTGCCGACATCACCGACGGCCGACCGATCAAAAACGCTCAGGTCAGCGGCATCATGGGTGCCGGCGGCCAGGATCTCTCGCCGCAGCTGAGCTGGTCGGGTTTCCCGGAGCAGACCCGAAGCTTCGCCGTCACCGTGTTCGACCCGGATGCGCCGACGGCGTCGGGCTTCTGGCACTGGGCGGTGGCGAACCTGCCCGCCACCGTCACCGACCTGCCGACGGGTGTGGGTGACGGCTCGGAGCTACCCGGTGATGCGCTGACCCTGCGCAATGACGCGGGGATCCGTCGCTATGTGGGTGCCGCCCCGCCGGCCGGCCACGGCTATCACCGGTATTTCGTGGTCGTGCACGCGGTCGATCAGGAGAAGTTGGAGATCAATGCGGAGGCCAGCCCGGCCTTCCTCGGCTTCAACCTCTTCATGCACTCGATCGCCCGCGCGGTCATCCACGGCACCTACGAGCAGACGTAGCTCTCAACGCCCGGCTGAGCCCACTGCCTCATGCAGCGCGCTGAACCCGCCGGCGTGCAGTCGCTCGGCGATTCCGTCATGAATCTGCTTGGCCCACAGGCCACCGCCGTAGACGAAGCCGGTGTAGCCCTGCAGCAGGGTGGCGCCTGCGGTGATGCGCTCCCAGGCGTCGGCGGCGGTTTCGATGCCGCCCACGCTGATCAGCACCTGCCGATCGCCGACCCGCGCGTACAGGCGGCGCAGCACCTCCAGCGCCCGCCGAGCCACCGGTGCCCCGGAGATCCCGCCCGGCCCGAGGCCGTCCACGCCGGGGGTCCGCAGCCCGGAGCGCGAGATTGTGGTATTGGTGGCGACGATTCCGGCCAGACCCAACTCCACGGCCAGGTCGGCGACCGCGTCGACGTCGGAGTCGGACAGGTCCGGGGCGATCTTCACCAGCACGGGCGTGGACGTCTCGGCCAGCACCGCGGCCAGGATCGGTCGCAATGACTCGACGGCCTGAAGGTCGCGCAGACCGGGGGTGTTGGGGGAGCTGACGTTGACCACGAGATAGCTGGCCAGCGGGCCGAGTAGCCGTGCGCCGGCGGCGTAGTCCTGGGCGGCCTGCTCGGGCGGGGTCACCTTGGACTTGCCGATGTTGACACCGATCGGCACGTCGGGGTGGTGGCGGGCCAGGCGCAGCGCCAACTGGCCGGTGCCGTCGTTGTTGAACCCCATCCGGTTGAGCAGGGCGCGGTCGGCCGGGAGCCGGAACAGCCGCGGTTCGGGGTTGCCGGGCTGGGGCAGCGGGGTCACCGTGCCGATCTCGGCGTAGCCGAATC
>Ga0194055_10001208_pt1 | contig 21007 bp, 25 predicted proteins | sample SepL449m_MetaG_FD_155482 | JGI IMG/M metagenome (GOLD analysis project Ga0194055, IMG submission 155482) | Anoxic zone freshwater microbial communities from boreal shield lake in IISD Experimental Lakes Area, Ontario, Canada - Sep2016-L442-9m | ecosystem: Environmental > Aquatic > Freshwater >...
GATTGCTAGCCCAGCAATGGCACGCGCATAATCTAGGCTCAACTTAGGGAGGTGCTCCAGGTGGCTGCCAAGAAACTACTTGAACTAACTAAGAGCGAACTACGTCGCGAAATTTTCCGATCGACCATTTTTATTGTCGCGTTCTTTGTTGTGTCGCTGGCAATATTTTTCACTCTTCCTTACGACGGACTATCGAATAATCGCCAAGCTGTCCTGCGTCTCGTCGTGGGGCTAAGTCTGTTGCTAGTTGTGATTGTGGTACTTATTCGCCGAATCTTGTCCGCGCCATTACCTCAGCTAAAGACTCTTGAAGCCTTAGTTGTTTTACTGGTTCAATTTATTTGCCTCTTTGCTGGCACCTACTTGCTGATTTCCCATTTGGACGCCGGCGCATTTACTGAACCACTTACACATAGTTCGGCGCTTTATTTCACAATCGTCACATTTGGCACAGTCGGTTTTGGCGACATAACGCCCCATTCAGATTTAGCTCGGCTTCTAGTTAGCGCTCAGATAATTATTGATTTTGTCTTTATTGCAGCAATAATCCGCGCGCTTGTTGCGGTAGCCCAAGCAAGTTTGCAAAAATCAGATTTCAAATAAAACTGCTATTTTCAGGCAATTTTCTCTGATTTACGAACTCCGATTTCCTATTTAGTGGGGTTTTACCGTAAAGTCTCTATTTGGCTCTCGGAAAACTCCGAAGTCAAGTCCAAGGAGTGCAAAAACCTTTATGGCCAAAAAAGACGGCGCCATCGAACTCGAAGGCACCATCACTGAATCGCTTCCGAACGCAATGTTCCGGGTCGAGTTGGAAAATGGTCACAAAGTACTTGCACACATTTCTGGCAAGATGCGAATGCACTACATTCGTATTCTTCCGGACGACAAAGTGATTGTGGAGCTATCTCCATACGATCTGACTCGTGGACGAATTGTGTATCGGTACAAGTAAGCAGGACGGAAACAGTGAAGGTTAATCCCTCAGTAAAGCCAATGTGCGATAAGTGTAAAGTCATTCGTCGTCATGGTGTCGTCATGGTTATTTGTGAGAACCCACGCCACAAACAGCGTCAGGGCTAACAGGTACCAAAAGACGATTCACCCGATCCCATCGAGTACGCGTGCGTGCTGTGGTGGACGGCACCTCTAGGCGATCAAAGGCTAGAGATCTTGTCAGGCGGCAAGAACTGGTGAATCGTGCCAAACCTTTGACATGAAAAGAAATGAGTAACGCCTGATGGCACGTCTTGTTGGTGTTGATCTCCCACGCGAAAAGCGTCTAGAGATTGCACTTACTTACATTTATGGCATTGGCCCTACCCGCGCGGATGAAATCCTCGCGGCAACCGGCATCAGCCCAGATTTGCGCGTCAAGGATCTAACAGATGAGCAACTAGTTCCACTTCGCGAATTCATCGAAGCGAACTTCAAAATCGAAGGTGACCTTCGACGTGAAGTACAAGCTGACATTCGTCGCAAAGTAGAAATTGGCTCATACCAAGGAATCCGTCATCGTCGTGGAATGCCTGTCCGTGGACAGCGCACCCACACAAATGCCCGTACCCGTAAAGGTCCTAAGAAGACCGTGGCTGGAAAGAAGAAGGCGACTAAGTAGTCGACCTGCTTCCCCGAGAATTAGGAAAAGGAACCAATGCCTCCAAAGAAATCTGCTGCAGCGGGTGCTAAGAAGATCCGCCGCAAAGAGAAGAAGAATGTTGCTGTGGGTCAGGCCTACATCAAAAGCACATTCAACAACACAATCGTTTCAATCACCGATCCAACCGGCGCCGTTATTGCATGGTCATCTGCAGGTCAGGTTGGCTTCAAGGGCAGCCGTAAGAGCACCCCATTCGCCGCACAGATGGCTGCTGAAGCAGCTGCTAAGCGTGCAATGGAACACGGTATGCGCAAAGTAGACGTGTTTGTTAAAGGTCCAGGCTCCGGCCGCGAGACCGCTATTCGTTCACTTCAGGCCGCTGGCCTTGAAGTTGGCACGATCCAAGACACCACCCCAATCCCTCACAACGGTTGCCGCCCGCCAAAGCGCCGCCGCGTCTAACGATTCGATAGTAGGAGAGTAAAAACTTATGGCTCGTTATACCGGACCAGACTGCAAGCGTTGCCGTCGCGAGAAGACCAAATTGTTCCTCAAGGGTTCAAAGTGTGAATCACCAAAGTGCCCGATGGAATCACGCCCTTACCCACCGGGTCAGCATGGTCGTAACCGTACAAAGGAATCTGAGTACTTATTACAGATGCGCGAGAAGCAGAAAGCCGCTCGTATCTACGGCGTGCTTGAAAAGCAGTTCCGCAACTACTACGAAGAAGCTAGCCGTAAACACGGCAAGACTGGTGAAAACCTGCTTCGTATTTTGGAATCACGTCTTGACAATGTTGTTTACCGCGCTGGTTTTGCAAAGAGCCGCGATATGGCCCGCCAGGTTGTGCGCCACGGTCACTTCTTGGTTAATGGCAAAAAGGTTGACATCCCGTCTTACCGTGTAAGCCCTAATGATGTTATTCAGTTGCGCCCAAGCTCATTTGAAATGACACCATTCCAGGTTGCTTACTCAGAAATTGGTGAGCGCACTGTGCCAGCTTGGTTGGAAGTTATTCCAGCCGGGATGCGCGTCCTTGTTCATGCACTACCTGCTCGTGAAGTAATTGACACGCAGGTCCAAGAACAGCTAATCGTCGAACTTTACTCTAAGTAAAAAACTCAAACTGCGACTTCAAATGTTGGTTGTCGCTGGAAGGAAGAAACTATGCTGATCTCAGTCCGCCCAGAACTAAAAGAAGAAAAACTAAGTGAAACCCGTTCGCGCTTCACCCTTGCTCCACTAGAGCCAGGGTTTGGTTACACATTGGGTAACTCACTTCGTCGCACACTACTTTCATCAATCCCAGGTGCTGCTATCACCAGCATCAAGGTTGACGGCGTACTCCACGAATTCACCACAGTTGAAGGCGTGAAAGAAGACATCACCGAACTTATTTTGAACCTCAAGAATCTTGTTGTTTCATCACAGTTTGATGAGCCAGTTGAGTTGTACTTGCGCAAGCAGGGTCCAGGTGCGGTAACCGCAGCTGACATTCAGCCACCAGCAGGTGTTGAAATCTTCAATCCAGAGCTTTACATCGCCACCCTCAATGGCAAAGGCAAGCTAGACATCCAGATCATTGTTGAACTGGGTCGCGGTTATGTTTCAGCGGCTAACAACAAAGCAAGTGGCGGCGAAATCGGCCGGATTCCAGTTGACTCAATTTACTCACCAGTACTTAAGGTGATGTACAAGGTTGAAGCGACTCGTGTTGAACAGCGCACCGACTTCGATTCACTAGTTCTAGATGTTGAGACCAAGGGTTCAATCAGCCCACGCGATGCTGTTGCATCAGCGGGCGCGACTTTGGTTGAACTATTCGGTTTGGCTCGTGAACTTAACGTTGAAGCTGAAGGTATCGAAATTGGTCCATCAGTAACCGAGCAGTTTGATGCCGGCCAGCTAAGCATGCCAGTTGAGGCACTTGACCTAACTGTTCGTTCATACAACTGCTTGAAGCGTGAAGGCATTCACACTGTTGGTGAACTAATCACTCGCAGTGAAGCAGACCTAATGGACATCCGTAACTTCGGTGCTAAGTCAATTGATGAAGTCAAGGACAAATTGGCATCAATGGGCATCGCACTTAAGGACAGCCCCCCAGGATTCGATCCAAGTCAGTATGCAAGCGCATTTGATGAGGACGATTACGAAGAAGAAGCTATCTTCTCGAGTGCACCTAACACTGCTGCACCAGTTGTAGCTGAAGATACCGCAGACGACGATCAAAGTTTCGCTGAGGACGAGCAACTCTAAGAGTGCTCGTTCCCAGTCAGTACTGACAGGAGAAGAATATGCCAAGGCCATCCAAAGGTGCCCGTATGGGCGGAAGCGCATCACACGAGCGCTTGATTCTTGCGAACCTTGCAACTGCTTTGTTCGAACACGGTCGTATCACAACAACTGAAGCTCGCGCACGTCGCTTGCGTCCGGTTGCTGAGCGTCTGGTGACTTTCGCAAAGAAGGGCGATCTACATGCTCGTCGTCGCGTGCTTACCGTAATCCGTAACAAGGATGTCGTGCACACACTCTTCGCTGAAATCGGTCCACGTTTTGAAAATCGTCAGGGCGGTTACACGCGCATTGTGAAAATTGGTCCACGTAAAGGTGACAATGCTCCAATGGCGATTATCGAATTGTGTGAACCATTAGCTGAAGCTGTGGTTCGTGAAGCAACTGCGGCAACCAAGGTTGCGGCAAAAGCTGCGCCGGCCGTTGAAGAAGTTGTGGAAACACCGGTTGATGAAGTTGTTGACTCTGTAGAAGAACAGGCAGCAGTTGAAGAAGTAGAAGCGATTGAAGCTGAAGCTGCAACTGACGAAGCATCTGCTGAGACTGCAGAAGAAGTTGTCGCTGACGAAGCACCTGCGCAAGAAGTAGTTGCCGAAGAAGCTCCGGGCGAATCCGCGCAAGAGTCCACTGAAGGCTAAAACTTTCAGTAATAATAGTTCAATGAGCGAGCCCCTTTTTGCCACTGTGCAAGAGGGGCTCACTCGTTTACGGGGCACACTTGCCTACGACGGTAAAGATTTTTTCGGTTGGGGTATTCAGCCAGATAAGCGCACTGTGCAAGCCACAGTTGAACATGCTGTGGCTACTGTTCTAAGAATTGACCCAGTCACAGTTCAGTGCGCTGGCCGAACAGACGCTGGGGTTCATGCGCGCGGCCAAGTAGTGCATTTTGATGTTCCAACATCAACTCTGATGGACATGAATGATCTGGTTTATAAGTTCAACTCGCTGTTGCCAGAAGATGTCGCGTTTCTAAATCTAGAAATCACGACACCAGATTTTGATGCTCGGTTTTCAGCGCTTGCCCGAAACTACTCTTACTTGATTTATTTGTCCGGGCGCAATCCACTGCTGCGAAATCATGCGCACCGAAGTTGGATGCCGTTGAACTTGGCAGATATGCAGCAAGCGAGTCAGCGACTGCTTGGTTTGCATGATTTCGCGGCCTTTTGTCGAAAACGCGAAGGGGCAACAACAATCCGCACTCTATTGCGCTTTGACTGGAGCGAAACACCAGATGGGTTAATTCGAGCAGATGTTAGAGCAGACGCATTCTGTTATTCGATGGTGCGCGGACTCGTGGGAGCAGTGTTGGAAGTCGGCGAGGGAAAACGCCCTGTTGAATGGATAACGCAATACCTTCAGGGCCGAGCCAGGCAGCCAGAAATTTATGCGGCCCCGGCGCTGGGTCTTACGTTTGAAAGTGTTGAGTATCCATCAGCAGATCAATTTGCGATCCGAGTGCAAGAGACTTTGCGAGTTAGGGATCTCGATGGGACACCTTGAGGTAGCGCATTTAACTCACACACTTCCTGATGGTCGCATTTTGTTGCTGGACGTTTCATTTCGGGTGGGTGAGGGTTCGGTAACTGCGCTTATCGGAGCTAATGGTTCAGGTAAGACAACTTTGATGCGAATGATTTCTGGTGACATGCCTGCGCAGGAAGGTTCAATCACGCACACTGGAACACTCGGTGTCATGCGTCAGTTTGTCGGCCACATGACCGATGGCACTGTCAAAGATTTACTGCTTACTGTTGCGCCGCCGGCTGTGCGCGAAGTTGCAGCTCGAATCGACTCCACCTATGCGGTAATGAATTCGCAAAGCACGGAAAAGAATCAAATGGCTTATGCCCAAGCCATTTCTGATTGGGCCGATGTCGGTGGCTACGAGTTAGAAGTGCTTTGGGACGTATGCACCATGAAATCTCTGCACTTACCATTCGAACAAGCGCAGCACCGACCAGCAAGCACGCTCTCTGGTGGTGAGCAAAAGCGCCTTGTACTTGAGGCCCTTTTGCGCGGCATTGATGACGTGCTCTTACTTGATGAGCCAGATAACTATCTAGATGTTCCAAGTAAGCAGTGGCTCGAGCAAGAACTTAAAGCGACCAAGAAAACTGTTCTGCTGATTAGTCATGATCGTGAATTGTTAACCCAGGCTCCAACTCAGATTGTCACTGTAGAACTTGGAACTGCGGGTAACTCCATCTGGACTCACGGTGCTGGGTTCTCCACTTACGCCGATGTGCGCCGCGAGCGCTTCTCTCGACTTGAAGAAATGCGCCGCCGCTGGGATGAAGAACACCAAAAAATTAAAGACCTTGTGCAAATGTATGCAATTAAAGCCAAGTTCAACGACGGGCTAGCTTCGCGACTTCAGGCAGCCCGGACGCGATTGCGCATGTTTGAAGAGATTGGTCCACCACAGGCAATACCAATCGAGCAGAATTTGAAAATGCGCATCAAAGGTGGCCGTACTGGCAAACGAGCAGTTGTTTGTACTGGGCTTGAACTAACTGGTTTGGTGCAACCATTTGATGCAGAGATCTGGTTCGGTGAACGCATCGGTGTACTTGGCGCAAACGGTTCAGGCAAGAGCCACTTCCTTCGTCTGCTTGCCGCCGGCGGGTCCTTGCCCGAGTTAGAGCATCTACCGGTCAGCGATTTAGATATCGCGCCCGTGAACCACAACGGCAACGCAAAACTTGGCGCACGCGTTCGCCCAGGTTGGTTTGCTCAAACACATCACCATCCAGAACTTATGGGCCGAAGTTTGCTCGACATTCTGCATCGCGGCGACGAACATCGCGCTGGGATGCAGCAAGAAGCGGCAGCGCGCTCACTTGACCGTTATGGATTAGCGCAGGCATCAGAGCAGTTGTTTAATCACCTTTCGGGTGGACAACAAGCACGCTTTCAAATTCTCTTACTTGAACTTTCCGGAGCTACACTCTTACTCCTTGATGAACCGACAGATAACTTGGATTTGGAATCAGCACTTGCACTTGAATCAGCGCTTGATGCTTTTGAAGGAACAGTTCTTGCAGTTACTCATGACCGATGGTTTGCGAAATCACTTGATCGATTCTTGATATTTGGTAACGACACATCGGTGCGAAGTTCAGATGACCCAGTTTGGGATGGATCCTGACTCGACGGGTAGCATCGTCCCATGATCATTGAGACAGCACAGACCGAGATAGTCCCTGGCAAAGAGGCTGAATTTGAATTAGCCCTGGAACAAGCCAAGCAAGTACTGACGCAGGCTAAGGGCTTTAACCGCATCCACATTCACCGTGGGGTAGAGCGCCCTAATGTTTACCTTTTGACACTCCAGTGGGACACAGTTGAGGACCACACTGTTGGCTTTCGCGAGTCCGAACTTTTCGTGCAATGGCGCGCGTTAATTGGCCCATTTTTCGCTAATCCGCCAGTTGTCGAGCATTGGGAACTGCTAAATTAGCCAAATTCGCCAAAATTCCCTGATTTTCTAGGCTCATTTTGACCAAAGCCCGTATTTGCGGGTAATCTTTGAAGTCGCGCCTGCTAAATGTAGCGGGTTCGACTGCTCATCCTGAGCACCCCCACGAACAACAAAAGTAAGGCTGACAAGTGCGTACGTTCACCCCAAAGGCTGGCGATATTACTCGCGACTGGCACGTCATTGACGCAACCGACATTGTGCTCGGTCGTCTGGCATCACAGGTTGCTAACTTGCTACGCGGCAAGCACAAGACAATCTTTTCTTCACACGTTGATACCGGTGACTTTGTGGTCATTATCAACGCAGAGAAAGTTGCGTTGTCAGGCTCAAAGCTTACGCAGAAGATGGACTACCGTCACTCTGGTTTCCCAGGCGGTCTTCGCGCAACAACCTACGCAGAACTTCTCGCTACCGATCCGCGTCGTGCGGTCGAAAAGGCGGTTAAGGGGATGCTTCCGCACAACAAACTTGGCAATGCGCAAATCACAAAGTTAAAGGTTTACGCTGGCCCAACTCATCCACACACCGCACAAAACCCACAGCCATTTGTAATCACACAGGTCGCGCAGTAAGCGCTTCAAGAGTTAGATAGAGAGAAATCATGACGCAAAGCGATCTGGAAACAGTAGTAGTTCTAGACACCGAAGAGGCACTTGAAGCAGTTTCAAGTTACACAACTGAGTCTGCTGCTGCTCCTCGTGAATCACGCAAGGCACCAGATAAGAATGCGCTGGCCACTGGCCGCCGTAAAGAGGCTGTTGCGCGGGTACGACTAGTTCCAGGCACCGGTCGTTGGACAATCAACGGTCGTACGCTTGAAGATTATTTCCCAAACAAGGTTCATCAGCAGTTAGTTAATGAACCGTTTAAAACTTTGAACTTCGACAATGCCTATGACGTCATCGCTCGAATTCATGGTGGCGGTTCATCAGGTCAGGCTGGCGCACTTCGTCTTGGCGTTGCTCGCTGCTTGAACGAAATCGATGTTGAAGCAAACCGCGCCGACCTCAAGAAGGCCGGGTTCTTAACTCGCGATGCTCGCGTTAAAGAACGTAAAAAGTACGGCCTTAAGAAGGCGCGCAAGGCGCCTCAGTTCTCAAAGCGTTAATCAATGGCTTCGCGCCTTTTTGGCACCGATGGTGTTCGTGGGTTAGCGAACGGAGAATTAACAGCGTCATTAGCGAGCTCACTTGGGGTTTCTGCTGCCCAAGTCTTAGTTGAACATGGCGGTTTACCATCGGGTAAAAACGAGCGCTTATTTGCGATTGTCGGTCGCGATCCACGTGTTAGTGGCGAGTTTTTACAGGCTGCCCTTTCTGCTGGCTTAGCTAGTGCGGGCGTTGATGTATTAGATGTAGGTGTTGTGCCGACCCCAGCTGTGGCTTACCTGACCGAAATAACTGGCGCTGCCTTAGGTGTAATGATTTCGGCTAGCCACAATGCAATGCCTGATAATGGCATCAAGTTTTTTGCTCGTGGAGGCCACAAGCTCGCTGATGACATGGAAGATGCTATCGAAGCTCACATGGAAACTATCAGTGAGCTTCCAGTAGGGGCTGCAGTTGGTCGAATCAGAACTGATCTAAGTCTGGTCGAAAAGTATGTTTCACATGTTCTTACTAGCATTTCTGATTCCTTAACTGGAATCACACTTGTTGTTGATTCGGCAAATGGAGCTGCATCAGTTGTTGGTCCTGAAATTTATCGTCGGGCCGGTGCTACTGTTATCACGATTCATAGTGAGCCAAATGGCTACAACATCAATGAAGACTGTGGTTCAACCCACATGGATGATCTAGTGCAAGCGGTTAAAGAGCATGGCGCAGATCTAGGTATTGCGCACGATGGTGATGCGGACAGGTGTTTGGCTGTTGATGCCAATGGCGAGCTCGTTGATGGCGATCAGATTCTGGCTATTTTGGCGGTAGGACGCAAACAGCGAGGATTGCTAGTTGATAACACTGTTGTAGCAACTGTGATGTCGAATCTAGGGTTTACGCTTGCGATGAAGTCCGAACAGATTGAAGTTATCGCCACTGCAGTTGGAGATCGTTATGTACTCGAAGCGATGCGCGAGCGAGGACTTAATTTAGGTGGCGAACAAAGCGGCCATGTAGTTCTGTCGGACTTTGCCACAACTGGCGATGGCGTATTAACTGCCTTGCAAATTATGGCAGAAATGAAATATTCACAAAACTCTTTAGCTACCTTGGCAACTATTGTTACGCGACTGCCACAAGTACTTATCAACGTAAAAGATGTAGACAAGTCTGCAACTGGCAAGCCAGAACTTGTAGCTGCAATCTCGCAAGCAGAGCAAATCCTTGGCGAGACCGGGCGAGTATTACTTCGCCCAAGTGGAACCGAATCAGTAATTCGGGTCATGGTTGAAGCAGCCACGGCAGCGCAGGCGCAAGACACTGCGCAACAACTTGCCACACTTGTACAAAAGCACTGCGCACTTAGTAGTCAGTAGACTTTAACCCATGTGTGGAATCGTTGGTTATGTTGGAAAACAGCAAGCTAGTGCGGTTGTGGTCGAAGGTCTGCGTCGCCTGGAATACCGGGGATATGATTCCGCAGGAATCGCGATTGTGGCTGATGGCAGGATTGAAACTCGTAAAAAAGCTGGCAAGCTGACCAATCTTGAAGCAGAAATCATCCAGACTCCACTTGCTCTGGCACATACTGCGATCGGGCATACCCGCTGGGCTACTCATGGAGCGCCTAATGATGTTAATGCTCATCCTCATGTCAGCGAGGATGGCAGTGTTGCGGTAATTCACAATGGAATTATTGAGAACTTCACCCACTTGCGCGACGAATTGCTGGCAGCAGGTGTAACACTTCGTAGTGAAACCGATACTGAGATTGTGGCTCATCTATTGGCAGCCCAAATGCCGCTCTCAGGAAATCTTGCTGATGCGATGCGGGCAGTTTCTCAGCGGCTAACTGGCGCGTTTACTCTGGTAGCAGTTCAGGCAGACACACCAGATTTGGTTGTGGCGGCTAGGCGGAATTCACCTCTTGTAGTTGGCCGTGGCGATGGTGAAAATTTCTTGGCTTCCGATGTGGCTGCATTCATCGCCCATACTCGTCAAGCAATTGAACTTGGTCAAGATCAGATTGTCGAAATCACACCAACAAGCATCGTAGTTACCGACTTCTTTGGTCAGCCAGTTGATGTAACTGAGTATGAAGTTACTTGGGACGCGTCAGCTGCTGAGAAAAATGGCTACGACTTATTCATGCTTAAGGAAATCGCCGAACAACCGAAGGCTGTTGCTGACACTCTCATCGGGCGCATTGATACCGAAGGCAAAGTGAAATTGGATGGATTAAATCTCTCTGATGAATATTTACAAGGCATCGACAAAATTATTATTACTGCTTGCGGGACGGCTTATCACTCAGGATTGATTGCGAAATATGCAATTGAACACTGGACGCGTGTTCCGTGTGAAGTAGAACTTGCCAGTGAGTTTCGATACCGCGATCCAATCTTGAGTTCAAAGACTTTGGTTATTGCTATCTCGCAATCAGGCGAAACTATGGACACTCTTATGGCCATGCGATACGCCCGCGAACAAGGCGCCAAAGTTCTGGCTATTTGCAATAGCAATGGTTCAACAATTCCTCGCGAAAGCGATTCAGTTATTTACACAATTGCTGGCCCAGAAGTTGCTGTTGCTTCGACCAAGGCATTCTTAACCCAGATTGTTGCTTGCTACCTGTTCGCTATGTACCTAGCGCAGGTGCGAGGAACTGAATACGGCCAATCGAGTGAAGAAATCGCTCTTGAACTTGGTCGAATGTCAGCCAAAGTGGATTTGGTTCTTGATACTTCTGAAGGTGTGCGAGCCATTGCTAAAGAGTTTGTGAACTCGCCAAGTGTGTTATTCATTGGGCGAAGCGTCGGTTTCCCAGTAGCGCTTGAGGGTGCACTCAAACTTAAAGAGTTGGCTTATATGCACGCTGAAGGTTTTGCAGCTGGCGAACTAAAGCATGGTCCGATTGCATTGCTCGAAGATGGCGTTCCAGTTTTCGTAATTGTTCCTCCGCTTGGCGATGAACTACACGACAAAATTGTTTCCAACATCCAAGAAGTACGTGCTCGTGGCGCGCGCACAATCGTGTTAGCCGAAGAAGGAGACGAGTCAATTAATGAATTTGCTCATCACATTATTCGCTTGCCAAAATGCCCCGCACTTCTTCAGCCGCTAGTTTCGGTAGTTCCACTACAGGTATTCGCCTGCGAAATGGCTACCGTTAAAGGCTTTGATGTAGATCAGCCAAGGAATCTGGCTAAGAGCGTTACGGTTGAGTAGCTGGCGGTAGTGGCGCGCTAATGCGACCAATTCCACCAAAGTTATTGTTGTGCCACGGTGTACTAATCGGGCTAATAACTACACCTTTACTTGGATTAGCCGCTTCCACAATCAAACCAAAACCGATGTACATTGCAACGTGCTGTGCACCGCTTTGTCCGTAAAAAATTAAATCGCCCGGCAGCGCGTCGGTCATTTCAATGTGAATCGTGGCAGAAAATTGTTGACCGCTTGTTCGAGGAATCGTGATGCCAGCCGCCGCCCAAGCTCGTTGGGTTAAGCCTGAGCAGTCGAAAACATTTGGCCCTGCGCCACCGTGTACATAGGGCTTTCCAACTTGGAGCAAGGCGTAAGCAATTGCTTTGTCGACAGATGCGCTCCGGGGCGGCGGGTCAACTGTAATTTTTGGCAAGATAATTTGCTTTGGTGTGGCTTTTGGTTTCGGGCTGGCAGTGCTGGAAGGAGATCGTGTTGGACTGGCAGATACCGAAGGTTTAGCTGTTACAGAGCTACCCGGCTTTATTGAAGCAGTTGGACTCGCTTTAGGCGTGGCACTGGCCCGACTTGTCCGTGTGGGGGTTGGCGAAGCACTCGGTTTTGCTGAAATGGTGGGTTTGGGCGTGGCACTGCCTGTTGCGCCTGCCGGATTGAGGCCGAGCGTAGGAATCAGCAAAGCCAGCACAAAACATGCGCTTTTCTGCTTGCGATTCATTACGGGCTACTTTCAGTTGGGGGAAGGCAAATGCCAGTAGACCTTTCCACTTTAGCCAAGGAAATCTGCGTAGTTATTGGCATTTTGTAGGTGTCGGCGCACTTATTTGCGTGAAATTGGAAAAACCCCGTAAACAGGGCAAAGTTAAGTTATGACAATTGTGGGCATCGGCGTAGATGTGGTGGATTTGGCTCGGTTTGAGCAAACACTAAGCCGTACCCCTGGTATCGCTGATCGCATGTTTACCAAGGCTGAGCAGACCAGTGCACAAGGTCACCAACTGCCACTTATGTCGCTAGCAGGGCGATTCGCAGTTAAAGAGGCGGTAGCTAAAGCGCTCGGAGCTCCGGCTGGTATGGAATTTCATGATTGCGAAGTTAGTAACGGCGGAGCGCCAAAACTAACCATCGGTGGAACTGTCAAAGCTGTGGCAGATGAACTTGGCGTAACCAACTGGCATGTCTCGCTCAGCCATGATGGACCAGTTGCCATTGCCTATGTAATTGCCGAAAGTCGTCCGTAAGCAACTAAGTTTCAACTAGTAAGCGAGAATAGAACAATGACAACACCACACGTTCGGGCTGTGATTGACTTAGGCGCATTGGCTAGCAATGTGGACTTCATCAATCAGCAAACTGGCGATGCTGCGGTGATGGCAGTTGTGAAAGCTGATGCTTATGGACATGGGTTAATCCCAAGCGCCAAAGCAGCGATTGCTGGTGGTGCTACCTGGTTAGGGACTGCCCTTTTTCAAGAGGCACTTACCCTGCGAGATGCTGGAATAGAAACTCGGATTCTTACTTGGCTCGGCACAATTGATGATCAGTTTGCGGAATGTATTGCCGCTGATATCGATCTAGGCGTTAGTCATCGCGAGGCATTACTAGCAATTGCCAAGGAAGCGCGAAAGTTGGGCAAACGGGCACGGGTTCATTTAAAGATTGATACCGGATTAAGTCGCAATGGCGTTACCTTAGCTGACCTTGATCAATTGGTGGCTATAGCAAACAGTGAATCTGATGCAGTAAATGTAGTTGGTGCGATGTCTCATTTTGCTTATGCTGACGAGCCAAAGCATCCGACTATTGCTGCGCAAATCGATGTTTTCAATCAGGCTCTCGCGCTTATTGAGTCAGCTGGAATTGATCTAGAAGTAAAGCATTTAGCTAATTCGGCAGCCACGCTTACTTTGCCTGAAGTTCATTTCAATCTAGTGCGCCCAGGCATTGCAATTTATGGCATCACGCCAGGACTCGCTCTTGGATCTGCCGCGGATTTGGGTTTGAAACCAGTGATGAGCATGCATTCATCTGTTGCCTTAACTAAGAGCGTTCCAGCAGGAAGTGGAATATCTTATGGACATACCTACCATACGAAATCTCCGGCAAACCTGGCGCTGATTCCGGCCGGATATTCAGATGGCATTCCACGTGCAGCGAGCAATAAAGCTCCGGTATTACTAGGTGGCAAGACTTATCAAATCGCTGGACGCGTATGTATGGATCAATTCGTTCTCGATATTGGCGATGCCACGGTAAACATTGGCGACACTGCTGTTTTATTTGGCGATCCACAACGGGGTGAACCAAGTGTTGAAGACTGGGCGATAGCGGCAGACACGATTGGTTATGAGATTGTTACCAGAATTGGTTCTCGGGTTGATCGCCACTACATAAATATTCCGAGTTAGTAATGACTGAAGTGATAGTCGTTGACGCAAAACATATGCGCAACTTGGGCGAGTTAGTTGCGCGACAACTTATTGACGGCGACGTTGTTGTGCTAACTGGCCCACTTGGTGCTGGGAAAACTACTTTTTCACAAGGTGTTGGCGCAGGTCTTGGTATTGAAGAGCAAATAACCAGTCCAACTTTTGTAGTAGCAAGAACTCACGAGCCGGGAACAGGCAATCTTGGTCTGATGCATGTTGATGCGTATCGACTTAATAGCGCTGACGATTTGATTGACCTTGACATTGATTCAGATTCACCACACATCACACTAATTGAGTGGGGTGAGAATTTTGTCGAAAAGGTCTCGGACAGTTGGTTGGCAGTAGTAATTAACCGAGGCAATCTTGGCGACGCCGATGAACCTGAGTCTGGCGAACGTCGTGTAACTTTGCGCACGCAAGGACCTAGATGGCAAGATCGCACCCTTCGGGTGGATATATGATTTTGGCGATTGATACATCAGTTGGCATCTCAGTTGCCTTGCATGACGGAACCGAAACCGTGAGTGAAATCTCAAGTAGTCAACATGGGCTACAAGGTGAACTTACTGCGCAGTACATGCAAAATGCATTGGAGGCCGCTAACTGTGTAGCGCGAGATGTGACTTCCGTTGTAGTTGGTGTTGGTCCAGGTCCGTTCACAGGCCTTCGAGTGGGAATTACATCAGCCTTGACTTTTGCGTACGCATTACAAATCCCAGTTCATGGAATTTGTTCTCTGGATGCTGTTGGTTTTACTACTAAGCAGGAATGTATCGCAATTACAGATGCCCGGCGCAAAGAACTCTACTGGGCCAAGTACTTAAATGGCCGCCGGATAAGTGAACCAGCGGTTAATACTGCGCAGGAATTATGTGAGCTTAATCCAAATGCCCAATTCATTGGTCCAGCGGCGGTCCTGTACCCCGAATTTATTGTCGGTAAACCAGTAGAGATTCAGGCAGGTAACCTGGCCACCCTTTTTGCTCGCGGATTAGGACAATCTCTACCGACAACGCCGATGTATTTACGCAAGCCAGATGCAGTGCCACCGACCGCAAGCAAGCAGGTGATTTTGTGACGCTTGAACTGACTGTTATGCAGGCAGTGGATGTGCCTGAAGTCAAAGCATTGGAGGATGTACTTTTTCCGGTAGATGCCTGGACGCACGAAATGTTCCATAATGAACTTGCTGAAGTTGGTATTTCGCGGGAAGTTATGGTGGCTCGGCTAGCTGGAAAAATCGTTGGTTACGTTTCATTACGATTTGTCGGTGACGAAGGAGATGTTGTAACAATCGCTGTCGATCCCGCAGTGCAAAAACAAGGCGTTGGAACTTTAATGATGGATTGGCTTGAAACGAGCGCGAAAGTTCGACGGGTTAAAAACCTTTTTCTTGAAGTTCGCAGTGACAACATTCCTGCAGTTGCGATGTATCTTGCTCGAGACTTTGAACGCATTGATTTGCGCAGGAATTATTACGCTACAGGGGTGGACGCCTATGTGATGCGTAAGAGGTTGCACCATGTCTGAACCATTAGTTCTTGGCATTGAAACTTCCTGCGATGAAACAGGTGTCGGTATCGTTCGCGGCACCACACTACTTGCTGACGAAATTGCCTCAAGTGTTGCTGAGCATGCCCGTTTTGGCGGAGTCGTTCCTGAAATTGCTAGTAGGGCGCATCTTGAAGCAATGGTCCCTGCACTAGAACGGGCATGCACAACAGCTGGCATCAAGTTGAGTGATGTTGATGCCTTGGCTGTCACTGCGGGCCCGGGACTCGCTGGCGCGCTACTTGTCGGTGTTGCTGCGGCGAAGTCACTTGCAGTTGCCTTAGGTAAACCGATTTATGGCGTTAATCACCTTGCGGCGCATGTGTGCGTGGATCAACTAGAGCATGGACAACTGGATGAACCAAGTATTGCGCTACTGGTCTCTGGCGGACACTCGTCATTATTGCTAGTTCCAGATATTACAAATGAAGTCGTGCAATTAGGCCAAACAATTGATGATGCTGCTGGTGAGGCTTTTGATAAAGTGGCGCGGGTTCTTGGTTTGCCATTTCCAGGTGGACCCTACATTGATCAAGCAGCTCAGACTGGGAACCCCTTAGCTATAGATTTTCCACGAGGTCTAACCAATCCAAAAGATTTTGAAAAGCACCGGTTTGATGTGTCATTCTCTGGTTTGAAAACAGCGGTTGCACGTTGGGTTGAACGGGAACAAGCCGCAGGAAACAAAGTAATAGTCAACGATGTTGCGGCTTCATTTCAAGAAGCAGTTGTTGATGTATTGCTGCGCAAAGCGATTGATGCTTGTTTGAGCAATGATGTAAATACTTTGGTAATCGGTGGCGGGGTAGCGGCGAATAGTCGATTACGTACTGTGGCTGCGCAGCGGTGCGCTGAACATAAAATTAACTTACGCATTCCAAGCCCAAAACTTTGCACAGATAATGGCGCGATGGTGGCAGCACTTGGTAGTGAGTTAGTACGCAGAGGACGCGTGCCTTCGGCGTTAGATTTTCCAGCAAGCTCGGCGATGTCAATTAAACTTCCCGTAGCACACTAGTTATTTTCCAGTTAACCGGCGACAGATAAGTGCTTTGTTGCCTGAGTCATCGCGATAGAGCGCCACAACTAATTCAGGAGAAGTTCGCTGCAATTTTGGCGAAATTTGCTTGCGCATTTTTTCAACATCTATCTGCATGCCACGTGTGGTAATCGTGATTGCACTGGCGGGAAGTTCGCGAATTGCCGTTGCAATGGATTTTGATTCCGCCTTCGTTCGATCAAGAATTTGATAGACATCAGCACACCGTGGTAGATCTTTACAGATTTTCTCGATCAAGTTGGATTCATCACTGGTAATCCAACCGATGTGCTGGTTAACTAATCCGCCGCTTACTGCGTTGCTAATGGCTGCGATAGCGCCAGCGCGGGTTATTGCGCTGTTAGGAACTAGAAGGTAACCGCCATCAGATTTCAAGTCAGCGACCCCAGAATCAGCAAATGTCGCTGTGGCACCATCTTGCAGTAAAACTGCAGTTCGCAAGCCTGAACCGTTACTTCGAGTCATTGCTTCGACTAAATCACCTTGGTCACTAATCCAAATAGTGTCCCAGCTAGTTATGTATTTGTCGTCAATGCCAGGGGCGACTTTGCAGAGCACCTGTTTGTGTTCTGCAATTGAATTTATGAAATCCCATGATGGAGACCAGTTTTCTGGACTGAAAATTCTCTGGGTTGAGCCGTCAATCTTTCGGGCCGACTCAGGATCGCGTCGCATCGGATCAACAAAGACCAGATCAAACCCAGAGATGTCGGCTGTAGTTGAATCTGCTGTTTCGACCGTGACCGTGCTCTGGCGCAGGTTATGGCGGGCAAGATCTGCAGTAAGTGAATCGCGCTCAATTGCATGCACACTCAAGCCGGCTTCAGCCATTGCTAATGCATCGAACCCGAGCCCGCACGTTAAATCTAAAACTTTGGTTGATTGACCAAAGTTTTCAATAATCCACGCGGCTCGCCATTTCGCCACTGTTGGTCTTGTGGCTTGGTTGATTCCATCTTCAGTGAGCAAAAAATTGGAAGTATCTATGTTCCATCTGGCGCCCAGCTTGGTTCGTAACACGCTTTGAGTGATTGCTTGAGCAATTTGTGTTGAAGAGCCTTTAGGAAATTCCTTGCGGAGTTTTGAATTTGCTTCGAGAGGGTCTGTAAAGTTTTCGGCGCGTGAGATTACCGATTGACCGATCTCGCTTGCTAACCACTCAATTTCCATAGAGGCCTACTTGTGATTACTTAGCCACTGTAAGCCGATTGCTTGCTCATCAGCGATGACTGAACTGAAATGCTCACGAATAAAATTTTCTGCCATGGCGCCAAATAATGGAATGCTCACCACAACTTCGGCATCTATAGTTAGTTGGCTGCCGTTTTCAGTATTTGTCAGAAGTAACGTCCCAACGACCCGAATAGGTTTGCCATCAATCGATATTTTCAATGCGCCATGATAAGGGGCTTTGCCGCCTAGTTTCCAATTCTGTTCTTCTTTGATCATCAAATCCGAACCAAGAAAATTTTGGTAGGTATTCGGTATTTCATCAAGACTTCGCGCAACACAAATTAGGGATTCACTCGGCGATTGAGTAATTTCGAAGGTGCCCTGTTTAGATTGCCCACATTTCATTTCCAGGTATGAAGGCTCACTGAACATAGCAAAGACGATCGCAGCTTCAGCTGGGAAGTCAACGGTTGTGATGAGTTTTGTTGCCACATAACCATCATGCCTGACATATCGCTAGGCTAAACATGTGCCGTCACAAGTGTTCGCTGCCTCGTTAACGCCACAGGTTTCTCATTGGCTGGCAACCTACGGTGCATTTGGTTTTTATTTGGTTGTTTTTCTTCTAGTTTTCTCTGGCACAGGTCTGTTTATCGGTGCATTCATTCCATTTATTACTGGGGACTCGCTGTTATTCGCGGCTGGATTGTTGGCGCACAGTAATCCAAAAATCAATATTTGGGTACTGGCTATTGGAGTTGGGTTGGCCGCATTCATTGGCGATCAACTCGGTTTTGTTCTAGGTCGTCACTATGGGCGTCCTTATTTGGACAAGCGAAAAGGCACTTGGATCCATTCTGCAATTTCCAAGAGTGAAAACTTTTACAAAAATCTCGGCTGGTGGGCAGTTGTTGTCTCGCGTTTCATTCCATGGGCTCGAGTTTTTGTTCCAGCAATTGCTGGCATAGCGCGGATGAATTATTACAAATTCCTAAGCGGGAATTTAGTAGGCGCTGTAACTTGGGGAGTTGGTCTCACTTTAACTGGTTACTATTCCGCCACAATCCCGGCCGTTAATAAGGCTGCCTATGGAATTGCAACCTTCTTTATCATCGGTTCAATTATTGCTGGATTACGCACTTGGTGGCGCAATCGTCATGCTGACTCACTCTGACATTTCCTAGAGTTATCCACAATCAGAAAATTGCTGGTGCAAACATGCACTAAACCTGCCTAATTTTAGTGAGCCATAATTTCAACTTTGATCTCTTGGCGCTGGGGGAATCATGTTAGGTGTGCCGGGTGCTATTGACCAGTCTCGAGTATCTTCTGCCGCAAGTGGGGGTGGGCAGAAATCTCAAGATCAGCAAAATGGTAAGAGTACTGTGGTCCGCAGCGCTGAGCCCGTAACCGCGCAGCAGGCAACACCTGACATAGCTAAGCCGGTCGATGTGAAAATGCATTACGGCGCCATCCAAGAGTTTTTAGATGATCCAAATGTCGAAGAGATATGGATTAATAGCCCTAGCCGAATATTCATAGCCAAACATGGCGTGCCGGAACTAACCACACTGATTTTGACTGAACAGGATGTCAAAACTCTCGTTGAGCGTATGTTGGCAGCCAGCGGTAGAAGAGTAGATCTTTCCCAGCCTTTTGTTGATGCCATGCTGGGCGATGGTTCGCGGATCCATGTCGCTATTCCAGATGTGACGCGTGAACATTGGTCGGTAAATATTCGCAAGTTCGTAGTTAAATCTCATTCGCTAACAGATCTAGTCAAAACGGGGAGCATCATTTCGGCAGCCGCGAACTTCTTGCAGACATGCGTTGATTCAGGTTTAAACATAATTGTCAGTGGTGCCACGGGCGCCGGGAAAACCACAATGATGAACGCACTGCTCAATAGCGCACGGTCAAGTGATCGGGTAATTACCTGTGAAGAGGTTTTTGAGTTGCAACTTATTAACCCTGATTGGGTTGCCATGCAAACTCGGCAACCAAGCCTTGAAGGTACCGGGGAAGTTACCTTGCGTCGAATAATCAAAGAGGCACTTCGAATGCGCCCCACTCGTCTAGTTGTTGGTGAGGTGCGCCAGGGCGAATGTTTGGATTTATTGGTTGCGATGAACTCTGGCATGCCTAGCATGTGCTCAGTACATGCCAATGGCGCGCGTGAAGCGATTGCCAAACTCTGTCTCTTGCCCATGCTCGCGGGCAATAATGTTTCGGCTGAATTTGTAGTACCAGCAGTGGCAGCAGCTGTTGATGTGGTTGTTCATATTGGGATGCTGCCAGATGGGCAACGTGTGGTGCACGAGATTTCAACAGTAAGTGGGCGCATAGAGGGTAGTTCAATTGAATTGATGCCAGTCTTTGCGCGCAAAGATGCAGTTTTGCAGGCCACCGGATTCATTCCAGAAAGATTGGTTGGACTTGGTCAAAATGAGCGCACCAAAGAACCGCTCCGAGGTAAAGCATCATGAATGTTTTAGTTTGCCTAATTGGAGCAATTGGAATCTTATTAATAATGCAAGCCAAAAATGATTCACCTAAATGGAATCTGCCAAAATTACAGAAGCGAATCTCCACCCAAGTTCAGTGGCCAGAGCTGGTAGATGATCTGGCTTCCGGCGTGCGAGCCGGCTTGTCGTTGCCGCAAGCAATGACTGCCCTATTTGATCAGGTGCCGACTGAAATTAGACCAGCGCTGGAACTGATGCTTTCAAACTACCGATTAACTGGTGATTTCAATACATCGATGTTGGAATTCGCAAACACTGTAAAAGACCCAGTAGCCGACCAATTTGTGGCAGCTCTGGTTTTGGCCAATGATTTGGGCGGCGCAGAACTAGCAAGCCTGCTTAGGGTATTGGCTGAAAACTTACGCACACAGTCCGCACTTTCTGGCGAGATAAAAGCACGACAAAGTTGGACTATCAATGGGGCAAAATTAGCTATCGCTGCTCCTTGGCTAACCGTTGGGGTGCTCAGTACTCGGGCAGACGCTCGGGCTACCTATCTCACAAGTGGTGGCATTAGATTGCTCGAGATTTGTTTACTGGTGTCTCTGGTGGCCTATTGGT
>Ga0194055_10001209_pt1 | contig 20998 bp, 22 predicted proteins | sample SepL449m_MetaG_FD_155482 | JGI IMG/M metagenome (GOLD analysis project Ga0194055, IMG submission 155482) | Anoxic zone freshwater microbial communities from boreal shield lake in IISD Experimental Lakes Area, Ontario, Canada - Sep2016-L442-9m | ecosystem: Environmental > Aquatic > Freshwater >...
GGTGCTTCGATATCTGCTGGCGTAAATGTTGCAGCCAAGTCACGCTTATTACCGTCGCTCATAATGGGGCAAGTCTAGATTAAGCGCTCTTCTCCTCAGAACCTTTTTCGCCCTTTTCACCCTTTTCGGATGACTTGCTTGCGCGCTTTGGTCCGCCGGCTGGGCGTGTAATCAAAGTTGGCGCTTCTTCCTTAAGAACAACCTGTGGTGTGACTATCACTTTCTCAACCTCAGGTTTTGAAGGAATCTCATACATAACACCAAGGAGCGTCTCTTCCATAATTGCACGCAGTCCGCGCGCACCAGTTCCGCGCTTAATTGCAAGTTGTGCAACTACATCTAGCGCTTCATCTGAAATCTCAAGTTCTACGCCATCTAATTCAAAGAGTTTTCGGTATTGCTTTACGAGTGCATTCTTTGGTTCAGTAAGAATTTGCATAAGCGCTGGTCGATCTAAATTCTCGACACTGGTAATAATTGGCAAGCGACCAATAAATTCTGGAATCATGCCGAACTTCAATAGATCTTCCGGCATTACATCGCCAAAGAAATCGTTAGAAACTTCATCGCCAGTCTTTTGCAACGTTGCATTAAATCCAACGCCGGCTTTGCCATTGCGACCTTCGATAATCTTTTCCAGGCCAGCAAATGCGCCACCAACAATAAATAGAATGTTTGTTGTATCAATCTGCAGGAATTCTTGGTGTGGGTGCTTGCGGCCACCTTGAGGTGGAACAGAGGCGGTAGTTCCTTCAAGAATCTTCAACAAGGCCTGTTGTACGCCCTCACCAGAAACATCTCGAGTTATTGATGGGTTCTCGCTCTTGCGGGCTACCTTGTCGATTTCATCGATATAGATAATTCCAGTTTCGGCCTTTTTAACATCGTAATCTGCGGCCTGAATAAGTTTTAGAAGAATGTTTTCCACATCCTCGCCGACATAGCCAGCTTCGGTAAGCGCGGTTGCATCAGCAATAGCGAAAGGCACGTTCAACATGCGAGCCAGAGTTTGCGCAAGCAAAGTCTTGCCACAACCAGTTGGTCCAAGAATCAAAATATTTGACTTAGAAAGTTCTACCGAATCCTCACGCTTTGACTCGCCTGATTGCACACGCTTGTAGTGGTTATAGACGGCGACTGAAAGCGACTTCTTTGCTCGGTCTTGGCCGATTACATATTGATCTAGGAATTCATAAATCTCTTGTGGCTTAGGAAGTTCCTGAAGTCCGAGTGTTGAAGTTTCTTGAAGCTCTTCAATAATAATTTCGTTACAGAGATCGATACATTCATCGCAGATATAAACGCCAGGACCAGCGATTAGCTTCTTAACTTGCTTCTGGGTCTTGCCACAGAAAGAGCACTTTAAGAGATCGCCTGATTCACCAATGCGGGTATTCATAAGAGAAGGCTAGGACGTTCGCCCGTTTCGGGGGGCGATTTCCTAGCCTGACTCTGTTCGCTTATAGGCGAATTTAATTATTTAGTTAGTGAAGCCTTACGACTAACCATTACCTGATCGATGATTCCGTATTCGACCGCTTCGGCCGCCGTAAGAATCTTGTCACGTTCAATATCTTTCGTGATCTCTTCATGGCTCTTGGTTGTGTGCTTGGCCAACATTTCTTCAAGCAGGGTACGCATACGTTGAATTTCGCGGGCCTGAATTTCGATATCAGAACCTTGTCCGCCGCCTTCGCTGTATGGCTGGTGAATCAAAATTCGCGCATGCTCAAGTGCGTAACGCTTTCCAGCGGCGCCTCCTGCAAGTAAGACCGCTGCAGCAGATGCTGCTTGGCCCAAACAAATTGTCATTACATCTGGTCGTACGAATTGCATGGTGTCATAAATTGCAGTCAACGCGGTGAAAGATCCACCTGGTGAATTTATGTACATCATGATGTCGCGATCTGGGTCCATTGATTCCAAAGTTAAAAGCTGAGCCATGACATCGTTAGCAACGGTGTCATCAATCGCTTGGCCTAAGAAAATGATGCGCTCTTCAAAGAGTTTTGTGTATGGATCAAGGCGCTTAAAGCCATATGAAGTCTTCTCTTCAATGGTTGGAAGAACATAACGACTAGTTAATTCATTCACCTGGTTCATCTCCATTTTCATGCGGTGCCGCCACTTCCGGAAACTTGACCGGCTGAACGAACAACGTGATCAACAAATCCGTATTCCTTGGCATCTTCAGCATTGAACCAACGATCGCGATCTGAATCAGCTTCGATTGTTTCTGGCTTCTGGCCGGTGTGGAATGAGATTAGTTCTGCCATCTTCTTCTTTGTGAATGACATCTGCTCTGCTTGAATCTTGATATCAGATGCCGTTCCACCGATACCGCCTGATGGTTGGTGCATCATGATGCGAGCATGTGGAAGTGCGTAACGCTTTCCAGCCGCACCTGCGCAAAGTAAGAATTGACCCATTGATGCAGCAAGACCCATCGCAACGGTCGCGACGTCATTCTTGATGTATTGCATGGTGTCATAAATCGCCATACCGGCAGAGATAGATCCACCAGGTGAGTTGATGTAAAGGTAAATATCTTTATCTGGATCTTCAGCAGCAAGAAGTAGTAACTGTGCTGAGATCGCGTTAGCCATCGAATCTTCTACAACTGAACCTAAGAAGATTATTCGCTCACGAAGGAGTCTTTGATAAACCTGGTCATCAAGACCACCGGCAGTTCCTTGTCCCGCTGATCGCGGTAATGCTAGATCCACAACATCCTCCTGGCGCTAATTAATTTCTAGTATTGACCTTAACAATCTTTCGTGCGAATTGCTTCCACAATATTCAAGAATTCAGGCGTGGGATGTTCGCCCTGAGAGAAGCCGAGTAATTTTTGGGGAAATTGGGTTATTCGGCGGCAGGTACTGCAGGTTTTGGTGCCAACTCTTCAAGGTTTACTACCTTGCCAGATTTGGTTACAACCTTTACGCGAGCCAAAACTCCAGCCAGCGCCTTTGCCCTTGAAACCTCTGCGACCATCGTGGTGATCTGACCGGCTTCGGAAACTTCCTTGATGAATTGATCAGGCGTCATTCCGTATCGGGATGAGGCACGAACTAAGTACTCTGTTAATTCATTTTCATTAACTGATACTTGTTCGGCTTGAACTATCGAATCAAAGAGAATTTCTTGAGTTAGCGACTTCGTAACTTCCTCAGTCACTTCGGCGCGGTGTACTGCATCCTCGAGGCGACCCTCTTTTTCAAGGTGATCATTAACTTCATCTTCAATGACATTTGCAGGAAGCGGGATCTCAACATCAGCCTGTAACTTCTCGACAAGCAAGTCACGCGCATGGGCTCCTTGCTCAAGATGCTTTACGCGCTCTAAGCGAGTTTGTACATCTGCGCGGAGTTCGGCAAGTGTTTCGAATTCAGATGCCAACTTGGCAAACTCATCATTTAATTCTGGAAGATCGCGATGCTTAACAGCCTTGACTGTTACATCAACCGCACCCTTCTCCTCATCTTTTTGACCAACAAGTTTCGTATCAAAACGCTTTGATTCGCCAGCCTTCAACCCTGCGAGAGCTTCATCTAGCCCATCAACCATGCGGTTGGTGCCTACTTCGTAGGAAATGTCATTGGCGCTACCGCCATCAACTTCCTTGCCATCAACAGTTGCAACTAAATCAATCGAAACAAAATCGCCATTCTCGATCGTCTTCTCAACTGTCGTTAAAGTTCCAAAGCGAGCGCGAAGCGCATCAACTTGTTCGGCAACTTCATCATCGGAGACCACAACGTCATCAACGGTCAAAGTAATTTCTGAGAAGTTAGGCAGTGCTAATTCAGGACGAACATCTACTTCAGCTGTGAATGAAAACTTCTCGCGGTCAACCAACTCTTTGATATCAATTGTTGGGCGGCCAATAACAAATACATTCTCTTCTTTGAGTGCGGCGGAGTAAAAAGGTGAAAGCGCCGAATTAATAGCCTCATCTAATACCGCAGGGCGACCGATACGTTGGTCGATCATCGCAGTTGGAATCTTGCCCTTGCGGAAACCGGGAATGCTTATTCGTTCACCGAGTGTTTTATATGCACCAGCAATGTAAGGCTCGAGCTCTTCGAAATTAACTTCGATAGATAACTTAACGCGAGTTGGGGAAAGTTTTTCTACGGCGCTTTTCACATTGCTCCTTTTAGGGCGAGATAAAATTAGGGACTTTCTGGTCGGGGCGGGGAGATTCGAACTCCCGGTCTCCTGCTCCCAAAGCAGGCGCGCTAGCCACTACGCTACGCCCCGCGGCGTAAGTGAGAATTGTAGGGCTTAAATTCCCTTCTCTTAACCGAGCCGATAGCCTTAGCCTCTGCACGCACGAAAATGCGGGTGTAGCTCAATGGTAGAGCCCCAGCCTTCCAAGCTGGCCATGCCGGTTCGATCCCGGTCACCCGCTCCATTTTGCCCTAATTAAAAATAGCCCGACCTACAAGTTGCGAAGTGAAGTTTCCTCTTAAGGTAACTGCATCATCAGATGTGTCGCTTCCACTACCCACCGTTGCAGTAATCGAAAAGTCAGACGTCGTTTCAAGGCCACTTATAAGAATTTTAACCAGGATGCTACTTTCAGTTTTCCTAATATCCATAGAAGACCTCACTGAAAGTCCATTAATCACTAGATACTGACTATGAATTGTTTGAGCTGTTGGACTTGTTGCAAAAGTAATTCTTAGAGAACGGGCATCTGACAAGACGCTTTCCCCATAAATAAAAATATCGACCATATAACTGTTCCCTGCTTTAAAAATTCCTATTGGACTTGAAGTCCCATAAACAGGGGCTGCAAGCATCAAGGTCGAAAAAGTAATTGCTCCCCAGGTGACTTCTGAAGGACCTGTTGCACCTTGCACACCTTGCGCACCTACCGTTCCGGTTTCACCAGTGGCGCCTTGCAAACCTTGAGCGCCATTCGATCCGGAGTTTCCGACGTTTCCTTGATTGCCTTGAACGCCCTGAACGCCTTGCGTGCCAGTTAAGCCCGTTAGGCCCGTTAAACCTTGGTCACCAGTTGAACCAGTGCTTCCTTGCAGGCCACGTTCGCCATTTGCTCCAGCAGTTCCGTTAGTTCCATTTATTCCAGATGTACCTGCGATTCCGTTAGTTCCATTAGTACCTGATGAACCGGTTGCACCGATTGCACCTGTGGCGCCTGTAGGACCGGCTCCTCCGGCACCAGAACTTCCCGGTGCGCCAGTTGCACCAACTGGACCGATCGCACCTGTTTCACCTTTACTTCCTGCAATTCCGGCAGTTGAAGTTGATGTTGCACCACGCTCCCCGGCTTTGCCATCAACGCCAACTGGTCCCATGGGGCCAACAGCTCCGCGCATTGAAACCGGAAGTGGCCACTTTCCTAAAGTTTTTGGGCCATAAAGATTCATTGCAGTTTTATCAATATAGAAATCACCGTTAATGCCTAGCGATGCCGCCGGTACGCCTTTTCCATTTAGTAATGTATTAATGATGGAAGTTGCGGTGCGTCCGGCAGCGAAAGTATTAGAAGGAAATATAAATAATGGGATCAATAAGCCGACTGATAACGCGGCCACGATCTTCTTTAAGGAAGTGCTGAAAGGCATTTTCGTACCCCCGATCAGGGGCTAATTAGCCCCTGCAGGGAATTGAGGGACTTGGTGCTTAAAGCATGCGCTCGGGGCTCCGCTTAAACAAGGACGCCAGCACTCATAAGACACCAAAACTCTAAGCCAGTTTTAAGGTTTATTCATTACTCTCCCCAGTATTCAGGAGTTATCTGCTCCTATCTGGATGCGAAGGCATCTAGCGCAAGATCTCGATATTGATTCGAAAGAATTGGTCACAGCAAAGGAGCAAAATGTTTAATACGAAAATGGCTTCAATAGTTCTAGCAACTGCAATGTCACTGGGAACAGTTTCTGTTGCAACTGCTGCACCAACTACCGGAATCTCCGGCGGAATTTCTACAGTACTTTCAACTTTAGTTTCAAAGGGAACAATTACCCAAGCCCAAGCAGATGCAATTATTGCTGCGATTAAAGCAACACCAAAAGCAATTGCACCCGCTAAGCCATCAGTTGGAACACGACCATCAATCGGTGGCATGACTGGTGGAAAAGAAATGGGCGAAGGCCATGAAGGTATGGGTGGCTTTGGGGCGCACGACGCAGCCCGCCAGGCAGTCATCACTTCAACACTTGGTCTAACTGCAACTGACCTACAGGCCGCACGAGTTGCAGGTAAATCTCTTGCTGCGCTTGCCGGTAATACAACAAAAACAGATGCATTAATCACAGCACTTACTAATTATGATTCGATGCAAATTGATGCTTCAGTAACTGCAGGACACCTTGATGCCACTAAAGCAACTGCGCTAAAGACAAAGCTTAAGGCCCGAATTACTGCAGAAGTTAATCACGTTGGTGGGCCTGAGGGCTTTAACAAGCGTGGCATGGCTCCTGTAGTGCCAGCAAAGCCAAGCAACTAACGCTTCTTCCCCGATACAAACTAACGGCTCCTGCGTAAATCGCGGGGGCCTTTAGTTTTTTCTGCGAGAATGCGCTTATGCGAATTCATATCGGAAGTGACCATGCTGGCTTAGATTTTAAAGGCGTCATTATTAAACACCTTGAATCAAATGGCCACGAAGTAATTGATCACGGCCCACACTCTTTTGATCCACTAGATGATTACCCGGTCTTCTGTATTCCGGCAGCACAAGGTGTTGTGGATGATCCAGGCTCGCTCGGGATTGTTCTCGGTGGTTCTGGAAACGGTGAGCAGATCGCGGCAAACAAAGTTAAAGGAGTTCGCGCAGCCCTGGTCTGGAGTCTAGATACCGCCGTACTTGCCCGCGAGCACAACAATGCAAATGTGATTTCAATTGGTGGGCGCATGCACACCGAAGAATTCTGCCTACAACTTGTTGATGCATTTATCGGGACTAAATTCCCGGGTGATGAGCGACATGTACGCCGAATTAACCTAATGTCAAAATATGAAGAGACCGGAAAGATTTAACTCCGTTTTAGATATTTCAGGTCAGTAACAATATGGCCCTTGGTTAGGCCTTTCTCTTCAAATCTAGTTTCTGGACGAAACGAAGGTTTTGGGATTACCCCACCTTCGAACAAATCTGACATGGCAAACTGCTCTTGAACCCAATTTGCGTAATCAAGCCAATCAGTTGCAATGTGTATGTAGCCCTTTGGTTTTAATTTCTTAGCGATTAACTCTATGAAGTCTTGTTGAACAATTCGCCGTTTCCAATGTTTGCTCTTGGGCCAAGGATCTGGGAAATAAAGATGAATAGCATCCAAAGTTTCATCTGACATAAGTTCGGCGAGCAATACTCGGGCATCTTCGTTTATTAATCGGATGTTGGAAAGTCCAAAATCATTTATTCGAGCCAACAAAGCACCAATTCCTGGTCGATGAACTTCAACCGCCAGAAAGCCAATCTCGGGGAATGTTCGAGCAATCTCGGCGGTTGCCTCCCCCATTCCAGTTCCGATCTCCATTATCACTGCCTTGGAATCCGGAAAGATTTCGGCAGGAATTATTTGATGATCTGGCGTAATCCCAAATTGATCCCAAAAACGATCGGTTGCCGTTTGCTGGGCTGCGGTAATTCGGGTTCCACGCAAGCGAAACGAGCGATTGCTGGGGCGAATGAACTCGGGGGAACTCATGTGGGCATTCTAATGAAGCCTAGATAAGGTTGGTTCATGCCTGGATTAAATATTGCAAGAAGCGAAGCCCAAGAACGAAGCAAGCACCTTCAAGTTCACAGTTATGTGGTGAGTATTGATGTCTGCCATGGACCAGAGAACTTCATTGCGAAGACCATCGCAAAGTTCAGCTGTAACACCCCTGGCTATGACACATTTATTGATGCCGTGGGCAAGCGAATAATCTCGGCAACGCTAAACGGTTCGCCAGTTGATGTCTCTAACTATGACGGTGAGAGTGTTTTCTTAAAGGGGCTGGCCGCTGAAAACGAATTAATTATTGAAATTGAAGGCGAATATTCAAAGACTGGTGAAGGTCTTCAATATTCAGTTGACCCTGCAGATAACGAGGTCTACCTCTATTCACAAGGCGAGACCGCATATATCCGCAGAATGTATCCGTGCTTTGATCAGCCAAGTTTGAAGGCCTCATTCACATTAACTGCAACCGTCCCAAGCCATTGGGAAGTTATCTCAAACTCCCCCGTGAAATCTAAGTCCGATATTGCAGATAAGAAATCAGTCTGGGAATTTCTTCCAACCCCACGTATTTCAACTTACATTACCGCGATGATCGCTGGACCTTACTATCACGTGCACGACGAGTATGTTGGCGAGAAGACCGTTCCTCTTGGAATCTACTGTCGCAAATCTTTAGCACCATCACTTGATCCAGAGGATATCTTCCTAGTTACCAAGCAAGGGTTTGCCTACTTCGAAAAAGTTTTCGGACTGGCTTATCCATTTGAGAAGTACGACCAGATTGCCGTAGTTGATTTCAACTGGGGCGCAATGGAGAACTCTGGCGCAGTTACTTTCTTAGAAAATCTACTTGTCTTTAGAAGCAAGGTAACCGAGCGTATGTATGACGCTCGTGCAAATACCATTCTTCACGAGATGGCCCATATGTGGTTTGGCAACATGGTCACCATGGAATGGTGGGATGACTTGTGGCTTAATGAATCATTCGCTGAATGGTCATCACACTTGGCATCTGCCGAAGGAACTCGCTTTGTAAATGCCTGGACCGGCTTTAACTCAGAACGGAAGAATTGGGCTTATCGCCAAGATCAACTCTCATCAACTCACCCAATCGTCTCAGACATGATTGATATCGAAACGGTAAATGCGAACTTTGACGGCATTACTTACGCAAAGGGTGCTTCAGTTCTACAACAACTTGTTGCCCACGTTGGGCGCGATAACTTCATCAAGGGCCTGCAAAAGTACTTTGCTAAGCATGCCTTCAAAAACACAACGCTCGATGACCTACTAGTTGAATTATCTGCAACAAGCGGTCGCGATCTAAAGCCTTGGGTTTCGACCTGGCTTCAAACTGCTGGCGTAAACACACTTCGCCCAGTTCTAGAAATCGCTGGAGATAAATACTCTTCAATAACAATTAAGCAAGAAGCGCCTCTGGTTCCGGCAGGTTCGCGAGAACTACGCCCACACCGTCTTGCTGTTGGTTTATATGACGTTAAGGGTGATGCAGTTGTCCTTCGCAAATCTGTTGAACTCGATGTCGCTGGTGAAAATACTTCAGTCACCGAGCTTGCTGGTGAAGGTGTTGCAGACCTACTTCTCATCAATGATCGCGATCTTTCATATGCAAAATTGCGCCTAGATGACCGCTCTATTGCAACCCTTAAGTCGCACCTGGGCAAGATTTCTGATGGCCTAACTCGTGCCCTCTGCTGGGCAATTTCATGGGACATGCTGCGCGATGCTGAACTTTCAGCAACGGACTTTATTGATATCGCGCTTGCTGGACTTCCGGGCGAGAGCGACATTGTTGTCGTAACAGTTATCGGAACCCAATTAAATACTGCTGTTGAACTCTATGCCCACCCAACCCATCGCGATGCCTTGCGTGAGAAGGTTGCAACTGGCCTGGAATCACTTATGAATAGCGCAAAGCCAGGAAGTGATCACCAACTGCAATTCACCAGAGCATTTGTTGCCAACGCTGCAACCAGTGCCCACGGCGATCGCATCCGAGAATTACTAAACGGCAAACTTACTGGCTTACAAGTTGATGCAGATTTACGTTGGACGCTGGTGACCGCATTAACCGAGCGCGGACTATTTACCAAGGCCGAGCTTGATGCTGAACTAGCAAATGACAACACAATCAACGGTCAGCTTGGACATGCATTGTGTCTCGCTGCGCAACCTACAAAAGAGGCGAAGGCTGCTGCTTGGAAAACTCTCACTACAGAGGAAATTTCGAGTTCAATTCGTTCTTCAATCTTGCGTGGATTTATGCGTCCGCTCCATAGAAATCTTCTGAGTGATTACGTTGATACCTACTTTGGGCTATTGATCGAGATGTGGGGCAAAAAGTCCTACGACATCTCAAGTAAGTTCGTAGAAATGCTCTATCCAATTTATGAGACCAATCCAGCAACACTTGATAAAACCGTTAACTGGCTTGCGACGACTGGCAAGGGTTCACCAGCTGGCTTAATTCGGTTAGTTAGTGAATCGCGAGATTCCTTGGCCAGAGCCCTAAAGGCTCAAGCGAAAGATGCCTGAAATAAATTAAAGAATGTGAGTTAAGTCAGATCTCTTAGCTTTGCGATCTGCTGTGCCTAGATAGGCGATTCCACTTATAACTAAGAAGAGTGCGATCGGTGCAACAATGAAATAAAGCACGGCCATAATCGGTGTCAAACCTTTTCCAGGCATCGCACCATCTTCTTGATTGATCATGTGAAGTGATGCGTTGGCAAGGTGCTGGAAATGATTGATTAGCATGGTGTGATCTTATAAGAAAAAAACTTAAGCGCTTGCCGCGGCCGCAACGCCCAGGTCGACGCCAAATGGTTTTAGGTATGAGACCCATCGGGAATCAGCTTTTCCAGTTCCCAGGATTCGCCATGCAGCACCTGCTGGTTCACGAGGTAGCGTTCGAAGTTTCCAACCAATCTCTTTGAGGGTGCGATCGGCCTTTGCATGATTACAACGATGACAAGCTGAGACAACATTCTCCCAAGTGTGAGCACCACCACGACTTCTCGGAATTACGTGATCAATTGAAGTGGCAGGAGCGGTGCAATAAACGCAACGTCCACTGTCGCGAGCAAAGAGGGCGCGACGGGAAAGTGGAACTGAGTGACGATAAGGGATACGAACAAATCGAGTTAATTTAACGACCGCTGGCAGGACAACTTCACCGCCGGAATAATGCAGAACTGTGTCTGATTCTTCGATCATTGTGGCACGTTGATTTAAGACGAGTATTAGCGCTCGTCTTTCTGAAACGACACCTAGTGGCTCGTAGGTGGCATTCAGGACCAGAGTTTGTGGCACCGAACGTTCTCCCTTGGGTCCAACGCGTGGCTCGCGTTGTTGGGTAAATACTGCCTTACCGAGCCGAAAAAATCTCGCATTTCTGGTGAATAGAAGGTTTATTCTCGCCCTATGACCCTTAGCCATAATGCCCAAAAGGCCTACGACTGGTTCGCCGGCGCCCCGCTCCACATCGTCGTCATTATTGTCATAGCGCTGCTACTCCAGAAAATCGGGGCCCGTGCAATCACTCGTGGGCTAAATCGAATCGCCGATGCTGACTTTGTGCCTGGTCCCCGTCGCGGATTACAACGGCAACGCGAACGTGCCAAGACTGCTGGCACAGTCCTACGTTCGGCAATGAATGGCACGATCTGGTTAATCGCATTAACAATGATCTTAAGTGAATTTGGCTTGAACCTCGGTCCGGTAGTTGCCTCTGCCGGTGTAATCGGTGTCGCACTTGGCCTTGGTGCTCAAACAATTGTCAGAGATGTTCTCTCTGGAATATTCATGTTGATCGAAGATCAGTGTGGTGTTGGTGACGAAATTGATGTCATGGAAGTCAAAGGTGTTGTTGAATCAGTAGGTCTACGTATCACAACTGTTCGGGCAAATGATGGCACTCTTTGGTATCTGCGCAATGGTGAGATTTTAAAGATTGGCAATAAATCCCAACCCAAGCACTAACTATTTTTACTAGGAGTACTACCAGTGGCCTTAAGAAATAATCAAGTAACAGTTGTTGGCCTTGGTGCAATTGGCTTGCCAGTCGCGATTAACTTGGCAAAATCTGGTGCACCGACCTTTGTCTGGAATAGATCACAGGCCCCAACAGATAAAGCGGTCGCTGCAGGTGCGACACAATTTAAGAACCTTTCCGATAACGATTCTGCAATTGTGCTAACTGTTCTGCCAGATCTGCCGCAAGTTGATGAAGTTCTCGCAAACGGTTTAGAAGAATCCATGAAATCTGGTGACGTACTCGTTGTAATGGGGACGGTTTCACCAATCAAAGTTGCCGAACTCGCAAAGCGCCTATCAACCAAGGGAATTCGACTTCTCGATGCCCCAGTAAGCGGAGGTGATGTGGGAGCACAGAACGCAACGCTCTCGATCATGGTCGGTGGCGATGCGAAGGATTTAGCAGATGTACTGCCTACCTTCGAAAAAATTGGCCAAACAATTAGACATCTTGGGCCAGTTGGCGCTGGCGAAATGGCCAAAGCCTGCAATCAAATCATCGTTGCAGCAACGCTCACTGCTATCGCCGAAGCCATAACTCTCGGCCGTCGCGCTGGGCTTGATACAACCGTGCTTATAGATATTTTGGCGGGCGGCCTTGCTGGATCGCAAGCCCTAAATGTGAAGCGATCCAAGATTGAATCGAATGATTACACCCCAGGTGGGGCCGCGAACTTTCAATTGAAGGATCTACGATTCGCACTTGAAGCCGGCGCTGCGACCGGCACTTCACTGACTATGACAGAGGAAGTAACAAAGCTTTATACCGCACTGGTTGAATCAGGCAATGGCGGATTAGATCACAGCGGAATTATTAGAGAAATTGAACGCCGCAGTAAGTAAGCAGTAAGTAAGCAGTTATTAATTATCTGGTGCGTTCTTCATAGAGTGCGCCGCGTATTGAAAGTACTTCCATAACTCTTCGCGTAACTCCTCGGCAATATCGGTATTTATAACCGCTTTATGCATGCACGCAAGCCAGGCATCATGTTCAGGAGTTGCGATATGAAATTCGGCATGGCGCATGCGAAGTCTTGGATGGCCACGGGTTTTCGAATAGATATCTGGTCCACCCCAATATTGCTCTAGAAATAATTGCAAACGCTCTGCCGCCCCAGCCAAATCATCTGCTGGATACATCGGGCGCAATATGGGATTTGCTTCCACTTCCCTATAGAAGTTAGCCACCAGCGCTTTAAAGGTTGGCGCACCTCCAACTCGTTCATAGAAAGATACTTCACTCACGCAGAAACTAATTCCTTAACGGAGTCCTTTGACTTACCAATCTGCAAGACAAAGTAAGAAGTTATTACGCAGAGGAAGCCACTGATGTAGAAGGCCCAGGTGTAATCACCAAACTTGGTATGAATTACCGCTGCACCAAAGGCAGCGATAGCACCACCGATTTGGTGAGATGCGAAGACCCAGCCATAAACAACTGTTCCGCGTTCTGCACCAACTACGTGGCGACACAGCAAGACTGTTGGTGGAACCGTTGCTACCCAATCCAAACCGTAGAAAATAATAAATACCAGAGTTGATGGATGCGGGCTAGCAAAGAGAATGTGAGGCAACAAGAAGAGCGATAGTCCGCGCAATAAGTAATAGAAAAAGAGCAACTTCCTCGGATCAATTCGATCAGTTAGCCAACCAGAAAATAGCGTGCCAATCACATCAAAGACGCCGATCAAAGCCAACAAACTAGCAGCCGTTACTTGTGGCATTCCGTGATCACCACAGGCTGGGATGAAGTGGGTGCCAACTAACCCAGATGTTGAAAGTCCGCACACCATAAATGATCCTGCCAGATACCAAAAGTCCCTAACCTTCATCGCATCTCTAAGTGTTACAACTGCAAGCTTGCCGGCATTGCGTTTGATTTGAAGTGGTTCACTCCATCCATCCGGTGCGCCATAAGCACTAACCCCAGCAGAAGATGGCCGTTCTTTAAGAAAGATAAAGATGAGTGGAATCATTACGAAAGCACCGCTTGCAACGGTTATAGAAACACTCTTCCAGCCATGGTGCACGGCAAGATAGGAAAGTCCTGGCAGAAATATAAGTTGTCCGGTTGCACTTGCTGCAGTCAATCCACCAATTACTAGACCTCTGCGTTGCACAAACCAACGATTTGCAACCGATGCGGCGAAGACAAGTGCCATCGCGCCAGTTCCAACACCAACAACAACTCCCCAAAGTAAAACCAGGTGCCATGGCGATGTCATCCAGATCGTGCCAAGGGCGCCAGAACCAACTACAGCCAGGGCTGACATAACAACTTTGCGAATCGTAAAGCGCTCCATCAGGGCTGCGGCAAATGGCGCCGTCAAACCAAAGAGCAGAACGTTTACTGATATCGCAAGTGAGATTTGCTCGCGATTCCATCTAAATGCTTGTTGAAGCGGGATTATTAATACCGAGGGCGCAGAACGAAATCCAGCAGTAGCGACAAGAGTCAAAAAGGTAACGCCGGCTGCGGTCCAGGCTGGGTGAATTCGTTTAGTTTTCAAGAGCTTATTCCTCTAGGTAAGAATTAAGAATTGCGCGTTCATCTTCACGCAACCTACGAGACTTCTTCGTCTCAAGATCTACAGCTACTTGAACCGTCTTAACGTGAGCATGCAAACCAGCTTTACTTGAAATGTCATACTCAAGATCGAACGCTGCTCCCCCGATTTTTGAGACCCAGATTGAGATATCAAAGTCATGGTTCGTTTCATATATAGGTAACTTGTAATCAACTTCAGCGCGAGCCACGACCATGTCATCAAATACTGGTGGCAGACCTTTTTCCACGCGAGATTTCCAGAACATATCGATACGTGCTTCCTGTACAAAAGTTAAGTACTTCGCATTATTCACATGACCAAAAGCATCTAGGTCATCCCAGCGAATAAATTGCTTGCTTAGATAGCGCATCAGCGAGTGAGCTTTCTATAAGTAACTCGGTGCGGACGGGAGGCTTCAACTCCAAGTCTTGCTACTTTATTTTCTTCATAAGATTCAAAGTTGCCCTCAAACCAGAACCATTGTGAATCGCCCTCATAAGCCAAGATGTGGGTTGCAACGCGGTCCAAGAACCAGCGATCGTGCGAGATAACCACCGCACAACCCGGAAATTCAAGTAGGGCGTTTTCAAGTGAACCGAGTGTTTCAACATCAAGGTCATTCGTTGGCTCATCGAGTAGAAGTAAGTTGCCACCCATCTTTAACGTAAGCGCCAAGTTCAACCGGTTGCGCTCACCACCCGAGAGAATTCCAGCGGCTTTCTGTTGATCCGGACCTTTAAAACCAAATGCAGAAACGTAAGCGCGTGACGGCATTTCAACTTGGCCGACTTTTATAAAGTCCAAACCATCTGAAACAACTTCCCACAAACTCTTCTTGGGATCGATGCCACCGCGCGACTGATCGACGTAGGAAATCTTTACAGTCTCGCCAATCTTTACATTGCCACTATCTGGTTGTTCCATGCCAAGAATTGTTTTAAATAACGTCGTCTTACCGGCACCGTTTGGTCCGATAACTCCGACAATGCCGTTGCGTGGCAAGGTAAATGAAAGATCATCGATCAATAACCGCTCGCCAAAGCCCTTCTTCAAATGTTCAACTTCAACAACAACATTTCCAAGGCGTGGTCCCATCGGAATTTGAATCTCTTCGAAATCTAATTTGCGAGTTTTTTCTGCTTCCGCAGCCATCTCTTCATACCGAGCCAGACGCGCTTTTGATTTAACTTGGCGACCCTTAGCATTCATGCGAACCCATTCGAGTTCTTCAGTCAGACGTTTTGCACGCTTGGCATCCTTCTGGCCTTCGATCTTTAAACGTGTTGACTTGGTATCTAAATAAGTCGAATAGTTACCTTCGTATGGATAAGCACGCCCACGGTCGAGTTCTAGAATCCATTCAGCAACGTTGTCCAAGAAATACCTATCGTGCGTGATCGCAACGACAGTGCCTGGATATTTGCTCAAGTGTTGCTCGAGCCAAAGTACTGATTCAGCATCAAGGTGGTTTGTTGGTTCATCTAGTAATAACAAATCTGGTTGTTGCAATAACAATTTGCAGAGCGCAACACGGCGACGTTCGCCGCCAGATAGAACGGAAACATCCGCGTCCCCCGGAGGACAGCGAAGCGCGTCCATGGCTTGTTCTAATTGAGAATCTAAATCCCAAGCATTTCGGTGATCGAGTTGCTCCTGCAGCGTTCCCATTTCAGCAAGCAAACTGTCATAGTCCGCATCGGGATTAGCCATCTCTTCACTTATTTGATTGAAGCGAGCCATCAAAGCCATAGTCTCGGCAACGCCCTCTTGCACATTTTCTAATACGGTTTTTGTGTCATCTAGTGGTGGCTCTTGTAACAAGATGCCAACTGTGTAACCAGGTGATAAAAACGCTTCGCCGTTTGATGGTTGTTGCAGGCCAGCCATGATTTGAAGGACGGTTGATTTACCAGCGCCATTGGGACCAACTACGCCAATCTTGGCACCAGGTAAAAACATCAGAGTTACGTCATCGAGGATGACCTTGTCGCCATGCGCTTTACGCGCCTTCTTCATCGTGTAAATAAACTCGGCCATAGTCGCAAACCTTATCGCTTGCGTGGCCAATCTATTTGCAACGGTAGACTTGCGTATGTAATAACTCGTTGCGGGGCGTTAAACGCCCATTTGCGCCTGTAGCTCAGTCGGATAGAGCAACCGCCTTCTAAGCGGTAGGTCGCAGGTTCGATTCCTGCCAGGCGCGCACCTAAATAGAAAAAGTCGGGCTCGCAATTAAGCGGGCCCGACTTTTTAATTACTTACTTAGTACTTGCGTACTAGTTATGCACCAAGCTTTGCGAGCTGTGAAGCGAAAGCCTTAGCAAAAGCGTTGGTTGCTGAATAAGCACCAAAGCCTTCCTTAGGATTGTCCTTTGCACAGTTGTTAGCCAAGTAGTCTAGTGTCTTCTTTACGCCAGCACCCTTTGTAGTGGAACCATAGTTAGTAAGTGCGAGAGCGTAAGTTGTGGCTGTGAATGGGTAGGCAGCTGCGTTTGTGTTTGCGTAGTTGAATGTAACTGTTCCATCAGCAGCAACTGTTGCTTCTGATGCGGCAGCCATTGCTGAATCACTTGAAGGAGTTATTGAGTTACCCGCTCCGTTGATTACGCTAGCAATTGTTAGGTTGTATGGAGATGCAGCGAATCCAACTTCTGCATATGTGATTGACCATGGAGTATTCTTAACGCCATTTGCAACATCGCCGGAACCAGCAGCACCACGGAATTGAACTGGGTTCTTGGTGATATCACCAGGGAATGCAGTTGCGAATGAATCGTTTGGAGATTTGGTCCAGATTGTTGGCTCAAGCTTGTTTAGTGCACGTGAAAGGTTGTTTGAAGTACCGGAGTTCTTGGTACGGTAGTAAACAACAATCTTTGTTGATGGGAATGAGTGGTGCAGAGTCTTAGCAACTGTCTTGAGAACAACAGGTGCTCCTGCTGCATCCTTAACAACTGCGCCTGATGCATCCTTTTTGTAAACAGGAACATTTACTGACTTGTTGTTATCAGCAACGATTGCTGGATCATTCCAAGTTTTGATAGTTCCGGCGAAGATACCGGCAATTGTCTTGGTTGAAAGGCTGATGCCTTTTGTGTCAGCGCCCATGTTTACAAGAATTGCTACTGGCCAAACGAATGAAGGCAAGTGAATTTCATTTGCGATTGGTGCAGTGTCAACGCTATCTGAGAAAGCAAAATCCATCGTTGCATTGTGGATACCAGTCTTGCCATCGCCTGAACCGGTTCCGTTATAAGGGAAGTCATCACCTGTTGAGGTTTGGTATGCGGCCTTACAAGCAGCCATTAATCCGTTTACTGATGAAGCGCCGCCAGCTTTCCATGTTGTCGCGTTTGCTGCTGGAGCTAAAGCAAGTGCGAAAGCAACTGTTGTTGCTGCAATTACCTTAATTGATGAAGATAGTTTCATATTTCCCTTTCGATCTGTTAAATGAACGTAAGGAAAGCCTATGAATGCAAAGAAATATCCCGCATACGCTAGGTAAACGCTTGGTTAACGAATTGTGAACGTTAAGGCTTAACCGAAGCGACCCGATACGTAGTTTTCGGTCCGCTGATCACTTGGACGAGAGAAGATCTCATTGGTTGGTCCAACCTCTATCATCTGTCCTGGGCCACCATCAGATAGGAAGAAGGCGGTGTAATCACTGACACGCGCCGCTTGCTGCATGTTGTGAGTCACGATAACGATTGTTATCGACTTGGCGAGTTCAACAATCGTATCTTCAATGCGAAGAGTCGATCCTGGGTCAAGTGCTGAGCAAGGCTCATCCATCAGCAGAACTTTTGGCTTAACTGCCAAGGCGCGCGCAATACATAGCCGCTGTTGCTGTCCACCAGATAGACCACCTGCGTGGGCACCGAGACGATCCTTAACTTCATTCCAAAGTCCAGAACGAACCAAGCACTCCTCGAGCAAGTCATCTTTGTTCTCGGCCTTAATCTGAGCCAACTTAAGACCAGAGAGTACGTTCTCGCCAATGGTCATTGATGGGAATGGATTTGGCTTCTGGAAAACCATACCGATCTGTAGGCGAATCTTTGTTACATCAACGCCATCGCTATAAACATCCTTGCCATCTAGCAATACTTCACCAGCCATCGCAGCGCCTGGAATAAATTCATGCATACGATTTAAGGTGCGAATAAATGTGGACTTACCGCAACCAGAGGGTCCGATCAACGCAGTTACTGTTCCGGCAGCGAAATCAAGTGAAACATTTGAGAGTGCGTGGTGCTTGCTAAACCAAGCATGAACGCCGCGAGCTTCTAAGCCCGAACCAATTGGATTATTACCAGGCGCGCGGTTTGAGGCACGATTTGCCGAAACATCAGCAAGTGATTTTGGCGCAGCACCGTTCGACCCTGATGTAGCTGCTGACGATGAATCGGTACTCATTGTTTTCTCCTGTTTCAGGTTCGGATTTAGCAATTTAGTTAAATCACTTCTTCATCTTCTGCGTACCAAGGGTACGCGCAGCGATGAACAAGCTCAAGACTAGAACGATCAAAACTAGGATTCCAGACCAGGCTCGCGCTAGTGATTCCGGTGTTCCGAGTGTTAGCCCCTTCCAAACATAGAAAGGTAGGGCTGAGTTGTAATTATTAAATGGGTTTAAGTTGATCTTGTCCGCGCCGCCCAAGGTAAAGATAAGTGGTGCGGTCTCACCTGCGATTCGAGCTACACCCAAAATGGTTGCTGTTATTAGACCGTTGCGCGCAGCCGGAACAACAATCGTTGCAACTGTTCGCCACTGTGTCGCACCCATTGCAAGTCCAGCCTCACGAAGATCAGCCGGGACAAGTAATAAAACTTCTTGTGATGTTCTAGTAACTGTTGGGATCATCAAAATTGCAAGTGCGAAGGCGCCAGCAACTGCTGATGCCTTGATAGGAGTTGCCAAAATAATTGAAGAGAAGATAAACAGACCGGCGACAACAGATGGCACACCGCTCATTGCCTGAACAATAAATTGAATGAAGTTAGAACCAGGTCCCTTAATTTCAGTAAGGTAAAGCGCCGTCATGATTCCCATCGGCACACTTATGATCATCGCGATCATAATCAAATAAAGCGTTCCGATTAGCGCGTGTAACAAACCACCCTTGCCAACTGGATCAAGGAAGGAAGCGTTCGACATTGACTGGGTAAAGAGTGTCATGTGAATTCCCGCAATGCCCTTGCGAAGAGTTATGTAAAGAATGCTAAAGACAGGTAGAAACACAACAAGAGATCCACCGATAATTACAGATGCGGCAAGAGTTTCACCCAGCGCCTTGCGACCGCGCTTGCGCACGCTGTAGATCGTATTTGCTAGTGATGAGAACAAAAAGAAAAATACAACGAAGGCAAGTTTGCCTTTAAGCGGCGTGAATGCAAGAACAAAAAGTGTAATAAAAAATGAACCCGAGAAGATCAGCGCCATTGGCGCCATCTGACGTGGCGTTGTAGCCCAAGGGCGAAGTGGCTTTACCTCAGTAGTCGTCATTTACTTTCCTGACTTCAAAGTACGGCCAACAATAAAGTTAGCGGCCATGTTCACAACCAGGGTCATTAAGAAGAGTACAAAGCCAGCAGCCAATAGCGCTTTTGTTTCAAGTCCGGTCGCCTCGCCCCACTTCAAGATAATCAGTGATGCAATATTTCCACCAGCGCCAAAGAGCACATGCCAGTTTGGCCGGAAAACTAAGTTCAAAATTGTGTAAACCGCAACGGTCTCACCAAATGCCCGACCAAGACCAAGCATCGCGCCACCAACAACGCCGCTACTTCCAAATGGAAGTACAACCGCGCGGATCATCCCCCACTTTGTAGCACCAAGTGCGTAAGCAGCCTGCACCCGATCTAATGGAGTCTGAGCAAAGACTTCACGAGAAACAGAAGTAACAATTGGAATAATCATGATTGCAAGAACTAGACCCGCAATAAATGGCGATCGCTCAAAGTACGGCTGTGGCGAGTCAAAAATTGGAATCCAATTTAGATACTTATAAATAAGTTTCGCCCAGTAAGTCGCCATCGGCATAAGAACAAAGAATCCCCATAATCCAAAGAGAACTGATGGGAATGAGGCCATGAGATCCACGATTGAGATCAAAAGTGTTCTTATCTTCGCTGGCGCATAAAATGTTAAGAAGAGCGCAACGGAGACTGATAGCGGAACTCCTACGATCAGCGCAACTGTTGAAACAAGCACAGTTCCAACCAACATGGCACCAATACCCATGTCATAGGTAATTTTTCCAGCTTCATCTGTCGAAACATCCCATTTAAAACCTGTTACAAAGTGAAAACCTTCAGTACTAAAAGTTTGGAATCCTCGAACTGCTAAGAAAATTCCTATTAAAGTTAGAAGTACAAGTGCGGAAAAACCAAAGGAAGTGACAACTCCTCTAAATACTTTGTCACTTGTCCGTGGGTTGGTGGTAATTTCACGCGCCTTTGGCGTGGCACTCCCAGGCAACACAGCAGAACTCATGGGCAGATACTCCTGCCTAGCGAGGCTCACAATGTGGAACTTTGGTTACGAGAAGGTGAACGAATAGTGAAATTCCCGCCCCTGGTTTAGGCTCGCCCCATGTCATCCAAGAACGATTCTCCGAACCTAATCTGGGTCGATTGTGAGATGACGGGCCTGGACCTTAATAAAGATGCATTGGTAGAGAT
>Ga0194055_10001210_pt1 | contig 20966 bp, 15 predicted proteins | sample SepL449m_MetaG_FD_155482 | JGI IMG/M metagenome (GOLD analysis project Ga0194055, IMG submission 155482) | Anoxic zone freshwater microbial communities from boreal shield lake in IISD Experimental Lakes Area, Ontario, Canada - Sep2016-L442-9m | ecosystem: Environmental > Aquatic > Freshwater >...
ACAGGCATTGACCCAGCACTTGTCGAGCAAGTTGTTGGCGGTTGCGTCAGCCAAGTTGGCGAACAAGCTTTCAATATCACTCGTACTGCATGGTTGGCCGCCGGTCTTCCTCTCACCACAGCTGCGACAACCATTGACACACAGTGTGGTTCATCACAGCAAGCAACTGGTCTTGCAAGTTCACTTATCGGTTCTGGCGTTGTCGACATCGCGATTGCATGTGGTGTTGAAGTTATGAGCCGCGTGCCCATCGGCGCATCTGGTCGCAAAGACTTCGGACTCGGAATCCCCATTCCAAAGACGTACTTCGAAGAGTATGAAATGACTTCACAGTTCGAAGGCGCCGAGCGCATCGCCGACAAGTGGGGCGTAACTCGCGAAGACACCGACAAGTGGGGCCTCATCTCTCAACAACGCGCAATCCGCGCATGGGAAGAAGATCGCTTTTCTGGACAGTTCATCGAAGTTGATGCACCTGAAGTCAACGAAGCTGGCGAAGTCACTGGTACACGTCGCGTATCTCGCGATGAAGGTCTGCGCGAAACAACCTTGGAAAAACTCGGCACATTGAAGCCAGTCGGCCGCCCAGATGGCGTTCATACAGCTGGTAACTCGTCACAGATTTCCGATGGCGCATCAGCTGTTCTCATGATGACCGAAGAAAAGGCCAACCAGCTCGGACTCAAGGCACGTGCTCGCATCGTTGACTCTTGCCTAGTTGGGGTTGATCCGGTACTCATGTTGACAGGACCAATTGATGCGACCCAGCGTCTCCTTCAGCGCAACAACTTGAAGATCTCAGACATTGACGTGTTTGAAATCAACGAGGCATTTGCGTCTGTTGTTCTCGCATGGGCCAAAGAAGTTGGTGCCGATCTCGAGCGCACGAACCCTAACGGTGGTGCAATTGCTCTTGGTCACCCACTCGGCGCAACAGGCGCCTTCCTTGTCACCAAGGCACTGAACGAACTCGAGCGCACCGGTGGTCGCTACGCAATCGTTTCTATGTGCTGTGGCGGTGGCCTCGGAACCGGCACGCTCATCGAGCGTCTCTAAACAAAGGAGCGCGCATGGCGCGCAATTATGTGGCCATCTCGGCCGTTCTCTTTTCCTCACTTCTGTACGGCTGCGCCCAAAAACATGTCTCTCTGAAATCGGATGGTCGTGTTCATGGTGTCATTACACATGTCGTTGACGGCGACACTGTCGATGTTCGCTTCATTGGCACGACAGAAAAGATTCGCCTGATTGGTGTTGACACTCCTGAAACAAAACACCCCACTAAGCCAGTCGGGTGTTGGGGACCTGAGGCATCTGCACATACCACTGCCTTGTTGCCTGTCGGTACCGATGTGTACATAGTGCGTGACGTAGAGGCACGAGATAAGTACAAACGACTTCTTGCCTATGTGTACCGATCAGCTGACAACTTATTTGTTAATTATGAATTAGTGGCCGGTGGATGGGGTGTGCCTCTTTCAATTGCGCCAAACACCGCGTTCGAAACTGACTTTGCTGCGGCTGCTTATTCAGCACAGCAAGGCAAACTCGGGTTGTGGGCACACTGTCGGGGGTAGGGTTTCTGCATGACAAATAGTCGCTCACTTGCCTCACGATTAGGGCACAACGACGATGCGCGGCTTGTCATCATTTCGTGTGACGATCTGGGTTCATGCCATGCGGCAACCGAAGGTGTGTACCAAGCCATCCGTCAAGGTGTGGCTACGTGCGCATCCATCATGGTGCCTGCGCCGTGGGCTCGCTACGCCGCAGATCAATACAAGGGCGAAGACATTGGTGTGCATCTCACGTTAAATGCAGAGCACCCTTTGTATCGATGGGGTCCTCTCACTCATGCACCATCGTTGTTGTCAGGCGAAGGTGGCTTTCCTCGTTCAGTTGATGATTTATGGGAACATGCCGATTCAACAGAAGTGTTGCGCGAATGCCGCGCTCAAATCGAGCGTTCACTTGCGTGGGGAATCGATGTCACTCACCTGGCACCTCATCTCACATCCATCACATTGCGACCAGAATTTTTTGATGTGTATCTCGAATTGGCCGTGGAATTTAAACTGCCTATTCGCTTACCGTCCACCATCTCGGCCGAAGCTGCCGGTTTCCCATTCCGTCAATTGGCAGCCGACGAAGGCATTGTCTTTCCTGATCATTTTGATCACGACTGGCGCACAGGCAGTCGTGAACGTGTCCTTTCAGCATTGTCGTCACTTGAACCAGGCGTCACAGAGATTCATGTGCAACCGTCAATTGATACTCCTGAAGTGCGCGCGCTCGGAGACCTTGCAAGCGGCTGGATTGACGACTTGACACTTGCGACAAGCGATGAACTTCGCAACGCTGTTGCTGTAAGTGGAGCTGTTCTTATTGGTTATCGCGAATTACGCGATGCCATGCGCAACAACTAGCGAATCCCGACAAACATGTCGGTTTCCAACATGCCTTCAGGCACCTCGCGGTGATGACTCTGAGCCAGAATCCAATCTTCCCACGGATACACGTCTGCTAATTCAGCATCAGTCAGTCCAAACCAAAACTTGGCGGCTGGATCAACTTGAGTTGCGTGTGCACGTAATGACTGCGTGCGTGCATAGAGATATTCACCAATATGCAGACGAGTTGTGACACGGTGATCTTGCGACGGACGATTACGCCAATTCTCATCGAATGGTGATTCGCCATATTTCAACACCAACGCCTCGTGAACAGCGAGAATGCGCTCTTTTGCCCACAATGTGTAATACATCTTTTGTGGTTGCCACGGCTCGCCAGCTTCTGGGTACCACTCAGCATCACCAGCGCGATCAAACGCCAACACACTGGCATCATGCACGCGTAAATGATCCGGATGCGGATAACTGGCCTGATCATCGTTGTACGTGAGAATGACATGCGGACGTTCAAGGCGAATTAGCCGAACAAGACGTCCCACAGCTTCATCCAGATCTGCCATGTGAAAACACTCTGGATTGTTATTGGACTCTGAACCAGCCATCCCTGAGTCGCGATAGCCCAACATATGCAACGCCGAAAATCCGATTGCCTCGACTGATTGTCGTAACTCTTCTGGTCGCACGATTGCAAGATGAGCACGTTCTTCTTCAGGTGTCATGTTGTGAAAGGGCTGTCCTGGTTCGCGCAACGCAGGGTTCTGGAGATCGCCTTCTTCGCCACCTGTGCAACAGACCAGCACCGTGCGTACCCCTTCAGCGAAATACTTGGCAACCGTGGGGGCGCCCTTTGATGCTTCATCGTCGGGATGAGCATGAATCGTCATAAGGCAGAGAGGATCTCCCGAGGAAGACAATTGCGGCGTAGGCATCCTTGACAGGATAGTGACCCAACCACCGCGAACCGATCACGCTGGGGGGTTGTTCCACCGCTAAGGGTGTTCAATCTGTGAGAATAGCCATATCGACTTCTCCACCACCGCCCTGCCGATTGGCATATTTGAGACAGACGTCAATTGCCGTCTCACGGCTGGCAATGATGCATTCCGCGCATTAGTTCTCGGAGGTGCACCCGTCAGTGTTGGCACTGCTCCATGGGTTAATGCATTGCCACAGGAACGAACAGAATGTGAACGACGATGGGTACAACATCGTGATAGTGGAGAAACCTTTACGGTTGAGTTCCGCATCGGTTTAGCAACTGGTGAAGTCATGTGGATTCAAGTGTCTACTCAACCAGTTGTCATTGATGGCGCGCTTGCTGGCTACATCGGTACAGCAATCGATTGCACCACACTTGTGACACAGTGCCAATTGTCAGATCAACTCGTCGGGTTACTTGATGTCTCTGGCGACGCAGTGCTTGTGTTTGATCGCGTCGGTGAATTGATGTTTGCAAACGACACTGCACGGACTCTCATTGGTGTCGCTGACCCTGGTGCAGGTGCTGGCGACATCGCTGCACGTACGTTCATGCAGGCGGTACGGGACCAATTGCCTCGCATCTTGCTTGACGCTGCCCCGCCGGCCGATTCTTCACATCGTTGGGAAGGGGAAATTGGGTTTCGATCCCCCGATGGCATCGCACGCACCCTCTCCGTTGTGGTGCAAGTTGTACGTGATGCAAACGGAAGTGTTCATCATTGGGCAACAATCACCCGTGACATCACAGAAGAGCGCCAATCACAAGCCGAACTTGCGCGGCAAGCTACCCATGATGCATTAACCGGATTACCGAACCGAGTGCTATTCGAGCGCAAGACCACCGAAGCCCTCGAGCGCAGCAGAACCACACATTCCAGCGTCGCCGTGTTGTTTATTGACCTCGACAAACTCAAGCATGTCAACGACACCATTGGTCATGCTGTTGGTGACCAACTCATTGTCACTGTTGCACGTCGCCTGGCCGCTGCAACCCGACCAAGCGACTTAGTTGCACGTATCAGTGGTGATGAATTTGTTGTGTTATGCGAAGGATTACTCGATGAGCAAGTTGCTCTTGATGTCGCAGAGCGAATTCGCACATCAATCACAGGGCCATTGGTATTGCAGGGTGTTGAAATTGAAGCGGGCGCAAGTATCGGCGTCGCAATGTCTACGCCAGAGTTGCTCAACACCGAATCAGCTGCAGACGCCGCAGTGACATTGTTGCGGTCTGCAGACACCGCTATGTACCGCGCCAAACAACGTGGCCGTGGCAGATCAGAGCTGTATAGCGAAGACATGCGCACCGCTGCTCGTGCGCGACAAACACTCGCATCCGAACTTGAACAAGCATTAGCAGGCGATCAATTCGCAGTCGTTTTTCAACCCATCGAGTCTGCACATACTGGCCGCGTCGTTGCTGCCGAAGCATTGTTGCGCTGGAATCACCCCACGCGCGGACTACTTGCGCCAGGCGCCTTCTTGGACCTTGCAGATGAATCAGGACTCATTGCTCCAATTGGCGATTGGGTATTAAATGAAAGCGCACGCACTGTCGCTGAATGGATTTCCACCGGTCTCGTTGATCGGTCCATGTCCATTCATGTCAACGCGTCACGACGCCAACTCTCTGATATCACCTTTGTTGACAGAGCATTAACCATCTTGCGCGACAATGGACTTGAAGGTTCACAATTGGTGTTCGAGACATCGGAGGCAACGCTCGTTGATAACAATCCTTCAGTGTTGCGTACAGTTACCGCATTAAAACGCCAAGGAGTTCGCATCGCCGTTGACGATTTTGGTGCCGGATACTCATCGCTCGCATCATTGCGTACGTTCCCAGCCGACTTGTTGAAGCTAGACGGAACATTGGTACGCGATGTTGGGCGAACCGACGGTGGCGACGACCCAATGGTGCGATCTCTTATTCAGTTAGCTCACTCACTTAATTTGATTGTGTGTGCCGAGTGGGTGACGACGGAAGATCACGTGCAACGCCTCAAAGTTCTTGGATGCGATCTACTGCAAGGCAACCGCATTGGCGAACCAATTTCCGCCGACGCATTTGCTACAAAAATGCGCAGATCTTCAGCGCAATCAACAACTGTTATTGATTAATGAGTTGTCGGGGCCGGACCAAGCCCCGCAAAATACGCAAGCATCGCTGGCGCATCATTTCCGAGTCGGAAAACAAAATTGCTGCCTGACCAACCGCTTGTGACTGGCAATGCATACGACACTGCAGATCCATCGCCTATTGGACGCAATTTGCGGGCCAAATCAATGAGGTCGAGATGCTCGTCAACGGATACAGCGGCAGCAAAAGCATCAAGAACTTTGTGAGCATCAAGCGGATGACGCGTTAAGTACTTGGCCGCATCTTTTGCAAGCATCGACATAAATGCCCGTTGGCGCGTGCCTCGCCCGACATCTCCTGTGCCTTCTAAATGCCATACGCCATCAATTTTTTCTTCGAAGTGACGTGAACGCGCATAACTCAACGCTTCGGCGCCTGTTTGTAGTTTGCAGGCCTGTCGTCCGATGTAAAACCCAGTCGCTTTGTCACGTGACGCGTGAGCAACACAAATGTGCACCCCACCAATTGCGTCAACAATTTTCTTGAAGCCAGAGAAGTTGATCTCGATGTAGTGGTGAATAGGAATATTTAATGCGCGTTGAATTGTTCGCAATAAAACATCGGCGCCACGTTGATACGCAGCATTTACCTTAGAAAATTTGTCGTTGTCCGTCATTCGTACCCACAAGTCACGTGGGATTGACATCATCGATACCTTTTTTAATTTCGTGTCATATCGCACAAGAATCAAAGTGTCAGACCGCATTCCAGGGTTTGCCTGTTCGGTTCCTACGCTTGCGAAGTCTTCGTCTTTCGGATCGGCACTCGCACGTGAATCTGACCCGACCAATAAAAAGTTCTCAATGCCGTTACTAGGCGGAGACAACGCGGGCGTCGCCGCAGGAACACGGCGGACAGAATTCAAATGCGTCTTTGTTGCTCGCACTATGCCGAGAGCTCCGGCAAGCGACATGACTAAAGCCACGCTCACTACAATCATCCATCGAGGAGCCCCCGCAAGTCGCGAGAATTTCCCATCTGTCAGCACATAACCACGGTAGTCATTCAGAGGCTGGTCGGAGATGCACCACGTCAGCTGTGTCAATGCGATGACTGATTGCACAGTCATCCAGAATCACCAAACGACCATCAGGCTCCACCGTGAGAGCACGACCAATGATCTGTTCACCATTTGGCATCTCTGCTCGCACGTGCGTTCCCACAGTGGAAAGGCGACCGAGATACTCGATATGCATTGCATCGCCATCAAGAAGCAACAAGCGATCAATCTCGGGAAGCATGGCCGCAAGGAACTCATCTGGCGTTACTGCCCGTTTCCATCCACAACTAGCAAGCGATGCGGCTCCTGGCGGTGCCCACGAAAGATTGCAGCCAATACCGACAACCACAAAGGGCACATTCCCTGTTGCATCCACCGCAGATGCCTGCGCCAAGATTCCTGACAACTTGTCGTTTCCTACCAAGATGTCGTTCGGCCACTTCAGCGTTGCTTCAACTCCGCATAACTCACGGGCAGCGATAACACCCGACAGGGCCACTGCCTGGGTCAACACATGCATGTGTGACGGAATATTTCGAAACAGGAACGACACCAGCAAATTGGCCCCGCGAGGTGCCTCCCAGGTGCGATCTAAGCGTCCGCGGCCTGCCGACTGGAAGTCAGCCCTCAGAACACTGCGATCTGGCGCTCCTCGAGCCCCAGCATCCATCAGGTCTGCATTGGTGCTGCCGGTCTCTGGGACGGTCTGAATCAGCCATTGGCTGGATGAGTTAGCAATTGAGGGGTCCACTAGATAAAGATTGTCACCTGTGCTGAAGAAAATCCTTATCGCCAATCGCGGCGAAATCGCTGTCCGTGTCATCCGAGCTGCCCGAGAGATGGGAATTGCGACCGTGGCGGTCTATTCAGAGCTTGATCGCAATGCTCTTCACGTGCGTTTGGCCGATGAGGCGTACGCGCTCGGGGGCCAAACCGCAGCCGAGAGCTACCTCAACACCGAAGCAATTTTGAAGGCAATCAAAGACAGCGGAGCAGATGCCGTTCACCCTGGATACGGATTCTTTTCTGAGAACCCAGACTTTGCTCGCGCCATCACAGCCATGGGTGTTGCATTCATCGGACCACCACCTGAAGCAATCGACGAAATGGGCGACAAAGTCTCTAGCCGTAAAGCAGCACTACGCGGCGGAGCACCAATCGTTCCTGGCACAACAGAATTTGTTACGTCAGCAAAAGAAATTACGGACTTCGGTAACGAACATGGTTGGCCGTTAGCAATTAAAGCTGCTTTCGGTGGCGGTGGACGCGGCATGAAAGTTGTGCAATCAGCTGACGAAGTACAAGCAGCAATGGATTCTGCACAGCGTGAAGCAAAGAGCTTCTTTGGGCGCGACGAAATCTATATCGAGCGCTACCTCACATGGCCACGCCACATTGAAGTTCAACTCGTGGGCGACCAACACGGAAACGTTGTGTGGATCTCTACACGTGACTGTTCAGCACAACGCCGTCACCAAAAGCTGATTGAAGAAGCACCGGCACCTGGCTTGCCAGCAGGCGTTGAAGAAGCAATGGGCGCCGCCGCCGTAAAAGCTGCAAAGGCAGTTGGCTATTACAACGCCGGAACCGTGGAGTTCATTTTCCAAGACGGAGATTTCTTCTTCCTTGAAATGAACACTCGTCTTCAAGTTGAACATCCAGTCACTGAAGTTATTACAGGCATCGATCTTGTTGAATGGCAAATTCGTGTTGCATCTGGTGAGAAATTGCCGATGACACAAAAGGAAGTTCTCGCTGCACGCCGCGGACATGCAATTGAAATTCGTATTAATGCTGAGAACCCAGCAGGTGGAAAATTCCTTCCATCACCTGGGCCGATCACAAAACTTGTCGCACCAGATGGCTTCGGCGTTCGATTCGATGCCGGATACGAATCAGGTGATGAAATCAGCCAGTACTACGACAACCTTGTCGGCAAAGTCATCGTGTGGGGTCGCGATCGTGACGTAGCAATTGCTCGCGCAATTCGTGCTCTGAAAGAAATGGTTGTGGAAGGAATCGCCACCACCATTCCAGCAGACATCGCAATTCTTGAACATCCAGACTTCGCAGCGGTCACTCACTCCACCAAGTGGGTCGAAGAAGTTCTTGACTTGTCACATATTGGCACTGCACCAATCACCCCTGCCGGAGACGACAATGAACCACTCGTTCAGCGCACTACAACTGTCGAAGTCAACGGCCGTCGCTTTGATGTGAAGTTGTGGGTTCCTGAATCTGCTGGCGTTGCTTCACCAAGCGCAAAGGCCAAAAAGCCAACGCGTAGTGCTGCTGCAGCTGGTGGAGCCGGTGGCGGAAGCGGCAAGGTTGCTGTTCCGATGCAAGGCACGATCGTCAAAATACTTGTTGAAGTTGGCCAGACAGTCGAAGCAGGTCAAAGTGTTGTCGTGTTGGAAGCCATGAAAATGGAAAACCAAATCGAAGCAGACAAGTCGGGTGTTGTGAAGGCAATCAATGTCAAGACCGGTGACACTGTCGGCGCCGGCGACGTTGTCGTAATTATCGAATAATTATTCGGCTGCGTCAGCGAGTGCTTCGGCAAGCGCCGGATGCACCAACAACGACTCTTCAATGTCAGTGACTTTGAGATTCGCTGTAACTGCTAGTGCGATAACGCTAATGAGCTCGGCTGCATGACGGCCCACGATTGATCCGCCCAACACCTCACCTGTTGCCGGATCACTGATGATTTTTACAAATCCACGCGAATCGTTATTAATGAGTGCTTTGGCAGTGGTCGAAAACGGCACCTTAGTAACGCGAATTTTTCTGCCAGATGCGAATGCTTCTGCCTCTGCAAGCCCAACGTCAGCAATTTCAGGTTCGGTAAAGATGGCCGACGCGGCCTTGTCGTAATCAAGGTGTCGGTGTGGTCCTTTCGGGCCTCCCACTACTTGTTCGGCTACTTTGCGGCCTTGCATAGCAGCCACAGATGACAGCGGCAGCTTGCCGCTGACGTCACCCGCTGCATAAATGTGTTCGATATTGCTTTGACAATGACGATTGATGGGAATGTACCCACCATCAGTAACCACACCTGCTTCTTCTAATCCAAGGCCTTCAGTATTGGGAAGAGAACCAATTGCAAGAACGACATGAGTCGTTTCAGATACACGGCCATCGTCACAAACGACACGCACTCCGCTATCTGTTCGTTCTACTGCAATCGCACGTGCACCTTTGAACAGCCGCACGCCTCGTGCAAGAAACGAATCTTCAAGCACAGCTGCAACTTCAGGATCCTTGCTAGGCAACACCTGTTGACGACTCACTACAAGAGTTACTTTCGAACCGAATGACGCAAACATGTGCGCAAACTCAACTCCGGTTACACCTGACCCAATGATTGTGACACTGTCGGGAAAACTTCGCGGTGGGTAGCAGTCACGTGTTGTCAGAATGCGATCACCATCAGGAATCACAAAATCTGGAATACGTGGACGAGAGCCTGTGGAAATGAGAATGTCATCTGCATCCAGAACATGTGTTGTTCCGTCAGTGGCATCAACGTGAACAGTGTGCGCAGAAGCAAGACGGGCGGTGCCGAGAATTACTGTGACACCTTGACTGTGTAGCAACTTATGAACATCACTCGATAGATGGTTTTTGATGCTTTCAATGCGTGACGTGAGCGCCTCCACATCAACTTCAGCCGTTCGATTTTCTAACCCCATGCCAGACAAATTGTCCGTAAAACTCATCGCACCGCCTGTAGCGATCATTGCTTTTGACGGTACGCAGTCGAGAAGATGCGCAGCACCACCAAGAATTTCGCGTTCAATCAACGTGACTGCGACACCGCGTCGAGCAGCAGCTGACGCTGCAGAATGACCGGCAGGGCCCCCACCGATAATGACCAATTTTTTATCGACGTTCACGTGGCTCAGGTTATCGGTGCAGTCGTCGTCGTGGTGGAACTCGTCGTGGTGGAGGTCGTTGTCGAAGTCGTCGTACTGATAGGCGCAGTTGACGTTGTCGTGGTGGCAGGCACCGTGGTGGACGTGGTCGATGTAGTCGTTGTTCCAAATTGAGGCAATATCACTGTCAACACTGGTGCTTTATTACGGCAATAGTGCGACGGGTAACCCAATAGGTCCCGACGTTCCCCTACATATTCAAAATGCATGCCATCTGCCGGCCAGAAGTTTCCACCCCACGCGAACCCCCATTTTCTGAATATACGAACAACATCACAATTCATGGTGGGTACACCTCCTTGTGGGTTTGTATTGGTATTGATGTCAATGGCCATTCCCCATGCATGCCGTGATGGGGCGCCAAAATTACCCGAGAGTCGGTTATATCTGCCCACAAAACATCCACCAAAACGATTCGTATTTTTCGTGTCTATGAAATGCGACAAACCAGAATTACTTATTTCAGTGAGAGCGCCCTGAATCGCGGTTGCAACAATTCGGTGGCAATTGTTTCTTAATTTGATATCTGTGTAGTGCATTTTCCACACAATGTTTCGAGTCGCCCAAGAACTAGCCACAAGTATGGAACTACCGGCTGTTGGTCGGTATGCGAACTCTCCCAATAATTTTTTTGTCGTTGCAGTACCGAGAGTGCCATCGGGATTCTCATTGTCCCACGAAGTACGCAACCGATATGTTGACCCGATCACGATTCCGTGGCGCTTCAAGCCAGCCAAGATTTCACTGGGAGAAGTAATACCGGTGATTGCAATACGTGCCACTGGCATGTCACCCAACGACACTGCAGAACTAGTTGACATCAGGAGATCTCCGAAATCGACAAAGTCGTCAGCAACAATTGCACCGATCGTGAATGAGTGCATCAGGAATTTGCGATCACGAAGTATTAAGACATCGCCCACTCGTGCTCCACGCACAAGTGCAGCAGTTATGCCCATTACCAATTCACCACGCGACAAAACTTCTGCCATTGTGTCGCCGCCTGTTGCTCGGACATATGCGACCGGAGCAACCATCGTTGCCATGGGAATACGCCACCTCTCACCGAGGCGAAGTATGTCCTTGCCGGCCCGAGTCTGGGCAGTCAACGAAATGGTGGGAAATTTCAGTGCGTGCGCAACAGCTCCCCCCGCTATCACTCCAGCGCTGATGGACAGCACTTGTTCCGGGGTCAAGTTGCTCGCCGTCGCGACCGACATCGTGGGTTCAAGAGCATGGTCTGGAAACCCACCACTGTCCATTGCTGATACGCGGCCTGATACGCATAATCCAACGAGGGCCACAATCAGAATTGAAGACCTCCACCGCATCTATTTGACCGTAGTTGATGAATGGCTTCCCCGTTCAGTAGGCGGGCGAACTACCGTAGAGAACCTGTGAGTGATGAATCTGTAGACCTAGGAACAAATGGCCTCGAGCAAGAAAAAGCGCGCCGACTGGGTTCGCTTGATGATTTGCGCGCCAAGGGCACCAACCCGTACCCATACAGGTTTGATCGCAGCCACACTCTCGGAGAAATTCGCAATGAATTTGCAGTTCTTGAAGCAGGTTCTGAAACCGACACACATGTCACTGTTGCTGGCCGAGTCGTATTGAAGCGTGACCAAGGAAAACTAATTTTTGCCACGTTGCAAGATCGTGAAACGTCTATTCAGCTCTTCGTCTCTAAGGCGATTGTTGGTGATGATGAATTTGATGCAATCAACAACCTTGATCTGGGCGACTGGGTAGGTGCATCGGGCATCGTCATGACAACCCGAAAGGGAGAACTCTCTATCAAGGTTGATTCTGTCATTCTCCTGTCGAAGGCAGTTCGCCCTCTTCCCGACAAATGGCACGGCCTCACGGACACAGATACTCGTTACCGCCAGCGCTATGCAGATCTCATTGGCAACGAGGAATCTCGCCGTATGTTCGCAGTTCGTCATGCAGTTATTGCAAGCTTTCGTCGCACGTTGCACGAGCGCGGGTTCATTGAAGTCGAAACTCCTGTTTTGCACGTAGAACCAGGCGGAGCGCACGCTCGTCCATTCGTCACTCATCACAATGCGCTCGACATGACCCTGTATCTACGCATCGCTCTCGAGTTGCACCTCAAGCGACTCATTGTCGGTGGCATGGAACGCGTCTTTGAAATTGGTCGCGTGTTCCGTAACGAAGGAATCTCAACGCGCCATAACCCAGAATTCACAATGATGGAGCTGTACCAAGCATTCGCCGACTACACCGACATCATGGACCTGACGGAAGTTCTGTTTGTCAATGCTGCTAACGATGCCACTGGCTCATCGACTGTATTGATTGATGACATTCCTGTCGATCTTGCAAAACCATGGCGCCGTGCACGAATGATTGACCTTGTGAAAGAGGCAACCGGAGTTGAAGTGCACCCATCTCAACCACGTGAACAACTCGTGGCCCTTGCTGAAAAACACGGCGTGAAAGTTCTGCCACATTTTGGCCCAGGAAAAATCATCGAAGAACTCTTTGAAGCAACATGCGAAGCAGCACTTCGTGAACCTACTTTCGTCACTGGTCACCCAGTAGAAATCAGCCCACTCGCCCGCGTTGACCGTAACGACCCACATTTGACAGAACGATTTGAATTGTTTGTGGGCGGACGTGAATTGGCAAACGCATATTCAGAACTCAACGACCCTGTCGAACAACGTTTGCGATTTGAGGACGAACAGAAGTCTAAGGAAGCTGGCAACGCAGAAGCTGGCACAGTTGACGAAGATTTCTTACGTGCAATGGAATACGGAATGCCCCCAACTGGTGGCCTCGGTATCGGCATGGACCGCTTAGTTATGTTGATTGGCAACGCACAGTCAATTCGTGACGTCATCTTGTTCCCTACTCTTCGCCTGGAGGCTTTCTAATGTCAGATCACGCATGGGGTGTTGGTATCGCAACACTTGATTCACATGGAGCAACACTCGACGTACGTTTTCGTACTGTCGGCCTCGGGAAGTTCTCCTCCGCCGATGCACCGTCACACGAACCAAGTGTTGATACAGATCGCGATCGTGGCGTGGTATTTCAAGCCGTGACTGTCGAGATTGAGATTTCTGCTGCGCCAACAAGTGCAGCAGATGTTTACTTGCGACTCAACTTGCTGTCACAACGCTTTGTCAAGCCACGTACCATCAACCTTGATGGTGCCTTCGGATTACTACAGAACGTTGCATGGACTTCGCGTGGACCAGTTGCAGTTGAGGCTCTGGAATCAGTCGCATGGAACCTCGCCCAACGTGGCGAACACCTCGTCGTTCACGGTGTTGACAAATTCCCACGCATGACCGACTATGTCGTTCCTTCTGGAGTCCGCATTGCCGATGCAAGTCGTGTGCGCCTCGGAGCACACCTTGCACCGGGCACCACTGTGATGCACGAAGGTTTCTGCAATTTCAATGCCGGAACATTGGGCGCTTCAATGGTGGAAGGTCGAATCTCCGCCGGCGTCATCGTTGGTGACGGTTCAGACATTGGTGGCGGTGCATCCATCATGGGAACACTCTCTGGTGGCGGAAAAGAAATGGTCACCATTGGTACCGGTTGCCTACTCGGTGCTAACGCAGGCATCGGCATCAGCCTTGGTGATGATTGCATCGTGGAAGCAGGTCTCTATGTCACTGCTGGCACTGTTGTCATTGACCCTTCCGGATCAAAAGTGAAAGCAAAACTTCTTTCCGGGCAGTCAAACCTGTTGTTTCGTCGAAATTCATTAACAGGTGCAGTCGAAGTCATCGCTCGCTCAGGTTCATGGGGCGGCCTCAACGCCGACCTTCATAAGAACTAATGACACCAGACAATCTCGAAGCACTCATTGCTGCTCGACGCAGCAGCACTCTGATTGATACGTCAAAGAGCGTTGACGTATCAACTATTGATCGCATTGTCGCTTCTGCTCAATGGGCTCCCAACCACAAACGCACGTGGCCGCTTCGCATTGCAATCATTACTGGAGATTCACGGAGCACGTTGGGCAATACCATCGCCGACGCAATGGCCATCCATGGCGACGATGAAATGAAAGTCCTGAAGACACGTGGAAAGTACATGCGATCGCCAGTTGTCATTGTCGTTGCATCAGCATTGGGTGCCACGCCAAACGAAACCGAAGAAAACAAGTACGCGGTTGCAGCGGGAATTCAAAACATGTTGTTGATGGCCGAGTCTTTTGGACTTGCGGCCTTGTGGGGATCTCCGGCCAAGGGAGCAAACAATGCAATCACTTCGTTGTGTTCAATGACTGCCACAGATCACGTGATGGGAATGATCTATCTTGGTTGGCCAACGCAATTTTTACAGCCACCTGACCGCCCGAAAATTCAGGTCAATTACCTCATGTGATTCACATGCCCGGCAGTCTTCATCAAAGCAAACTTTTAATGAATTAGGCGTAAATAGAACACGACATGATGTCTGTTTCTTCATAGAGTTATCGGAAAGTTTTTAGACTCGCAGAGGTGAAAAACACAGAGATGCAAGAGGAATTGACCATTCCTCAACGCGACACCGCTCTAGACGGACTGCGTGCTCTCGCCATTCTTCGTGTCATCACTTGGCATGCAAGCGGCTGGTCGTGGACAACCTGGATAATTTCATCTGTTCCCGCAATGTTTGTCGTTACCGGAGCACTGTTAGCGCGGTCGTTTCAGAAGGCATCAGCCTTGCTCACACTTCGAAAGCGTTTCCAACGCCTTGTACTGCCGTTGTGGATGTATTCAGTAGTCGTCTATGCACTCTCAATTCATTTTCATATGCATACGTCTGCAGTGTGGACATTTTTCCTACCATTCAGTCAACCAACTTCTCTGATTGCGAGCCAATGGTTCACTTCTGCAATGTGGTACTTGCGGGCATACGTGTGGGTTCTCGTTTTAGCTCCCTTAATACACTTGCTCACACGTCAATGGAAATCACTTATTCCAGCAACAGGAATGATTGCTGTGGTTGTGCTTGGTCTGTGGCACATTGACTCCGCCGGTTTTGGCTGGGCCGTTGGTGACATTGTGTTGTATTCCACCTGCGCAGCAGCAGGAATGGCCTGGCTTGCGCACGATCGACCAACTCTAGGTTCTCTTCGCATAGCCGCAATTACGTTTCTTCTAGTTGCTTGCGGATGGTTGCAATTTAGACAACCGCTTGACGGTGTCGTCAATAACGATCACGTACTTCACCTCTTCGTCGGTGGTTTCTGGACTGCCCTGCTCTTGCAGTTTCCACGAATTTTGTCGTCGTTTTCAACAACTACCGTTGCACGGTTTCTCAATAGGTTCCCTCTCAGTATTTATCTGTGGCATTCCATGACAGCCTGGTTTTTCTGGCAATTGGTTCCCCACACGATCCCAACGAATGTGCGTATCGTCCTCATTGTTGGCCTGACCTTCATTGCATTGCCTGTCGTCACTTACATTGTCGGTATTTTCGAACAACGGAGAACTGACTTTTTCTCTTTTCTTCAGATATTTCCTCGCGTCGCTTTTATCATCACTATTGCGATCGCCATTACCATCGGACCAATAAGCCACCGACTTGATTTTGTTGGCACACCACTGAATCAACCATTACCTCCCTCGGCGGCTCCCAAAGTTGTAAAGATTGATATTCAAGAAGATGTTCGAGATTTTCTCAGCTCTTCGGCATTCAAAAACGACACATGGTCAGCACGTGAAACTGAAATGCAATCCATCTTGGATAAACGCACAAAAGAGATGGGGCTTGGTCAAGCTCGAGCAATTGTTGCCACACGTGACGGCCATGTGTGGCACGGGATATCTGGAGGCATGGCACCATTCAGCCAACCAAGCCTGATTGGCAGTTTGACTAAAACATTTACCACCACCCTTATTATGCAGCTAGTCGACGAAGGACGTATCTCCCTCGATGATCCCGTGGGTGATTTGGGAATGGGCTTCAAACACGGGCAAATCACCATTCGTCAGCTACTCACTCACACATCCGGATTATCTAAGTACAAAAGCGGTAACGGATACGTTCCAGACGGCACGATGCCAACTGATGTTCTCACATACATCAGTATGAAACCGCTTCGGTTTCCACCTGGCTCGTATGTTGAATATTCAACGACTGGTTTTGCAGTACTCGGCATCATTCTTGAACAGAAGACTGGCAAAACATTCGAAGAACTTGTGCGCAGCAGAATCACCGACACTTTGGGGTACAGCATCTCTACCTTCCGAGGCGAATACGGAAGTATTGGCTTTTCAACCGGTGGTCTTTCAATGAAGATGGATGATCTTGCTGACTGGTCACGCCACTATTTTTTCGATCGAACAACGACTGAAAAAACATGGAAGTGGTCAATGCGGGATACCACGGGAGTTGGCGTACATGGGTATTGTCCGTGTCGTAACAGGTCTTTTATGGCGCTAGGGCACATTGGCGGACGCACATTTGCATCTGTCGATGGCGATGGCACGGTAGTCGTTATCGACACAACCGGCATCCTCGTCCTTGACAACTACAAAAATACGCAAACTTTTGCACAAGAACTACGCCTCGTTGCGGGCGGTGGAAAGAAATACCTGTACCCATGATTAGAACAATCTCACGCCTTCACCAACGCACGTTGTACGTTCTCGCCGTCACTCCTGGGCTTATATTCATGCTCATTCTTGAATGGCAATCAAGTGAGAACCCATGGGGATCACGTCGGTTCACCTTGTTTGACGACGCAATGATCTCAATGGATTACGGCCGAACACTTGCAAAGACCGGAGAGATGGTTTGGTTTCCTGGCGCACCACGCGTTCAAGGATTCACCAATCCACTATGGACACTGTGGATGGCATTCGTACATCTAGTTGGGTTTGACGGCTCTTCTGCTGCACTAGTGATCTCACTTACTGGAGTTCTACTCATTCTTGCTTCATCATGGATCATCTTTGATCTAGTGCACACCTATAGCGCTGGCAGAAATCACCTGATTGCAGTTCTCTCAGCAGGTTCTCTCCCCTTTCTATATCCACTCACTTACTGGACGCTGCGTGGTATGGAAGTAGGAGCGCTCACATTCTTTTGTCTTCTCTTGGTACGAGCAACTATCAACCACATTCGGGACAGCACAGGCCACATCAGTTTTTCGATGATTCTCCCAATCGTTCTTGGAATAGCCACGCGATTTGATTTTACAATTTTTTGTGTTGTAACAATTGTTGCACTTCTGATGTGGGGACCTGCCTACGTAAAGGTGCGACTTGCAGCGCGGTATGGCGCAATCGTTGTGAGTACCGCTGCATTGGTATGCGTTGTACAAAAGGTGTACTGGGGAAGTTGGTTGCCCAACACCTATCACCTGAAAATGGATGGCGTCTCACCGATTGATCGCATCACTCGTGGCCTCGCTTCAAGTGCTAAAACATCAGTGCTCTTTGCAATTATCGTGGTTGCGCTCGCATATCAATTGCGCTCTAAAGAGCTACACAATCGTGTGGTTGTTATCGCTTCGGCAATGTTTGTGGCTATGGCCGCGTATGCCGTGTACATCGGAGGTGACGCATGGGAAGGCGAGATGCTGAATCGGTTCTACGCAACGATTGTTCCTCTCGTACCGCTCATCATTGGTTTGTCACTCAATACCGTTCGAAAACAAATTACTCCAGTCTTCATTTCTGCAGCTGTGCTACTTGCCTCAGTTGGTGCTGGCGTCACTGTTAATCCGTTCGGATTTTCCGAGAAACACTTCTATGTTGTTGCAGCTGTATCAATTCTCAGCGCCCTCATCATCTTTCTCCTCTCCTTCATTTCTCGTGACGGATTTGTTGCTGGCGCAGTAGTAGCTGCGGTCTGCCTCATCGTCAGCGCATATCCAATGGCGCAACAACAAAGACATGGTGACCTACTTCTGACGCGTACAAATCTTTTTGTTACAGAATCAGTTGAGACCATGCGCGAAACTACAGAACCAGATGCCCGAATCGCCACAATCTGGGCAGGGGTTCCTGCCTATTATTCACATCGCACCATGCTCGACCTTCTGGGAAAAAATGACACTTTTATCGCTGCCAGTGCTCCACATGGTGCATTTTTTCCTGGTCACAACAAATGGGATTACAACTACAGCATTGGTGAATTACAGCCAGACGTTATTTTTCAAACATTTGATCGAGGTTTGGAGAAAAACCTGCACCAACGAATTATTGATTGGGGATACGAAAAATTGTGCCCGCGTTCGGGGATTTTCGGAGCCAAAGGTTATTACTACCGCTCAAACAGCAAATTAGTAAAATGGGATTCACTTCAAGAATGTTTATAGACCTAAAAACGCTTGATTAAGTCTGCAAACCATTCGTCAGGGTTGTCAATGCGGCCACGCAAGGAATCCCACGTTCTCGCGATGCCATCTCGACCACGTTGCGGGTGAGAAGCAATATGGTCAGCAACAGCACGAGACCGATTCAACACTTCGCTGTCGGCAACTACTTCTGACACCAGACCAAGTTCCACCATGTCAGCACCCACAATGCGATCGCCTACCAGAACAACTCTGTCTGCGACAGCCTGCGAATGTTTCAGGTGTAACCATGCTTGACACATCGGCGCAGCAACGCCCATTGCAATTTCACCGACTTGCAAGAATGACGTTTCCCCAGCCACAACAACGTTTGCGGCAAGCGCTAGAGCTGCGCCTGCATTGATGGCATACCGCTCAAGAGCAACCACTGCAGGCACCCGACACTTGTAAACAGCAGCATGCACTTCAACCCACGCTGTGAGCGGTTCATTCTTAAGATCCGCCCCAGCAACTTTGAGGTCGATACCACTGCAGAAAGCGCCGCCAGCGCCTGACAACAAAATGCATCCGACATCTGAAGGAACATTCAGAAAAGCATCGCGTAATTCAGCAGCCAGTTGTTGCGTAATCGCATTCTTTCGATCTGGGCGATTCAGAACAATGTCGAGTCTGTTCCCAACTCGTTCAACAATGACATTCTGTTCGCTCATGACACGTACTACCGACCGGGCTTGTACGTACCGTACACGTCACGAAGAGCATCACTGACTTCGCCGAGTGTTGCGTGGGCACGCAACGCCTCTTTCATCGGAATCAGAATGTTGTCGGTACCGCGCGCAGCAGCTCGAACATCTTCAAGAAGTGCTGCAACCTTTGTATGGTCACGATTTTCCTTGAACTTCTTCAGGCGTGCCAACTGGCCAATGGCAAGACTTGGGTCAATTGGGAACACATTGGGCTCCCCTTCGCCTTCCACAGTGAACTTATTGACGCCCACGATGACACGTTCATCATCATCAATTGACTTGGTGTACTCATACGCACTCTGTTCAATTTCGTCCATTTGGAAGCCAGCTTCAATGGCATCAACAGCGCCACCCATTGCATCAATGCGCTCGATGTATTCCCAGGCAAGGCGTTCCACTTCATCAGTGAGTGTTTCAACAAAGTACGAACCAGCAAGTGGGTCAGGAGTATCAGCTACTCCGCTTTCATACCCAATGACCTGCTGAGTGCGTAATGCGATTCGAGCGGCTTCTTCGGTCGGTAGACCAAGTGCCTCGTCGTAACCATTTGTGTGAAGACTCTGTGTTCCGCCCATCACTGCAGCAAGTGACTGTAGAGCAACCCGCACCACGTTGTTCAGCGGCTGCTGAGCAGTCAATGTGCTTCCACCGGTCTGCGTGTGGAATCGCAGCAACTTGCTCGACTCCTTCTTTGCACCAAAACGTTCGGTCATGATCTTGTGCCACATGCGACGACTGGCGCGGAACTTTGCAACTTCTTCAAAGAAGTTGTTGTGGCCATTCCAGAAGAACGATAAGCGTGGTGCGAAATCATCAACATCAAGGCCTGCGTCAACCGCTGCTTGCACATATGCAATTGCATTTGCCAACGTAAAGGCAATTTCTTGAACAGCTGAGCTACCAGCTTCACGAATGTGATAGCCGGAGATTGAAATTGTGTTCCATTTCGGAATGTTTTGGGCGCAATAGGCAAAAATGTCAGTAATGATGCGCATCGAAGGACGCGGTGGGTACACATAGGTACCGCGAGCGATGTATTCCTTCAACAAGTCGTTCTGAATTGTCCCGCTAATGGCAGACGACGGTACACCCTGTTCTTCTGCAACCAATTCGTACATCAACAACAGAACTGCTGCAGTCGAGTTGATGGTCATCGATGTTGACACTTTGTCGAGCGGCAAATCTTTCAACAACATGCGCATGTCTTCGAGCGTGTCGATAGCTACGCCGACTTTGCCCACCTCGCCTTCGCTTCGCGCGTGGTCTGAGTCGTATCCCATTTGGGTCGGCAAATCGAATGCACAGGACAATCCTGTTTGGCCGGCCTCAAGAAGAAACTTGAAACGCAGGTTGGTTGATTCGGCAGAGCCGAACCCGGCGTACTGACGCATGGTCCACAATTTGCCGCGGTACATCGTGGGGTACACGCCACGGGTATACGGCGCAGTTCCGGGAAGACCCAATTG
>Ga0194055_10001211_pt1 | contig 20956 bp, 13 predicted proteins | sample SepL449m_MetaG_FD_155482 | JGI IMG/M metagenome (GOLD analysis project Ga0194055, IMG submission 155482) | Anoxic zone freshwater microbial communities from boreal shield lake in IISD Experimental Lakes Area, Ontario, Canada - Sep2016-L442-9m | ecosystem: Environmental > Aquatic > Freshwater >...
ATTTAGTCCTTCACCGTAAGTGGTTACAACCATACCTTTTTGTTTAACAGTTTGTGTCCCAGCAAGACCCACCAAAGTACCAGGCAAAACCGGTGCTGCTAGCTTGGCGTTAATCTTATTGCTGCTGCGGCTTTGTTTACCCGGCACAGAATTAAAATTAATCTTTTTGGCATCAGCAGGTGCTTGCCAGTTGAATACAGAACCGTCCACAGCCGAGAAGTCGGCTTGAGTAGCTTGCAAGCTGACAACCGGATCAACAACATCTTTGGCATACAACAAGAATGACAGAGGAAGTTTGTATTGAGCGTCAACTACCAGGTCCATGCCGCCTAGCAACCCCATAGGCTGCTTGGGAGTTAACCTAATACGATAAGCCGAGCGGTCGGCTTGGATGGTTGATTGAGGTTGACTGATGTTCCAGTACTGACCAAGCTTGCTGAGCCAATCTTTGTCCTTGGAATTACGCGCTGCCTTGCGAGTACGAGGAGCTTTCATGTTCCATGAATAAAGCGTATTGCCTTGGGCATCCCAAATTTGGATCTGATTACCTTTAACCAGCAGCTGAGAATCTCCGCTTTCTCCCTGTAGTTCAGCGCGCAAATTACTGTTTCCATCAGCCCACATTCTGCCTGATCCACCGGCTAGCAGAGGATTATTAATAGGCAGGTCGCCTAGCAAGTTGTTTTTCCATTCAACTCGCGCACTGACACCCAATATTTGCGGGTCTCGGTTCATACTAATGACCATCTTGCTAAGAGTAGTGCGCGGGGCCTTGCTGGCTCCGCCCTGAGCAATAGCGCTCCCGAACGCTAGCAGGGCAACTGCTGCTACTCCCACTAGAATTAGCTTGCGAACCGAGATAGTTTTTAGCCACATGCTCATATATCTATTATAACAGATCAACCAAGGTGGTATCTACTGAGCTTTGAAGTTCAGTTGATGGCAACCAACCAGCCTACTGCTGCGCCCTGCTGGTTCTCTATTTCTACGCGATAGTAAATACCGGGACTAGTTGTAAAGGCAAGGGTTTTCCCGCGCCCTTGGTCTGCTTCACTGCGAGTTATGGCTACGCGCTTGGGTTGGCATTGTTTTTTACAGGAAGGACTTTTTGGCACTGTCCAGATTCTAACCATGGTATTTGATTGAGCTGCTTTTTTGCCGGTAGGGCGCACCTGAATAACATGCCGCTTGGAATCTTCGCCACGTAACCCTACTGCTCTTTCCTGCGCACTGCCAAGCTGGTTGGTCTTGCCTAATCCCAAAAATCCCACACAACGAATACCATGGATGCGGTAATGATTATTTAGAGGCACGGACATATCCCCTACTGGAATCTCATTGTTGTTGGTTTCATGGCCGCTTAATCGGAGATAAGTTGTTCTTGGATAATCAGTTAAGGCTAAATCCAAAGAGCCAATAGTTTTTAATGATACGCTGCCGGTGGTATTAGAACTTATGATGCCAATCAGGGCTTGGTCTGAATATTGGGCTAATACCCAGTTGGTAAATCCAAAAGCAGCAGAGCTTGCGGTGACTCGATAAGCATCAGAAGAATCAAGCAAGCTTTCAATACGCACCGACTCTCCACATTGAGAGGGAGTAGCCTGTCTTTCCCAAACCCAGTTATGATGGTTTGAAGTATTGCGCGGCAGATCAGAAGAAGCATTCCAAATAGGTATCGAATAAAGATCGGGAGGGGATATAGGTGGTATGGGGCGGCTTTGCCATGCGATTTTTAACTTGTCTCTAAAAGGATTACTTTCAGAGTCGATGGTATTGCCATATAAAGTTGAAAGAAAATCAGAGCTATTGGTGTCTACCCCATCACTAGCTAGGTCGGCGACATAATCAGCAAAACTGGTGCTGCTGTAATGACGGAAAGTATGCCACATTTGGTCAAAGCCAACTGTCGAACGATCCCAAGGGCTTTCATTATTATTATCCGATAAATCCCATAGTGCGTCGGTAACCCTTCCTTCAACATTATCCCCTCGGCTATAGTCATTATAGTTTTGCCAGCTGGTGCTTTCCCCCCAGCTTTGGACTGCGTCAAGATCATCACCATATCCGGATGTAATAGGATCATTCATTACTTCCGAAGCCCACCATGTCGGCCAGCCTTCTATCCAGGCACACAATGGGTCTTCATTTGTACTAAAATAATGAGGGCTCAAGCAATTAGTAGACTCAGGGATACCATCCGGGTAAACATGTTCCATTACATTATGGCCTAGTTCATGATGCACCGCCCATTCATAATCAGGACCATCTGTAGGCAAACTAACTGCATCTCCTGCTGAGCCACCATATTGAGGCCAAGGGTCCTTGCCGTCTTGCCACAAGACTTTTTTGCGGGCACAGTCTGAAGAAGTCCAGCAATCTCCGGCACTGGGTGACTTACTGGATGAGAAAGCCCATGCTTGGTTATACAAATCATAAGCATGCAAGGCTCTTTGGAAATTATCAGCTGCAGCTGTTACAGTTCCCCAATCTCGGGTAGAGCCATTGCTCTGCTGATGAGCAGAAGAGTTAACAACATAATTGCCGTCAGAATAGTTGGCCACTTCCCAGCGGGTATTGCGAGTAATGAATTGTAGTTTTACATCAGCGCTGCCACTGTCCCATACAGAATGTTCTGAATTGTCATAACAGATATTAAATTCTCCATCCCAGTCAGTTACGCCTGAAGCTAGCTCGTCATCGGAAACAAGACTATTATCATCATATGCTCGCACCACTAAATTGACCGAAGGATGAACTACTCCGTTGTGGTCCGAATAAACGAACTTGCCTTTACTGCATGCGGTGGCCTGTGCGTGGACTTGGTTATTAATATGGATGGACCCAGCTAATCCTATGGCTCCAGCACAAGCCTTACCATTCTGGGGCAGTTGTTTGCCGCCCGGGCAGTACCGACCAGCAGCAAGAACCATCCTGTTGGGGTGAACAGGAATAGTAGTCAATACATTTCGGATCAACTGGGTATCTAGACTGGGTACGCCCCAATGGGTTTCATTGGCACGCAATCCATAGGATAAATGAAGACTATCCAGGCCTCCGATGCGCCCCGGCATACGCAGCCTATCAGGCAAACGCACCCAAGCCTTAATGTGCCCCGCTCCAGGCTTATTGGTGTGAATAGTAAATTGCAGAGTTGTTGTCTTGCCCGAAGACAAGGTGATGGTCCCCTGGGAATAGCTCCGCACTGTGCCGTCACTTAGCATTGCAGCGCGCGGGTTTTCTAGCCCACTGTCTACCAATGTATTTTGGAAACCTTTGGGTACAGCAGTAAAACTAATACCAGCTGGCAAGGAAATTCTTATTGGAGCTGCGCCTGCTACGCCCGGCACTGCTTGAACCTTGACGCTTAAAACTCGGCTCTGATTAACCCCAGGGGGCGTACCCATCAACAACTGTGCTTGCACACAGGACCCATGCTCTGGCGTGGACTCTCCTACCCCTTGGCTCGCCGAAGGATTAAGATTACAAACCAGATGAGGCGAAGCAAAAGCAGAAGGTGGCTCAAATTGTATTACAAAAAATAGACTATGCAGTGCAGCAATCAGCAGCCACTTTGAGCTTCGATTTTTGAACAGCACCATAACTACAACTATCGCTCTAGATATCCCGCAGGGCAAGAGTTTTAGCTGTTGTTGATGATTTAAAAATCTTGAGCACAGCTAGTCCGGAGAGCCTTCTTGCTGGGTGATGCGCTCTCCGGAGCTTAACCGTATTATGCTAAAATGCTAAATGTCTCGCCGGACTGAAGCTGTGGCTTAGCCACCGAAGCAGCCTTGGCAGCGACTTGACTTGCGCCGCGGTCGTCAGCATCACCATCATTTTCTACCTCTGGGGCTCTAACCGACTGAGCTGCAGAGGAAATTGCTTGAATGTTCATTTTGAACCTTCCTTTCTATACTCTCTTAGTCTAGGTCTTTTGGGCTGCCGGCTGAAGGATAGCTCCTGGAAATGATCGATTAAAAAATAAGAGTCCCTTAATATTAAAGCCTGCAGTTAGGCCAATTGTAGTGCCAATTCAATGGCTTGCAGTGCTTCGGTTCGAGTGGCAAACTCTTGGCCTCGCAGCTGTTGCTCTATGATAAGTGCTGCCTCAAAAGCACTGGAATCGATATCCTGGCCGGGGACCCATTCCAGCGGGCGCCATTCTTCAATCCAAGCTTCAATAGCCCATCCTCCCGCAGGGAATAAAGATGAGTAGCCTTTCAAAGTTCCGCCCTGTTGCTTGCGACCCATAATCAACCCAGGTGCTTGTTCGACCCACCACAAGGCCGACGGCAGAGCACTAGTCTCCCAGGCTTTTTTGCGTGGATGCGCTTTGCGGATATTCAATTTAGCCACCCTACAACCTACTCCTTCGGGAGTTCTTTTTGTGTTAAGCTTTAAAGCTGGAAACAAAGCTGGTGCTACCCGATGAATTAGTAAGGGTAATGGTGCAGCTGATGATTTTACCTGTATCGCTGCTGCTCCAATTATAGGTTGAGCGGGTAGCACCTGAAACTGCTACCCCATTAATATTCCACTGATAGATTGTTGAGTTGATCGGTCCGTAACTATAGCCTGTGACATAGACTTGCGCAGCACGCTTGGCGCGATTTAGAGCTGCCCTGGTAGTGAAAGCTGGCTTGGGCAAAGCTTCATTCCAGGCGTCAGACTGATAGCCCCTGGTTGTGGATCCAGTTTTAACAGCAGCCACACAAACCATATCCTTGCCCCAGGCTGAATCTGGAACAATAAATGCGCCGCCCGAACCAACCAGCGCTCCATCAGAGAACCACTGCCAGTCAAGGGAACTTCCACCGGGGGCAGGAGCAACAACACTACAGGTTAGTTTATTGCCGGTACGTACCATACGGGTTTTAGCTGTCTCAGCTACCATGGGTGTTGAAGTTGTCCAGCTGGTCTCAACCGGCTCACTGGTTTTACCTAACTCATCGGTTTGTTTGATTTGAACGCTATGCTGCCCGGCCACAAGATTGGATCCAATAAATGGTGCAACACAAGTTTGCCATGCTCCCGCATCAATGCGGCAAACAAAAGTAGCTTTACTCTCTCCGCTAAACCAGACTGATCCAGCCTTGTCAGTATTGTCAAGCGGCTTGGCTGTAATGGAGGGAGCAGCAGGAGGCGAGATATGAACAGTCCAGCTGCCGACACCAGCTGTACTGGTATTACCGGCTAGGTCGGTTTGTTTGACTGAAGCTGTATGCACTCCCTCATCAAGGTTGCTTATCGTCCAAGGACTAGTACAAGCCTGCCATGATCCTGCATCAATTGAACACAAAAAGCTGGCGGCGCTTTCGCCGGCTATAGATATAGTTAGGCTCTGTGCAGCGGTACGACTGGAAGGCAAGCCAGATAGTCTAGGGGCTACTGGGGCGGTATGGTCCAAGACCACCAGGCTGCCCGAAGTCTTGAGTACCGCGGGGCCAAGCGTTCCTGCTGATACGCTGGCAACAGTCTTAGCGCTTAAGGTAATGTCCAGATTACCTTCGCCTCCGGTGGTATTGCTTGCTGTGATCAAATATGGGCCTTCACCAGAACCAGTAACCGACTGAACCGACCATTTTCCGGAAGTACCTTTCATTGTAAAGTCAGCTACGCCTAGACCAGTAACAGCTCGATCAAAGGTCAGCGAGTAAACCAGGCTCCGCGCTGTGGTGTAAATGGTTTTACCCCGGCTGCTGGTCTGAGTGGTAACAGCAAGAGCCGCTGACTCAGGAGTAAGATCGAAATCTTGAACAGCTGGCACGGGTGGCTCTGAATAATTCCAGTTGGTGGTTACGGCAGTACTTGCATTGCCAGCTGCATCAATCAGTTTAACAATAAATATATGATTGCCTGCTGCTAGTTTGGTCAAAGTTTTAGATGAGACACAGGTTGCCCAGGCCTTGTTATCAAGCGAGCACCATGAAATAGACCCTGTCTCACTGGTCCAAGTAAATACAGCTGAGTTTATATATGTTTTGCTGGCTGGGCTCTGGGTAAGAACAGGAACCAATGGGGCTTGAGTGTCAATCATCCAGCTTATAATACCGGGGCTACTAGCATTGTCAGCTAAATCAGTCTGGCGGACTTGAACTGAATGGCTTCCATCTGATAATTCCCCGGTATTATAATTACCGCTCTTGCCTACTACCAGTGTGCAGTTGCTCCATTCTCCATCATCAAGCTTGCATTCAGTGGTACCTGTGGTTTGGCTTAAAACAAAATGGATGGCCTGGGTGCTGTTTTTATTTGGTGTTGCGATTGCAGTAATAACAGGAGTACGTGGTGCTATGGTATCTACTGTCCAGGCAAATCCTCCTGCTGCGCTGAGGTTACCAGCTGCATCAGTTTGACGTACTTTTAGAGCGTGTGGCCCGTCAGACAAGGTATCAGGATCATAGGTCCCTTCAAGCCCATCAATCGAAGTACAGTCAGCCCATGGCTTGTTGTCAAACTTGCATTGCACTGTACCGTCAAGCTCCCCTAATTGGAAATTTAGGACAGGATTAGCATCATTGTTGGGATTAGCCAATGGTGTAACTTGCGGCGCATCAGGGGCTTGGGTATCAATCGTCCACTGCACAGAATCTGGCTCGCCCACATTACCAGCTGTATCAGTCTGCCGTACTTGGAAATTATGCTGACCCTGGGTAAGATTGTGCACCACAAAAGTAATTACATCTCCACTTCGAGTAGTGCATGCAGTCCAACCGCCATCATCTAGTTGGCATTCAGAGCTACCGCTGCTTTCAATTAGAGTGGCTGATAGAATCATATTGGTGTGATGGTTGGGTGTTGAGATGGGGGTGATAGTGGGAGCTAGTGGAGCTGCAGTGTCTACCACCCAAGTAAACGTCCCTGCCTTGCTGGCATTGCCTACCTGGTCGGTTTGGCGCATGTTGATGGTGTGCGAGCCATCAACAAGACCTGCAGTTTGATAGGTGCCAATGGCGCCATCTTGAGATTCACACTCACCCCATTCCCCGTCATCAAGCTTGCATTCAATAGTCCCACCTGTCTCGCCAAGTTTGAAAGAAATATTGGGGCTGGTATTGCTGGTTGGGGTGGTAAATTTAATGGCCTCAGGAGCCTTGGGCGCTTGGGTATCAACCACCCAAGTGGTTTCCGCTACCGTACTAGTATTATCGGCCGCATCGGTGTGGCGTATGTGGAGAGTATAAGTGCCGTCAGCTAAATCAGCTGATTCATAGGTGCCGCTGGTGTCATCAATAGAACTGCAAGCTGTCCAATCTCCTTCATTGAGTTTGCATTCTACTGTGCCATTATTTTCTCCTAGAGTAAAGCTAATGGTTGGTGCAACATCTTGAGTCGGAGTTTCTGGCTGGGCAATTTCCGGTGTATCTGGCGCCTGAGTGTCAGTCACCCAAGTCATGCTATCTGGATCTCCGGTGTTGCCAGCTGCATCAGTCTGGCGAACCTGCAAAGTATGCTCGCCCTCAGCTAAGTCTGTCGTCTGGTATGCTCCATTTAAACCATCAACCAATGCGCAATCAGTCCATTCGCCATTATCTAAATTGCATTCTACTGTGCCACCGGTTTCTGAGAGTATGAATGAGATTGATGGAGCGGAGTCGCTTAAAGGGTCATCAAGCTGTGCGATGGTTGGAATATCAGGGCTAGCAGTATCTATCGTCCAGCTGAAGCTAGACTCCGAACCAATGTTTCCTGCTGCATCGGTTTGGCGGACATGGAAAGTATGAAGACCATCGCCAATTTCCCCAGTATCAAAAGTACCGCTGGTGTCATCAATAGCAGTACAGTCCGCCCATTCTCCATCATCCAAGCGACATTGAGTAACACCACCAGTTTCTGAGAGCGTAAAGGATAGTGTTTGCTGAGACCAACCCGAAGGGTCATCAACGGGAGTAATAGTAGCAAGCATTGGAGCGGTCTGATCAATAACTAGATTAACTGTTGCGATCTCGGAGACATTCCCGCTGATATCAGTTTGACGAGCCTCAACAACATAAGTACCTTCCTGAAGGTCGGCCAGAGCTAAACTACCAGCAGTTCCATCAAACGATGTACAAGCCGCCCATTCAGATTCATTGATACGACATTCAGTTGTTCCGCCGGCTTCTGAAGTTTGATAATTAAGCACTACACTGGTTTCACTGGTTGGATCAGGCTGCGTCCAAACAGGAGCATCAGGAGCCGCAACATCCTGGACAGCCATCGGGAAGCTAGAAACACTTGAAGGGCTGCTGGAGTCTGAACCCGACAAGGATACATACCCCACCCCGACCTGCCCCAGGGTATTATCGCCCCAGCATTTTATATGTTCATTGGTAATTGCGCATGTGCTTTGATCTCCAGAACTAAGTGATGTTGCTCCTGACAGACCATCAACTGGCACCGGGATGGAGCTATCCGAGTTACTACCATCGCCCAGCTGAGAGAAAGCTAATACAGCGCCCAAGCCAGGGTTTGCTGAGTTTAGCCCCCAGCATTGCGCGCTGCCATCATTTAAAAGCACACAAGAATGCCAGGCGCCAAGTGCTATATTACTGGCCGCAGAAATTCCTGTTACTGCAACAGCAACCGAGTGATCATCAGTGCTGCCATCGCCAAGCTGGCCTACCAGGTTGCGGCCCCAGCATTTAACACTACCATCATCAAGCACAGCACAAGCATGACCTAATCCTAGGTCCAAGTCAACCGCAGTGCTAATGCCAGTAACTGCTACGGGGGTGTTGCTGTCGTTTGTAAAGCCATTGCCTAACTCTCCATACCATCCTTTACCCCAACACTTCACTTGACCACTCTCTAGCAGGGCGCAAGTGGAATAGCCGCCGGCAGCAATCTTTGATATTCCTGTTAAAGCGACTTGTACTGGAACAGAATGGTTGGTGGTACTGTTGTCGCCTAGCTGCCCGTATTGATTGTCTCCCCAGCACCATGCTAGACCAGAGCTATCAAGCGCACAAACCGTGCCACCAGATCCACTGGTTGAGAGCTGAGCAATATTATCAAGGCCAGATACCTGAACCGGAATCATACTATCCAGATTTTTGCCATTGCCTAATGAGCCGTATTGGTTGTCTCCCCAGCACCATACCGTTTGATTCCTTTGGAGTGCACAGTTGAAATCTTGGCCAGCAGCAACTCGTATAACATCAGTAAGCCCAGTAACTTGATGGGGAATTAACCCGCTACCCTCGTAGCCTAGTTGCCCGGATGAGTTATCGCCCCAGCACCATACTGTGCCATAGCTTGAAAGTGCACAAGAGCTTGATTTACCGGCTGCCGCCTGAGGCATGGCTGCTTGTGCTTGGCCCATCAAGCTTAACGATGCAAATACAATAAGTATCCCTGCTCCAAGCAGGGATAAGTAGCTTGTTTTATGATGTTCAAGTTTCGCTTGGTTCATTTCATCACCAGTCCATATTATAGGCAGGAGTGGCTTGCAAAAGCGAACCGCAGCCCTGGGGTTGCTTATAAAGATTAGCGGGTCACGCTATTGCGCGAGCATAGCCTGCCAGCGATTTAATATTAAAAGCGCAAAAACAGCTGCAGGGAATGTTGCAGCATTATCCTAAAAGCACGCAATCGCGTCTTGCTAGATACTGTTGCTGAATTAGCCTCAACTTTTCTAGGGAAAGGTTTCTCGAAACAAGTCCGAGCCGGAATAAAGCTTTTGCTGCAATGGTTGCAATACCAAAGCTCGCCATCCCAACGAACGCCTTCTTGGCAACAGGGTGTTGAAATCGGCTGGCGCATGAAACTATGATATCAAAATAATCAAGCTCAGATCAAGATAGCTTAAATCAGCTTATAGCCACATTGGGTACGACGCAAAACAAGGTGACTTCTTCTTTTAACTACCAACCAACTTCTGCGCTGCAAGACAGAATACTGCTCATGGCGATTGATGCTCTGCCAGAAAAGATTGAGACACTGCCCGCTCTTCCACGAACCTCGCGGCATTGTTTGACGCACACTTGCGCCCTTGCTTCCGGCTGTTGCATATCTAAAACTGGCATCCTCGCCGAGGTACCACAGAGGCATCCAATTATAGCCCACCCATGGACGCCGGGTAGAGCGAAGCGCAAACCAGCGTGCTTGGTAAGCATTTTTAGAAGCTTTAAACCGCAGCCCAAGCCTTCCCTTGACTCCCAAAATAACTTGTCCAAGAATATTACTGTTGGCAGAAGATATTATAGTGGGGTTGTGGATGGTCGAGGTAATCCATGGGTAGGCCGCTGCTACTCGGCTATAGATATCCACAGCATCCCTGCCCCAACATCCACCCTCATAAGACGCCCCCCAGCTAACTACTCCAACTTGCAACCATCCGTATTGGTCGGTCAGCAAGACAGGTCCGCCGCTATCCCCATTACAAGTAATGCCTTGGTTACCTGCAAGTTTTCTGGTAATGCGTCGGCATAATTGAGTCCGAGCATTAGCTAGGCTCCCATACTCATAATACACCTTTTGCTTCTGGCACTGTAAATCGCTAAGCAAAGATATCTGGGCAACATGCAGTTGATCAGCTAGTTGGTCTTCAGCTGTCGTGGTATAGCCATAACCCATAATAGTTGCATCATCTCGATAAGCTGTATCCTGGCTTCGGCGCTGAGCTAAGCGCACTGGTTTAATCTCAGCTGGCTGAGACAGGTGCAGCAGAGCGACATCTGTTCCTGTGTCTTTAAGATTTAGGCTAGGCATAGAGGACGATAACAGTTCATCGTCTTGATCAGCTAAGCCCTCAAGATAGCCGGGGTGAACAAAAGCGCGGTCAGCTGAAATAGCATCTTGGTAGGTGCTATTAGGGAATAATACCCTAATAGCACCTTGCGGTCGCGATGGAATATCCATCAGCCTGATGCAATGAGCTGCCGTTAGTACCCACTGCGGAGCAACCAAGCTGCCGGTGCAGAAGGGCCTAAACTCACCGGCCGCAGACAGTTGATTGTTGTCATCATATCCCACTTGTAATTGAACTGCAAAGGGATAATTATTGATTCCAGCTTCTCCGCCTCCGATGATATGTGGTATAGGACGTAGGCTATCTGCTTGTGCGCTAGCAGCGGGAACAAACACTCCAAAGATAAGAACGCTCAGGGTACCAATAAGTTTTTTCACTAATCGATTCTAACGCATGTTGCATAATATGGCGAACAAACGTTCGCTGACTCTTGGGTAACTAGAGCTTATTCGCGAAGCCTGGCGCCGGGTAGGTTAATTAGTCCAGGCCAAACAAGGATAAGCATTCATCCAGGCCTATGATCTGAATATCATCGCGGCTTTGCCAGTTTCCTTTAGTCAGACGATACGACTGCACTGGTTGTCCTAGATCACCGCTTTTGACGATGAACTTACCATTCAGTTCATAACCAAGCCCCAAGGAAACTCGACCAGAGACCTGGTTGTCGACGGCAGCACTAGAATGAGCTTCTGCGGCACCGAGGCCTGCAAAGGCAAGCTGCAGAACCGCCGCGCGGGCTTCCCGGCCCAACCCCTGGCCTTGATGATCTTTCAGGATCCATGATCCGGTCTCAACTAGTTTGCGTTGAAGGAAATGCTGAGCATTAATATCCATCATCCCTATAGGCTGGGTCTCCCCTTGGAGATAGATACCCAGCATTAACTGCCAGTGATCGGGGGAAAAAGATGCGCGGATGCCCCAGTGGTACTGTAAGAAATTAGTGTAGAAGGTAGGAGATTCGTCCAAGGTCCAGCCATTCATATAGTGTTGGCTGTCTGCATCCAGGATATTACCCCGAGCACGTTCGGCTAAATCAAGCAAGTCATTATCCTTAGGAAGTTTTAGTTCTAAAAGAGGAGTTTGAATTCTCAGATCGAATAAGGGCCAAACGCTCATTTATCCATTCTAACACAGAGAACAAAAGACAAGTTATCTTTGGATATGCAATTACCAGCAGAGAACTTTCATTATCCTTTTGAGCTTATCTATCAGGAGATGCTATTGAATCTTCCCCTGGAAGGAAGGGAAAGATTCAATGATCTACAAGAACTTAATCCCTCTGCGGCAGCCCTTGCCTGAGCGGATCGATCTGATGAGGATTACCTTGCTTGAAATGAACCATTATTGCTTCGCTGGCCACTGCCACCTGCCCTGAGTGCGGTCAGGTTGAGAAAAAGGAAACCAGCCGAAGAGTCCATGATTGTCCTTGCGGCTGCAAACTGGACCGTGACACTGCAGCTGCCATAAACTTGGCCCGTCATGGGCTAGGAATAAAAAAGAGGTACCCGATTAGGAGTCGGGGCATTCTCCACTGGCATCTTCCTTTGGATTCGATTCCAAAGGTTTGCTGGCTTGTTTTTTTTGAACGCCTAGTACTCTTGGGTACTGTCTTGATCTTCTTCTTCCAACTTGGCAATCTCCGAAATCAGAGTCTCCGCACAATCACCAACCCTGCTAGCAAACTGCCCCAGCTCTTCTACCTCTTCATTGATCCTTTGAGCTGAATCAATGATTGGCCTAATATGCGTTTCAGACAAGGCGACACCAGCGATACCTACGCCTACAGCTACTAAAGGCAGGGCCATTGGTGCTAGTGGAGTTGTTAAGGCCCCGAATCCAAAGAGAGCAGATGTCGCCCCCAGGGATCCTCCTCCTAGTGCAAGCCACTCGCGGTTCGCTTCGGACGGGTATTGCTTATCCGAACCACTGAGACGCGACGGTCCACGCAAATCATCAGCCATGGTAGGCACGCAGTCATTCAATACTTGGATGCTTACGCCCAGCTGACAGCGCAAAAAATAGGCTCTTTCAATAATATGAGAGATGTCTTCGTACTGCCCTACTCCAAAGAGGAAATCATCATTGAGTCTTTGGGTTCTGCGAGGATTCAACTCAACTCCTCTCGCTATAGAGCTGCCTACTGCTGCAAGCTGTTCGCTAATATTCCGCAGATATCCAGCAGCATCCTCTTCCCGAATCAATAGATCTCGAAAGCATCCTTGTACATCATCAATACCCCATGAATCAGCAGCAGCATCAAATGAAGTAGCAGCAGAAGGGTATTTTCCTTTCGAGGTATGATCTGAGTAGCGCATATACCTATTAAACACCCTTCCTGATATGAAGTCGACAGGGTGTGTCGAAGAACAGTCCAGACCGCAGGCTCGCCCTTGATAAAGTCAATTGCAGTAAGACCTAGTGCCACTTCAGAAGGTGTCATCCGGTAGCTATCTACAGTCGCGACCGGATGATGTCACACATGAATCCCAGGTTTCGCTTGGAGCAGTCCGGTCGATAGCAACAGCAGATTTGGGGGCATCATTGGAAGAAGGCCCAGCATTTCCTAAAGAGGCTTTGATAGCTCCGCTGGCAAGCGGGGGTATTATTGTTCCTTCCGAGTAGTCAGAAGCGGTAAATACTAGCAGGTAGCTGGGTCAGTGCACGACTCAAAAAACCGACTATATATAGCAAGGAAAAGCTCTACCAGGTATCAACTGCTAAGCGTTTTACCTGGATGATCTTTTGGTCAAAGCCCTGCTCCACCAACTGCTTTTTAGCTGCCAGTGAGCGACACCAGATTCTTTGGGCTTGGCCAAGGTCTAGTTGAGGCACGTGGGCCTGGACTGACCCGGGGGAGCGCGCAGCCTTTCTAAGCCAATCCTCTTTTGAGTAATGAGGGCGCAATATTTTTCTTTCTTCTTGCTTGGTTACTGCTTCTGGTCCGTTTAGAACACAATGCCACCAGTGATAGCTGCTAAAGCTCGCCGGGGGCAGTTGATCAAAAGAGAACAATACCAAAGATGGGAACTCTCCTGGCTGGCGGTAAGTAGCAATACGCTGCCCATCCTGGTGGCGCATGCTTAGCAAGCGTGACCATTGCGATTGATAACCAGTCATGCGCCAAGCATCTGGATCGTCGCCTACCGACAAAAACAAAGGCCAATACCCGATGCGCTTAGCCAACCAAGCATAAGCATCCTTGAACTGATCGTCCCACAGCGGGTCTCCTTGGTCGAGTTGCTCTGAGTGTGGATGCTGGACCAAAGGAGAACAGTAGGCCAGCGGTCTAGCATGATGAAACAGGAGCGGGTTCATAGAGAGATTATATCAAAGGCATCAGCATGTAAACGCCTAGCAGTATGCAAAGCTGGTAATTGGTGTCCTCTTCTCCTGACAGCGAAGAAAAGTATAAAAGAGTATAAAAAGTATAAAAGAGTATAAAAGGCGGAGTTGCATAGCCAGCGGGTGCCTCAGCGAAGCAAAGTATAAAAGAGTATAAAAAGTATAAAAGAGTATAAAAGGCGGAGTATCCATTGGCGATATACCAACAGCAAAGCGCCTAACCACTGAAAAGGGTGCCTTCACCGTCATGGCAAATAGTCAGATACTTCCTCCATCAATAATAGGGCGAGCACTAGAATTACCGCCTACAGGGGGTTGCTAGAACAAGATACTTGAGCCAGCTAGTAGTCTTATACAACTCTCTTAAGCAGTTTTTCAATCCCGGGTTCTAACACAAACAAGGGTTGTTCCAGCACAACTAGACCAATTGGATACTGAGGCAGGAAGATTGGCATGCCTTAGCAAGCTTTTACCCTAAAAGCATGAGAAAGCCCCTTCCTTTAGGTGGGGGATGAATCATGCTCTCTCAAGTATTATCTCTCTTTCTCTCTCATAAGTTTGGTATAATTAAATGTAATGAAAGGAAAGTTCGTCATACTTATCGGTTGCGACCTGGTGCGGAAGCTAAACGCTGGCTACATTTTGAAGCTAATAATTGCCGCTACTTGTGGAACCGGTTGGTTGAAGGAGTCCAGAAAAGCAATTGGTATTCTGATAAAGATTTAACTGCCTGGCGCAAAGAACTGGCTTGGCTCCGAGCTGGCAGTTCAATGGTTCAACAACAATTATTCAGAGATTTCAAAACCGCTAAAGGCCGCAAGAAATTCAAGTCCTCACATGGTTACCTTCCCAGTCTTAACTACGTGGGGTTCGGTAAGAACTTCCACATTCGTGAGGGTAAACTTTGTTTGCCTCACGGAGTCAAAATTCCAGTAGTATGGTCCCGGGAATTACCCTCTGATCCGAGCTCAGTTCGCGTCTCTCAGGACAACCTGGGTCATTGGTATGCTTCATTTGTTGTGGAAGTACCGGAGCAAACCAATCATTGGGCTCCGGATAATAGTCAGATTGGTATTGATTGGGGGCTTAGAGCGCTAGCTACAACAACAGATGAGACGTTTGATTTGGAGCATCCTGAGTTTGCGAAGCAAGCTCACAAGAACATGGTTCGTTACCAACGGATGATGGCGAGGCGCGCTCCTAAGCCTGGTAAGAAGGCTAGCAACGGTTACAAACAAGCTAAAAGAGTTGTTGCGAAACAGCACAAGAAAATAGCTCGGCAACGTCAAGACCATGGCAGGAAGTGGGTCAGGAAAGTTGTGGATAATCATCAGCAAATCGCTATTGAGAATCTTAAGCCTTGTTTCATGTTCGGTTCTAACCTGGCCCGTAAAGCTGGGGACGCTGGGCTAGGCAATTTGAAGAAAGATTTAATTTTCGCGGCTGAACGAGCGGGCAGAGAAGTCGAATTAGTTCATCCTAAAAATTCAAGTATCACTTGCTCGGAATGTTCTGCGAGAAACAAACAGAACGTTCATGCAAGTCACAAACGGTTCCACTGTCTTGCTTGTGGTTTCAAGACTGACCGGGATCTTAATGCTGCCAGGAATATCCTGGACACGGCTGGTTTCAACCGTACTAGCGAGAATCATGAGGCTACTCATGAGGATCAGCAGCTGTTAAGTCGCCCTGTTTCGCTAACCGTTAACAACGGTAAAACAGGAACGCAAGCTGAACTAGGAATCCCCTTCCTTTAGGGAGGGGAGGATTCAATATCAAGCAGTGGTAATCAGTCGGAGACTCAGCTTATAATCAATTATGCTCAAAATCTTTCCACTTAGCTTACTGCTGGTTCTAGCAATTGCCCCTACTGCCCAAGCGTCAGACCCGCTTGGCCCGCGTGCCGCTCTAACAGTTGCTGTCGGGGATATCGCTTGCGACTCGCCTATTATAACTGCTGGTTGCAATGCGGGGGCTACTGCTTTGCTGGCTGCCAGCATCAAACCCTCCAAGATTTGGGCTTTAGGAGATCTGGTATACAACAGTGGAAGCCTAGCTGAATTCCAATCCGGCTATGCACCTACATGGGGAATCCCGGTTCTTAAAAGCAAAACTTTCCCGGTCCCTGGCAACCACGAGTATAACACCGCTAATGCTCAAGGCTACAAAGATTATTGGGGAGCACAAGCCCAGCCCAACGGTGTAACTTGGCATTCAGCTCGCTTTGGCGATTGGCTGGTGCTGGGACTGGACTCCAACTGTTCTGTTGTTGGCTGTGATGCTAGTTCACCTCAGGGATTATGGCTGCACAACAAGCTCGCACATGCTCCCAAGTGCATTATGGCTATTTGGCATCATCCCAGAAGAAGCAGCGGGCTTCACGGAGACAATCCGGCTGTGCAGCCGCTGTGGTATATGCTGGCAGCTGCTCATGCCGATCTTGTGTTGTCCGGGCACGACCATCATTACGAGCGTTTTGCAACTCTTAACTCACAGGCTCAGCCTGCTGCTGGAGTACGTCAGTTTGTGGTTGGCACCGGAGGCAAACAACTATATGGTGTTCCTACGGTTGGAGCGGGCAGTCTAGTCCGAGTAATGAATCACTCTGGTGTACTCAAGCTAGACTTGCGCTCAAATGGTTACCGTTGGCGCTTTGTGGGCACCAACAGCTTTACCATTGATCGCCGTGAGGCTCGCTGCCGGGCATAGGCTTGGTAGCAAGTGGCTCTCCTTTGTCTCAACCGAACAGGGAGCTACTGTATTGTGCCAAGCCTGAGGCTAGGCATACAAACTTTTTCTAGTCCTCAAGCTGCAGCCAAAGAATGTCGCCGCCAGGAGCAGCCCGTTGCATTTCTTCAGGTCTAATTTCAGCAAGGTCAGTATGAATCCAACCGCTCCAACTGGCGCTAGACTTGGCCTGGGTTTGAGTGTCAACATGGTCTTCTATCTCAACGAAAATGTCAGGCAGCAGCACATCAAGCGAGGATTCCAACATCCAGGCTGCTTGTTCAGCGCTTAAACCTTCTGAGCTACCCATGCGGAAATATAATTTCATATTAATTTAATGCTAACCGTCTTGCAGCTGTGGGTATGTGGATTTACCGCAGAAGAGGACTAAAAGTAAGAAAGCCGTTTCCACTAGGCTGATTGTTTTTTTTTGGCGGTATCTAAGCCCCAGCCAAAAGAAAAGCCCCCATGCTTGGGGGCTTTTCGTTGATCAACCATTTATACAGGACTTACCAATCAGCTGTAATCAAGCCATTCCACTTGACGCCCTTGCGGGGGAAGCCCTTGGCAGACTTATGACGATAAGCCTTGGCATTTTTCATAGCCCATTGGAATGAATTACTGCTGGCACGAGGCGCATTTCCAATAAAGCGCATAGCTGAGAGCTTGTTATGAGAGAATGCTTCATCCCTAATGCTAGTAACACTAGAAGGAATAGTCACACTAGTCAGCTTGTTCTCAGCAAACGCAGCCTCACCGATGCTGGTAACACGGGAAGGAATAGTCACACTAGTCAGCTTGTTCCCAGCAAACGCATAATCCCTAATGACGGTAACACGGGAAGGAATATTAATGCTGTGCAGACTATTGCCAAGGAATGCACCATCCCCGATGCTAGTAACACTGGAAGGAATATTCACACTAGTCAGATTGTTGTAAGCAAACGCGCTATCCCTAATGTTGGTAACACTAGAAGGAATAGTTACACTAGTCAGCTTGTTCAGCTCAAACGCATAATCCCCGATTCTAGTAACACCAGAAGGGATAGTTACGCTAGTCATGCTGTTTTCAGAGAATGCAGCCTTACCGATGCTGGTAACACCAGAAGGAATGGCTACACTAGTAAGCTTGTTAGTATCGAATGCATAATCCCCGATGCTAGTAACACTGGAAGGAATATTCACACTAGTCAGCTTATTTAGATAAGCAAACGCAGCATCACCGATGCTGGTAACGGGCAGGTTTTTAGTACCCACTTTAAGGGTTGCTGGGATCACCAAACCAGCTGGGCATGTAGCTGCGCAGCCATCAATTCTTACTTTGCCAGCGATAGCAGTGTAATCGAATATTCCGCTTACTGCAGCTTGCGCTGACGTTGGGGCAACAAAAAAGACCCCTGTGAGGGTCAATAAGATTGCAAGTGACAGACGATTAAAAAGTTTAGTATTATTTTTTACCATATCCTAACGGTAACAGGGTCATAACTGGAAGTAAATGCCTTAAGTAGCTTTCCCGCAATTTAAAAAGCTCCCTTCCAGTATTATATACTCCCAATTAACGCATCCGCCTCAACAGCGTGTTGGGTGGCTGTAGAGTTAAATATGCAACAAAAAACTGATAATCAAAACTTGCGCGATATTAATCTTGACTACCAGGAGCGTTATGGTTTCCATGATCAAACTGTTCCGCTATTTAAAGCGCCGCGTGGGCTGAACCAAGAAGTAGTAGATATGATCTCAAAGATCAAAGATGAGCCTGAATGGATGAGAGAGTTTCGTAGCACAGCTTTGCAGCATTTCTATGCTCATCAACTACCTAGCTGGGGACCCACAGAGTTGGATGCATTAGACTTCAACCAGTTCTATTACTATGTTAGTGCTTCCCAGCAGCCGGAGCGCTCATGGGAGGATGTGCCCGAAGATGTTAAAAGAACCTTTGCTAGATTAGGTATTCCTGAAGCAGAACAAAAATTCCTCTCAGGAGTGGGAGCACAATATGATTCCGAGACTGCCTACCATCAAGTGCAAGAGTCACTGGAAAAACAAGGAGTAATTTTCATGGACATGGACTCAGCTCTCCGAGAGCATGGCGATCTCCTTAAAGAATATTTTGCTACCCTGATTCCGGCTAATGACAATAAACTGGCAGCACTTAATTCAGCGGTATGGTCGGGTGGCTCATTTGTTTATGTTCCGCCGGGCGTGCATGTTGAAATGCCACTGCAAGCCTATTTTAGAATCAACACTGAAAGCATGGGGCAGTTTGAAAGGACTTTGATTATTGCTGATGAAGGCTCATCAGTTCATTATGTGGAAGGTTGCACCGCTCCCACCTATTCCAGTCAATCCCTGCACTCAGCAGTAGTTGAACTGATCGCTAAACCTGGCTCAAGAATTCGCTATACCACCATCCAAAACTGGTCGGATAATGTATTAAACCTGGTTACCAAGCGAGCGGCTGCCTACCAGGATGCGACCGTGGAATGGGTTGATTGCAATATTGGCTCATCATTAACCATGAAATACCCTAGTGTCTATCTGTTGGGTGAACGTGCTCATGGAGAAATCCTCTCCATTGCTTTTGCTGGTCAAGGCCAGCACCAAGATGCGGGTGGTAAAATCATCCATGCTGCTTCCAACACCACTTCAAATATTTTCTCTAAGTCCATTAGCATGAACGGCGGGCGAACTTCATATCGTGGACTGTTGGAAGTAGCCAAAGGAGCTGAGCATTGCAAATCCAAAGTAGTGTGCGATGCCCTGTTGCTGGATGAGCATTCGCGTTCAGATACTTATCCTACCATCCGCATCGGTGATTCAACTTCTCAGGTGGGGCATGAAGCTACTGTATCCAAGGTAGGAGATGAACAGCTGTTTTATTTGATGAGTCGAGGAATCGATGAGCAAGAAGCAGGCAAGTTAATTGTTAATGGATTTATCGAACCGGTAGTCAAAGAACTGCCCATGGAATATGCGGTTGAGCTTAACCGTTTGATTGAGCTGCAAATGGAAGGCTCCATCGGTTAGGCAATAATATTAGGCTGATGAGCCTGGGCTGATACAATCGCAGCATGACACTCAAAAGAAGTTTAAAAACATTCGTGCTACTAGTATCCAGTATTGCTGTGCTGGGGGCCGCAAGTCAGGCCAGCGCAAATCCGGTGGATAATTTCAATAGCTATATTGAAACCAAAGCCAAACAAAGCGATGCCAAGCACCGTGCTAAAATCAAAGCCGAGAAAGCACAAGCAATCGCTAGGAGCCGAGCTCATGCCAGGGCAGTCTTGGCGTTAAAAATTGAGCTAGCCCTAAAGCAAAAACGGCGCTAGAAGGCTAAGACAAGCACAAGTCAAGCTGAATAGGATCCTGAGCATGCGGAAACCTTAGCGCGACCTGGTTGAGCCTGGAATGGGAAGCACTGGGGCCTGAAACAGCCACTCGCAAGACTGGCTTTAGATTAGTGTTAATTGTTAGAGTACTGGATCTTATAGTCAGGCCTTGCTGAACAACTTTATTGTAGGGCAGCCAAAATACTGTCTCCAAGCTACCGGTGCTGGGCGATTGGATTGATACATGCAGCCCTCCGCAGTCTGACTTTGAATACACCACAGATATAGCCTGGCTCTGGGATTTAGAACCAGCATAAAACTGAACTGTTTGTTGCAACTGTGAAGCACCAGCGCTCATGCTCTTGGCAGTTGGAATACCAATGGTGCGGCCATTGTATACTCGCAGCCAACTTGCTTTACCATCCAGAGGCTTAATGGGTCTAACCGGCAAAAGCCAACGCCATACGCCAGCAACTTTTTGCTGGGCTGCTGCTGGTCCAAGATCATAGCGCAAGTCCAGGCTAGCTCCGTAGTCATGCCTTTCCCCGCGTATTCCAAGCCACAAACTAGAACTGTTTAGCACAGCCAAAGAAGAACCCAAATAGGATCCTCCCACCCGCTCGGCAACCGGGGATGATGGATCCACCCATGGTTCAGCCGGTCCATCAGCTTCAGCTCCTGCCCACTCCAAACCAAGTAGAGTCAAACCAGCATAAGGCGCAGCGCAAGGATAAGGATCAAGAGCTGCCAAGGAATTGCTTAGCCCTCCAGCCATCGAAGGCATTAGCATTAAACCAAGCGAAGAATTAAAATAAGTGGAAGAT
>Ga0194055_10001212_pt1 | contig 20948 bp, 19 predicted proteins | sample SepL449m_MetaG_FD_155482 | JGI IMG/M metagenome (GOLD analysis project Ga0194055, IMG submission 155482) | Anoxic zone freshwater microbial communities from boreal shield lake in IISD Experimental Lakes Area, Ontario, Canada - Sep2016-L442-9m | ecosystem: Environmental > Aquatic > Freshwater >...
TCTCTGAACCGCGGATCCATGTCCTTGATGCTGCTCTCTCACTTTCGCCGACCCCGGCACTTGGAGGGTTTCCTCGCGACAAAGCATTGCAACTCATTGCTCGCTATGAAGGCATGAGTAGAGACAAATACGGTGGAGCGATTGGTTGGTTCGACAAACGCGGAAACGGTGTCTTTGCAGTTGCCATTCGTTGTGCACAATTCAACGAATCGCGCACTCAGGCTCGCCTATTTGCTGGCGGAGGAATCGTTGCCGACAGTGAGCCTCTTGACGAACTTGCTGAAACTCAGGCAAAGCTTCAAGCGATGCTCGCGGCAATCACTCGACCATAACTCGCTAGTTCGATAATGCAGCCGCGACCGCAGCATAAAGAACGTTATGGTCCTCAACATTGCGGTGTCGATCGGTTCGAACACCGACGATCGAAACACCAGGCTTTCCTATTTCTAGGCGTAAAGATTCAGCACTCTTTACCCACGTGAACGGCAACCCGTGCGCCTTTGCCAAGGACTCGAAATCAACGCTGTGAGGAGTTCCGAATAACTGCTCAAATTGTGCACCATTCAAAGCTTCGGCCTGCGGAAGAAAGGAAAATATTCCGCCTCCCTCGTTATCAATGACAACAATTTTGAGTTGTACGTCTCTCCGGATCAAATTAAGAAGCCCATTATTGTCGTGTAACAGGGCGATGTCGCCAATTACTAATGCGGTAGGAGTTTTTGACGACAATGCGATACCTACTGCGGTTGATACGACCCCATCAATACCGTTTACACCACGATTGCTGAATACGTGAATTCCATCTCGCGCGGGAGCGAACCATTCCAGATCACGAACGGGCATGGAAGATGACATCACCAAGTTTGAGCCTTCAGCGACAGATTCACTGACCGCAACCACGCACGATGGCTCGGTCAGCTCCACTTGGTCAGAAAACTTTGCATCGAGAGCTGCTCTGGCTAAGCGTTCTGAGTTGCTCCATTTACTCACCCAATCGGTGGCAGGTTTTGTCTCGGCACCTCGTGACATTTCCATGAATAGCTCAGTGATTGAACCAACGATGTGTGTAGTCACCACTTTGTCGGGGTCAATGAGAGATGGTTGCTGGGTGACGGCAATTTGTTCTGCGCCACTCCGTGCAAGCCATTGATTTACAACTTTGCTTACTGGGGGATCACCAATGCGTAGGACCACACTTGGTGTGAGCGACTCTGCAGTTGGCTGATGCCTCAACATCACATCAGCGCAACTCACTACTACTGCGCCATAACTGCTTTGCGGAGTAACGCGGCAATTACTTCTCGGATCAGCAACAACTGGCCAATTCAATTTCGCCGCGAGTTCGAGAATAAATCGCGGCTGCTCAACTCCGTTGCCAACAATGATGAGTCCCTGTTCGACCCGAATCGCCAAGGAGAGTTTCTTGCGCTCAGATGCAGTGGCAACGTCGGCGCTCACACGAACCGGTGAATGACTGTCTACCGCAGGAAGTGTCTCTGCGATTCCAACAAGAGGTTCTCGAAATGGCAGGTTCACATGACAGGGACCACGATTCACTCCAACGGTTGTCGCAAAAGCATCGCGAGCGATGGCTCTCCACTTTGACGACTTTGTGTCGTCTGCCATCCCAGCATCAATGAATTTTCGAACGAAAGATCCGTACAAGTTGGTCTGATTGATGGTTTGTGGAGCACCAACCCCTTGCAATTCTGGTGGTCTGTCCGCAGTGCAGACGAGTAACGGGACGTGCGCATAATTCGCTTCGATTACTGCAGCATAAAATTGCGCAGCAGCCGTTCCCGAAGTGCAGAGCAACACCGCAGGTAATGCGGACTGCAGTCCAATTCCGAGCGCTGCAAATGATGCTGAGCGCTCATCGTGAAACACGTGTAACGAGATCTTTGAATTTTCGGCCAGTGCGACCGCCATAGGCGTGCTTCGCGATCCCGGAGAAACAACCGCATGCGCCACTCCAAGGCGCACCCATTCGTCCACGAGCGTGGCACAAAAAGTTGCTGTAGTTGCAGGAGTAGTGGCCATCCCCTCTATCGTGGCATCTATGCGCATAGAAATCTTCTCCGACGTCATTTGTCCATGGTGTTTTATCGGAAAAAGGCGTTTTGAGACTGCCATTTCGCGCCTACGGGAGCGCGGGGTCGACGTTCAAGTGGATTACACGTTCCGACCGTTCCAGCTTGACCCAACCGCCCCAGCCGATTCACCTAGTCCATCAAAAGACGCCTATGCCAAAAAGTTTGGTGGACCAGAGCGAGCTACAGAGATTCTTGCGCATGTCACCTCTGTTGCCGCACAAGACAACATCACATTCAATATGGACATTGCGGTGCGCGCTAACACGTTCCTTGCACATCGCCTGTTGGCATTTGCACTCAGAGGATATGGCGCTGCCGTACAAATTGTTCTCAAGGAATTAATTATGGATGCCTACTTCACCGATGGCAAAAACATTGGCGACATCGAAGTATTAGCCGACTGCGCGCAATCTGCTGGCATCGATCGAAACGATGCATATGCGTTTCTCCTGAGCGACTCACTAGCCAGTGAAGTGCAAGCAGAAATTGATGAGGCCTCGGAATATGGAGTGACTGCCGTTCCAACATTCATTATTGATGGTCAGTGGTCAGTTCCTGGTGCACAAGATATTGAAATGTTTGAACGCATCATTGAACGAATGCTCGAGCGCGCATGAGCCTGCACTACGAATCGACAGGAAATGGATCCTGCAATGTCTGTTTCGTGCATGGCTTTACACAAACGGGTAAATCTTGGATTGCTGCCTCCAAATTTATTACCGACATCACCAGCACATTCATCGACGCTCCTGATCACGGAGCATCTCAAGGCATCTCGCTCTCCTTGCCGGAAGCCGGTGAAGCGATTGCCGACATTGCTTTTGGCATGGTTCTCGTCGGTTACAGCATGGGCGCTCGCATGGCTCTTCATGCAGTGCTTGAGCATCCGCGTGCAATGACCGGCCTCGTACTGGTGAGTGGAACACCTGGCATTGAAGATACGTCCGAGAGAGAATCCCGAATTGAAGCCGATGCAGTTCTTGCATCGCACATTGAATCCATTGGGACACCAGCATTCATCGATGAATGGACACGTCAACCGCTGTTTGCGAAATCGGTGTTTAGTCCAGAAGAAATACGCGACCGATGCACTAATTCTCCAGCGTCACTTGCCAACAGTCTGCGTACATGCGGCACCGGTCAGCAAGAATCTCTGTGGTCAGAACTTCGTGATATCGAAATCCCCGTTCTGCTCATTGCAGGATCTGCAGACGAAAAATTTACCGCAATCGCAGAGCGCATGAGCCAACTCATTCCACATTCCACGCTCAGCATTATTCAGAATGCCGGCCACAATGCGCACCTCGACCAACCTGAAAAATTTGGCCAAATTGTCAGCAAATGGCTAGATAGCCAGACCTACCGCTAGTAAAAGACCAATGGCTAGTTGGGCCTTACCTGTAGCGCCAAGAACTGGAATGAGATCTCTGCCTAGGGCTCCAGACCGCACCGACTTCAGTGCCGGATAAGCAGCTGCCAGACCAACCAAGGCGATTAATACTGACCGATCGCTGGTTCCAATGAGCACGATCAACAGCAATACGTAAAGGAACATTGCGTAATACAACTTCCTCGTCATCGCGTCACCCATGCGCACTGCGAGTGTCAACTTATTTGCAATGGTGTCCCCAGGAATGTCGCGCAAGTTGTTCACTACTAACAATGCACACGCGAGAAGACCGACTACGCACGAAGCGAGAACCGTCTCGGCATCAATCTTCTGCGTGATCGCATACACCGAACCACACGTTGCAACTAGCCCAAAAAAGACGAAGACGAACAACTCGCCAAAACCCATGTATCCGTATGGTTTTGGTCCACCCGTATACAACCAACCTGCAGCGATACACAAAGCTCCAAGTGGAACAAGCCACAATGAAGTGGCAATCGAAATCAACAAGCCGAACACGGCCGCGACTCCGAAGGCTATGAATGCGGCAGTTTTCACCGTCTTTGCAGGAACCAAACCCGAACCGACGAGCCTGAGCGGACCTACACGTTCTTTGTCCGTGCCTTTGATTCCATCCGAATAATCATTTGCGTAATTGACACCCACCTGCAATGACACGCTGACGATGAGAGCAAACAAGCCGCACCACCACAATTTTGCATGAGTGACCTCTTGGGATAGCGCACGACCGAAAGCAACGAACACGGGAACAAACGCTGCCGGCAACGTTCGAGGGCGCGCGCCTAATATCCACAACTGAAGACCACTTGGTTGTTTTTGCATCTCTCCAGTGTCGCACTTTCGAACGCCTACGCTGATGACCGTGAAACGCCTTGTTGCATTGGACATGCCCGCGAGCCTTGAATTTGCCAGCCATGTCCGTGACGCCTGGAATTCAGGCGATGCAGTGTTCCCCATCGATCAGCGGCTTCCCCAAGCAGCAAAGCATTTGCTCATTCAGCACTTCGCACCATCAGCCGTTATCGACGCAACCGGAAACGTCACCACGCTTTCTAACTCTGAACCAATTGACGAACACGATGCTCTCGTCATCGCAACAAGTGGTTCGACTGGCAGCCCTAAGGGTGTTGTCCATACACATCAGTCAATTCGTTCGTTACTGGATATGTCGCAAACACGACTAGATACCAACACTTCAACGCATTGGCTGTTATGCCTTCCAGTTTCCCATGTTGCTGGGTTTAGCATTCTCGCGCGTTCAATTCTGTTTGGCAATCCGATCACAATTTTTCCGACGTTCGAGACCAGCAACGTCATTGCAGCTGTGAAGCATGGCGCGACACACACCTCACTCGTTCCAACTGCACTTCAGCGAATTGACCCTTCCATCTTCCACACGATTCTGCTAGGCGGAGCTGCGGCACCTGCAGAACTGCCCCCTAATGTCACCACCACATACGGAATGACTGAAACATTTGGCGGCATTGCATACAACGGACGACCACTTGATGGAGTGAACATTCGAATTGACAACGATCGCATCGAATTGCGATCTCCTTCACTGTTTCGCACATACCGGGGCACCAACTCGCAGCATTCTGCGAGTGATTGGTACGCAACTGGAGACAACGGTCAGTACCAAGACGGAATGCTCAGGGTGTTCGGGCGCCTAGATGACTTGATCATCACTGGGGGCGAGAATGTATGGCCCAGTGTTGTGGAGAAAATCGTTTCTACCCTTCCGGGAATTGAGCAAATTGTCGTACGCGGAGTTGACGATCCGGAATGGGGACAACGAGTTGTTGCGTGGATTGTGGCCTCTCGCAACATCGTGCCAACCCTTGAGGAAGTCCGTCTGCATGTGAAGGAACAGTTGCCTTCATTTTGCGCTCCATCAGAAGTCCGCATCGTCGAACAAATTCCAATGACATCTCTTGGCAAAGTGGACGCTCAAGCATTGAGGAAATTGTCATAGCAAACACCGATCAACGCCTTCCAGGGAATTATTGGCGTCAGTTTGTCGCGAGCGGCATTTCCAATATTGGCGACGGCATGGTTCATGCTGCGGCACCATTACTGACTCTTTCACTTACCAATGACGAACGACTCATTGCGGGTGTCAGCTTCTGTTCCATGATTCCATGGCTTGTTCTCTCGTTACCTGCAGGCGTCTACATCGATCGATTTGACCGTCGAAAAATGATGGTTGTTGCAAACATGATTCGTGCCGCTCTTTTTGGACTCATAGCCTTTTCTGCAGCTACTGGATCACTCTCCATCTGGACATTCATGGCGATACTTATTGGAGTCGGTTGTTGTGAAGTTATCTTCGACATGTCGGCACAAGCATTTTTGCCTCAGATTGTTCCTGACCACCTTCTCGAAAAAGCAAACGGACGCCTCTCAAGTCTTGAGCTCATCACCAATACCTTCATCGGATTGCCGCTTGGGGCTTGGGCTTTCGTTGTCGCGGTGGGTGTCCCCTTTGGTGTCGATGCTGCTTCGTTCGCATTAGCAGCACTACTGGTCGCAAGCATCCGCATTCCATCGAGTAAGAAGCCGGAGATCGCTGTTCAGCAATCCGGCAAGAGTTTCAAGGCCGATCTCTTGGAAGGCCTCCGCTGGCTATGGAGCAACAAACTCATTCGCACTCTTGCCATCATGCTTGGCATTACCAATATGACCACCATGTTTGGCGATGCCATTTTCGTGAAATACGCAGCTATTGAACTTGGAGTCACCGGTCGTGCTTACGGATTTTTGCTCGCACTCACCGCAATCGGTTCGATTCTTGGTGGATTGTTAGGCGACAAGATCGCTAAGCGTCTCGGTATCGCGCAATCCATTGTGTACTCATATTTTGTATTTGGTTCCGTTGGAATTATCTATTACTTCATGCCTTACGTATGGGCCGTGGCAATTGCCGCTTCGCTTATGGGCCTCGCAGGAACAACCTGGAATGTCGTCACAGTTTCGCTCAGACAGCGAATAATCCCTTCAGAGTTGTTTGGTCGAGTCAACAGCGTCTATCGATTCATAGGGACAGGCTCGATCGGCATTGGTGCACTCATCGGAGGACAAATTGCATATTCCACCAACCTACGAATGCCATTCCTTGTTGCCGCAATTTTTGGCTTGCTCGCCTTAGCAATCGGCGGACCTCAACTCTTTAGAGAAGTTCGCAACTACATTGCGCCTGAAGCAACTCCCGCACCACCATCAATTACATAGGTTTCACCCGTAATCCAACTGGCAGCATCTGATGCCAAGAACGTTGCAAGGTTCGCGATGTCTTGAGGTTCTCCGAGGCGCTTGCGCGGTAATCGCTTCGCAAGTGAATCGCCATAGTTGTCCACCAGCATCTGAGCAAAGTCAGTTTTCACCAAACCTGGCGCGATACCAACCACACGCGTAAGCCCAAGCTCACCTGCCAATTGTCTGGTGAGGTGAATAAGAGCTGCTTTGGTCAAGTTGTAGACACCAAGGTTTCCTTCCGCGCGAAGACCTCCAACAGATGCAATATTGATGATGACTCCTGGATTGTCCTTCATGTGCTGTGCCCATACCTGTGAACACCAGAACAACGGACCACGAAGGTTGACTTGAAATGTCTTGTCGAACTGCGCTTCGCTCACACCCAGAGTTGGTCCTGCATACGGATTAGTTGCAGCGTTGTTGACGAAAATATCAATCTTTCCGAACTGCTCAAGGGTCATGCTCACGCACTTCTGAGCGAAATCTGTATCACCAGCGTTACCCGCAAGGTACGAGGCGCCTCCTCCTACGAAAGAAACTGCTTCACGCAGCGAATCTTCCTTTCTCGACGTGAGCATCACTTGCGCACCAGAATCTGCATACGACTTGGCAATGGCTAAGCCAATTCCCCGCGACCCTCCAGTTATGAGGGCAACTTTTCCTTTGAGCGATATGTCCATTCGCCCGACGATAGTCGTTACGGCGCTAAGGCGTTATGGCGCTGATGCGTACTTGCTGAATTCGGCGACCGTCGAGCGTCTCTGCGCTAATTTGCCATCCGTCGTATACGACGGACTCTCCCTGAACGGGAACATGGCCCAGCATTCCGAAGATGAAACCACCGATTGTGTCGTATTCAGATTCAGGAACTTTTAACTCAAGCTCGTCATTTAGTCGCGATATGGGCATGGCCCCGACCACCAAGTAGTCACCATTGGCCAGAGTTTGCAATGAAAGGTCTTCATCGTCGTGCTCGTCAACGATTTCACCAACGAGTTCTTCCAAACAATCTTCAAGTGTTGCCAAACCAACAATGATTCCGTATTCATCAGCAACCATCACCATATGGAACTTTTTCGCCTGCATACTGCGCATCAGATCTGCTACTAATTTGTTTTCAGGCACTACTTCAACTTCACGAATAAGACTGGTAATTGGCAACGAACCATCGCCTTTGCGCTCGGCGATAACAAGGTCTTTTACATACACGATGCCAACCACATCGTCCACGTCGTCATCGTCTTTGCGCAATACCGGAAGTCGACTAAAACCATCTTCAACAACTTTGTCGAGTGCCTGCGAAACGGTGAGATCACTATCAATGAACATTGCATCTGGTCGAGGGACCATAATCTCGCGCACCACTGTGTCACCAAATTCAATAATTGATTCGATCAATTCTCGTTCTTCATGCTCGATCACACTTTCCTGAGCAGCGGCCTCAACAATTCCCAAAAACTCTTGCTCGCCAATGAATGGGCCTTGCTTCAATCCCTCGCCCTTCACGATGACGTTCGTGAGTTTGATCAGCGCCGTGGAAGTCAGTCGAAGTGGCCAAAACCTCACGAGTATGGAAATTGGGCGGGCTGTTGCAGTTGCACCACGAACAGGATTGAGTAGTGCGTATGTTTTTGGCACTGCTTCTGCGAGCACGAAAAACAGCATCACGTTGATAACGACACCTACAGCAACTCCAGCTGGACCGAATAATCTGCCCGAAACTATTCCCATCAACGTTGCTTGCACGGTTTGACACACATTCACCGTGAGCAATAAGGGGTTCACCCACATGGTTGGTTCTGCGGCAAGTCTCACCAGTGCTTTGCCCGACTTTGCACCCTTTTCAGCTAGTGCAGCTGCCCGTGGCTTCGTCAGTTGAGAAAGGCTCATTTCTGCCAAGGACAAAAAGATCATGAGCACAAGAATGATGCCAATTCCGGAAAGCATCCAGTAATCAATCGATGTTGGTGTGGCGGCAAACATCATTGTTCGTCTGTCTCCTGAATATGTCGAAAGTTTGTTGGAGCACTATCTCTCCAATGAAAGGCTTCCAGGTGTTTTCTTTCTAATGCGTGCATAGCTGCTTCTGCTTCAGGATTGTCGTGATCATTTCCAAGTACATGCAGAATTCCATGCACAAGAAGCAGAGCAATCTCATCGTCGATCGTTCCAGCGTGACGAGGCGCTTGTGCAACAGCAACACTCGGACAAATCACCACATCACCGAGCAACAGCGGTAGATCTGAGATATCTAATGGCGAAGGCTCTGGTGTCTTTGACATTGCACCCGGCCCTGGCGTCCGCGTAGCTTCAACTGCATCCAGCGGAAATGACAGCACATCAGTTGCATACGACTTTCCCATGTACTGAGCGTTCAACTCAGTCATGGTGGATGCGTCAATGAACATCACAGTCATTTCTGTTGAACCCTTGATACCTTCAGCTCGCAGTACCTCGAGCGCCAAGTTCTGCCATCGAGCCAGATCTATTTCAAGATCTTGCTGTTCGTCCGCCATGAAGACTTCTGGATCACCATCACCACCTACACGACGCGGCTTGGACTGTCCCGGTCGCGATTCAGCCATAGTTTGGCGTTTGTCTTTCGTATGCCGCAACAATGTCGGCAACGATGCGGTGGCGGACCACATCCGTTGCATCCAGGTGTACAAACGTTAAATCTTTGATTCCCGTGAGCACGCGTTCAACACCGAGCAATCCGCTTCGACCGTCTGGCACGTCCACCTGAGTTGTGTCACCTGTGACTACCACTTTCGAACCAAACCCTATGCGCGTGAGAAACATCTTCATTTGCTCTGGTGTGGTGTTTTGCGCTTCATCCAAAATGACGAAACTGTTATTCAAGGTGCGACCGCGCATGAACGCAAGTGGTGCAACTTCAACAACTTGTTTTTCTAAATAAATCTTGGCTGTTTCAGCACCAACCATGTCATGCAGTGCGTCGTAAAGCGGGCGAAGATACGGATCGATTTTTGCCGTGAGATCTCCTGGCAAAAACCCAAGACGCTCTCCCGCTTCAACCGCTGGTCTTGTCAAAATAATCCGCTGCACTTGTTTCGTATTCAGCGCTAGCACTGCCATGGCAACAGCCAACCAACTCTTTCCGGTTCCTGCTGGGCCGATCCCAAACGTGATGACATTCTCTCGTATCGCTTCGACATATTTACGCTGGCCAGAAGTTTTGGCACGTACATTTTTTCCGCTGCTTGTGCGCAAAATATCTTCAGTCAGAATCTGGCTTGGCTTTTCATTTGCTTGAACCATGACTATGGAACGAGACAATACGGAGCGATTTAAAGATTCACCTCGCTGCAGCAATGCGGTCAGTTCTTCGAACAGCCGAGAAACAACATCGGATTGCGGGCCAGAAATTGACACCTCATTACCGCGAACCCGGATTGCGACGTCCCCAAATTCACCTTCAATAAACCGCAGGTGCTCATCGCGCTCGCCGAGAAGTCCGCTCATCAGATGTGCTCCGGGCACAACAAACGTGACTGCCATATTGACCCCAAATCTAGCGGGGTTTACTGGCTAATGAACTGAATCTGTAAGCGAACTCGGCGCTTGTTCGCCTGTCACCTGATCGTCAACCGACGATGGTGCAAAATCAAGTGCGTAATACCTCTGGACCGTGAGAGGCACCAATCGAGCTCCTCCCACTTGGCGCGCCATGCGATACATCAGTTCAGCAGCTCCACCAACTTCATTTGGCTGATTTGACTCCGGCATATCGAACACCAACAGCGAGCCTTCGCGCGCTTCCACAGCCATAGCCTGCCTCGCCATAAACATGCTGACGCCCTTAGTCACATACGAGGGATCGACTACAGCCCAAACCACGTAATGCACTCGATTTGTCGCAAACTGCTGCGGATAATTCTTTTTGAAATAGTGCTCACTTAACCAGCGAGTGCGACGTACGTCGGTTGCAATCATGGTCATTGCAACTGGCATGTTGTCTTCCCATACCACCCAAGCGCGATTCGTTGCATCGGTGAGCTGATCATTGAATTCAATCCGATCAAGCATTTCGTGAGTAACTTCATTTTCTGCCGTGCGCGCATAAGCGCGTGCATACAGCGTCCACAACTGATCCTTGAGCACCGCATCGGTGACTGGAGAGTGGCGGGTAACGAACATTTCTCGGGAACTCCAAACAGACCGCTTACGCGGCTTAGGGTTCTCCGCCCTGGTTCAAAGGTATCCCATCCTCCGTGCACGAAAAGGGATGCTGTACCGTTTGCCAAGTGAATTCTGCGCCTATTTCACGCCTTTCTTGGGGCTTAACCGGCGTCGGCATTGCCTTGTCTATCGCGGTGGCGACAAGTAACTCACAGCACTTCAGCGAGATCGCGTATCTGACCGCAACCATTCAGGTGATGGTTTTTCTTGCAGTCTCAGCGAAGTTCAATAAACCTGATCGCGTCTTGTGGCCAGCGCTGTTCATTATCGCAATTGCTTCGACGGCTGCTCAGATATTGGACAACCGGTTCTCCGACGCAAACCTGCAGGCCATACCCGAATCACTTTTTTTGATTGTGCAAATCACGTTGGCTGGAGGACTGCTCCTCATCATTCGTCGCCGAATTGGTAACGACCCGCTAAGCGTGCTCGGAGACGGCCTCATCGTCGCATTGGGTGCATGGTTCCTCATTTGGGTGGTGTTCCTTCAGCCGACATTTGACGCGAGCACATCGTCCGTTGCAGTGACTGCGATCCAAGGCGCGACACTCGCAATTAGCGCAGTGGTTCTTTTCTCCCTAGCAACGCTGTTGTTTGGAGATGCGGCACGTACACCTGCGGTATGGCTAATCGCAGGTGCCATCACATTCACGCTGTTAGGTGACTTTCTCTTCGCTGCTAATGACTCAGGAAGAGTCGTCATTGCAAATCAATACATCAATGCTTCGTACGTTCTTTGTCTGTTCCTTTGTTCGGCAGCTTTTGTGCATCACAGCATTTCAACCATCACCGAACATGGAGCTGTGCGCGCGCAACGTCCACTACTCGGTCGACTTATTGTCACCACTGCAGCTCTCACAATTCCCGTGGTTGTTCTTGCGCTCACTGAAGCCGTTGACCAAACCGACCGTGTAGTCCGTGCGATATCGGTATTCGTGCTCTCCGTTGCTGTTACCGCGCGCGTTATTCACGCTGTACGTGCAAACGCTACAACGCAGCGCTCACTGATTCATTCGGCTCAGACCGATGCATTAACCGGGCTACCCAACCGCAGCCTGATGCTGTCCCACGTTAATGACGCACTCGAATTTGCGGAGGACGACAAACGTCATCCTTCAGTTCTGTTCATCGACGTTGACCGCTTCAAAAACATTAACGATTCTCTTGGCCATCAGGCAGGCGACAACGTGCTCATCGCTGTTGCTCAACGACTACACAATGCGTTACCCGAGCGATGCATTGTTGGACGTATCTCTGGAGATGAATTTGTCATTTTGGACCCCGGTACGCGCGGATCTAGTGATGCAATGATTGTTGCCGACAATATTCTCGCCAGTTTTAACGAACCACTCTCGTTGCGTCAAGGCGATGTTTTTGTATCTACGAGTATTGGCGTGGCAACGTACCAAAGAAATATTTCTGCGACAGCAGACGATCTACTCCGTCATGCCGATACTGCGATGTACCGAGCCAAAGACGCCGGCCGCAACTGCGTCGCAATTTTTGACGAGTCAATGCTTGAACGTGTCACTCAGCGATTGGCTGTAGAAACGGCTCTCTACCGCGCGCTCGAACGCAGAGAATTGCGTCTTGTTCACCAGCCAATTGTCGATATCGAGCTTGGCGATGTTGTCGGCTTTGAAGCGCTCATGCGCTGGACACGCGATGACGGAAGCATTATTTCACCTGCTGAGTTCATTCCCATCGCAGAAGAGACAGGGACCATCGTTCCCATCGGGGCCTGGGCTCTGCTCGAAGCACTCACCCATTTGCGTGGCTGGATCAACGAAGGAATCTGCAGCCGAGAAGCAACGATGTCAGTAAACGTGAGCCCTCGTCAATTGCACGACCCTAATTTCGTTCCCGTAGTCCACGAGGCATTGCTTCGATCGCACATCGCGCCAGATCAGTTATGGCTCGAAGTAACTGAAGGCGTCATGATTGCGCAACCTGAACAAGCACTCGACGCTCTCACCAAACTTTGCGCTCTAGGTGTTCGCGTAGCTATTGATGACTTCGGCACTGGCTACTCGTCGCTTTCTCTACTGCAAAAATTTCCGATTCAACGATTGAAAATTGATCGCTCTTTCGTCAACGGTGTTGCAGACGACTTGGGCGCACGCTCACTCGTACGAACCATTATTGCCATGGGTGATTCGCTCGGACTCGACATGGTTGCCGAAGGCGTTGAAAATGTTCGGCAGTTGCAGACTCTCGCAGAATTGCGTTGTGCAAAGGCGCAGGGTTACCTCATTAGTCATCCGGTCGCGCCAGAGTCAATGGGTGCAACAGTTGCTTCACTCACCCAATTCGGTGAGTGGGCAAAACTTCGCGGCCGAAGCCCGCGTTAGTCGCTACTTTTTCGGAGGACGCGGAAAGAAACTGCTGGTTCGACGCTTGTACTCGTCATACCCTGGGCGACGCTTGGTCATCGAACGCTCGAGCATCGGAACCCCTGAAACTCGCACGAGGAAGAAGTTCATGAGCAAACTTCCAAATAGCCCACACCAGCCGAAACTTGCACCAAGCGCGACGATGCCGATGCCCCACCACACGCAGGTATCGCCAAAATAGTTTGGGTGACGCGTGAACTTCCATAAGCCTGTCTGCATCACTTGACCGGCGTTCTGAGCATCCCGTTTGAATTGCGCAAGTTGCCAGTCGCCTACAGCTTCAAAGAAAATTCCAACTACGAACAACCCAATACCGATGTAGCTCAAAACCGAAACCGATGCGTTTGCATCTGACAATGCAATCTGCACAGGAAGCGACACGATCATCATGATTGCGCCTTGCAACAAGAACACTGTGAACAAACTAATAATCGGAAAACGCGCTCCGTAATGCTTGCGCATTGATACGTATCGGAAATCTTCAGGCTTGCCGTGGTTGCGTAAATACAAATACGTTGAGAGACGCAACCCCCACAGTGTGACAAGCGCGAGAACAACTTTGCCCAAGGCAGATACGTGATCCGCCTTAATGGCACTCGCCCATCCGACAATGACGAAGCCAAGTCCCCAAAAGATGTCAACAATTGAGGCATTCTTCTTGATCAGGCTGATGACCCACATCACCACCATGCTGGCGATAATGACCAATACCGAATTAAGCAGCGTGTGAGGAATCATGAGCGCAGGTTAGTTCAGAGAAACCATTTGGTCGCGTCGTAATGGGGCTCCAGGTTATGAAAGAGCTTTTCGTTCTTGCACAACTGTGGTGTTTCCCCGAGCATTTGTGGCTTTCCATCTTTGAATGCCCATTCTCCGCGCTGCGACGTTTCGCCACGTACGTAGCTCGAAATGGCGAAAGCTCTTTCCTTAACGGATTCGTTCGGCAATGAACCATGAACGGTCATGAGCCCCCACACCGCGAGGTCACCCGGCTCGAGCACAACATCGATCACCTGTGATGGTTGAATGCCCACCTGAATAAGTTCATCGTTCTGAGTGAGACCTTTCATGATCTGACCATCTCCGTTGTCGGATAAACCGAGATAACCCATCGTGTGACTACGTGGAACAATTTTTAGGCATCCATTTTCAGCAGTTGCTCGATCAATTGCTAATCCCATCGTCACGGTGTCACGGACTACGTCTTGGTACGCCTCTCTGCTTTCACGGAAACGCAGATCTTGATGGAATCGATATCCCGTAAGCCGAGCTCCAGGCGGTTTCCAATGAATTTGTTGCGTTACTTGTTTGATGTTTCGTCCAATCAATGGTTCAAGCAATTGCAGATAGCGCGGGTTACTTCGAAAGCGGTCAAAATACGCATCTGCCCATGCAAACCAATATGCCTGAATGACATAACGCTTGCCGAAATGCTCTTCGGGAAGAATTTCGTACGTCAAATTTCCATGGCGATAGGTCACTGGATGCTCCAGCGCAATTTCGCGTAGCTCACCAGTCTTTCTTTGCAACTCCACCAATTCATTCTCCGGTAGAAACTCACGAACAATTGCATATCCCTCTTCATGGAATTGCTCAACCGCATTGTCAATTACTTTGTCACTCAACATCAATTCACCTGCTTTGTGTAGCCGTCCCAATATGGAGCACGGAGTTTGAACTTCTGTAATTTTCCTGTGGCTGTTCGTGAAAGCTCAAGCCTGAACTCCACCTTCTTTGGGCATTTATATGCAGCGATTTTGGTTCGGCAGTAAGCAATCAATTCTTCTTCCGAAAGCGTTGAACCTGGAGTCTTCACTACGAGACCCATCACTAATTCGCCCCATTTCTCATCGGGAATGCCAATGACAGCAACTTCGGTGACATCGGAGTGCGAAAACAATGCATCTTCCACCTCAATCGAACTGACATTCTCTCCACCGGAGATGATGACATCTTTTTTCCGATCGCTGATCGTCAAAACGTGACCGCCTCCGACACTTCCTCCGTCTCCGGTATGAAAGAAGCCATCCACAATTGCTTTACCTGTCTCTTCTGGCTGATTCCAATACCCGTCCATCACCACATTGCTTCTGGCAAGAACTTCGCCAGAACTGTCAGTTGTAATTTCCGTTCCCAAGGTTGGCGCGCCTGCAGCACTTAACACCACAGACCGTTGCGCGACAGTTAATGCATCTGTTTCTGCACATGGGCGATTAATGGTGAGCACCGGCGATGTTTCGGTTAGGCCGTAGATCTGATTGAACTGCCAACCGAGCTCAACCTCCACACGCTCAATGGTCTTAGACGGTGGCGGAGCACCTGCAACCACCATACGAACGGTTCCTCGGCCGGGAACTCCAGAATCGAATTGATGTGCAGCATCAATGATCGCATTTGCTACAGCAGGAGCACCGCACAACAAGGTGACTCCGTGTTGATCCACACGACGAAGTATTTCCGCTCCATCAACTTTGCGAAGCACAACATGAGTTCCACCCATCGCGGTAACCGCGTACACCATGCCCCAACCATTGCAATGAAATTGGGGAAGAGTATGCAGGTAGACGTCGCGATCATTGACTCCCATGTGCCAACCAAACGTTGCTGCGTTCAACCAAATATTGCGGTGGGTCAATTGGACACCTTTAGGCCTTGCAGTAGTACCACTGGTGTAGTTGATCGTCGCAGTTGCATCTTCGTCTGGCGTCCACGACCGTGGCTCTGCGGAATAGTCGTACAACAATTCATCACTTTCCGCTCCGATGACGAAACGATGTTTGGCAGAAACATTTTTGAGCGAATCTTCAAGCTCAGGGTCGACAATCAGCACTTCAGCGCCACAATGCTCAACGATGTAGCCAACTTCTTCCGCTGAAAGCCGAAAATTTATTGGAGCAAGAATGCGCCCGTAAGCACTCACTCCAAAGAAACTGGTGAGTAGCCGAGCCGAATTCTGACTGACTACTGCAACCCGGGCACCTTGGGCAACGCCCAATTTGTCTAAGGCTGCAGCTTGTGCGCGTGCCCGTCTTGCCATTTCTGCGTAGGTCTGCGTACCCCAGGATTGTGCAGGCTGATCGGGCTCGTCGATGAACGCAATGCGATGGCCGTACACCTGTTCTGCACGACGCAGGTGATCTACGACAGTTAATGGAACTTTCATTACGACCCCCCGGCTCGCGTGAAACGCCTGGAGTTACAATAATCGCGTGGCCGAAAAATCAAAGAAACAGATCACCCTTTCTGACGCTTACAACCTCATGACCCCCGATGACAGCCGCGAGCTGTATGCACAATGGGCGCCAACGTACGACAAGACCTTCATTGAAGAACATCAGTACGTCTACCCTGCCAAAATTGCCGAAGTTCTCGCCAAGCACATGCCAGCTGATCGAACGTTCTCTGTTATCGATATTGGTTGTGGAACTGGAGCTGTGGGAGAAGAGGTCGCAAAGATACGACCGAATTGCGTGATCGAAGGCGTAGACATCTCGCCTGAGATGCTCGCGGTAGCGGGTTCCAAATTACGCGAAGACGGCACCAATGTGTACGAAGACCTCCACGAAGCAGACCTCACTGACACCATTTACTTTGCGGCTAACTACTTTGACTTTTTTGTAAGCGCGGGTGCATTCACCATCGGGCACCTTGGCGCATACGAACTCATTGACGCGATCACTGTCTGCCGATCCGGCGCGACAATCGTCGCAGGGGTCAATCAACAACACTGGGAAGATAACGATTTTGCGTCAGCAATTACTGAAGCGGTCAATGCAAAAACTATTACTAAGCCGCAGTACGTGGAAGTCGACATCTACGCCGAAGGCAGTAAGCACTTCGGCGACAAAGCTCGCGTCGTAATTTTTAAAAAGCTTTAAGACTTCTTCTTTTCAGCCTTCTTCGCGCGCTTTTCTTTCAGCGTCATCTTCGCTTCTTTTTTCTGGTTGCTGTTCTTATTCTGTTCTTTGTTTGCCATGATGGCTCCTTTGACACTTACAACCTAGTGCTAACGGTGCTTCAGACGAAGTGACTGCCACGAGCCGTCTGCGGTCCAACCACCATCTACCGGTAGCGAAACACCATTTATAAACCCAGACTTCGAGGAATCACAAAGGAATGCGATTGCCTGAGCAATGTCGTCTGGCTTGGCAAACCGACCCATTGGAACGTGGTCCACAATGTCGGCGTCGCTGTAGCTTCCACCCGCTTGATCCTTGTGGTCCATTTCGGTCTTTACCCAACCTGGACACACAGCGTTCACTCGAACACCTTTCGCTCCCCATTCGACTGCAAGAGTGCGTGTGAGACCAATCAAACCATGCTTGCTCGCGTTGTATGCAGAGCGATCGGCTACTCCTTGCATGCCGGCAACTGATGCGACGTTGACTACCGAACCAGAACCATTGGCGATCATCAATCTTCCGAATGCCTTTGCTAACAAAAATGGCGCAACCAAATTCACATCGATAACTTTGCGATATAGATCGGCAGTGGTATCGAGCGCGGAACTAATACAGGAAATGCCGGCATTGTTCACTAGCGCATCAACGCGACCGAACTTATCCATACATTTCTTTGCCGCATCTTCAACGAACTCCTCTTCGGAAATGTCCCCTGATAGAGCCAATGCCGAGGTGTACTCGGATGTATCTACGGGTTGAAGGTCGAGCAACACCAAATTCCAGCTCTGTTCATTCAGTACCTGAGCAGTTCGGCGACCAATTCCTTGTGCGGCACCAGTGATAACAGCAACATTTTGCATGCGTCATTCCTGCTCTTTCAATTGCTTGATCATAAAACCCACCATTTTCCCTGGGCGAGTTTCAACTTCATCTATTTGTGTGAATCCTTCGCGGATATGGAACCGCAACGATCCTTCGTTTCTTGGTTTGGTGTTGACTTCAAGTGCAAAAATTTCGGCGTTCGCTAGATTTTCCACTTCTTGATATAACTCAGCGCCTATTCCTAGCCTCTGGAATTTGCTCGTGACCGCAACACGATCTAAATAGATGAAATCATCAAAACGTTCGCAAAAATACAGATAATTCGGACTTCGATATTCTGTTCCTGGCCCAAGGACGATGCAAAAAGCGACGACCGATCCGTCAGCTTCTGCGACGAGGGAAATATTCGACATTGATAAAAGTCCAGAGAGCACTTCAATCGTTTCCTCACCTACAGCGGGAATGTTCTCCTGATTGATTGCCCAAACTAATTGCATGTCCGATTCGCGCATGGGGCGGATCATGAAGTCATTCATAACAAATCGCCATATAAACAGCGTATAAACTAATCACATAAGTACCTCTAAAATTCTCCTGTATTACAAGTTCACGCCAATTGGCGACCCTGATGCCATACGACTTTGGCAGCGTGCATTGTGTGAAGGACTTGGTTTGCACGGGCGTATTCTCATTTCCAAGCACGGCATCAATGGCACAGTTGGCGGACCTATTGACAAGGTAAAGAAATACATCCGAGTAACGCGCAGTTACCCAGCCTTTAAGGCCATGGAATTCAAATGGTCCAATGGTGGTAAAGACGACTTCCCCGACTTGCTCGTCAAGGTGCGAAACGAGATTGTGACATTTGGGGTTCCCGACGAAATCGTTGTCGATGAGAATGGTGTCGTCGGTGGTGGCATTCATCTACAACCCAAAGAGGTGAACGAGCTTGTTGCCTCCCGCAAGGATGTTGTCTTCTTCGATGGTCGCAATGCATTCGAAGCAAAGATTGGAAAATTCCGCGACGCAATCGTTCCACAAACCGAATCAACTCGTGATTTCATAGCTGAGTTAGAGAGTGGTAGATACGACCACATAAAGGACAAACCCATCATCACTTACTGCACCGGCGGAATCCGCTGTGAAGTGTTGTCACTCATCATGAAAAACCGTGGATTTAAAGAGATCTACCAAATTGAAGGTGGCATCGTTCGCTACGGCGAGGAATACCGCGACAGAGGTCTGTGGGAAGGTTCGTTATACGTGTTCGATGCACGTCTAAATCTGGAATTCAGCCCGTCAGCAGCAGTAATTGGAGAATGCGACTACTGCCAGTCGCCAACTAGCCATTTTCATAACTGCGAACTCAGCGATTGTCGGAAGCGGATTTTGCTCTGTGAATCTTGCTTCGAACAGCACCCCATCCCGCGATGCACATCACACAAACAAATATCAGCAGCGCAATAAACTGGCTGATCGGTTTCAATTTTCGATCTGACACCACTGTCTCGTGTCTTGCAACGGGTGGCGACAACACATTGAAATTTGATGCAAACGGAGGAACCGGTGAATCGGGTCTTTCAACATCTACTCGAATTCTCACATCACCTGGAGTCGAGATCTTGATGTCATTCCATTCAATAACACCACCATCAGCTTTTGAAGTGCGCTGTGCAAATGCGGTTCCGTCTCCCGAGTACAGAGTGACCAGAATGTTTTGCACCACTCCCGGGGATGGTTTTCGAGTGTTTAAGATGCGAACTTGCAAAATATTTGGTCCCGTTTGCGCTGGAACCAAACTTGCATTGACGGTGAGATCAAGTGAATTCCCCACCAGGACCTGTGGTTGAGCAGCAGCAAGTGGCTCGAATTGTTGGCCTATAGCTGGAGCACTCGTAGCCAACGTTGCTGCGATACCTATAGCTACAAGACCTGCAGCCAATTCTCCGAGAATGAATCCAGGCCTACGACTCTTTCGGATGTTTCTTCCTGCCATGTAACCACCGCACAGCATCAACAGCGTGATGATGACTTTCCCCAAGATGCGAACTCCGTAGTTTGTTGACAACAGTGAAGTCACCGTGACCGCAACCCGACCGCTGAGAAGGATTCCTGTGATCACTCCCGTTGGTGCAGACCAAAGAAACCCACGTGATGCTTCGAACCAAAGCCAGCGCTCCTCGTGATTCTTCTGGACGATTACCCACGCCACACCGAGCACGCCAACCCAAGCACCCAGTGAATACATATGAATGCTGTGGATGAACAGACCGACAAATACATTTCCACCCACTGAAGTGTGTCCGCCCATCGAGGTAATAACTGCGAGTAAGACTCCTAATCCGACCAGTATGCGTGCAAGATAAAGAGAAGCTTCATCTACAACCGAACGTCGAAGCTGTTTCGCCAGCGTGATAAAGCAATACGCGAGCGGGATGCCAATGACCGCTCTGCGCCCGGGATCGCTTGTAAACATCACTGCGACAAAATTGATGTTTGCCAGCCCAACGCTTGCAACATCGAGAACGACCAGAGCAACCCAAACAACCGACAGTAGAGATGCTGCTGGAATGATCCAATTAACTATCTGATCAACGAATGATTTACGTTTCTTTACTACTTGAAATGAAATAACTGTCATACCGATAATCGCGAACACCAGCACATCCGAAACTGCTCTGACCAGTGCGGTCCACCATGAGCTGGTGATTTGTTCAGAGGCATGAGAAACCGGAGCGGTAATGCCAACACCAAAGGAAACTGATCCAACGGTTTTATGCAAGTCTGCGGGGTCAACCGCAATGAATCTCAGTAGGTACTGTCCTTTCGCAAGAACGGGAAGTCGAGCAATGAGAACAGTTCCAGAATT